>WOYI010622281.1_pt1 | contig 18399 bp, 14 predicted proteins | sample 6423411 | NCBI WGS metagenome assembly WOYI01 (sample SAMN13441803, study PRJNA592873) | oil field metagenome | biome: oil field; feature: oil-well bore; material: oil-contaminated soil; isolation source: oil-contaminated soil from oil-well borehole | place: Germany: Wietze | collected 2016-10-18 ...
CGGGCAGGCCACCCGCTGATGATGCAACACGCAGGCAGATAAAGCCATGGTCCGTCCCTCCCATCCGCCCCTCTCGGGGAAGCTTCTTCTATATGGCTCGCTTCGTCCGGTTTGATTGCACAGCATGCTTGTCTAAGCCTTTCACACTAAAAGTCGGTGCTGGTAATACGGCGGCGATTTATAAAAAGCGGCTCAAAAACCGCTGGCTGGTGCGGTCCAGCCCGTTACGGTCGCGGATCCGGAAGTTCAGGCCGTGGCTGTCGGCGATCAGCAAGCCATTCGGCGCAAGGCAGCGGATGTCATCCTCGCTTTTCAGAGTCAGTTCGGTCGTCCCGCGATCCGTTTCAACCTGCCAGCGGCTGGGCGTGGCGTAACTCGACACGGCGCGGATGGCGAGGATTTCCGGCAGGCATCCGCGCACGGCGAGTTCCTCCTCGACCAGCATGCGCGTGGCGGGGGGCAACGCATCGAGCCGTTCTATCCACCAGAGTTCATGACCACGGCGGTCGACCAGGGCAATGCCCTCGTCCGGGGCGCTGAGGGCAAACGCGCGCACCGGCGCCACGTCCTCGTGCACGCTGCCATCCGGCAGTGTCAGCACCAGGCGGGCAAAGGCATTTCTGGTGAGCAAGTATTCACTCATCGTCAATCTCCAGCGCTGCTTCCGCTTCCCCTGCACTGCGCCCTTCGAGCGCATCAAGCTGCCGGGTTTGCGCGGTATATAGCCGCCAGTAAGCGCCCTGCTGCGCAAGCAGTTCGCTGTGCGGGCCGATCTCGACGATCCTGCCGTGATCCATCACCACCAGCCGGTCGGCAGTGCGCAGGGTGGACAAACGGTGCGCAATGGCGATGGTCGTGCGGCCGCGGATCAGGTTGTCCAGCGCGGCCTGGATTTCGAGTTCGGTTTCGGTGTCCACGGCGGAGGTCGCCTCGTCAAGAATCAGGATTTTCGGGTCGATCAACAAGGCGCGGGCAATCGAGATGCGCTGCCGCTCGCCGCCGGAGAGCGCCTGGCCGCGCTCGCCGACCAGCGAATCATAGCCATGCGGCAATTTGAGGATGAATTCATGCGCATGGGCTGCACGCGCGGCGGCGACGATGTCGGCGCGCGGCGCATCCGGTTTGCCATAGGCGATGTTCTCGGCAACGGTGCCGAAAAAGAGAAATGGCTCCTGCAACACCAGTCCGATATGGCGGCGATATTCGGCGACGGGGATGGAACGGATGTCGATGCCGTCAATCAGGATCGCGCCTTCGCTGACATCATAAAAACGGCACATCAGATTCACCAGCGTGCTTTTGCCCGAGCCGCTGTGGCCGACCAGCCCGATCATCTCGCCCGCGCGGATGTCGAGCGAGACACCGCCCAGCACGCGCCGATTGCCGTAGCGAAAACCCACCTCGCGCAACGCGATGTCGCCATGCAGCGTGGCCAGGTGCCGCGGCTGGGTTGGCTCGGGCACGCTGGAAACATGGTCGAGGATATCGAAAATGCGTTTCGCCCCGGCGGCCGCTTTTTGCGTCACCGAGACGATGCGGCTCATCGAATCAAGCCGGCCGTAAAAGCGGCTGATATAGGCGATGAAGGCGGTCAACACGCCAACGGTGATCTGGTTTCTCGACACCTGCCAGATGCCCACCGCCCAGACCACGAGCAGGCCGAGTTCGGTGAGTAAACCGACGGTCGGCGAAAACAGCGCCCAGGTCTTGTTCACCCGGTCATTCACCGCCAGGTTGTGCCGGTTCGCCTGATGGAAGCGCTCACTCTCGCGTTTTTCCTGGGCAAAGGCCTTGACCACGCGGATGCCGGGAATGGTGTCGGCAAGCACGGAAGTCACTTCCGACCAGGCGCGGCCGATCTGTTCGAAGCCATAGCGCAGGCGGTCGCGTACGGTATGAATCATCCAGGCGATGAAGGGCAGCGGCAGCAGGGTCACCAGCGCCAGCCACGGGTCGATTGAAAACAGGATCACTGCGGTCATGCCTATCATCAGCACGTCGGTAGCGAAATCGAGCAGATGCAGCGAGAGGAACACACAAATGCGGTCGGACTCGCTGCCGATGCGCGCCATCAGGTCACCGGTGCGTTTGGCGCCGAAATATTCAAGCGAGAGCTTGAGCAGGTGTTCATACGTCGTGGTCCGCAAATCCGCGCCGATGCGTTCCGACACCAGCGCGAGAATATACGTCTTGCCCCAGGACAGGCCCCAGCCAACCAGGGCCGCCCCCGCCAGCCCGCCGAGATAGAGGGTGATTTTCAGCGGATCGATCGGCTTGCCGTTCTGGTAGGGGATCAATACCTCGTCCATCAGCGGCATGGTCAGATAGGGCGGGATCAGCGTCGCCGCGGTGCCGCCCAGCATCAGCAGAAAGCCGGCCAGCAACTGCCATTGATACGGCCGGGCAAAGCGCCACAGGCGCAGCAGCGCCAGCGGCGAAGGCGGTGCCTGCAGGGTGCGCGCGCAGGTCGGGCAGTCCTCCTGACCAGACACCAGCGGCGTATGGCAGACCGGGCAGAGCAGTTCGCCGCTGGCAACGACAGGTTCACCACTGGCCAGGCTGTCGCGCTGGCGGGTGAAGGCATCGACCAGTTGCCTGACCGCCATGGCGCGCGCCAGGCTGTAGCGCCAGTAGGCAATGCGGCCAGCGCTGTCGCACAATTCCAGCGTGCCGATACCGGCATGGTCAAAGCGGTGCACACGCAAGCCGGTATGTAACGGCCATGCCTGCCATGCCTGGCCATCGGCATCCCCGGCGCTGGCCAATAGCCGCCGGTCGGTGAGCAGCACCAGCCCGGAAGCAAAGCGCAACTGCCTGTCCAGGTCGCATTCGAGCCAAGCCACCACCACTTCCTGCGGCTGTAGTTCGGTCAGGATGGCGGCCCGCCAGGCGGCAGGAAAGCGGTCAGGGAGAGAAGGGGCAACAGTCATGGGGCTAGTGCGTGGGGAAGTGCGGAATCATACCGTGCGCGCAGCGATTTACGGCTTGTCAACAAAATTGCCGGATGCGCGTTAAGTGGTGCAGGAGAGGATGGAAGCAGCGTCTTTGTCTGATATGTTCAAAAAGTCGGCGCTGGCGATACGGCAAAAAACAGCAGCAAAAAACAGCGGCAAAAAACCATAACACCATCCCAACCAATAAACACCGCGAAAGGCCGGCAATTCCGTGATCGAGTTTCTCAATTTCATCGCCCTGCGCGGGCCCAACCTGTGGACTTACCGCCCCGTGGTCGAAGCCTGGGTCGACATTGGCGAACTGGAAGCATCACCCTCCAACACAATTCCCGGGTTCAATCAGCGGCTGACCGCCTGTTTACCGACACTCGCCGAGCACCGTTGCAGCTATGGCGAAGCGGGTGGTTTTCTCAAGCGGCTGGAAGAAGGCACCTGGCCGGCACATATCCTTGAACACGTCACCCTCGAACTGCAAAACCTGGCCGGCATGCCGGGCGGTTTTGGCAAGGCGCGCGAAACTTCCCGGCGCGGGGTATACAAGGTAGCGGTGCGTTGCTGGCATGAAGACATCACCCGCGAAGCGCTGCATTTTGCGCGCGACCTGGTCATGGCGGCGATTGAAGACCAGCCATTCGATGTCCAGGCCGCGGTGACGCAGCTCGCCGACAGGGCAGACGATCTGTTGCCTGGTCCCAGCACGCGCGCGATTGTCGACGCGGCTAGCGCGAAAACGCGGCGTATCCCGGCCATCCGGCTGAACGGAGGCAGCCTGGTGCAGCTCGGCCATGGCGCCATGAGCCGACGTATCTGGACGGCGGAAACCGATGCCACTTCGGCGATTGCGGAGAGCATATCCAAAGACAAGGAGCTGACCAATTCGCTGTTGCGGAATTGTGGCGTGCCCGTGCCGGCGGGCGAGGTCGTGACCGCCGTCGAAGACGCCTGGCGGGTGGCGGAAGACATCGGCCTGCCGGTGACCGTGAAACCCGTCGATGGCAATCATGGCCGCGGTGTCTCGGTCAACCTGTCGCGGCGCGAGGATGTCGAAGCCGCGTTTGTGCTGGCGCAGGACGCCGCACGCGGCAGCGCCGTGCTGATCGAGCAATCCATTCCCGGCATCGAACATCGCCTGCTGGTCATCGGCGGCAAACTCGTGGCCGCCGCGCGCGGCGAGGAAGCCTGGGTGTCCGGCGATGGAGTCTCCACAGTGCAGCAATTGGTTGACGCGCAGCTCAACACCGACCCGCGGCGCGGCCTGGGCGAAGACTTTCCGCTCAACCTGATCCTGATCCGTGACGACCCGACCGTGGCGCTCGAACTCGTCCGCCAGGGCTTGTCGGTCGATGCCATCCCCCCCGCCGGCCAGCGCATCCTGATCCAGCGCAACGGCAATGTGGCCGCCGACTGCACCGACGAAGTGCACCCGCAAACCGCCGCCTACGCAACGCTGGCCGCGCGCATCGTCGGCCTCGACATCGCCGGCGTCGACCTGGTGGTTGGCGATATTTCACAACCCCTGGCTGCGCAACGCGGTGCGCTGATCGAAGTCAATGCCGGTCCCGGCCTGCTCGCCCACCTCAAACCCGCCAGCGGCAAACCCCGTCCGGTGGGCGAAGCCATCGTCGATCACTTGTTTCCGCCGGGCGTGGATAGCCGCATTCCCCTGGTCGGCATCTCCGGCAGCCATGCGGCCGGCACGGTGGCGGCCTGGCTGTATCGCGTGCTCCTGCTCACTGGCAAATCGGTGGGGCTGGCCACGCCGCAAACGATGCGCCTGGGTGAACGGCCACTGCTGCTCAACGCACCCAGTGCCTGGCAACGGGCGCAGCAATTGCTCACCAACCGCACACTGGAAGCGGCGGTGATCGCCACGCCGCCACGCGCCATTGTCAGCGAAGGCCTGGCCTATGACCGCTGCCAGGTTGGCGTGGTCACCGATTTTGATCCGCAGGCGCTGCTGCCGGACTATTACATCGACGATGTGGACCGGCTGTACGCCGTGTTGCGCACGCAAGTCGATGTCGTGCTGCCCGGCGGCGTCGCGGTACTCAACGCGGCGCACCCTGCGCTGGTCGAGATGGCCGGACTGTGTGACGGTGAGGTGATCTTTTTTGCGCAGCACGAAAATGACCTGCCGCCCACGGCGAAAAAAACCCGCGGCGAAGTTTTCATTCGTGACAGTGCGGTAGTCCTGCGCCAAGGCGAAAAGGAAGACAACCTCGTGCCGCTGCGCCTGCTGCCCGTCTGCAACGTCAAAGCCATGAAACCCGGTATCCATCTGGCCGGTGACATGGCGCTGGATCATCACCTCAACTGTCTGCTTGCCGTCATTGCCGCCGCCTGGGCGCTGGACCTGCCGCGTGAAACGATACGCAGCGGCGTCATGTCGCCCACACTGGCATCCACCTTCGCATAGATCGTCCACTACCTATGGAAATCATCCGCCAACGCGCACTCCGGGGTCCCAATCTGTGGGGTCGCCAAACCGCCATCGAGGCCACACTCATCTGCCAGGGTGACGAACAGGCAGCCGCACTCGTCAGCAAAGTCTTCCATGACGTACACACCCGCTTTCCCGGTCTGGCTGAATTCAGCCTGGCACAGGCCTCGATGCCCGCCTCACTGCCTGCGATCCTGGCGCAAACCGCACTGGCCCTGCAGGGCCGCGCCGGCTGTCCGGTGACCTTTTGCCGTGCGGCGGAAACCGTTTCACCGGGCGTGCATCAAGTCGTTGTCGAATACAGCGAGGAGGCCGTCGGCCACCGCGCCATGGCGCTGGCCGAACAGTTGTTGCAAGCCGTGCGCGATGAATTGCCTTTCGATCTTGAACAGGCCGTCGCTGAATTGCACGAACTTTTTGAAGACGAGCGCCTGGGTCCTTCGACCGGCGCCATTGTCGATGCCGCCATGGCGCGCGGCATTCCCTATCGGCGGCTGACTTCCGGCAGCCTGGTGCAATTCGGCTGGGGCGTGCAGCAGCGCCGCATCCAGGCGGCGGAACTGGATTGCACCTCGGCAATTGCCGAAGACATCGCGCAGGACAAGGATTTGACCAAACAGCTGCTCGCCGCCGCCGGTGTGCCGGTGCCGGAAGGCAAGCTGGTCAACGATGCGGCGCATGCCTGGGCCGTGGCGCAGGAAATCATGGCCAAATACGCGGGTTCGGTAGTCGTCAAGCCGCAGGATGGCAATCAGGGCAAGGGCGTGACAGCCAATATCCAGACCCGCGAGGCGGTTTTCGCCGCCTATGCGTCGGCCCGCGAGATCAGCGCTAACGTGATGGTCGAGCGTTACCTGCCGGGTTACGATTTTCGCCTGCTGGTGGTCGGCGACCGCCTGATAGCCGCCGCCCGCCGTGATCCCGCGCATGTCATCGGCGATGGCCAGCACACGATCCGCCAACTGGTCGATACGGTCAACCGCGATCCACGCCGCAGCGAAGGCCATGCCACCGCGTTGACCAGAATCCGCCTCGACGAAATTGCGCTTGCCACGCTGCACAAGCAGGGCTTGCATGCCGATGCCATCCCTGCTGTCGGACAGCGCGTGATGTTACGTCACAATGCCAACCTGTCCACCGGTGGCACGGCGACCGACGTGACCGAAGGCGTGCATCCGCAACTCGTCGCCGCCGCGGTGGCTGCCGCAAAAACCGTCGGCCTGGATATTTGCGGCGTGGATGTGGTGTGCAACACCATGTCGCAGCCGCTGGAAGCGCAGGCCGGCGGCGTCGTCGAAGTGAATGCCGCGCCGGGGCTGCGCATGCACATCGCACCATCCTATGGCAAGGGACAGCGCGTAGGCGAAGCGATTGTCGACCTGCTCTATCCGCCGGGACATGACGGCCGCATACCGCTGGTTGCCGTGGCAGGCACCAATGGCAAGACCACCACGGTGCGCCTGATCGCGCACTTGCAAACCATGGCCGGACGCACGGTAGGCATGACCACCACCGATGGCGTGTATATCGCCGGGCAGCGCATCGACACGGGCGATTGCAGCGGCCCGAGAAGCGCGCGCAATGTGCTCGCCCATCCGGATGTCGACGCGGCGGTATTCGAAACCGCGCGCGGCGGCATCCTGCGCGAAGGGCTGGCCTTTGACCGCTGCGATGTCGCCGTGGTGACCAACATCGGCCTCGGCGACCATCTCGGCCTCAACTACATCGCCACAGTCGAAGACCTCGCCGTGGTCAAGCGAGTCATTGTCGACAACGTCGCCCCCAGCGGCATGGCTGTGCTGAATGCCGCCGACCCGATCGTCGCACGCAAAGCCCCGTTTTGTCGCGGCCGCGTGACCTTCTTCGCACTTGACGGCAATCAGCCGGCGCTGGCGGCGCACCGCGCCAAGGGGCAACGCGTGGTATTCCGCGAAAATGACAACATCATCGCGGTGGAAGGCGGTTTTCGCGCCGAATTTCCCTTGCGCGACATTCCCTTGACGCGCGACGGCAGCATCCCGTTCCAGGTGGAAAACACCATGGCGGCCATCGCCGCCGTCTGGGCGTTGAACCTGGATTGGGCAGACGTGCGCCGCGGGCTGGCGAATTTCATCAGCGATGCGGCGACCGTGCCCGGCCGTTTCAATGTCTTCGGCTATCACGGCGCAACGCTGATCGCCGACTACGGCCATAACCCGGATGCGCTGACTGCGCTGGTGGCCGCCGTCGCAGCAATGCCGGGCAAGACGCGCAGCGTGGTCATCAGCGCCGCGGGCGACCGGCGCGATGAAGACATCCGCCAGCAAGGCGCGATCATCGGCCATGCTTTCGACCGCGCGGTGCTGTATGAGGACGCCTGCCAGCGCGGACGGCCCGATGGCGAAACCCTGCGCCTGTTACGTGAAGGGCTGGCCGGCAGCACGCGCTTGCGGCAGATAGAGGAAGTGCGTGGCGAGTTCAAAGCCATCGACCGTGCGCTGGCGATGCTCAAACCAGGTGACTTGTGCCTGATCCTGATCGACCAGGTCGAAGAGGCGCTGGCACATATTGCACAGCGGGTCAGCGAAAAAACCGGCGCTGCAGAGGCGGCGGGTCAGAGTCAGGATCAGGCAGGCAAACCGCGCAGGGCCGCCAGATAACGCAGACCGGCAATCGCCCGGCTGCCGTACCAGGAGACCATTTCGCCATCGATGCGCTGCGCGGGCTTGCCACTCAGGCTGGCCACTTCGCGGGCATCGGCGGCGCTGAACGCATAGGGCTCCGACGGCAACAACACGCGGCCTATATCGCCAATCCAGGGCGCATCCCAGGTGAATTGCGGAAAGCGCGCCGCCGACCCGGCTGGCAATGTATCCCAGCCCGCGGCGGCAAGCATGGATGCGATATAGGTATCGCGGCTGACCGTCATCCACGGCTCGCGCCAGATGGGATACAGCACCGCTTCACGCGGATGATGCTTGGCCACGGCGGCTAAGGCTTCGCGCGCCGCATGCAATTCGGCACGCAAAAAGTCGGCGCTGGCGACACGGCGAAAGATGCCGCCAAGCAGCGCATACAGGCCGAGATTGTCGTCCACCGTGCGCGGATGCACGACCACGACGTGCGGCACGAAAGCCATCATTTCCTCGACTTGTTCGCGGCGGTTTTCGTCGATGTCGGCAATCAGGTGGGTCGGCGCAAGGTCGCGCACGGCAGCGATTTTGACATCCTTGGTACCGCCGATTTTCGGGATGCGGCGTAGCGTCTCGCGCGGGTGCACGCAAAACCCGGTCCGCCCCACCAGACAATCGGCGAGGCCCAGATCGCAAATCAGTTCGCTCAGGCTGGGCACCAGGCTGACGATGCGCGGCACGCCGTCAAACGGCGGGTGTTCAACACCAAGCGCGTCGACCAGCGCCATGCTTTACAGGTCAGGGCCACGCGGCTTCCTGCCCGCGCGGGAAAACAACCGGTCATACGCGGCATCCGGCAGCAGGCGCAAGACTTTCGCCACCAGCCCCATCTGCCAGGGAATCACCGTGTAACCCGTGCCCCGCGCAATGGCGCGCGCAAAGCGCCGCGCGGCCTCGTCGGCTGGCAGCAGGAAGGGCATCGCGTAAGGATTTTTCGCCGTCATCGGCGTGGCGATAAAACCCGGCGCGATGGTCATCACGCGCACGCCGCTGCCATGCAGCTCGACGCGCAGAGACTCAAGATAAGCGATGGTCGCGGCCTTCGAGGCGGAGTAAGCGCCCGCGCCGGGCAGGCCGCGTATGCCGGCGACCGACGCGATGCCGACCAAGCGGCCGCTGCCGCGCGTGCGCATGGCGTCGATGAACGGTGCGAAGGTGTGCATCATGCCCAGCACATTGGTTTCGATCACGCGGCGGAACACCGGAATATCTTCACTTTCTTCCGTCAGCGTACCCACCGAAATGCCCGCATTGGCGATCACGATATCCGGGCAACCGTAGCGGGTGATGAAATCGGCCGCCGCGGTTTGCAGCGCGGCGGCGTCGGCGACATCCACCGCGTAACAGGCATGCGAATCGGGCAACTTGGCGGGCAATTCGGCCACCAGGTCAAAAAGTCGGCGCTGGCGACGCGCCGCCAGGCCCAGCGTTGCGCCCATCGCCGCATAATGCCGTGCCAGTGCCTCGCCGATACCGCTGGATGCACCGGTGATGAAGACACGCATTTTATTTTGCCGGGGCAGACTGTTCGCCGCGCACGCGGCTGATCAACTGCGCGGTGTTCTGCAACAGGTCGCCATAATTGCCACTGGCCAGCGCCTGATACCGTCCGCCGACCACCAGCGCGGGTACGCCTTTGATGCGGGATTCCTGCGTCAAGCGCTGGGCCTCGCGCACGCGGCTTTGTACGCCAAACGAATTCCACGCAGCGGCAAACGTTTTCGCGTCGATGCCTTGTTTCGCGGCCCATTCGAACAGCACGGATTCATCATTCAGGCGCAGGCGTTCCACATGCATGGCGTTGAATACCTCACGGTGCAAGGCATCCGTCCGGTGCAAGGCTTCCAGCGTGTAGTAAAGCTGCGCACCGGCAACCCATTTGCTGTGGAAAATAGCCGGCACGCGGCGCAAGACAGCATCCGCCGGCAATGTTTTCGCCCATTCTTCCAGCACCGGCTCAAAATCAAAACAATGCGGGCAGCCGTACCAGAAGAATTCGATGACCTCGATCCGGTCTTTTCTTTCCGCCGCGAGCGGTGAATCAAGCGGCCGGAAATCGCGGCCTGCCTGCAATTCAACCGCCAGCGCGTTACCGGCTAACGGCGTAGCGCAGAGCCAGAGCAATAGCAGACACAGGCCGCGCCAGCATCTCATTGCGCAGGCGGTTCTTTCTGCTCTTTTTGTTTGGACACCGTGGTCTGCACGCCACCCTGCGCCAGCGTCGTGCGTGCCTTGTTCATCTCGTCGACACTGCGGAAAGGACCGACGCGAACGCGCTGCAAAACGCCCTTGTCCGCCACGGCGCCTGCCTGCACGCTGGCGTCAAAACCCATCAGTGCCAGGCGCGCCTTGAGCCTTTCGGCATCTTCGGCTTTCTGGAATGCGCCCGCCTGCAGATAGAACACCTCGACTGGTTTGGCCTCCACCTGGGCCTCGCTATCCACCGGTGCCGCGCTGGTTGCATTGCCCGGTGTGGCTGGCTGCGCACCGGGGAGGATGGTATAAAAATCCAGTTGTGTTTTCTCGCGCGGCTTGTCACCCGGTTTGCCAGGCAATGGTGCGGGCTCGGCACCCGGAACAACCGCACCGGAAACGACCGATGTCGCCCTGTCCTGGAAAGGTAACGGTGACTTGTTGAGATACCAGACAATGCCAAAGGCAATGGCCAGGCCGATGACCAGGCCGCCAAACAATCCCCACAGGGTGCTGCCGCCATTGCTTGGGCGAGTTGAACGCTTGCGCTCGTTTTTCATGGATTACATACTTTCAGGTTGAGAAACACCAAGAATGGCCAGTCCATTGCGCAACACTTGCCGCGTGGCCAGCGCCAGCGCCATGCGCGCATGGCGGATCGCCAGATCATCCACCAGCACGCGCTCGGCGTTGTACCAACTGTGGAAATCAGCGGCCAAATCCTTGAGATAAAAGGCCAGCGCATGCGGCGCATAGTCGCGCGCGGCATTCTTGATCAGTTCGGGGAATTCAGCCAGTCGCTGGCACAAGGCCGTTTCACGTTCATGTGTCAGTAGCGTCAGGTCGGCCGAGGCCAGCGCATCCACATCGCCATCCGCCCACTGCGCCAGCACCGAGCAGATGCGCGCATGGGCATATTGCACGTAATACACCGGATTGTCGTTGCTCTGGCTCTTCGCCAGGTCGAGGTCAAAATCCAGCGCCTGGTCGCATTTGCGCAGCATGTAAAAAAAGCGGCAGGCATCGTTGCCGACTTCAGCGCGCAACTCGCGCAAGGTCACATACTCGCCGGAGCGGGTAGACATCGACACCTTCTCGCCATCACGGAACAGGCTGACGAATTGCACCAGGGTCACATCCAGTCGGCTGGCATCCGCGCCAGTCGCCGTCAGCGCACCCTTGACGCGCGAAATGTAGCCATGATGGTCGGCGCCCCAGACATCGATCAGCTTGTCAAAGCCGCGTTCGAGCTTGTTCAAATGGTAAGCGATGTCGGAAGCGAAGTAGGTATAGGCGCCGTTCTCGCGCCGTATCACGCGGTCCTTCTCATCGCCAAACGCCGTGGACCGGAACCACAGCGCGCCATCCTGCTCATACGCGTGGTGCTGTTCCATCAGCAGGGCGACAACCTGCGCCACCTTGCCGGTGTCATACAGGCTGCGCTCGGAAAACCAGGCGTCGAAATGCACGCCGAATTCCTCCAGATCGGCGCGGCAATCAGTGAGCTGCTCGTTGAGCACATGCTGGTGGATATAGTCCCAGCCTTCACCGAGCAATTGCTTGCCGGTCAGGATGAAGGCATCCAGCCGTGCATCTTCGTCATCCTGCGTCGCCGCTGTTGCCGATACGGTTGCCAATACGGTCGCCAATACAGCCGTCGCCGGATGCTTGTAGCTATCGCCATGCGCCGCCTTGATCTGCCCGGCCATGTCACGCACATAGTCGCCCTGATAGGCATTCGGCGGAAAGGCCACGGCCTCGCCACACAGCTCAAGATAACGCAGCCAGGCGGAAACAGCGAGTATGTCCATCTGCCGTCCGGCATCGTTCACATAGTATTCGCGGCTCACCTCAAAACCGGCAAACGCGAGCAGCGCCGACAGGCTTGCGCCATATGCCGCGCCACGCCCGTGGCCGACATGCAGCGGGCCGGTGGGATTCGCGGAAACGAATTCGACTTGCAAGCGGCGTCCGCTGGATGGCGCGCGGCCGAAGTTTTCGCCCGCCGCCAGCACATCCTTCACCACCGCCGCGCGCGCTGCCTGGGTCAGCGTGAAATTGATGAAACCCGCGCCGGCCACTTCGGCCTTGGCGACAAAAGGGGAAGGCGGCAGCTCGCGCACCAGGCGCTCGGCGATCTGCCGCGGATTGGCTTTCAAACTGCGTGCCAGTTGCAACGCCAGGCTGCTGGCGAAGTCGCCATGGCTGGACTGTTTCGGGCGCTCGAGGAGAATATCGGCATCCCGCTCGGTGGGGGCGACGCTGAGCAGCGCATCGCCCAACAGGTCAATCAGGTGCTGACGGAGGTTGATACTGGTCGCGGACGGCATGGCAAAGACAGGCATTGAACAGGGGCTGAATTATACTTCCCGTTTCCTCAACGCCTGCCGCCCTTTCATGCGCATCTTCCGCATCTTCCGCATTGCGCGCGTGGTTTACCTCTACGGTCTGGATCGCATCATTTTTGGCGATACGCCCGCCGCCGGTTTCTGGGGGCGCGGTTTTTCATTTCTGCAAGGACTGATGTTCTGGCGCGACCTGTCGGCGCCGCGCGGTGAGCGCCTGCGCCGCGCACTGGAAGACCTGGGGCCGATTTTTGTCAAGTTCGGCCAGGTGTTATCCACCCGCCGCGACCTGTTGCCGGGCGACCTGGCCGATGAACTGGCCAGGCTCCAGGACCAGGTGCCGCCGTTTTCCGCGGCGCTCGCCGTGGCTGAACTCGAGACCGCCTATGGCAAGCCGGTGGATCAGGTGTTCGCCGAATTCAGCCGTGAGCCGGTGGCCTCGGCTTCGGTGGCGCAGGTGCATTTCGCCACCTTGCATGCGCAGGATGGCGGCCATGAGGTCGCGGTAAAAATCCTGCGTCCCGGCATACGCCCGGTGATCGACCATGACATCGCGCTATTGCAAACCGCCGCCATCTGGCTGGAAAAACTCTGGCCCGAAGCGCGCCGCCTGAAGCCCCGTGAAGTGGTCGCCGAGTTCGACAAATACCTGCATGACGAACTCGACCTGATGCGCGAAGCGGCAAACTGCTCGCAACTGCGGCGCAATTTCGCCGATTCCGAACTGTTGATGGTGCCGGCGGTGCATTGGGCGTGGTGTTCGCAAAATGTCATGGTCATGGAACGCATGCATGGCACGCCGGTTTCACATATCGCCGCCTTGCGCGCGGCGGAGGTGGATATTCCGCGCCTGGCGCGCGCCGGCGTCGAGATTTTTTTCACCCAGGTGTTCCGCGACGGTTTTTTCCATGCCGACATGCACCCCGGCAACATTCTTGTCGCCACCACTGGCACAAGCAAAGGCCGCTACATCGCGCTGGATTTCGGCATTGTCGGCACGCTGACCGAAACCGACAAGCACTATCTGGCGCAAAACTTCCTGGCTTTTTTCCAGCGCGACTACAAGCGCGTGGCCGAAGTGCACGTCGAATCCGGCTGGGCGCCGGCGGACACGCGCATCGATGAATTCGAGGCCGCCATCCGCGCCGTCTGCGAACCGATTTTCGACCGTCCGCTGAAAGACATTTCCTTCGGCCGCGTGCTGCTGCGCCTGTTCCAGACCTCGCGCCGCTTCAATATCGAAATCCAGCCGCAACTCGTGCTGCTGCAAAAAACCCTGCTCAACATCGAGGGTCTTGGCCGCGAACTCGACCCGGAGCTCGATTTATGGAAAACCGCCAAGCCTTTTCTCGAACGCTGGATGGGGCGCCAGCTTGGCTGGCGCGGCCTGCTCGCCAACCTCAAGCGCGAAGCGCCTGCCTGGGCTTCGCTATTGCCGGCGCTGCCGCGTCTTGCGCACCAGGCGCTGAGCGCCGACCGGCATGCCGATGTACTGTCGGCGCTCAATGAACTACACCATGAAGAACGCCGCCAGCGCCAATGGCTGGCGCTGATTGCCTTATCATTGACAGGCATCCTGGCCGTCCTGCTGATGACTGCATTTGCCTGAATTTGCCCGAATTTTCCCGAATTTTTTCCGCCCCACCGCGCTGATTTTCACCTCATCCCCTTGACGGAGACACACATGCTGTTCTGGTTCGTTATCGCCTACTGGATCGTTTCTGTCGGCATCGGCCTGTATGCCGGTACCCGCGTGCACAACACCCGTGACTTCGCCATCGCCGGCCGCCACCTGCCGTTTTACATGGTCACCGCGACGGTATTCGCCACCTGGTTCGGCGCGGAAACCGTGCTGGGCATCCCGGCCACCTTCCTCGGCGAAGGCCTGCATGGCATCGTCGCCGACCCGTTCGGTGCGGCGCTGTGCCTGATCCTGGTCGGCCTGTTTTTCGCCGCGCCGCTGTATCGCATGAACCTGCTCACCATCGGCGATTTCTACCGCAAGCGTTTCGGGCGCACGGTCGAAACCGTGACCACGCTGGCCATTGTCATCTCCTACCTGGGCTGGGTCGGCGCGCAGATCACCGCGCTGGGCCTGGTTTTCAATGTGCTCTCGGATGGTGAAATCAGCCGCGTTGCCGGCATGTGGATCGGATCGACCACCATCCTCGTGTATACGCTGTTCGGCGGCATGTGGGCGGTGGCGATTACCGATTTCCTGCAGATGATCGTCATCGTCATCGGCATGTTATGGATCGGCGGCGAGATCAGCGGCATGGTCGGCGGCGTCGGCGTGGTCATCGACCACGCGGCACAAGCCGGCAAGTTCAGCTTCTGGCCGTCGCCCGACCTCAAGGAAATCCTCGCCTTTGCCGCCGCCTGGATGACCATGATGTTCGGCTCGATTCCGCAGCAGGACGTGTTCCAGCGCGTGCAATCCTCGCGCACCGAAAAAATCGCCGTGTGGGGTGCGGTGCTCGGCGGCAGCCTGTATTTCATGTTCGCCTTCGTGCCCATGTTCCTCGCCTATTCGGCGACGCTGCTTGATCCGCAAATGGTCGCCCGGCTTGCCGCGACCGATCCGCAGATGATCCTGCCCACACTGGTGCTGGAAAAGGCCCCGCTGATCGCGCAGATCATGTTTTTCGGCGCGCTGCTCTCGGCCATCAAGAGCTGTGCCTCGGCCACCCTGCTCGCCCCTTCGGTGACGTTCACCGAAAACATCATCAAGCCCATGCTGGGCAAGATATCCGACCGCAAGCTGCTGCTCACCATGCGCGCCGTGACGCTGACGTTCACGCTGCTGGTCACGCTGTACGCGATCAATTCGAATGCCGGCATTTTCAAGATGGTCGAGAACGCTTACCAGATCACGCTGGTTACCGCCTTCGTGCCGCTGGCGTGCGGCATTTACTGGCGGCGCGCGACCAACCAGGGCGCCATAGCGGCGATTTTCCTCGGCCTCACGACCTGGCTGTCCATCCATATTTTCGGGCCGGAAGACCCGCTCATGCCCGCCCAGTTTGCCGGCCTGCTCGCTGCGATCACCGGCATGCTGGCCGGTTCGCTGCTGCCGCAGGCGATACATCACGATATCCATATTCACGACACGCTGCGCCATGGCCACCATCCCGCAGCACAAACGCATCCCACGGTCGAGCCGCACTATGCGCAGCACGGCCAGCCGCCGCACCCGCATGCGACACTTCACGACTAAGCCACATACGCCGCTGGCGACATATCTCAGCCTCGGCTATGCGCTGCTGATCGTTTACGCCAGCCTCTACCCGCTCACCGGCTGGCATGACAGCGGCGCCGCACCATTCGACTTCCTCTTTGCCGGCTGGCCGCGTTACGGCACCACGTTTGACCTGGTAAGCAACCTGCTGGCGTATGTGCCATTGGGTTTTTTCATCGCTGCCGCCCTGCGCCGCCCGCTGTACGCCCTGCCTGCCATCGTGCTGGCCACCCTGCTGGCCGCCAGCCTCAGCCTGCTGCTGGAATTCACGCAGAACTACCTGCCCAATCGCGTCGCCTCAAATCTTGATCTGGCTGGCAACACCTTGGGGGCGCTCATCGGCGCATCGGGCGGTGCCTGGCGAGGTCGGCAACTGCTCGACGGCCTGCGCCATACCCACTGGCCAGCGACGCGGCAAGGCATCGAAGCCGGCCTGTTGCTGCTCGGACTATGGCTGCTGCTCCAATTCGACCCGGCCATCCTGCCATTCGGCGCCGGCAACTTGCGCCCGCTGCTCGATATCCCCAGCCCGCAGTCCTTCAGCGCCGTTGGTTTCCAGCGCACCGAAGCGCTCATCGCGGCCAGCGGCGTACTGGCTGCGATGCTGCTGGGCGGCCTCGTCGCGCCGTCTCGCCAGCGCCGACTTTTCCCGCTGGCGATCCTCGCCCTCGGCCTGGCCGCGAAAACCCTCGCCTTCGCCCTGATGATGCGCCCGCAAGCCGCGCTGGTCTGGGCCACACCCGGCAGTCTGACGGGTCTGGCTGCGGGTATCACACTCTGGCTGGCGGCATCATTCACCCCGCATGACATGCAGCGTGCCCTGGCCGCGATGGCCTTGCTGACTGCCACCGCGCTGGTCAACCTGGCGCCGGCCAACCCCTACCTGGAAGACGCGCTGCAACACTGGAACCCCGGCCAGTTTCTGAACTTTCATGGCCTCACGCATTTCGCCGCCATCCTGTGGCCTTATCTTGTCCTGCCCTGGCTGGTGCTCGACCACCGCCGCCGCTTGCATGGCCATCACTGACCGCATTGCAGACCGTATTGCAGACCAAATCACAGACCTGGACGGCCTGCGCGATGCCCTGCGCGAATTTGCCGCAGCCCGCAATTGGCCGCAATACCACACGCCGAAAAACCTGAGCATGGCGCTGATCAAGGAAGCCGCGGAAATTGTCGAACACTTCCAGTGGGCGACGGCGGAAGAAAGCCGGCAACTCACGCCGCAGCAAAAGGCCGAAGTCGCCGATGAAATCGCCGATGTGCTGATGTACCTGGTGCGCCTGGCCGATGTACTGACCATCGACCCGCTGGATGCCGCACGGCAGAAAATCATCAAGAACGCCGTCAAGTATCCGGCGCTAAAAAGCGATTAAACCCGTAAAGTCGGCGCTGGCGAAGCGGCGCTAAAACGCCACTACGCCAGCGCTACAGCGTCAAATACGACATTCACTTCCGCCTTCGTTGCCTATGCCATTGCCAATGAAACCAGGATTGGCCGCTCGCGTGGGGGACTGACCACCAAGCTGCACGTGGCGTAGTATCCATACGGCTTTTCACCATATTTATTTATGTCGCCTTAATTGGCGGCTCCTGAGTAAAGGTAAAGCCGACTCAATAATCTCCATCAAACTTTGGAAATGCATGCATGGACTTGCCGATGCGGCAAAGTATGGGGCGGGTAGAATGTGCAGATGTTCGCCTCCCAGACTTTGCTGGTCATCACCCACTTGCCTGACCAGGCAAGCGCCGAGAAACTGGCGGCTGCGCTGGTTGGTGAACAGCTGGCCGCCTGCGTGAACGTCCTGGCACCCTGCCAATCGGTGTATCGCTGGCAAGGCGCCATCGAGCAGATCAGCGAGGTGCCGCTGGTGATCAAGACCACGACGGCGCGCTATGCCGCCGTGGAAACGGCGATCCGCGCGCGGCATCCTTATGAACTTCCGGAAATCATTGCTGTCCCTGTCACGCAGGGCCTGCCGGATTATCTGGCCTGGGTTATCCGCGAAACCACGCCGGAAAATTCTCATGTTTGAATCCATTTCTGGACTGATGCGCATCCTGCTGCTGCTGTTTTTAACCCTGTGCGGCCTGACGCAGGCCGCCGAGCCGCTGCCGCCCGACCAGGCTTATCGCTTCTCGGCGGTGGCGCTCGATGCGCACACATTTGAACACGCTTTCGTGCTGGAAGCGCGCTGGCGGATCGCCGACGGTTATTACATGTACCGCGACAAGTTCAAGTTCAGCCTGACCGGCGGCACGCTGGGCGCCGTACAGTTGCCGCCGGGCAAGATGAAACAGGATGAGTTGTTCGGCGAGGTCGAAACCTACCGTGGCGACATCGCCATCCGTCTGCCGGTAACCGCCGTCACCGGGCCGCTGACGCTGCACGCCGTGGCGCAGGGCTGCTGGGATGGCGGAATTTGCTATCCGCCGCAGGACTATACGGCGGAGATTTTGAATCTGACCGAAGGAAATGCAAAGCCGTTTCTGGACACGCTGCCCGCGGCCGGCGTCACGACCAAAGCCAAAGACGGGGCGTCTGCCGTATCACCAG
>WOYI011472604.1_pt1 | contig 18398 bp, 8 predicted proteins | sample 6423411 | NCBI WGS metagenome assembly WOYI01 (sample SAMN13441803, study PRJNA592873) | oil field metagenome | biome: oil field; feature: oil-well bore; material: oil-contaminated soil; isolation source: oil-contaminated soil from oil-well borehole | place: Germany: Wietze | collected 2016-10-18 ...
TGGCCGACAGCCTTAACCTTTCTCAGAATACCAAACTCGTGTATGTCGATTGTTCAGAAAATAATCTTGAATTTCTTCGTGTCGAAAACCTGGACATTCTTACTAAACTCGATATTTCGGACAATAAACTAACTGACATTCAACTGCATGAAAATCTTAAATTAGAGATTTTAATGTGTAGCAATAATCAAATCAGTTCTCTCGATGTAAGCGCCAACAACAAGCTAATTGAATTAAATTGTACCGATAACGCATTAACAGAGCTTGACCTAAGAAACGGCAACAACATTAATCTGTCAGTTCTGGCGACTGGAAACACTGGATTGAATTGCGTAACTGTCGATAATGTGGACTGGGCAAATGCGAACTGGGATTCTTTCTTTGATGCCGGGGTACTATTCAGCACCGATTGTAATGCACCGGATATTGCAGTAAACAGTATCGGTTTTATTCCGGGCGATGTCTATCCTGGAGATGAAATCACGATTAGTTGGAAGGTAATCAATTACGGAAATGCCGCTGCGGTTGGGGGTTGGAACGAACGTATCTCGCTTGTTTCGCCTACCAATCAAAAACTCTACCTAAATGGAAACCTTGTTTACAGCTATACCCTGTCAGCCACTGATACCGTTTCGCGTTCGGCCAAACTTGAAATCCCTGCTTTGACCAGCTTTAGCGGTCCTGCATATGTAACGGTTGAACTCATCCCAACGGGTTCATTAGTTAACGAAGAAACAGTATTAGTAAACAATAAACAAGTGTCAGACTCTACTGTAATCTTGCATGAGTTACTTGGTTTTAGCATTTTAGAATCCAGCGCATTTGAAAATTATTCAGGTACTTTGCGGGGAACAGTTAGCCGAAGCGGGAATTCCGATACCACCCTAACAGTCAAGCTCATCACTTCAAGTTCTGATCTTTCGATTCCTGCAACAGTTGAAATTGCCGCTGGGAATAACGCCACAAATTTTTATTTCACAATTAATAATAACGATTTATTTGACGGAATCAGGTTGGCTGAAGTCATGGCAAGCGCGCATGGCCTGGACCCTGTCAGCGATAAAATTGAAATTCTGGATGATGATATTCCGGCATTATCCATCACTCTGGACCTGGACTCTTGTGTGGAAGGAGATCTTGTTTTTGCCAGCATTGCGAGCAATCTTATTACAGATACCGCCCAAACAATTTCAATAACAAGTAATAAAACAGGGCAAGTGCTTTTTACATCGAACCTACTTATTCCGGCAAACGATTCGACAATAGTTATTGAACTGGAAGTTATTAATGATGCCAAACCCGAGCTCAATCAATTCAATATATTTTCAGTTTCGGCAAAAGGTTATATATCAGGAAAAGATACCCTTTTTATAATCGACAACGATATTCCTGAAATTAAACTCGAACTTCTAACGGATACTTTAAGTGAATCAGCCGGCGATAATGCTACCTGGCTAAAAGTTACCCGAAGCAAAGACAATTCAGAAACAATTACGGTGGCGCTTTCAACACTTATTTCAAATGAAGTAGTGGTTCCTGAATACGTTCATTTCTTCCCGGGCGATATGGAAGAACTTGCCGCTATCGATGTTACCGACAACGACCAGGTAGATGGTTATCGCAACGTTTCTATTGTTGGAGCAGTTTATATTCCCTCGTGCAATTGTAATTCAACAATATCAGGAAGAGATACTGCCGTTTTGGTTTTAACCGATGATGACGGTCCGGCCCTAAAACTGAGTTGCACGCCGATTACTTTATCTGAAGGCCAGATAAATCAAGGGACTCTAAACATCACAAGAAATGCCTCCAACGATATGACCCTGTTGGTTTATCTGACAACCAACAATCCCGGAGAACTTCTGTTGCAGGATACCGTCACGATTCCTGCCGGAAGTTCCTCTGTGGGCCTACCTGTTATGGCGCTAAACGATTCGATTGACGATGGCCAGCAAACCGTTACCATTAAAGCCAGCGCCGATAGCTACTCGCCCGGAACGGTGACAGTTTACACGAGCGATCAAAGCAAGCCCGACCTTTCAATAGGCCCGTTCGCAATTGCACAATCGCAAATTCAGATTAAAGAACAACTCGAATTTACCGCCTCCATTCTTAATACTGGCCAGTTAAAGGCGCCATCCGGAATTACGCTTGACTTGTACTTATCGAAGAATGACAAGTTGGATAACACCGATCTGCATCTTCAACAGTTTACTACCAACGAAGTAATTCCAATCGGTGGATCCATTTCCATCTGGGAGCTGGTAAGCATGCCGTCGTATGTCGGATCATATTACCTGATTCTGCGTGTAAACAATAACCAGGATGTCACCGAACTGCTATATCTGAACAATAATTCGAAGGCTGTCCCTATCGAACTTCAAGCCGATCTCAACGCGATGGCTTCGGTAGCCGAAGAGACTTTTATTTCGGCTGAACCGGTACTTATAACAGGTTCTGCCGTATTAATCGACAGCACGCCGGCCATGAACAAAGAGGTCGAAATTTATGTGGTCACACAAGGTATCCGCCGCTCGCTTTCAGCTACTACCGATAGTGAAGGTAAATTCTCGGTAACTTTTGAGCCGGGGTCTAACGAAGTGGGGCACTACCTAATTGGCGCCTGCTACCCGGGCGAAAACCTGCAAACCGCGCAGGATGAATTTGATATCATGGGATTTGGCCGAACTTCTGCAAGCTGGCTTACCTGGTATTTGCACAAAGGTGAAACAATAAATGGAAGCTTTACGGTTAAAAACTTCAGCAATGCAGAACTAACAGGATTGAAGCTGAATTTTCCTCAAAAACCTGCAGGATTTGAAATTCAAGTAAATACCATTTCGGTTCTGGAAGGTAACCAAACCGCATCCTTCAATTTTTCGGTTACAGGAAATGCTGTTTCACCAGGCCTTAATTACATAAAAATACCGGTGATCATCAGTTCCGATCAGGGCGTAAAATTTGAGTTTACCGCCTTGTATTATTGCCAGGCCCTTGAAGGATTGTTAAAAACAGAACCCCTTAGCCTGAGTTCGTCATTTACGAAAGACAAAATCCGTTACATTGAATTCATCGTTTATAATTCAGGAGCAGGAAATACAGGAAAAGTAACACTTTCATTACCCGATACAGATTGGATGTCGCTCGCTTCCTCTTCAGTTATCGAAAACATTGCACCGGGAGAAAATGCGAAAGTAACCTTGCGTTTACAGTCAAATGAAGATACTCCTTTGAATCTTCCGATGGAAGGAAAAATAGCTATTAATGCCGAACATTGCGAGGGCCTGCTACTTCCCTACCGAATGGAGTGTGTTTCGGAAGAAAGCGGCAATTTATTGGTGGATGTGGTCGATGAATATACCTACAATACTGAGGAAGCCCCTCATCTTGCCAATGCTCATGTTAAAGTTAGCAACCCGTACACCGGTAAAATCGTTGGCGAAACCAATACTGATTCTTTTGGACATGCAGAATTTCAAGATATTCCGGAAGGCATTTATGTTTTGCTGGTAGAAGCTGAACGGCACGATGGATACCAGACCACCGTAACCATCGATCCGGGCAGAACCACGGAAGAACTGGTTTTTATCAGTTTCCAGGCGATCTCCTATTCATGGACAGTTGTGCCGACTGAAATAGAAGATAAATATAAAATAACCCTGGAACTCGTATACGAAACGAATGTTCCGATGCCAGTGGTTGCGATCGATATGCCTCAATCCATGCCCGTACTTGTTGGCGATGAAACCTACTCTTTCATGGTAACCCTAAGCAACCTGGGATTAATAACTGCAGAAGATGTGGATTTGGATTTACCTGAAAATGATGCTGAATATGAATTTGTTTTTGTTGATAACAAACACACCATTGCAGCCAAAGAATCGATTCAGATTCCGGTAACCTTCAGGAGAAGAAGTTTAGAAAAATCAGCTTCACTTCCTGTCTCTTCTCTATCATCGACAGATAAAAATGGAGAGGCAACAACGAATTGTTCAGAAATGGTGATTTATGCCTATGGATGGAAATGCGGTGATGACAACAAATGGGAAAGGGTAACTTACCCAATCCGATTCGAACGATGCACCTCCGACGATCAATCGGATGAAGAATATTTTAGCCATGCAACGGATGATGATGCCTGGCGTGTCATCAATACTTTAAACCAGGTTTTCGATGCAGTGTCTATCCCAAGTATTTATGAGGGTTTAATGGGCCAAATCCCAACCATTCCGGCAAGTGCGACCAATGTTAATCCAGGAACCAGCGGAACTGGCGCCAGTTGGCTGGAAACCGATATTACCGGAACTTATTGCAATCCGTGTTACGACGGTATCGCATCGGCGCTGGGGGGTTGTTTCATCAAAGAAACGGCCGGTAAGATTTTCAGCGCTTTAGGTTGCTACAGATCATTGATCATGCTTGATTTTTCCACCCAGTCACTGGTTGATTGTGTGTTAGGGTTTACGCCTTTAGGCTGTGCGAATGGTGTTGTCAGCGCTCTTCAAACTTGTTACAGCCAATATAAAAATGTTTTCGACAACGATAAAAGCGCCCTCATCAATGGGGAAGAAATGCCTGCAAATATAGAACAGGCATTTAACGATCTCTTGTATATCGAAGCAGCATACAATGCTTCTATTGAATGGTCTGATGAGTTTTGGGGACCGGTAAACTGGCAGGAAAAAATTTATTTATCTGAATTCGCTGCGGCTGTGAGTCCTTTCATCGATAATAAAATTCCGTTCGAACAGAATGATATAGAAGTCATAATAAATGAATTTACAATTTTGGGGTTTTCCGGGAATGAGATCATTTCCTTTGCCGACAGGTGGAATTCGACCCTGGATGCGTGGGATCAGAATATTTACTCACCTGACAGTAATTTTCCGGATATCATCGACAACGATTTGCTCGATTATGCCATCTGGAAAACCGACTCAGTAAACCGTTATGTTCAAAACAGGGGAGCCAGCGATCTTATGGATTTGTATACAAATGCCTACAACGATTTACAAGCAGAAGTAGATGCAAACAGAAATTCAGTATGCGCCTCTGTTTCCTTATCCATTAGCCAGAAATTGGTGATGACACGTGAAGCATTCCGAGGCACTTTATCCTTGTTCAATGGAAATGAGCAATCTGCCATCGAAGAATTTGAACTCAATCTCGAAATTAAAAACCAAAATGGCGAATTATGCAACGACCTTTTCCAGATTGAACCTGAGTCTCTTTCTCAGTTAACGGCTATCGACGGAACAGGTACGCTCCCAGCCATGGAAACCGGCACCGCTATTATTCTCTTTATTCCTGAAAAAGGGGCTGCTCCAACAATCACACAGAGTTATTCCTTTGGAGGAAGTATTTCATATCTTGATCCGTTTACCAAAACAACCGTTACCAAAACACTGTTTCCGGTAACCCTGGAAGTACACCCAAGTCCGGATCTTTACCTGCATTATTTCATGCAACGCGACATCCTGGGTGACGATCCGCTTACCGAAAATATTACTGAACCCGTTATTCCCGCCGAACTGGCTCTAATGATTGAAAATAACGGTTATGGCGATGCCACAAATATTCGGATTGAATCGGCACAACCCGAAATCGTTGACAACGAAAAAGGACTATTGATCGAATTCGAACTGATCGGTTCAAATCTTCAGGGAGTCCCGGTAAATATGGGACTTATCAATATAGATTTTGGAACGGTAACGGCGCAAACAACACGAATCGGACAGTGGTGGTTTACCAGTAGTTTGCTCGGACACTTTGCAAGCTACTCAGCCAATTTAACCCACACCGACAGTCGCGGAAACCCGGAACTTAGCCTGATAAGCGGAGCCACTTTGCACGAACTCACAAAGAGTATTTCCGTTTATGGTGCACTCGGCGATAACATCCCCGATTTTCTGGTAAACGATATTGCGGATGTAAAAGAAAACCCGGATGCCATTTACCTCTCACAGGGCCAAACGGTATTGGATGTGTATGAATCTACCGGCGGTAGTTTTGATCAGGAAGTGAAAGCGCCTACGTTTACCAACACGCTTACGGTTTCACCACGCTTCGAAGGCTGGAATTACCTGAAACTGGATGACCCGGGCAAAGGGTTGTTCGAAATAGCAAGCATTACCAGAAACAACGACGGACAGGAAATTCCACTAGAAAATGCCTGGCTGACATTTGTGACCATGCCCGACGGCAAGGAACACGTGTACGAGAATAAATTCCATATTGTTGATGATTTTGATGCAATGACTTCTCAAACCTACACCATTGCGTGGGTACCACTAGATACCGTCCCGGTTGAAGTGGTCGAAATTCAGGGAGCGCCCGAAAATCCGGCGACCAGCCCGGTGACTGAACTCATGGTAACTTTTAATAAAGAAATTGATCCTGCAAGTTTCAGTTTCGAAGACATTGGGCTTACACTCGAAAATGGGGCAAATCTTTCTGCAAATTCGATAAACATAACACGAGTCAACGCTCTTACCTACAATGTCAATATTGCCAACCTTGCCACCGGCGATGGGACTTATAAATTTACCGTTCTTACAGCGAACATCAATGACAATACCGGAAATACCGGCCGCGAGGATCACACATTAAGCTGGTCGCAATACCTGTCGGTTCCCGCCATCGAAGAATTTACAGGGGTTCCGGCAAAAAGAACCAACCAGTTATTCGATGCGGTTCAAATCCGTTTTAACATGGAAATCGATCCAACTACCTTAACCACCGACGACCTCGTACTCGAACGAAATGGCACAGTTGTTTCTGCCGCACTTTCTGTTCACCAGGTGGAAGGGAGCTACCTTAATTTTGCAATTGAAGGAATACCAGGAGCGATCACTCAAGATGCCGTTTACAAGCTGCTTGTCGATCTCAACAGCGTCAGATCGTTGACCGGCGTTTACGGAGAAAGCAAACAGTTTGCGGAGTGGGCCTTCGATTCCACGCCTCCAGGGCTTTTCGCAATCAGCGAATTAACAAACAAAAAGCTGGATGCCCAGCACGTTCCCGGCCTCCAAATTAACTTTTCCGAAGCGATGGAGGATTTTACCAAAGATGATTTTGAACTGCGAAAAAACAATGTAATCCTTACAAGCTCGAAAATAAACGTTCTGCCGGTAAGCGCTTCGGATTATCAAATTACGGGTTTCGATACACTTACATATGGAGAAGGGAGTTATACATTTACTGTTTTCGTCGATCAATTGGCTGATATCGCAGGAAATTACGGGATACAGGAAAATGCTGCATATTCGTGGAAAGTAGACCGGACTCCCCCACCGCCGGTAACAAATATTGCGGTAATCCCGGATCTTGGAATCAGCAATTTGGACCGTATCACCACTGGCGACAGCATTTCAATTTCCATGACCGTGCCCGAAGACAATACCACAATTTATCTTTTCGAAACCAACGGAACACTCAAAAACTTGTTGGCACAGGCGGTGGTAATTGATTCAGGCCAATTAATAATTCCTGTTCAATTCGCAAATTCAGGTCAAATTACCGCAGAAATTGTTTGTTCCGATAGCGTGAACAATCAAAGTTCGGCGCCCTTTAAGGTTTATCTCGACAACAGCGATTTGCAGGCCAACATTACTGGCGCTTCCTTAACAGCCAGCGCTGTTCATCCCGACTCGCTGATCGTGAATTTTTCAGATGCCATTTTTACTGACGATTTCGATTCGGCATGCATCAGTATTAAATACAACGATATTCTTATTGCTTCCGATCAGCTAAGCATCACGCAGTTGGATGCCAAAAAATTCGTTTTAAAAGATATCGAAAATCTGCCTTTACGCGATGGAAGGTATACGCTATCCATCGACCTGCGCAGGATCAGAGAACTGTTAAGCGGCAGGTACGGAGCTTCTTCGGTAAAAACAAACTGGGAAATAGAAATTCCAAACAGCTATCCTGTTGCCGATGCCGGAGCGGATGCGGCAGTTCGCCAAGGTCAGGTATACCAACTAAATGGCCTGGCAACATTCGACCCTGACGGCGATCCGTTGAGTTACAAATGGTACTTCCCAACTTCGCTGATTTTAAGCGATGTGAACACACTAACTCCTTTGTTTGTGGTTCCGTACGATAAGGTAGGTACTACGTATACTTTGATGCTCTCCGCCAGCGACGGAAAACTTACTCACACCGATAAAACAATAATTACCATTGAAAAAGCAGTGGTTGTGGATACGGTGACTGCAACTATTTGCAGCAACGAAGCCTATGAACTCGGAACCCAACTTATAAATGTTACTGGCATTTACACCGATACGCTTTTGACAATGGGTGGCGCCGATTCAATTGTGCATCTCTTCCTGACCGTAAACCCTGCCGATTCGGTGACGCTAACCAGGGTAGTATGTGAAGGTGAAAACATAGCAGTTGGAGACTCGGTTTACAATAGCAGCGGAATATATGTAACAACGCTTTCGAACCAATACGGATGCGACAGTGTCATCACACTCAATCTGACAGTAAATCCTGTTGACTCGGTATTTCTTAACGAAACAACCTGTGAAGGAGATTCGGTTTCGGTAGGCGACACTGCTTATTTCGAATCAGGTATTTTTAGTAAAACACTAGTTAACCGTTTTGGCTGCGACAGCGTGGTAATCCTGGACCTAAGCGTTCATTCACCGGATACAACACCTATCAGTGCAACCCTATGTTATGGTGAAAGTTATGAATTGAACGGGATTGAATATACACAAAGCGGTTTGTACAGCCAAACTTTACCTTCAGTAGCGGCTTGCGACAGTACGCTAATGCTGAATTTAACGGTTCTTCCCGAAACAACGACAACATTAAATGCAGCCATTTGCGCAGGTGAAAGTTACATTTTAGGGGATTCGGTGTATACCGCGAGTGGACAATTCAATCAAACGCTTAGGGCGAAAAACGGTTGCGACAGCCTTGTTATTTTAAATTTAAGTGTTAATACTGCACAGGAATACACCTTCGATGTTGGTATTTGCGAAGGAGAAACATACAACTTCAACGACAGTATTTATAATAGCGGTGGAACTTTCACCTTTGAATATCAGGACCAAAATGGCTGCGATAGTATTATTACCCTCATTTTGAGTGTAAACCCATCAGATGAGGTGACGATTTACGATTCAATGGCGGGCGGTTCAACTTATCTCTTCAGTGGACAGGAACTGTTTGAAGCCGGAGTATATTCCGACACCCTGACCAACATGTACGGTTGCGACAGTGTGGCACACCTGTATCTTTCGGTGGTAGGGAATGAAGCTCCGGTTATTCAAAATCATCAGGATGACGTAAATATCGAAGTGGGAGATTCAATATTACTTGAAATCGATTTGGCCGGCACAATTTTCTACGATGCCGACGATGAATCGCTGAATTATGGTTTCTCAATCGTTCCGGAACAAAACGGATGGATGGTTTATGAACTTGAGAACGGCTGGCTGGGCATACATCTGGCGCCTGAAATTCAGGATACCGGCTGTTACCGGGTTGTCCTTCAGGCCATCGATCCTTTGCAGCAAATGGTAACAGATACATTCAACATTTGTGTTACTAAAAAGTACGATGGAATTGATGACTGGAATTCAGCAAAACCTGTATTTAAAATCTACCCGAATCCGGCCCAAGGAAATGTAAGCATCGAACTGAACGTTGCGATTGATACAGAAATGGAAGTCCTGATTTTCGACAACATGGGAAGAAACCTGCTTCGAAAAACCTACACATCGCCTTCGGGTAAAGTTATCCTCGATGTTTCGGAATACACCAGTGGAATTTACCTGGTAACAGTATTAAACGGAAAGAAACATTATACGCGTAAATTAATAATCAAACAAAATGAATGATTCCAATACTTCCGGTACTCAATGGAACTTCACCGTTCATTGCCCAATCCGTAAAAATTCAAACTAAACGATACTCCAATGCGTAAGATGTATTTGTTCAATGTCGTCATGGCGATGATCATGACTTCTATTATTGCCTGCGATATTCTTCCCAATAAAAACGAAGACTGCGAAGCAAAAAGATGGGATGAAGAAGTAGAGGTAGTGGTTAGCCCAAAGTTTTTTGTGTATGCTACGAATATAGATGAAAACCATCCACTGTCGGCGGCGGTTAAAATCCAGTTTTCAGGGTCCATTCAAAAAGTACTTTGTTCAGGCGACTCAGGATTCAAAACTGCTTTTACAAGCGCTTTCAGCGGAAATCAACTGTCACTTTACGTTTACCAAAGCTTCGATGGCCAACAAAGTAAATTTTTCTTTGAAAACGACGAAGAGCATCTGAATGTAATTTGGCGGGTAAAAGTTTACTTCAATGACGGTTCTGTATTCGAAACCGACGAGATGATCCAGAATGTGTATTTTAAAGATTTGTTCGCTCTGAATCTTTCATCATACAACAAATACTTCGAGCTATATCTTCAGGATTCAAAGTGGGTTAACGTAAGTCAATAGCAGCTTGTTATGCGGTTACGGAAAGATGGTATAATCAATTTTAGTTATGGCATGTTGCATTAACATCACTTTTCCTGGTTTCATAGATTTTGCCAAATACATATCAATAATTACAATTGGAAACGAAGGGTTTTATCAAGCCAATGTTCTTTTAATGTCGTAAATTTGTTAACGGTTAAAATTTTTAAAATCAATATATCATGGAAGAACAGAAAGTTACACAGATGCCGCGCATTGGCGATATGGCGCCCGACTTTAAAGCCAACACCACTTTTGGCCCCATTCAGTTTTCTGAATACATCAAAGACAGTTGGACCATACTTTTTTCTCATCCTGCCGATTTCACCCCGGTTTGTACCACTGAAATGAGTGGTTTCGCTACCCGTGGCGACGAATTCAGAGCATTGGATTGTAAACTCATTGGTTTAAGTATCGATAGTATCCACGCACACGTGGCCTGGGTAAACAACGTTAAAAAAAATACGGGCGTTTTATTCGACTTCCCTATCATTGCCGATATCGATATGAAAGTTTCACAATTGTACGGAATGTTGCAGCCCAACGAAAGCGAAACCTCTGCTGTACGTGCCGTATTTTTTATTGACCCGACCGGAAAAATCCGATTGATCATGTACTATCCACTTAACGTTGGCCGCAACATGGATGAAATACTTCGCGTGTTGAAAGCGCTTCAGGTTTCGGATAAATACAATGTTTCACTGCCATTAGACTGGACACCCGGACAAAAAGTAATCGTTCCTCCGCCAAAAACGGTTGCCGACATGGAAGAAAGGGAAAAAAGCGATTACGAAATGGTAGATTTTTACCTCGCCAAAAAAGACCTTGACGTTTAATAAACAGATCAAAAAATACAGGCCTCACCTTCGGGTGGGGCTTTTTTGTTTTTCCGGGCCGGTAATTGTTGCGAACGGTGAGCAGTGAGCGAAAGGCGGAGTGTACTGAATGCCGGGGATTGACTTTTTCAGCATAACACCTGTACCCTATTTCATAAACCACACAAGGATCAGTCATATTTTGAAAATGCAAATGAAATTTCTTACTTGCAGTCACAAAACCAGGCAGTTTAAAGTATGAACTTTGCAAAAAAAGGAAACCGGCGATGGTACGCGGTATATACCCGTTCGCGGGCAGAAAAGAAAGTGGAACTGGAACTTCAGTTGCAAGGTATTGAATGTTACCTTCCGCTGCAAAAAAAGCTACGCCAGTGGAAAGACCGTAAGAAATGGGTTGAAGTCCCGCTCATGCCCGGCTATTGTTTTGTACACATTCATCGCGGCGAATACGACCGGGTGCTTCAAACCAACCACGTTGTTTGTTATATAACCTTTGAAGGAAAGGCTGCAGTGGTACGTACCGAACAGATTGAGGCACTGCAAACCATGCTACGGCAGAGTGATTTCGAAGTGGAGGTCAGTTACGAAAATTTTGAAAAAGGGAAAAGAGTCGAGATTATTGAAGGCCCGCTGATTGGGTTAAGAGGTGAACTGTCCGAAGTACGTGGAAAACACAAGTTCCTGCTTCGGATCGAACAACTCGACAAAAACTTTATTGTAGAAGTTCCGGCGGCCCAACTCAGCGCTATTCCCGAAAATGATCACATCCTCTCATAAAATAAGCAACTGAAATTCAATACTTTTTGATAAAAATAAAACTGAAACGCTACCCTCGCATATATTGTTAATAAGTGATCTTTTTCTTAACAAGTGATTAAAAAAATCATAAAAGGCAGACAATAAATCATATAAAACCCTTGTTTTGTAGCCATGAACGCAACTCGAATACCTATCAGGAAAATCATATTTTTTGTCTCCTTTATTCTTTGCCAACTCATGGTACTGGCTCAAGCACCTGCCAGTGGTATCATCATTGGAGGCAATATAGGTACTTCTAAAGTATTAACAGAGATTACCCCCGACTTTCATTCCATCAATGAATTCGAACATCATCCGGGAATGCTTTTTGAACCCGAAATCGGCAAATTGTTTGGAAATCATTTCGAGGCGGGGACCTCTTTTACTGTTTCTTCCTTCTCGGGGAAAAACGACGACACTCAATTCTCCGCAACAGGATATCACGCGGCAATGAAAGACCTCCTCGACGAACCGGTAAAATACAACACATCGCTAATGGGGCAGAAATTTTACTTTGGATATTATTTCCGTTCCTTTTCGAAAATCGATAAGCCTTATATGGTCGAACCCTTTGTTCGTTTGGGTGGTGGATATTTCTATTACACTTCCGAATTTAGCTACCAGGACCCCGAGCTGGGGACCATTTTTGGCAAAGGGGTGCAAGGTTATACCGATCTGACCACAGGAATTTTATTTACTGCAGCAGGCATAAAAATGTATCTTAACCCCAGTTTGTTTATTAACTCGAGTGTTAGCTTAAACTATGTGCATTACGACTTCCTGGATGCCGTACATAACTATACCCCCGATGGTTATCGCGATAGTAGCACCCCCGATGTCAGGGGACTTTACACCGATATTAAGATCGGGATCTTTTACCAGATCAACAGGAAGGGGACAAAAAGCGGAAGAGCCGGAACAGGCCCCGGCGTTTATTTGCCCTTTTCGAAATAATACCACAAACACATACTAATAAAATAAGGTAAAATTCAGGATAAAATCATAGTTGTCTGGGCTCTGTCAAACAAATGAATGAGTATATTTGTTACTCAATTAATACAAACTCGCACAAGCCAAATGTAAGTGAGGGGGCGAAGCTGTAAATAAAACCCTCTTTTATTCAACTACTTTTCCCCAAATAATTCCGATAACCCAACAATATAATCATGCTGGAATCCCTTATTACGAGCAAGACGCGTTTAAAGCTTTTACTCAAGTTTTTTCTGAATAAGGAAAACACAAGCTATCTGCGCAATCTCGAAAACGAGTTTGGAGAATCGACCAACGCCATCCGTATCGAGCTAAACCGGCTTGAATCGGCAGGTCTCCTGTCCGCCGAACACATTGGAAATAAAAAATATTTCAGGGCAAATACGCTCCATCCGCTTTATCCCGACATCAACAGTATTTTGAAGAAGACCATTGGAATCGACCGGATTGTGGAACAGATCACCTCGAAGTTAGGCGATTTGTATCAGGCCTATCTGGTTGGTGATCTTGCTCTTGGAAAAGACTCCCGTATTATTGACCTTCTTCTGATTGGAGAAAATATTGATCGGGACTATTTAAATACGCTCGTTGAAAAAGCCGAACGATATATCGAACGTAAGATCCGTTTTCTGATACTCTCCCGGACTGAAAAAATTGAATACCTTAAGAATCACCCGTCACTGCTTATTTGGCAGGCGTGAGAAATAGGCGGAAGCACAACAGTTTGAAAAAAATTGTATCAAGTCAGGGTCACGGGTTATTAGTTCCAGGTTTTTCCCGAATATCTGAATATCCGAAAATCCGGCAATCCAAAGTCAGGTTGCACGGGTTAAAGGCACCATTACCTCCTAACCCATATCCCCCAACCCACCTAACCAAACAGAAAATTAACTTCGAATAAATACCATTTTCTATGAAACCAATATTATCGCTGACACTGGCGCTATTTTTTATGTGTACCATCATAGGATCAGCCAACGCCCAGGATGTAAAAAGCGTGGATGTAAAAGCCGTCCCGCAGTCCGATATCCAAAAAGCTCAAAAAGCCATGCAGGATGCGGGTCTTTCAGTAGATGATGCCGCCAACATGGCACGACAAAAAGGAGCCACCGAACAACAAATCAATGAATTCCATTCACGGATTAACGAGGGGGGCACCGTGCAGGATGGCGTAATCAGCGACCCGGTGCAGGAAGCGGAATCCCAGGTGGAAGAACAGCAGAATGTGGAAAGCTCGACCCGTACAGCAGGTTTCGATATAAGAGGCCGGATTTTTGGGGCTTACCTTTTTAACAGCAAGAACCTCACCTTTGAGCCTCGTCTCAATATACAAACCCCAAAAACCTACGAAATTGGCATTGGCGACCAGGTGTTAATCCACATCTGGGGAAACTCGCAAAACAGCTATCAACTTACTGTCAACAACAACGGCCAGGTACTGATTCCTGACGTGGGTCCGGTGTATATCGCAGGATTGACCTTTGATAACGCCGAAGAAAAAATCAAACAGCGCCTCACCGAAATCTATGCCGATATGGGTGGCGCCAGTCCAGGAACTTTTGCACAGGTTAACATGGGGCAGTTGCGCTCAATACAGGTTAACCTTGTGGGTGAAGTAGTTACTCCCGGAACCTACACCCTACCTGTTACAGCCACCGTATTTAACGGGCTTTATCTTTCCGGAGGTCCGAATAACATCGGGTCTTTCCGAAACATCAAACTGATCCGTGACAATAAGATAGTACAGACCATCGACATTTACCGTTTTCTGGTGTATGCCGATCCGGAAGCCAACGTAACCTTAAAAGACGGCGACATCCTCTTTATTCCACCCGTGGAAAAACGTGTAGAGATTACCGGAGAATTCAAACGCGAGGGTCTTTTTGAACTTAAGGAAGGTGAAATGCTCAACGAACTCATTCGTTTTGCGGGTGGATTTACAGAGAATGCCTATCTCGCCAAAACACAAATCCTGCGTAAAACACAACAGGGACAGCAGATTCTCGATATTCGTTTTCCCGACATCTCCTCTACCCCGCTTGTTAACGGCGATGTGGTGCGCAACAGCACGATCATCGAAAGTTTTGAAAACCGGGTAACCATAGCAGGCTCGGTTTACCGTCCCGGCGAGTATGAGTTAACTGAAGGCCTTACACTTTCAGAACTCATTCTGAAAGCCGACAGTTTAACACCCGATGCTTTTCAGGCACGCGGGCTGATTACACGTTACAATCCCGACCTCAGCACCACCGCCCTCCAGTTCAATGTAAACGAAATCATGAGCGGAAAGTCAGACATCCTCCTGCAAAAAGAAGACGTGGTAACCATCAAATCGCATTTCGAACTAAAAGAAGCCGAATACATTACGGTTACCGGTGAAGTACTAAAACCCGGACAGTTTGCCTGGTCTGATGGACTAAACCTTGGCGGTGCGATCTTTCTGTCAGGTGGTTTTACCGAAGGAGCCGACTCTACCTTTATCGAAATTTCACGACGGCTGAGCTATGCTGAAGCTGCCACGCTTTCCGATACCATCGGACAAACGATTGTTGCCAACATGTCGCGCGGACTTGAAATTGGCAGGAACAACGCCAACCTGATACTTCAACCGTATGACCAGGTCTCGGTCCGCAGGGCGCCCAACTTCCGGCAGAACGAAACCGCCTTTATCACCGGCGAAGTAGTATATGCCGGAGCCTATGCGGTTACCAACAAAAAAATGCGGATCTCCGACCTCGTAAAAATGGCCGGTGGTATTACACCACAAGCCTATCTGGCAGGGGCCACCTTGAGTCGTTTCTCCGGGGAGCTCGGTAGCGAATCTGTAGCTATCGACCTCGTGAGCATTTTAAAACAACCTTACAACGAAGCCGACCTCTTTTTAAACAACGGCGACCGTTTAAACATTCCCGAATTCATGCAGACAGTAAAAATTACGGGAAATGTACAAAATCCTTATTCAGTAGTGTTTAAGTCGGGACAAAATGCCAAATTCTACATCAACCAGGCCGGAGGTTTTGCCGACCGTTCGGATAAAAAACGCACTTATGTACGCTACCCCAATGGTACGACTGAGGTAACTAAAGGAATCGTCTTTAAACGTTATCCCGAAGTTATTGCCGGAAGCCAGGTGGTGGTTCCGCAAAAACCCGAACGGACAGGTGACTCCAGCCGATGGATTGCCTGGGTAAGTGTTCTGAGTTCTTTGGCCTTATCGGCAGCCACTATCGTTAATTTAACGAAATAAGGTAAGGTACAGGGACAAGTTACAAGTTACAGGGTTCAGACAGGGTACAGGGCCTAAGGCATGAGACATATGGTTTAATGGAAAAGACTGCATTTCGTTTAGATTCAAAAAATGGGTAGATGTAAGAAACTGGAAGTTTGGCAATTGTCCAAAGATCTGGCAGTACAAATTATCCAAACAACTGAAAACGGACCTTTAAAAAATCGGGTTGGATTAAAAGACCCGTTACAACGCTCTTCCCTGGGTGTTCCTTCCAATGTTGCTGAAGGAAAAGAAAGCGGGTCAAATCCCAACGCTATAAGATATTTTAGAATCGCAAAAGGATCGCTGGCCGAATTAAGAACACAGTTAACAATCTATTCTGAATCAGACTTAATTGATTTGTCACTATTTGAAGATCTGCATTCAAAAGCTGAGCTAACTTATTGCAGCTAAACTTGAGAAACTCATTCAATCCCGTTTAAAAAACATTCATACTAAACCCTATACCCGATAAGCCATATCCTACCTAACCATAGTATCAACTTTTCAAATTAAAATCATAGCATGACAGAACAAACAAGCCATACACAATCTCCTCCCGACGACGAGATCGATCTCATTGCTCTTGCCAAAACTGTTTGGGACAGCCGGAAGTTTATTATCAAAACACTGGTTGTTTTTGTATTTCTTGGGGTAGCCGTTGCTTTGCTCACTCCCAAAGAATTCACCGCCTCTTCAACAATGGTGCCGCAGCTTTCGGGCAGTAGCAACAAACTTGGCGGACTCTCGTCTCTTGCGGCCATGGCGGGTTTTGAGCTCAACATGAATAGCGCGCCCACCGATCTGTCGCCCTATGTGTATCCGCAGATCGTCCAAAGCGTTCCCTTTCAGCTTGAGCTGATGAATACCGCTTTTCACTTTTCCGATGTGGATCGCCCGGTGACACTTTACGAGTATTTTATGGAATATTATAAACCAGGGTTCTTCGGTACCATTCAAAAATATACCATTGGTCTTCCCGGAGTGATTATCAAAGCCATTAAAGGAACACCCCAGGATACTTCTTTATCTTTAGCAACAGAGGGCGCTATCCGCTTAACCGTGGACCAGGATAAAATCAGACAAATTATTGAAGCTAATGTAACCCTTGAAACCAACGATAAAGAAGGCTATGTTACCTTAAAAAGCACCTTTGGCGAGGCTCCGCTGGCCGCCGAGATTGCTCAAAAAGCACAGGAACTTCTCCAGCAGTACATTACCGAGTTCAAGATCGAAAAAGCCGCGGCCCAGCTCGATTTTATCCAGCAGCGTTACGAAGAAAAGAAAGCCGAGTTTGAAAAAGCCCAGGCAGCGCTGGCTTCCTTCCGCGACCGCAACAAAAATGTGACTTCCGCGCTCGCACGCACCCAGGAAGAACGCCTTCAAAGCGATTATACCCTGGCATTTAACGTCTATTCCGAACTGGCACAACAGCTTGAACAGGCTCAGATCAAGGTCAAGGAAGACACCCCTGTCTTTTCGATCATCAAACCCGTGGTGGTTCCGATGGAAGACAATAACAGTGGTTTTATGACGCTCATAATCTGGACCTTTCTGGGGGGTGTCATCGCTATCGGCTGGATTTTTGGGAAGCAGTTTATGGCAACCGTAAAAGAGAAGTGGAACCAGGAAACCCCTCCTTCCCGATAAGTACATGGGCCCAATGGCGAACAGCAGGAAAAATGTTCAGAACGCAGTCCTTTTGGGGGATCAGGCGGTCTGAAAAAATATAAAGATGGCGGAGAATATTGACCCCTCCCTGTTTCCCTAAGGGGGGGGAGGAGTAAAAAGGCCCCGACAGGGAATTCCGGCTTTTAGTTCAGCAAGTAGGGATTAGGCGACCATCGCATCCCTAACCCCCTGTAGCCGGGGGTAAATACAATGCCAGGCACAAGACACAAGATGCAAGACACAAGACACAAGACACAAGATACAAGATACTTGATACCTGATACTCGATACTCGATACTTGGATATTGAGAATTATAAATTGTAATTTCTTGTTCAATCTAAACGTTA
>WOYI010177463.1_pt1 | contig 18394 bp, 25 predicted proteins | sample 6423411 | NCBI WGS metagenome assembly WOYI01 (sample SAMN13441803, study PRJNA592873) | oil field metagenome | biome: oil field; feature: oil-well bore; material: oil-contaminated soil; isolation source: oil-contaminated soil from oil-well borehole | place: Germany: Wietze | collected 2016-10-18 ...
AGCCCACGGTGCTGCCGTCACGCTTCCCTGTCCTTCTGGTCAACGGCGCGGTCGGTATCGCAGAGGCGTACTCCACCAAGGTTCCCGCGCACAACCCGCGCGCGGTGCTGACGCTCGCCAAGGCGATGCTGGACAACCCCACCATGGACACTGACGCCATTGTGGACATCCTCAGCGGACCCGACTGGGGTTCGGGAGGCGTGGTTGTGGGCACCGAAGGTATCCGCGAGTACATCGAGACGGGCAAGGGTCGCATGATTGTTCGCGGCTCGGTGTCCGTAGAGGGTAAAGACCTCATCGTGTCCGCGCTGCCTCCTGGCGTGTCCAGCGGTGGATTCCAAGAGAAGGTTCGTGCAGGACTTGCCAACGGCACCATCGAAGGTGTGTCGGACTTTACCGACCTCACCGACCGCCGCAACGGCTTGCGCATTCTCATCACCGTCAAACGCGGGCACACCCCCGAGGACGTGCTGCGGTCGCTGTACACCTACACCCCGTTGGAGGACACTTTCGCGGCGTCCCTGGTGGCACTGGACGAAGACCGTGTACCAAAGTGGTGGACTGTCCCCGAGTTGATCTTGTCGTTCCTTGAGCTGCGCGACTCGGTGGTTCTCAAGCGCTCACAGCACCGCCTGGAGAAGGCGAGCGCGCGACTGCACCTGGTCAAGGGAATGGTCACCATCCAGGCGGACATCGACACGGCAGTTGCCATCATCCGCAAGGCGTCGAACGCCTCTACCGCCAGAGACGGGCTGGAACAGCACTTCGGCATCGACGCGGTTCAGGCAGACCATGTGCTGTCCATGCAGCTTCGTCGCCTCACCAGCCAGGACGTACTTGAGCTGAAGACCGAGGCGGACGAGTTGGAGAAGGAAATCGCCAAGCTGACCAAACTGGTGGAGTCCCGCGCGGCGCGGCGCAAGGAAATCTCCAAGGACTTGGACGAGACCGCCAAGCTGTTTGACGACCCGTCGTATGCCCGCAAGACACTCATCGACCGCGAAGCTGTTCCATCCACCCGTTCCGAGGACGGGGCAGAGGGCGGGGTTTCTGACAAGTGGTGCCTCAACGACCACGGTGTGTTCGGCTCGGAGGGAACATCCATCAGCAAGGGCATCGGGTGGGCAGTGTTCACGGATGGGCGTGTGAAGACCACAGACGGAAAGGGTCTTCCCAGACCTGGACGCGACGTTCTGGTGGCACCTGACATCTCCGCGCTCCTGGTGTCCGGTGTCGCGGAGGAGGGGCGAGACCTGGTACTCGTCACCCGCCGCGCCAAGGTCATCCGCCTGGAACTGGGGACAATAAACTCGCAGGGTGTGGCAGGTAATGGTGTGGCTGGCGTCAAACTTGCTGACCCTGAGGACCAGGTTATTGCCGCCTTCACCGTCAAGGATGACGGTGCGGTGCTCTCCCTCACCGATGGGCGCTGGAAAGTAACCTCCGTGGCGGACGTTCCTCGCAAGGGGCGCGGCGGTCAGGGCGTTGGGTTCCATCTTTTCGTCAAGGGTGAGGACGCCCTGTTGGCGGCGCACTACTCCGATAACGGGTTCGAGGTGAACGGGAACGCCGTCAAGGCGGAGCCCCGATCCAAGTCCGCCGTCAAGGGCAGTGCGGACTGGAAGCCTGCGGGCGCGTGAGCTACCTCCTGCACAGCGTCGCGCGGGACGGAAGCTGGTTCCACTACCGCTCGCCTTCGGGTCAGTGGCACCTGTTCTCGAAGACGGCAGACCGCCCTTGCCCGCTCACCGATGACGAGCGAGAAAGGGACGTGACGCTGCACAACGGCGTGAAAGTGGGGTCGTCGCTGCCGAGTATGTCCACCGTGCGGATAGCCGCTCGGATTCCTCGCGAATGATACTCTGAAACAACACCGCTAACAGGAGACCTCGCATGGACAGCTTTGCCGCCTATCAGAACTCAATTCGCCCTTCAGGGGTGTACGCCAACAGCAACGGCGCGCGCTCCAAGGCAGCCTCGCTCACCCATGCGGCGCTGGACCTGTGCATCCATGCGGGTGCCGTGGCGGACAAGGTGAAGAAGGTGGTGCGCGACGATGACGGGGTTCTCCCCGATGACAAGCGCGTCTTCATCTTTGCGCGAGCGGGAGCCGCGCGTCAGGCAGCGGAAAGTGTCGTCGGTATGCGCATCGGTAGCGCGGTGCCGACCATCGCCCCCGAAAACGAGGTCATCGCCAACAAGCTGTCGTACCTGGCGCTTGGGCTGTTCGGTGAAGCGAGCGAAGTGGCGGAGAAGGTCGTCGCGGCGCTGTCCGACGACGGAGGCGCTATCAGCGAGGACGCCCGTGCGGGTATTCTCACAGAGGCGGGGGACACCTTGTGGTACCTGACCCGATTGGTGGACGAACTCAAGGCAGACATCGGTGGGGTGGCGCGGGACAACCTGCACAAGGTCACCGACCGCCGTGCACGTGGGGTAACCCGAGGTAGCGGTGACAATCGTTAGACCCGAGATCATCCCGTGTGGGTGTGCGCTGGTCTACGGTGTCCTGCACAACCCGCTGGAAGCTCTCGTGGGGATAGCGTCGGACACCTGCCCCCATCATCGAAGCGGGGACACCCTCCCTGTGCAGACTCATAGCGTCATCGTCACAGGATCGCGGAAGTGGACGGATACCGCGCTGATCTATGCGGACTTGGAGCATCAACTCGCCTACGCGCAGTCGGTGCGGTCGGTGCTGGTTGTATGCCACGGAAAGAATCCCAAGGGCGCAGACGCCATCGCTGCTCAGTGGTGCAAGGAGAGGCGGGGTCACGGGGTTGTGGAAGACCCTGTGCCTGCGGATTGGACCCGCGACTGCGACACACTGTGCTCCCACAAGCCTCGCGTACGGGCTGACGGAACGAGATGGTGCCCTGCTGCTGGAGTCCTGCGCAACCAGGTCATGGTGGACAAGGGCGCGGCGCTGTGTCTGGCGTATCCTTTGGACGGCACGGGAACTCAAGATTGCATGAAGCGCGCGGATGCGGCGGGGATACCTGTGTACAACAGGGCAAGCGGTTAGCGCTCGAACTTCTCCGCCATCGAGCGGATGACCTCTTCGCTGACGAATCGCTCGCCGCGACGCTCACGCGCCTTGTTTCGCGTCACGCAGATGTCCGCGCTGGTGTCCACGTCGATGACCTCGATACGCGCGCCGTACTTCTGCGCGTACGGCTCCCACGCTCGCACACTGGCGAAGCTGACGTGCGTAGCGTCCACGATGACCGACTCGCCCTTGGACAGATTGTCGTCAACGAGGGAGCGCTCGTAGAAACTGACCTTCGCTTCGTCAGCATGGTCACCCGTCCAATACGAGCCCAGCAGCGCCATGCGCAGCGCGTCGCGATTGACGACCTCCGCGCCGATACGCGCGGACAGTTCCTTTGCGCGGGTGAATTTTCCCGAACCGGGGAGTCCGCGCATGAGATAGATAATTGGCACAACGGCAACACCGCCGATCATTAGATGTCCCCTACGTGTATGGCAGCCGCATCCTTGGCGGCTTCCAAGGTGTCGTGTCGGTGTAGGAGCACCGACGTGGCAATGGGGGCGGATCGGTGGATGCGCAGCTCCCATTGATAGCCCTCGGGCTGGTCAGCGTCCCACGAAATGACGAATTTCTCGCGAGTATTGATCTCCGCGACGAAGCGGGTGAGGACGCCGCCGAGACCAGCGCGTTCCCACCGCAGTGCGGAAATGGTAGGTACAGGTGACATGGTGGTTTTCCAATCAACAGTTGCAGGTCAGAAGAACTCAGCGTTCAGGAAGGGGACACCCCGTGCGTCCATGTCCACGTGGAATGACGGGTCACGGCGGTAGGTGTGCATGTCGCCATGCGCGCGGATACGCGGCGTGGCGTCAGCAGGACGGGCAGTAGCCACCTCGAAGAACTCCCCGACAGGGATGCGTTGTCCGTACTCGTCAGTGATACGAGCACCCGCCCTGGCAAGAAGCTTGCGCCACGCAGCGACGGTGGTCAGACCCTGCTCGGGGATGGAGTGGAACAGGAAGTCCCAGCCAGCAGACTTCTTGCCGATGTGTAAACCTTCGGTGTCCGAAGCGGTGGTGTGTGCGTAGTAGTTGGTACCCATGGTGGTCTCCTATGTGGTGTTGATTTCACATTAGCACTAAGATATACATGGGTCAAGTGCTACACTTTCTGAATAGCGTCTCCGCGACGCTTTATCTGCCCATCGTGCAACCCACACTCGCGCGAACATGATGCAGACAACGGTCCTTAGTCCGATGCGGAGCTACCCCGTTGTGGTGTATGCGCCGTGTTCAGTGTGGGTGAACAGTGGCATACAGACCGAACGGAGACAGCCATGTCGAGTAGTCCTTCCCGCACGTCGGCACGTGTGCGCAAAGCCGCACGCGACCACCAGAAGCAACACGGAACGTCATACCGCGAAGCACTCATCGCGGTAACATCTTCTCCCCAAATCAGGCGCGTCCTCCACATGCTCGGAACGGACGTACACGGAAACCCCTACATGGGTCCAGCGGCGGGGTTCCCCTACGCAAGCGCTGTACCGCTTGCCACCTGGTACGAGCGTGGGGAAATTGCGGAATCGGATGGGGCGCAAGGAGGTGACGGGGGTCGTCTCAACGGACTGGATTCCGTCCTTGCACTGCGTGGTACAGGGGCGATTCACACCGCAGTTACCGGAAACCTCGCGTCGGGTAAAACGGAGTTCGCAAAACGGGTCGCGGCGGGTCTGTTGGGTATGGGAACACCCGAGGTCAAGTTAATCGTGGCAGAAGATGACCTGATGAGTAAATACAGCGCGTACAAGGAACTCGCGGCGCACACCCCTTCCGACGAACTGCGTGGGGAGGTACTAAGCCTGCTCCATGCGCGCATGGACGCCCTGAAAGAGGGCGGCAGCTTTCGCTCGTGGGCGGATTCCCGTGAGGCGGGTAATCGCGAACTTCCCTTCGTCCTATTCATTCTGGACCACATGGATTACAGCCCAGCCATACTGGAGGCGGCGGACCTCATCGGTGTGCAAGGGAGAGAGCTTGGGGTGGGTGTTCTAGCGGTCAAGCAGGACATTTCCGACGCTAGATTCGCGAGGAATAACGCGGTAACCCTGAACGCGCGTCGAGTGCACACCCACCGATGGGAGATGACAGACGTGCTTTCAACAAGCTTCGATGTCACCTGCCCCTGATCACGGGGCACGTGGAGAACTGAGTGGCGATAGGTGGACACGTCCCTGGGGTTTGTGTCGCTATCCATAAACAGGTTCTACCAGCGATTATGGAAATTTATGTGCCTTTATGAAGCATAGTTCATAAATGTCTCGCATACGCTGCCAGGCGTTCGCCAGACACCATCGCTATTTCGACGTAGACCACTGACACCCTGCCCCGCCCTTGCGGACGAGGCTTGCACGGGTCAATCAGGCAAAGCCCTGTATTGTCTATCCCAATTTTATGGGATAGAATCATTTTATGAGTCAGAAGACCCGCGCACTACGAGCACTGGCGGAGCTAGCGTTGTCCGCTAGGTACGACGATGTTGTCTACCCTTCCATAGACGCGCTGTCCGACCGTCTGGACATACCCAGGTCCACGGTCGGGAGGGCAGTACATACCCTGTGCCAGCGTGGCGCGGCGGAATGGACATCTGGAACTCGTGAGCTGATCCTGTGCTCCAAATCCCGCGCAGTGGACTCGTACAAGGCGCTTTGGGACAAAGGGTCTGCGCTAATTGGATATACCGACACTACCGACGCCGAAAAGTTGGTAGCCGCCAAGCTAGCGGTGTGGGGAGGACACCGCGCGGCGGTAGAACATCTGGGCGGGTACGTGGCTGCGTCACCATATACCGCGTCAATCTATGTGCTGGAGAACACTTGTGTAAACGTCAGCGCACACGGAGACGTTCCGGTGTACATACTGGACGATTCTGAACTTCCCGAGGGAGATGTGGTGAGCTTGACGCAGACTTTGACAGAGCTTTTCAACTCACCAGGATTCGTGTCACACGAGTTCTACGAGGCTATGTGGCGCAAGTATGTGGCGGGAGCCCCTAGTGGGCACTAACGAAAACCTGGACATAGACACCGTGCGGAAAGTCATGGAGGATATGGGGAAGGATTGCATCCTCATCGGGGGGTGGGCTTCGTATCTGCACCTTCAAAGTGGGTCGTTGTCGCACGATGTAGACGCAATTCTTAATCCGTTGTACGACAAAGCGCGCGTAGTTGGTCTGATTGGGGCAAACCAGACCCATCTGAACAAAATGTCCGGCGAAATCCGTGGGGCCAAGGTTGACCTTTACATGCCGTACACATCTCGACTAGGTGATATTCCAGTAGAACGACTGGTACCGTACGTCACGCGGATACACGGAGTGCAGGTGTTGATACCTGAAGCGCACTTACTCACCAAAGCTGCTTGTCTGTGGGATGACTCGCGGTTTCTTTCACCAAAACGTAGTAAAGATGCTGCGGAGGTCAGAGGTATGATGCACCTGTCCTCGCCTGAAATGTCGGTGTCCCTGTGGGCGAGCTTGTCTGAGCGTAAAGACGGAGTTGTATCGAAATGGGCATCGCTATTGAGCCGCGCCAGTGCCGATGTCACCAGGCAGCAGATGAAGAAAGGTTTCGCTGCCACTGTTAGGGAGTGGTCTGATGCGTCAAAGTTAGTAGAAGACACGCTATCTGGAGAGTACGGGGTTGACTCCACCACAGCGGTGGTTTTCCTGCCCGCGCGAGGAGGAACCGTTGCAAAGTTTCACTTCAAGGGCGGTGCTCCCAGCACAGTAGACGTTCTGAATAACAATGAGTGGGCAAGTACGCACGCTGTCGCCGGAGGCATAGGTAGAGAGCTTCTGGAGTCCGCTAAGTCGATACACCCGTTTTCTAGAGTGATACCTGCGGATACTGCACAGTTGTTTGCGCAGGCGCATGGGTCGTGTATTGCATGCGGTAAACCGCTGACAGATGATGTTTCGGTGTCACGCGGCTACGGAGCAGACTGCGCCAAGAAGTTCCGTTAATACCGCCGTCCCCGAGTGGCGATAGGTGGACTCGAACCACCGACTCGCGCCGTATGAAAGCGCTGCTCTACCGACTGAGCTACACCGCCAGGTGTGTGAGTTCCGTGGCATGCCCGGAGGGACTCGAACCCCCGACCAATGGCTTTGGAGACCACCGCTCTGCCGCTGAGCTACGGGCACATGTCCACGAAACCTCTATTCATTTGTCTTGCGCTGCTCACCCAGGGCTCGAACCTGGAACCTTCGCGGTCAGAACGCGATGCAACTGCCAAAATTGTGCTAGTGAGCAATGTTGAGTTGTCTTGCGCTCCCCGCCCAGGACTCGAACCTGGAACCCCTCCGTTAACAGCGGAGTGCTTCTGCCATTGAGCTAGCAGGGAATAACGTTGTGCTGCATATGACTATGCACTAGTTTGCGTGTCGTGTCAACAGGTAAATTTCCGTATTCCGTTGTACTGCAACGTATTTGGTGTGCACTAAACTAGCGAAGCGTCGCACGATGCTTCGACCTGGGATGATGAGATTTGTGTGATGTACGCCACACCATGTGTCAGTGTCCGCTCCCGAAGTTGTCCCTTCGGTCACGGGAAGCGGTGTTAGGCGCGCATCGACCGAAGGCAGAACATCTGCTGATTGTTCTGCCACATGACCTGAGCACCACGAACCGGCGCGACACCCGAGGTGCGCGCAACGGCGGTGCGAGAAGTGGTCATGGGACCAACCTTAGCATGGTATGGGGACAGGTGGTAGGTGCCGCTGCGGCTACATACTTAGCGCACGCATCATTGCACGGTCAGCGGCACCCCACAAAGCAGCATTTTCAGCGCTCGTAGATAACTCGTTCACCAGTCCTGCAATGTAATCGTTAGTGACGTTAAACGCATCGAGGGCAGGTGCGAGCGCGGATAGCGCGGCGTGGATGTTCGCCAGTTCCACTGCTGCCAGGTCGAAAGGAGACTCCGTGTACGGGTCGAACCCCGCAGACGCAGTGGTAGCTGCAGAGTTGTTACCCGTCGCCTCTGAGATACGCATGTAGTGGGACATTGCCCGCACAGTAGTGTGCGAAGTGCCGTACGCACGAAACTCTATCGGTTGCCATACCGCCACCCACGCAAAGACGTTAGCTGTCATCTCCCCTGGTAAGGCGGAAAGGCGCGCTTCGATAGCGGGCAGTGCGCGGGCAACAACCCCCGCATCGTCGTTAGCGCAAGACACGCGGACAGCCTACTCCTTGCCCGCATTATTCAGCGACGCCGAGCGCCTTGCGCATCGGCAACAGCACGCAGGATGCGCTTCCCGAGAGCCCCGTGTGGATTGACGACGGTGAGCTTCTCGTTGCAGATGTGCGCTGCGCCGCTGGGACGGATGCTCACCGTCCACCACCGCTCGCCTTCGCGAACTTCCCACAGGTCGTCCGTGGCGTGGAATCGTGCGCGCATCATGCTGTCTCCTTAAGCAGTGTTAATGCCAAGTTATCACTTTGTGGGAGGACGGTCAACTACAGCACATAAGAAACATGGCGGACGCGCGTCTCGGATGGCGCGTACCTTTCACACATCTGCGTGAGCCACAAAGCCCCCGTAGGGTTGGCGCTGTGCACGCGCACCTCATCGGGCCAGGATTCGTTCTCGCACATCCACAGCACGATGGGTCGGGTGGTGTCATCACCGCAGAGGTCGTGGTCCAGACTCATTTTGTCACCGAGAAACAGCCCCGTTGCGTGGCGTTCCTGCATCCATTCCAGCGCGGACGCGGAATCCTTGAACCATAGCCACGTGGCGTCTGGTGGGGTGCGCAGGTCGTCTACCCACACCTTGACGCTAGCCATTGCGGCTCCGAGCGCGGTCCCATTTGACGCGCTGCATGACCCGCAACCACTGCGTGAAGTCGTTGACAGGGAACGCCGCCCCATCACCGCTGGTTACCCCTTCGGGGAGTGTCATTTTCCACATGTAACGACGCGTGTACACCCGCACAACGGCTTCCATTTCGTCCATGACCCAGCGCAGTACCACGGAGTTGTCTTCCGCACTCAACGGCTCCATGGTGAAGTCGCTGACCACTACTCCCTTCAGGAGGTCAACGGCTCGGGCAGCCACCTCATCGCTAATGTCGCCGCCGTCCAAGAGCCGAATAACTTCAACGATGGCGGGCTCACGCGTTGTACGCCCCGCGATGTCGTCCAGAGTGCCCGACAGAACAATAGGGGTGTCCCACAGCTCGGTGCGTACGCGGTAAACATGCTTGCCCCCACGCGCGGAGGAATACCAAAACTGAGAACTGACAACCCAGGAACGATCCAACGCACCGATGAGGGATTCGTTTCCAGACCAACCTGTGGTGATGAGAACAACTTCGTACTCGTCGTCCACAGGGCGATCCGCCACGGTTGCGAAATCCGTCGTGTACCACACCGACTTCACTAGGTCGAAAAGCTGGTGGGGTGTCCCTGCGAAATTGGTGACGAGTTCCAACGCCGCGTCGGTGGGATAGAACGTATACCCGTCCTCGGATTCCATCAGATCGTCGCTCATGACGGTCCTCGAAACCACGGTGCACGACCAATCCACCTTTTTCCGCACGGACATTCAAGTACCCCGCCGTGCTTTCGGCTGCGCTCTCCCGTGCTGAACTCCAGCGATGCGGAACCGTGCCGCAAGACCACTTCGTGCACGAGCCATCCGAGCGTGGTCATAACGGGCTCCCAAACCTCTCGTGCGCGTATGTGCGAAGGTGTTCCGCCCACAGTGTGTCTCGTCGGCTGGGAGAATCGCAGTTAGGGCAGTTCACCCATTCGCGGTCTCCGCAGTCGCCCATGGGGTAATCAGGGTTCTCCAGCCATCCGCCGTTGCCAGAGCAGGTTGAGCACGGGGCGGTAGCTGTTACCACAGCGCCAACCCCCAGTCCCACATGGTCGGAGCCACCATCGTGGCGTGGATGATGCGCCCCTGTGCGTCATCGCTGTGCGCGTAGAGGATGCCCACCGCCGCGACAGTGTTGTCAGGCTGAATCATGTACACCGGAGCGCCTGAGTCGCCAGGTTCATCCCATGCTCGAAACGAGACGATGTTCTCGCTCACCTCGGTGACAGGTCCGCACGAGAACCCCGTACGTGCGCCCGACTTGCACAGCACAGGGTTTTCACGGCGGACATCCTCGGCGGTCATGACGCGAACGACAGGGCGTCCCTCCAGCGCCGATACCAGCGGGATGCTCGACGGGACGATGTCCACGATTGCCATGTCACGCACATGACGGTTGACGACCCATCGCGTGTACTGCCCGACGTACGTGTCAGCGTTCGGGGTGCGCTGGAGCACCGTGGAGTTGTGGGGATCTTGACGGCAGTGCCCAGCCGTAAGGACATGGGGCGCACCGTCAGGGGTGCGCACAACAAATCCTGCCGTACATACCTTCGGATTCCCGCTAACGTCCACGGCAGTGCTCAACAGGTGTGCCCCTGGTGTCACCACGGGGTACTCTCCCCACGCCGCCGCGTTTGGGGCGGTGAGAACCAGGGACGCCAGGGCGGACAGCGCCCCGAGGACTAACTCATTTCGCATGGTGGACGGTCTCCTGTGGGTCAGTGAATTACGAGGTCGTCAGTGTCGATATTATCGCCGTCATCATCGCCCAGTTGCCCCGAGGCGTACAGGGCGTCCCATCCGTTGGCGTCCAGCAGCGTTCGTCCGTCACCCGCTGCGACCATCGCGGCGGCAACGTCGGCGGGGGTGTCGCGGTTCTCGGTGAAGACGTATCGACCGCCAGGAGTGAGCACTTCCACATCGTCCACTACCGATGGCGGGGTGAGAAGGTCGATGACACGGGACACGAGGTCACCGTCTCCAACGAGAACACCTCCCGCGATGACGAGCGGGTCAACGGGGGCGTCTTTCACCGCCGCGTAGAAGTGGTCCAGCGACGACCACGCCACCGCTTCACCGTCAGCGGTGCCTGCGATGGTGGTCACCTTTGGGTGTTTATTTGACATATACATATCGTACCACACCCGTCAACAGGAGAAACGCGCCTCACGTACTGCACCAGGAGGATTAGGGGACGCTGAATGTACAGGTTAATGCTACTATCGGTGCATGTGTCGAGCTTTGAGTGAAGGTGGTCGCCGCTGCCCGTGCAGTAACGGGTCACGACGCCGCGCCTACCAACGTGCCCGCTACGCCGCGAAGGTGGCATCCGCCAGCGCTTCCCCGTCAGTCGCGCACGATCCGCCGCCTCCCGCGCGGGGCGGGGTGGAGGAGACGCGCTACCACGCGCTTTCCGCACTCAACGCGTTCCGTGAGACCACCCCGATGCCAGGTTCTCCCGAGTGCGCCGCGTACGTGGCGGCGGTGACCGAGCATGGCGACGCCATCCGCGAGGAGTTCACGCAGCGCGTTGGTGACGCGATGAGTGCGCAGGGTGTGGGGGACGTGGCGTTCACCGCGTTGAAAGACCAGCAGAAAATGTTCGTGGCGCACAAGGTGGACTACGACCGCGAGATATTCGACCTTCAAACACGCCAGACCGCCATCAAAGACGACAACCCGAACACCTGGTACAACGACCCCGAGCTATCAGCGCAGGTAAAGGAGCTTGGCGATAAGTGGGCGAACCTCATGGACGACAGGTCCAATGAGCGACAGCGCATCGACACCGAGCTTCACAACATGGCACAATCCCGCCGTGAGGTGTTCGCCACAGAGATGACCAACTGCGTGAAGTCGCTGCGTGAGACGGGGGAAACGCCGATATACAGCTCCGTCACGAAGCTGACAAAGAAGGACACCGCGTTCTTGGAAGATGTCTTCGGAGGGTTCCCCGCAGACATGGTTCGGTCCGCACGGGGACGTACGCTTCCGATGAAAGCCTCACGCTCCAAGGCACGCGCCCATTTCGTAGGCAGGGCATACCCCAAGCGGAAAATCACTTACGATGCCCATCTGGACGTTCACGATCTCCTCCGTGGCGGACCCCTTTGGGACCGTAACTACAAGCACGCCCCACGCGACGATCCTGATTACCGCATCCAGCATGGGGACACTCTTCCAGACACCCCGGAGAATCGTAAAGCCATCGCGGATAAGCTATCGGCGTACGAACAACAGCCGTGGAAAAGGTGGAAGGGTACCAAATCTCCGCAACTGATAGAAATTCCCGTCAAGGTCGCTGACGGTGAATGGGAGACACGCCTCGGCGTCGCGGCTAAAGGGTTCCGCTCCCGGATGTCCACGGACCGCAAAAACCCCGTCAGCGAGTTGACTTTCAATGACCGCGCCAGCGCCGCGCATGAATTCGGGCACTACCTTGAGGCGGAAAACCCTGAGGTGTCCTTCGCCTGTAAAGAGTTCCTGCGCAAGCGCACAGAGGGTCTTCCACGCGAGACGTACCACACCAGCCGCGCCCACGGGGTGGAGCGCGTTGTACCTGACGGATTCGTGAAGCCCTACATCGGGAAGGATTACAACGACCGCCACCACACCGAGGTGTTTTCGATGGGTGTGGAGGCGGTGTTCGCGGGGTCGCACGGCGGGCTCATCGACGTTGACGGGTACACCGCCAAGGATCGTAAGTCTGACCCCGAGCACCTGTCGCTCATCCTGGGGCTGTTGTCGGTGGCGAACTCAAAGGAGTAGCGCTTGCCAACGCCAAGGGCAGGTGTTAACGTTACATAACACCTACTTTTGAAGGAGCTGTAGTGCCAGGAAATGCGCCACCCAATGATGTGAAGATACGTGTTTACGTCGAGCCACTGTCCACTCCCGCCGCGCAGGCTTTCAAGGACGCCCGCGAAGATGACGATGACACGGACACCACGTGGGAATCCGTCACAGAGGTGACTGTCCTCGAAGGGGAGCCTGCCCCCGACCTCGGTGAGGCGACCAGGCGCGCCAAGGACAAGGCGGAGGCGGAGCTGCTGTTCGGCGGAAGCGTCGCCGTAGCCGTACCCGCCGTGCTGGAGGACTTCGGCGAAGCCTGGGTCTTCCTCTGGTTTGGATGGGAGTGACGACCATGCCTACTCCGAAAACCCCGAAGACCGTCGCAGAGGTTGTGGATTCTCTCAACCATGCCTTGAAGGGTGTTCCTGATGATGTCGCATCGGCGGCTCTCGCAGAGGTGGTGACGTTCCAGAGCACACTCTTGCCGCCCGCTGACGCGTTGAAGTTCACCCGTGCCGTAGGCGGCAAGGTGGAGAAGCGCACCAAGGACATTTCCGCCGCCATCATCGCCTCTGTCAACGGGCTGGAAGGTGCGTATGACGGGTTTACCGTCGTCAAGGTTGACGGCAGGTCATCCGTGGATGTGGAAACGCTTCACAGCGAGTACCCCGAGGTGTATGAGAAAGTGGTCAGTTGGGGCAACCCGTACATGCTCGTCCGCGTCCCGAAAAACACGGAAAAGGACGCATGATGACTACTCAACCTCGCCGCGTGGTCACGGTTACGTTGGACCCTTCACAAGAAATTGGTGACTTGGAAGCTGGACCAGTGTTCACCGATGAGTACACCACTCTGGTGTGCAGTGACGACCCTGCCGACCTGGACAATCTTCTGCGTCTCGACGGCATCCAAGAGGAGCTGGTCACCGATTACCTGACGGAATGGTCGCGTGTGGCAGCGACGCTGGCGGAACAGGAGAACATCGACCTGTACGTGGAGGTATCCGCCGTGGAGCCGTGCGACGAGAATGACCCCCTGTCAGTTTCGGTGCATGAACGCGTGTCCTCTCAGCTATATGTGAGCGGGGGCGGGGACACCTGGTTTGTTACCTCTCCCCTCACGCGCGGGAACATCCACGCCGCCAACTGAACACCCACCCTGTACACACACGATTACCATACTCACATCACGTGAGAGAGGATTACCCATCATGACCGCTCCCACCAATCCGTTCGCGGGTATTGCCGCCCTCCTTGAGGAACGCACCGCCGTGACAAGGGCAGAAACCCCGCCTGCGGTCTCCGCGCCACCAGCACCTGGGGAAAACCCGTTCGCCCCTGCTCCTGCCGCCCCGCCCTGGGACACAGGCGCTGTGGAGCTTCCTGAGGATCTTGTACCATCTACCCCGCCTGTGCCTGAACCTGAACCCGCACCATCTACCTCGCCTGAGCCGAAGAAACGGCGTCCCGGTCGCCCGCGCAAGAATCCTGCGGACAGCACCACTGGGGATGCGGATAACACGGCAGGTACTGGTCTCACCGACCCGCACACCGTGGCAGCCACACTGCCGCCTGCCGAAGCGTTCATCACACTCACGCACACCGTCGCAGAGTTGGCGGATTCGCGTGATGCTGTCAAAGAACAGGTGTCCGACGCCGACACCCGCATTGAGGAATTCACGGCGTCCGCCGTCCGCACGCGCGCGCAAATCGAAGAACTGACCCGCCATCTCGAAACACTGGCTACACAGACCGAGAAGCTGAGCGGGGATGCGGAGACCAAGCGCGCCGAACTATCCGCTGCGGAGGAAAACCTCACCGCTGCCAACGCGGCGCTTGACCGCGTGCGTGACTTCATTCTTGCGCTGAGCGGTGGAAACCCAGGAATCGTAGGCGGCGTGCGCATCACCGTTCTCGATGGCACCACACGCATCGACCCACTGTAAGCACGCACTACCCTACCCAAGGAGACCCCCATGAGTGTTACCGCATTACGTCCTTCCGCCGCGCTAGATCCGCACGCCGTAGCACCGGAAACCGTGCTGTCCTACCACATTCTGGGGACGCTACGACGTGATTACCGTGTGTGGCTCGGATGGATAAAGGACCATGTGCGGGAGGGGTTTTCCGTCCCACGGAGTAAAGCTCCCCACATGCACCCCGACAATCCTGCGGTCCCGTGCATGTTTTGCGCGGCGTACTGCGGTGAACTGAGCACCGTTTCAGCAGCCATTCTCATGACGCTGGCGGACCGTAAGTTGCGGGACGACGAGTGGAACGCTGACCGCGAACGGGAGCCTCGTCATATCGAGCTGACCGCGCGGGGGCTGGAAACTGATGACGTGGCACTGTCCAAGGTGTTTGGGGCACACTGGGCTACGGTCATCGCGCTGGCGTACCGCATCGAGTACGCGGACGCGCGCGCGGTCGCGGATTTGATCGCGGAGTACAAGCTGTCTGACCACGGGGTGTTCACCGTCGCGTGCTCCCCGAACGACGATGGACCTGACTGGACAGTTCCCGCACGGTGGCTGGTGGTGGTGTCCATGTCAAAAAAGCCGTCGAACGTTCCTTCTCACCGTGTGTCGCACAAGAGTGCTGTCGCGCGCCTATCCGTGCTTGCCAACACCATCGCCATCAGTGGTCCCCCCACAGCGTCGGCGTCGGAGTGGATTCCTGTGCCTGTGAACACCGAGCCCCTGACCTCATCCCGCCCGAAACTGCGCATCGTCATGGATTAACCGCGTGGTTCTGTATACCCCTCCTATACGCCGTGTAATGGTTGATTAGCACTTCTTCGGGATATATTGGTCAAGACAAGAACGCGGGAAACCTCCCGCCCGCCCAACCTGAGGAGAAAAGTCTAAATGGCTAACTTCACCCACGAACTCGACCTGCTGACCAGCGCGTCGGGACAGATCGTGGAACTGTCCGAGACCTACCAGGCGCACATCGACCACTTGCATGCTGCGGGAGCTGAAGCCGCCACGACGGTCATGATCGGTGTCGCGGGTAACGCCCTCGCCGCCAAGCTGGAGGAGTTCGCAAGCTCCGCAACTCAGTTCGTGGCTGAGGTCAGCCGCGTCGGAGAGGCTGTCGGAACCTTCGGCACCCAGTCCAGCGAGATGGACGATGACAACGTCAGCAGCTTCGACATCGACGTGACTGTCGCCTAATCGCGGCTAACCCCACACCTACGTAACCCAAGGAGAACCTAAAATGGCATCAACATACAACCCGGTTGGTATCGAAGCGCTCACCTCCGACATCGAGGCGACCATCGCTCAGATGGAAGACACCGCTCAGCAGCTCATGGCGCAAGCCTCCATCATCGCAGACGGCACCGAGGGTGCCGCAGCGGAGATGCACGCTGAGCTGTCACACGCGCAGAACCAGACCTCGGAGAAGGCACGTGAGACGGTGATGCAGGTTCGCCAGATCACCGGCCAGGCGCTGGAGAACGCTCTGGGACAGGACGCACGCGGTGCGTCCAACCTGGGCGGGTAACCACACCCCTCGAAACGAAAGAGCCCGTGTCATCTCAGATGACACGGGCTCTTTCGTTGTCTGTTAATCGTCGGCAGCTCGTGCGCGCACCCACTGGTCACGTTTTGCGGTGCCCCACACAGGGCTGCGTCCGATGAATCTGTCAGGCTCCGGGATGTCCGCAGGCAGCGACGTTCCGCTTTCACGCCGCTTCTTCGACCGCGTAAGCGCCACACGGAACGAGGTCAATTTGATGCCCGCCGCTTCTGCCATACGTGCTGAGTCTACAAGTGGAATATCCACAAGCTATCTCCTTTCTGCTACACTCATGTTAGCACATACCCTGTAAATGTTGATAGGTGTGTAGCACCGTGCGAATTCGGGCGCGGGCATAGACTGGGGAAATGACCCACGCCATAGAAGACGCCGTAACCCGCGTCCCCGACCTGTTTTCCATCCACCACCTTGTGTGGCTTCACCGTAACAACTTCATCCCCAACCTTCCCTATGAGCTGGGACCGTTCCCCATCACACTGGATTTCGCCGCCACGGGGAAGTTCGATGCCAAGCTGCGTGCGCAGCTCATCGAGTGGGGTGTCTTGAGCGGCGACGGCAACAGCATCCTTCCCGAGGCGGAGAGCCTTCTCACCGCGCTCACCGGAAACGCGGAGTGGACGTTGTGGGGAACCATTCTCCTGTACAGCCTGCGCACCACGGCGGTGAAGGACTTCGACCCTGAAGGTGCTGACGAGTGGGGGCTCAAGCACGCGGTTCGCGATGTCCCGCGCGTACCTTTCCTCATCGCGGTGCGTTCTCGCGAAGTCATCACCGCGCTGAGCACCCCTGACGCCCTGATCATCAACCGACTCCCTCGCGCAGGGGACGTGCACCGTGTCGCGGCGAAGGCTCTGCGGGGGATGCTGGACCCGCAGCAGAACTGGGAGCCGTGGGGCGGACCTACAATTTCCGTTCCCCACACCACCGTCAAGGCGCTGGCGGAAGATCCCTCGGTGTCGAAGCTGGACGGTGAGGATGGAACCCCGGAAGCGGTGTCCTCTCGCGTTGAGGGCACCAAGACCGCGCTGGCGTCATACGACTTGCCCCGCGCCACTTCCGACGCGCTGCTGGAGCTTCAGTCGCACCCGACTACCGCCAATGTGCAGGTGTCCATCAACTACACCTCGGTGCACGGGCAGGTGAGCCCGAAGCTGGCGATGGGCGTCACTTTCTTCGACGGAGCGGGAATCGTGGTGTCCTACCCTGTGGGGAAGACGGACGAAACCCGTTCCATCCGATACGTTCCTGGCGACGAGAACGGATTCGTCAACGGAATAAAGTCCCTGGTTGAGATAGCTGAGCGTCTTCACGCCTAAACCTGGTGCACGCCACAAACGCCCGAACCATCTTCGGTTCGGGCGTTTGTGTTTCTCCAGTGTAAACAGGGGCATATCCCTGCGGGACTTGGAGTTTGCGACTTTCCCAGATGCTATTTCTACGTAACGGTATGTTACGCTCACCTTATGAACAAGAAGCAATTGGCAGTAGTTGCCTTCTTAGCTGGGGCGGGAGCCGCAGCTATGAACGGTGCAGCTACCGCACACGCGGACACTCCGCCACCCCCATCCACCGAATTCGCTGCGGTGACTCCCGCCGACTCCGTGCGCGACCGTGTTCTGCAGGTAGCCCGCCAGGAATTCGACAAGCAGAGCCCAGGAACCTTCTACTCCGAAGGGGTGCGACAGGCATGGTGCGCCAACTTCGTGAGCTGGGTCATGCGCCAAGCGGGAGACCCTCTCACCAACGTGACCAACGGAAGTTGGCGCGTACCAGGCGTGTACACCCTCAAGGACACCTTCGCCGCGTCCAACGCGTTGGAGCCGCGAGAGTACAAGCCCGCCCCCGGTGATGTCGTACTCTACGGGGGATCAGGACACACGAACATCGTCGTGGACGTTGACGGCGACAACATCACCACCATCGGCGGAAACGAAAGTAACCGTGTCAGCCAGCGGACCATCTCACGGTTCAGCGGGAACATCATGGGATTCGGACGCATCGCAGAGGACATCCCTCCGCCCGCCGCGCCTCTCGCTCCTGAACCGATTGCCTTGCCCGCACCCCCGCCTCCCGTGGACCCGTTCCTGCCGCCCCCTCCGCCCCCAGCGGTTGAGGTCATCCCTGCGGGGTTCCTGCCTCCACCACCGCCACCAGCTCCTGAGTTCGCGCCTGCGGTGTTCGAC
>WOYI010825464.1_pt1 | contig 18386 bp, 14 predicted proteins | sample 6423411 | NCBI WGS metagenome assembly WOYI01 (sample SAMN13441803, study PRJNA592873) | oil field metagenome | biome: oil field; feature: oil-well bore; material: oil-contaminated soil; isolation source: oil-contaminated soil from oil-well borehole | place: Germany: Wietze | collected 2016-10-18 ...
GCATTGGGCTGGTATTGTAATCAGTCTGGTCCCGGGCTTACCCATTCTCTTACAAAAACATGATTAACCTGACCGATCTCTCCTTTTCATATCCCGGCAGTACCTCCCCAGTTCTTAAGGGGGTTAATCTGCAGATCCCACCCGGGACTTTGACGCTGGTCACCGGAGCATCGGGCAGCGGAAAATCCACCCTTTTACGGTGCCTGAATGGGCTTGTCCCGCATTTCACCGGCGGTCAGATCAGCGGATCGATCACGGTGGGGGAATTGAACCCGATCGCCAGCGGACCTGAAGCCATGGCAAATAGGGTTGGCTTTGTCTTTCAGGAACCCGAAGCGCAATTCGTGTTCGATATCGTGGAAGACGAGATCGCCTTTTCACTTGAGAACGCCGGTCTGGCAAGAGATGAGATCGAAACCAGGATCAATTCGGTCTGTTCATACCTCCATCTTGAGTCCATCCGAGCCAAATCCATCCATCAAATCTCAGGGGGAGAGAAACAGCGCGTGGCCGTTGCCAGTGCATTGGTCAATCAGCCCCAGGTGTTGGTCCTTGACGAACCCACCTCACAACTTGACCCGCGTTCAGCCAATGAACTTCTCCGTTATGTTGTATCCCTGAAAGAGAGCCTGGGCTTAACAGTCATCATCGCTGAGCATCGTCTTGAACGCCTTTTGCCCTTCACAGACTTGATGATCCATTTGAAAGCGGATGGGCAGTGTTTGAGCGGGCCGCCTGAAGAAATACTGGAGAACATCGACCAGGTACCCCCCATCATCACCCTTGCGAAAAGAATGCATATCAAGCCGTTGCCGCTCACGATTAATGCTTTTCCAAAGATCACCTTGCCTGAAACACCTGCCCCACGCTTGGAGATCAAAACCAGGACACCCCAGGCTTCCGATGGCGGATTGGAAGTGCAAGACTTTTCAGTCACCCTTGAAAAGTCGCTCATAATCGACCGGATTTCCTTTAAATTAAATCCGGGTGAGATCCTCGCGCTGCTTGGACCAAACGGTGTGGGCAAGACCACCCTATTACGGGCCATGTTTGGGCTGATTCCTTTTAAAGGAAACCTTTTCCTCAAAGGACAACCCATAAAGGAAAACGCCCTGAGTAAGATGATACAGGCGGTCGGCTATTTACCCCAAAACCCAAACGACTTGCTGTTTGCGGAGACAGTCTTGGACGAATTAAAAGTCACGCTTCAAAACCACGGCATGGAACGAAGCCGTGACGAGTTGACCCAATTTCTGACGTATTTCGACCTATCCCATCATCAGGATGATTATCCACGAGACCTCTCCGTTGGTGAACGCCAAAGGACAGCGCTGGCATCCATCACTGTGCATGATCCAGACTTCATTCTTCTCGATGAACCCACCCGTGGCCTGGATTACGAGAATAAAACCAGGCTTGTCCATTTATTTCAAAAATGGCGCGACCAGAACAAAGGCATCCTCGTTATCACCCATGACGTTGAATTTGCAGCCCTGCTTGCGGACAGAGTGATCATTCTGGATCAAGGCAAAATCAAGTTTTCCGGCGACCCTCATGAAGCCTTCCATCATTTCCCAGGTTACAGGACCCAAACAGCCCAAATCTTCCCAGAGAACACCTGGATTACACCAGAAGATGTCCCTTATCGTTAGTTTCTTCCCCTTTTAGCCCCATACCTCTATGGTAAAATTGTTCAGTCGACAGCCCAAATGGGTTCAAAAGTGGATTTATTGATATTATTCATATCGGATGGTTACATCTCTCACTAATAAGAGACTTCGTCCATTAGTATAAATAAGGTGCAGAACTTATTTATTGGTTTCTTTGAATTATTAAGGAGTAAAGGCAGATTAATTCAAGAGCATCCCTTGTTTTCCTGTTGATTTTAATAACATCCCTGATAGGAGAGAATACGAATGTACGGATATAGCGGAAATATTCTGCACATTGACCTGAAAGAACGTACACACTGGGTCGAAAATAAGCCGGAAGAATGGTACAAAACCTATATTGGTGGGGTTTCCATGGCCACCCGTTTATGCTGGGAGAACATCGAGGTGGGATGTGATCCTTATGCACCGGGTAATCCCGTTTGTTTTGCGAATGGGATTTTCACTGGTACACCGGTTCCGGTTGGCGGGAAATATGGCCTTGCCTCCAAATCGCCGCTGACTGGATTTATCGGCGACAGCCTTTCCGGTTCCTGGTTTTCCATCGCCATGAAAAGAGCCCAATATGATGGTATCGTGATCCATGATGCCAGTGAAGATTGGGTTTTCGTTTTTATCGATGACGAACGAGTCGAATTCCTTCCGGCAGACAAATTACTTGGATTGGGCACCTATGAGACCGAAGAAGCTATTCGGAATATGTTCGGTGACGATCAGGTCCGTTCAGCGACAATTGGCCCAGCCGGTGAGCGAATGGTCCGGTATGCCAATGTGACCAATGATGGTCGGCAAGCGGGCCGTACGGGTCACGGTGCAGTTTGGGGCAGCAAGAAGCTGAAAGCCGTCTCCATTCGCGGCACGCATGGTGTAACTGTTGCCGATCCTGACACCCTTCTAAAAATGTCCTTTGATATCACTGAGTCATCACAGGGTAAATACACCGAAAAATACCGGATTTACGGCACAGCCACCAATGTATTGAACATGAACAAACTGGGCCTCCTGCCTACCCGCAACTACACAGAAGGTGTTTTTGAATTTGCGGAATTGGTCAGTGGCGAATACCTGGATGAGCATCACAAGGTCAAGGTTATCGCCTGTGCGCAGTGCCCAATCGCCTGTGAACAAATGTCCTTGGTCAAGCAAGGCCCCTTTGCGGGTGCAATGACGGGCATCGAATACGAATGCCTCCAGGCGGTCAGCTCCAACTGTGGGATCAGCGATATGACTGCCGCCATCCGCTTGGTTGATGTGGCGGATCGCAGCGGGATGGACGCCATGTCCATGGGTGTAACCATCTCGTATGCCATGGAAAGTTATGAACGTGGCCTATTGAAGAAAGAAGACTTCATTTCCGAACGCACACCCGAAGGTATCGAATTGAATTTTGGTAATGGCGCAGGTGCGGTCAATTTAGCCTTGATGATCGAACACCGTGAAGGCATTGGCGACATCCTCGCAGAGGGAACCCGTCGGGCGTCCGAATATTTTGATAAGGAACGCAAAGCCGAAACCTATAAATGGGCCATGAACATCAAGGGCCTCGAACTGCCCGGCTATGATGCCCGTTCGCTCAAGACCTTTGCCGTCGGCCTGGCTGTGGGAACCCGCGGCGGCTGCCACAACCGGTCCGCCGCTTATGATCCGGATATCAAGGGGCAGACCAACCGCTTCACCGTCGACAAGACCCGCGGCGAAGTGGCTTCCCGCTCCGAAGAATACGCCGCCGTCTACGACACTTTGCCCATGTGCAAGTTCATCCGGCGCTGCTTCACAGGCAAGGCCGATCGGGCTGGCGCCTGGCCGGCGATCGCCAAATTGATCAACGCCACCACCGGTTGGAACTTCGACTACGACGATGTCGACCTGATTGGTGTCCGTGCGCATACCATGAAGAAAGCGTTCAATATCCGCGAGGGCTGGAATGAGGCGGACGACGACCTGCCTTATCGCTGGAAACACGACCCGATGACCATAGGTCCCTCGGCAGGACACGTGGTCACCGATGCAGAACTGAAATACCTCAAGAAGATCTACTACGAAGCCAAGGGCTGGACGCCGGAAGGGCTGATCCCCAAGAGCGTCCTGATCGACCTGGGCATGGATGACGTCGCCGAAGAGATCGGTGTTTAAGGAGAGAATAATGGTTGCATCCACGTCAAAATATAAATATATCGTTTGCGATCCGGAGAAGTGTATCGGCTGTCAGCTATGCGAGTACATCTGCTCTTACACCAAAACAGGTGAATTCAACAGCTACCGCAGCCGGATCCGTACTGTGCGGGTCGACGAGGTCCTCATCACGGCAGTCTCCTGCCGGACCTGCGAGAACGCTCCCTGCGTGACAGCCTGCACCCGCGATGCGCTGACCCAGGACCCCGAATCGGGCATCATCCGCATTGACCCCAAGAAATGCGATGGCTGCGCCTGGTGCATCGAGGCCTGCGACTTCGGCGCGATCTCGATCAACCACGACACCAAGCTGGCCGAATTCTGCAATCAGTGCGAAGATGTTGAAGACGGCCCGCAATGCGTCAAGATCTGTCCCAAGGACGCCCTGGAATACACCACACCCGACCAGCGTGCCCAGCGCACCCGGCATAAATTGGTTAAAGAGAGCCTGGAGTTCCCGACCAAAGCGAAGGATCCTCGATGAGCGATAAACCCAACGATCAGAAGGACGAAGAACTCCGCATCGGCGTTTATGTCTGCCATTGCGGCAGCAATATTGGTGGCGTTATTGATCCTAAAGAAGTGGTCGAGTTTGCCGAAGGCTTGCCGGACGTCGTCCGGGCAACGGATACGCTCTATGCCTGCGCCGACTCCGGCCAGCGTTTAATTAAAGAAGACATCAAGAAATACAACCTGAACCGCGTGATCGTTTCCGCCTGTTCCGTCCGGATGCACGAACCGACCTTCCGGGCAGCCGTCGCCGAAGCAGGGCTGAACCCCTTCCTGATGGAAATGGCCAACATCCGTGAGCAATGCACCTGGGCGCACGGCCATGACCGTGAAGGCGCGCTGGAAAAGGCCAAAGACCTGACAGCGGCGGCCATCGCCAAATCCCGCTTCCTGACTGAACTGGACATGATCGATGTCCCGGTCACGCACAGAGCGATGGTGATCGGCGGCGGCGTCGCCGGCATCAGCGCCTCGCTGGACCTGGCGGAGCAGGGCATTGAAACCATCCTGGTAGAAAAGGAACCGACAATCGGTGGGGTCATGGCGCAGCTTAACAAGACCTTCCCCACCATGGACTGTAGTATATGAATACTCGCACCTAAAATGGTTGACGCGGCGCGTCAGCCCCTGATTGATGTGAGGACCTATACTGAGGTTGAAAAAGTCGAAGGTTTCGTCGGCAACTTCAAAGTCACTCTGAGAGAAAAAGCCAAACACGTTTTGGCCGACCGCTGCAACGGCTGCGGTGATTGTGCGCGGGCCTGCCCGGTGGAAGTGCCAAACTATTTTGAGATGAACCTGGCGCCTCGCAAGGCCGCCTATATCCCCATGAGCCAGTCCGTCCCGCTGATCTATTCGATCGACCTGGACGCCTGCATCAACTGCTATAAATGCGTGGACGCCTGCGGGCCATTGGAAGCGATCGATTTCAGCCAGGAAGACAAACTGGTGGAAGAAGACATCGGTGCGATCATCGTGGCGACCGGATTCAACCATTTCGACCCGAGCGTGATGGACGAATACGGTTATTCCCGCTACCCCAACGTGATCACTTCCATGGAAATGGAAAGGCTGAACAACTCCGCCGGCCCCACGTCCGGTAACCTGATCCGGCCCAGCGACCACAAGAACCCCCAAACCCTGGCGTTCATCAACTGCGTCGGCTCCCGGGATAAGCGCTACAATCCCTCCTGCTCCAATTTCTGCTGCATGTACAGCATCAAAAATGCGGTCCTGCTCAAGCAGATGAACCCGGAGCTGGATATCACCATTTATTACATAGATATCCGCACACCGTCCAAAGGCTATGAAGAATTCTACGACCGCGCCCGTGAAATGGGCATCCATTTCAGCCAGGGCCGCCCCAGCCTGATCACGGAAAATTCAGAAACGCACAATCTTTACGTCCATGCAGAAGACATCACCCTGGGCCAGGTGACCGAAAAAGAATACGACATGGTCATGCTGAACCAGGCTGCCATCCCCCAACCGGACCAGGACCACATGAGCTCCGTGCTCAACGTGGCGCAAAGCCCCGGCGGCTGGTTCATGGAATATCACCCCAAGCTGCGCCCGATAGACAGCCCCACCGACGGCATCTTCTTCGCCGGCGCCTGCCAGGGCCCGAAAGACATCCCCAGCAGCGTTGCGCAGGGTTCCGCGGCCGCTTCCCGCGCCAGCCGCATCATCCATTCCAAGGAATGGGAGATCGAACCCACAGTGGCCGTCGTCTGGCCGGACCGCTGCTCCGCCGAAACCAAGGGCCGCGCTTGCGGCCTCTGCGTCAAGGCCTGCCCTTATGGCGCGGTCAAGCTGGAAGGCGATAAGGCGGCCGAGATCATCACGGCCAAGTGTCACGGCTGCGGCGGCTGCGTGGCGGAATGTCCCGAAGACGCCATCACCCAGCTGCACTATACCGACGCCCAGATCCTGGCCCAGATGCGGGCCCTGCTGGCCGATAAACCTGAAGAGAAGATCCTGGCCTTCCGCTGCCATTGGTGTTCCTACGGCGGCGCGGACCTGGCCGGTACGAGCCACTTTGAATACACCGCGAACGAACGCGGCATGAAAGTGATGTGCTCCGCCCGGATGGACAGCGATTTCATTTACGAAGCCTACCGGTTGGGCGCCGGTGCCGTGCTTTATTCCGGCTGCCACCCGCAGGATTGTCACTACATCACCGGCCAGGTGGTCGGCGCGAAACGAGCCGCCCGTCTCAAGAAAATATTCGAGCGTATGGAGATGACCGACGGCCGCTTCCGGGTGGAATGGATCAGCGCTGCCGAAGGCGATAAATATGCCCGCGTGCTCAATGAAATGCAGGCGGTGCTGGATGGCATGTCACCGGAAGACCTCAAGGCTGAAATCGAACGGTTGAAACCGGATATGTCAAAGCGCCTTAAGAACTTCCCCGGCGTACCCGGTGTGTCCGAAGCGATGGCCTATTCCGACGGCCTGGTCAAAGCCATCACGGACCAGAAGGAGGCCGCATGAGCCACACACCCGGCGTCCAAACCTTCGCCGATAAAGTCAAAGCCGTCCCCGGCGGCGAACATCTCGAACTCTGTTACTCCTGCGGCACCTGCGTCAGCAAGTGCATGATCCAGCAGAAGGTGGAGCCGGATTACAACCCCCGCCGGCTGCTGCGGATGGTGATGGAAGGCATGCAAGATGCCGCCTACGCCAGCCCCACGACCTGGCTCTGCTCCGAATGCGACCTGTGTTATTCGGCCTGCCCCCAGGAGATCCATATCTCCCAGGTCATCAAAGCCGTCAAAAACCTCGCGGTCGAAGCGGGTTACAGCTCGCCGCTCACGGCCGTCACGGTGGACGAAGCGCTTTGCTCCGGCTGTGGCATTTGCACCATGGTCTGCCCCTACGAAGCGCCCTCCCTGTTTGAAAAAGAAGTGGATGGCGAACTGGACCGCTTCTCCCAGGTAGACCCGAACAAATGCATGGGCTGCGGCACCTGCGTGGCGGCCTGCCCCCTGGGCGCCATCGCTCGGGAAGGCGTGAGCAATGCCGAGATCGCGGCCCAATTCCCCGGTTCCCCCAAGGACGCCCCCACAATGCTCGTTTTCGTCTGTGATTGGTCCCTGCGGGAATCGCAGGACATTGATGTGCTTGAGGGTTATCCGCTGGATGAGGTCAACGTAGTCCATATCCCCTGCACGGGCCGGATTGACCCCCAGCATGCGCTGATGGCGCTCGATTCGGGCGTGAGAGGCGTCCTGGTTTGCGGATGCAAGCCCGGCGAATGCCACTACAAGCGCGGCACAGACGTTGCCAGCTGCAAGATCGGTCTGCTGGACACCATGCTCGGCCAGATGGCACTTCCGCAGAAACAAATCCGCTTCGTGCAGATCGGCACGCAAGAGCGCGGCCGCATCCGAAAGGAAATTGACGGCATGCTCAATACCCTGAGTGAATCAATGGAGGCGACAGCATGACCGCAAAGCCAAAACTCGCCTTCTACTGGGCCGCCAGCTGCGGCGGCTGTGAGATCACCGTCACCGAACTCGGCATGCGCCTGGTGGATGTCTCCGAACAGGCCGATATCGTCTTCTGGCCGGCCGCGATGGATTTCAAATACGACGACGTCCGGGCGATGGACGACAAGGAAATCGACATCACCTTCTTCAACGGTGCCATCCGCAACGCGGAGAACGAAGAGATCGCCCACCTGATGCGCCGGAAATCCAAGGTCCTGATCGCCTTTGGGTCCTGCTCGCATCTGGGCGGCATCCCCGGCCTGGCAAACATGTACGATATCGAGTCGCTCTGCCAGCGGGTCTTTGATACTTCCCCATCGGTAGATGACACGCGCGGCACCCGCCCGCAAACCGCCACCACGGTCCCGGAAGGCGAACTCACCCTCCCGGAACTCTACGACCAGGTCAAATACCTGGCCAAAGTGACCGACGTGGACTATTTCATGCCCGGCTGCCCGCCCGTTGTGGACCAGGTCTGGGCCGTTTTCCAGGCCGCCCTCAGCGGCGACCTCCCGCCGAAGGGTTCCGTGATCGGCGCCAGCCCAAAGAGCGTCTGTGACGTCTGCACCCGCAAGAAATGTGAACCGGGCTTCCGGATCACCGAATTCAAACGCCCCCATGAAGTGGAACTCGACCCGAATACCTGTTTCCTGACCCAGGGCGTGATCTGCTGCGGCCCGGCCACCCGCGCCGGCTGCGGTACGCCCTGCCTCAATGGGAACATGCCCTGCCGGGGCTGCTACGGCCCGGCCGAGGGCGTGGAAGACCAGGGCGCGAAATTAGCCAGCGCGATCGGCGCGCTGATCGATACGGACGACCCGGACAAGCTGCAGGAGATCCTCGATACGATCGTTGATCCGGCGGGCACATTTTATCGGTTTGGACTTGCCCATTCGATCATGAGCAAGATGAAGTACGAGTGAGGAACGGGACATGAAACAGAAAATCAGCATTGATCCCATCACCCGCCTGGAAGGACATGCCCGCGTGGACCTTTTCCTGAATGAAAATGGCGCCCTATCAAACGCCTATCTCGTCATCCCGGAGCTGCGCGGTTTTGAGAAGTTTTGCGAAGGCCGCCCGGTGGAAGAGATGCCCCGCATCACCCAGCGCATCTGCGGCGTCTGCCCCATCGCGCACCATATGGCCGCCGCCAAAGCCGGCGACGCGGTCTATCACGTGGATCCGCCCCCGACGGCCAAAAAACTACGCGAATTGATGTATTCGGCCTTTTTCGTCGCCGACCATGCCACCCACTTCTATATCCTGGGCGGCCCCGATTTCGTGGTCGGCCCCGATGCGCCCAAGTCCGAGCGCAACATCCTCGGCGTGGTCCGCAAAGTGGGCAAAGAGATCGGCAGCAAGGTCATGCAGCTGCTTAAGGACAACCACGAGATCACGGCCATGATCGGCGGACGCTATATCCACTCCGTCAGCGCCATCGTGGGCGGTGTCGCCAAACCGATCACGGAAGAAGACCGCCTGGCGATCCTTGAACGGGCCAAACGCTCGGTGGAATTCGCTAAAGTGTCGCTGCAGCTATTCGATGACATCGTGCTGGGTAACCCCCAATATGTCGATATGATCACCAGCGATGCCTTCGCCCACCAGACCTACTACATGGGCATGGTGGATGAGAATAACAAGATCAACTTTTACGATGGCAAGGTCCGGGTGGTCTCCCCCTCCGGGGACGAGCTGGTCAAGTACAGCCCCGAGGATTACCTGGAGATCATCGCCGAACATATCGAACCCTGGACCTACCTCAAATTCCCCTATCTCAAAGCCATCGGCTGGAAAGGCTTTGTGGACGGCGCTGACAGCGGCGTCTACCGCGCTTCGCCGCTTTCCCGCCTGAACGCCGCCGACGGCATGGCGACGCCGGAAGCTCAGGTGATGTATGAGAAGTTCTTCGACACCCTGGGCGGCAAGCCGGTCCATTCGACCCTGGCGACGCACTGGGCGCGGCTGATCGAACTGCTCTATGCCGCCGAGCGCTCGGTGGAACTGGCTTCGGATGAATCCATCACGGATCCGAACGTGCGAACCCTCCCGACGGAAACACCCACCGAGGGCATCGGCATTGTGGAAGCCCCCCGCGGCACGCTGACCCACCATTACAAGACGGATGAGCGCGGCCTGATCACGGCGGTCAACCTGATCGTCGGCACGACCAACAACTACGCCGCCATCGACATGTCCATCGTCAAAGCTGCGCAGGAACTGATCCACGCCGGCGAGCCGGTCACTGATGCCGCTCTCAACAAGATCGAGATGGCCTTCCGGGCCTACGATCCCTGCATGGGCTGCGCCACCCACGCCCAACCCGGCGAAACCCCTCTGAAGATCAACCTCTTCGACCATAACCACACACTGATCGAAGAAATCCAGAGGGATTAGGAGCCAAACATGAGCAACCGCGCAAAAACGATCAAGCAACGAACGGAACATGCAATGAGCCTGGAGCGCCCGATGGTCACCCGGCATTACCTGATGACCTGGGACCTCGACCGCTGTGTGGGCTGCCAGATGGGGCCCACCGCCTGCCCGAAAGACGCCCTCACGCATGTCGATGGCGAGATTGTCAACGGCCGGATGGTCACGCCGCCCTCCGTTGATGTGGACCAGGAGGCCTGCGTGATGTGCGGTATCTGTGTCGAGATCTGCCCCGTCCACGCAATCAGCATGACGATCAACGGTAAACCCGAAGTCCCCGTACTGGAATACGACGCCTTCCCCGAAGTCCGCGGTGATACCTCTTTCAATAAGGATGACTTCGATTTCTCGCTCAAGGATTTCGTGATCGACAACTGCCCCACCAATGTGATCAGTTACGATGAAACGAACGACACCATGGCCGTGCGCTATGAGGACTGCATTCGCTGCCGTCAATGTGAAATCGCCAGCGACGGCGCGTTCACGGTGCTGCAGCCCTGGAAGGGCAGCGTCGAGCTGCATCGCGAACGCTGTGTGGAAGGCTGCCTGGCTTGCGCCGATGTCTGCCCCACCCGGGCGCTGCATATCAACGAGGAAGGCGAATTGGTCCTGGCGGATTATTACTGCATCAAATGCGGGGCCTGTATGCACGCCTGCCCGATCCAGCCTGAGTTTGAAGAGGTTGAATTCACCTTCGAATCGCAGGGCATGACCCTTTCCCGTACGCACAGGAAACTGGTCAACGAGGATGACCTGGCGATCAAGGTGGAACGCTGGCGCGTGCGTCACACGCCCGTCCAAAGCGCAGCCTGGATTGAAGCGCTGCGGAAGCTGGCAGATGACAAAGCCAGCGCAGTCGAGATCGATCGCAAGCGTGCGCTCAAGCGCCGTGACCTGATATTGGCGCTGCGCGGGCATATCCTGCCCGACTTCACCCACAAACACGATTGACAGCCCCCGCTGCAAAAAATACCGGCCGTTTCAGCAACTGAACGGCCGGTTCGTTCGTTTAAGGATAGAATAAATGCGGAGGACCAGCATGCTGAAATTCAACAAACCCACCGCTGAAGTCTATTTCCCCCAGGGCGCGGGCGACGACCGCGTCCTGAGCCGCACCACTCACCTCGGGATCGGCGCCCACCAGGACGACCTGGAGATTTTCGCCATCCACGGCATCCTGGCCGGGCTGGATGACCGGGAGAAGGCTTTTACCGGCGTCACAGTGACCGATGGGCGCGGCGCGCCCCGCTCAGGGCCGTATGCGGAGATGAGCGATGACGAACTCTGGAAGATCCGCAATATCGAACAGAAGAAAGCCGCTAATATCGGCCATTACAACGCCCAGGTCCTCCTGGATTACGCCAGCAGGGAAGTCAAGTTCTCAGATCGGGACGCCGTCATCGCTGATTTGCAGCAGATCATCCGGGTGACCCAACCGGAGGTCATCTATACCCACAACCTGGCGGATAAACACGAGACCCATGTAGCCGTCGTCCTCAGCGTGATCGAAGCGCTGCGAACGCTCAATCCCCCGCTGCCCTTCGTCACGGTCTATGGCTGCGAAGTCTGGGGTGACCTGGACTGGTTGCCAGACGAGATTAAAATCGCCCTGGATGTCTCCGGCCACGCCGAGCTGCAAAAGCACCTCCTCGACGTTTTCGAATCACAGATTGCTGGCGGGAAACGTTACGATCTGGCGGCGATCGGCCGCAGAGTGGCCAATGCGACTTATTACCAATCTCACCAGACCGATCAGGACAGCCGCCTGACCTACGCTATGGACCTGACGCCGCTGATCGAGGAACCCAATCTGGCCGTGGATGCGTTTATCAGTGAAAAACTGGAACGCTTTGCAAAATCCGCTCGTAAACGATTGGACGAATTGCTGTAAAAATTTCGCTATTAACGTAACGAACCGGAATTAATCATATTCCTCATCATCCGGAAGATCGTTCTCGGTTTCGATCTCGTAGATCCAGGCACTACCCCTCCAGCAAAAAACTTTTTTCTTTCCCATCAAAGATGACGATATCCTTGCCCATTTTGCCGCCGCCTATCGGGGTTTTACATCCGCCATCTTCCCTTCCTTTTCACTCGGGCTGGTCTTCGTCGTTTTCACTCAACGAACCCTGCTCTGATTCGTCAATTTGAAAGGGATAGGTGATATAGGCGACGATCAGGACCGACAGCACCAGGACAACCAGGATTGAACCGATATGCATATTGACTACTCCATCTCCAATAAGGTCAGGATCTCATCCCGCAGCGTATCGCCGTCCACCACCCCAATGTGGAAATAGGCCACCTTGCCATCCGGCGCGATGATGTAGGTCTCCGGGACGGCCGTCACCCCATAGGCGGACGTGATCCGGCCGTCCTCCTCCACGATAAGCGGATAAGTAATTCCCAGTTCAGATGCCATCGCTTCGACAGCGCCCGCTGTGTCATCCATCGCCACGCCCACAAACTGGACGCCCTGGGCTTCCAGAGCCTGCCAGACCGCTTCAAACTCGGGCATTTCATCTTTGCATTGGGGGCACCAGGTCGCCCAGAAATTGACCACGACGACCCGGCCTTGAGGATCCTGCAAAGAGAAATCCGCGCCCGAAAGATCCGTTGCGGAGAAACCCGGCGCGCGCTCACCCGGCAGCGGCCGGCCGTTCCCGCCGCCCCCAACGCCCGAATCCCCCCAAAGCGTCAGACCCAGCACCACCAACACCGCGAGAATGAGGAATGGGGCCGCCCGCGTCAACCGCTGCCGCCCCGGTGACATCCCGTCCGCATCCGACTCTTGCCTCGGCCACCAGGCCAGCAGCCCACCGGCCAGCAGCACAAAACCACCCAGCCAGAGGAAACCACTGAGCGGATTGGTATGCACACGCAGGCTGATCTCGCCGCTCTCGTCATATCTGAACAGGAGCAGGTAAAGGTCTTCCCCCATCCCGGCGCGGATGGCCGGCTCGGCCAGGGTCTGGTCGTAGAAGGGATAATAGGCGATTTGAGGCGTCAGCGTCGCCAGATAATCGGACCCTCGATAAACGGCGATGGATGCCCGGGTATCAAAATGATCCCCGGTCAGCTCTTGAGATAAGTCCTCGTAGATCAGGGTGTAATCCCCGCTGGCCACCGCATCTCCCGGCAATGCAGTCACAGTCTGTTCTGCCGCATACATCTGTGTGCCGATCACGCCCACGGCCATCAACACCACGCCGAGATGCACCAGATGGCCGCCGTAGCCGCCCTCACCAGCAAAGGGCAGACGCGGCAGTGCTGGCTTGAACCCTTGTTTGCGGACCCGGCCGGCGATGTCGAACCCGATCTCACCCAACGCCGTCCCGCCGGCAAACCCGGCAACGACCAGTCCGATCAGTGCGGCCGGCTGGCGGAACCCGCCCAGCCAGGCCAGGACCACGGCGAGCACAAGCCCCGCGAGGGGCGGCAGCCCGCGCCAGAGCGAAGCTCGGACGGACTTGAGGACCCGGCCAAATAACGGGCAGACCCCGATCAGGAAGACCAGCACGCCCAGTTGCGGACCGACCACCCGGTTGAACCATTCCGGTGGTGCGGTGAATACGCCGCCGGTGAGGGTCGGCAATAACGTGCCGATCAGGATGGATAACGTGATTAATAATAAGGAAAGCAATGAAAAAAAGAAGGCCCCTTCGCGGGAGAAGATCTTCTCCAGCTCAACCTGGCCAGCGAAAGCTTCTCGCTTCACAACCATCAGAACGATCGAGCCCACCAAAATCAGCCCCACCAGGACCAGGTAATACGGCCCGGAAGCCGACTGGCTGAAGGCGTGGACGGACTGGATCAACCCGCTGCGGGTGGTGAAGGTGCCAAAGATGACCAGGGCAAAGGACAGCACCGCCAGGCTGACGTTCCAGACCTTGAAACCCTTCCCGCGGGACTGCATCACGAGGCTGTGCAGCAGTGCCGTGGCGGTCAGCCAGGGCATCAGGCCAGCGTTCTCGACCGCGTCCCAGCCCCAATAGCCGCCCCACCCCAGCACGTCGTAGGCCCAGCGCATTCCCAATAATAACCCGACACCGAGGAAGAGCCAGGCGGTCAGCAGCCAGCGGCGGGATTTGCGCGGCCAGAGGTCCACATCGCCCACGATCAACGCGGCGAGCGCGTAGGCAAAGGGGATCGCCAGCCCCACATAGCCCACATAGAGCACCGGCGGGTGGAAGATCATCCCCGGGTGCCGCAGGAGGGGATTCATCCCCTGCCCGTCCAACGGTGCAGTGGCCGTGGCAAGGAAGGGATTGGAGAACACCAGCGTCAAAGCGACAAAGAAAGCGGCGATCACCGCCAGGATGACCGTCGCCCAGGCCGTAAGCGCGGTTTTCTCCCGTTCAATTTGCCGGGCCACCAGGGAGGTGAACAGCAGCTGCAGGAACGCCCACAACAACAGTGATCCTTCCTGCCCGGCCCAGATGGCTGACATCTTGAGCGCAAGCGGCAGGACGCTGTTGGAATGCGCCGCGACATAAATGAACTGGAATTGGTCCGTAATGAAAGCCGCCAGGAGGAGCAGCAATGCCGATAATAGCAGCGCTGTGCCGCTGTATAATGCACGCTGTCCGCTCTTCCGCCAGCTCGGACCGCCTTGATTAGAAAGGCCATGGATCAACGCAAAGATAGCATAAAAGGTCGTGAAGAGGGCAAGCCCAATAAGGATAAGACCGATTTCCGATAGCATACACACGCTCCTGAGGTCGTTGTGGGTCCGGCGAAAGCGAACAATATCACATCCCCGACCCTGCGGTCAGCGCCCTGGTATGGCTCACAAATTATAGCACGGCCGCCCCGCCAGCTCTTGGCTGGCACTTCCAAACGGCCAATAAAAAGCAAACAAAAAGATGCTGCGGGTAACGCTGCAGCACCTTTCAAGTCAATTTATAAACAACTTTTACGCATCGTCGTCCGGTTCTGCTTCGGATTCCGCCTCATTATCACCAGGGGCAGCTTGCTTTGCCGCTTTCAATTCTTCCAGGCGGGTTTCCAGCGGTGGAGCGAATTTATAATCCTTTTCACCAGCCGGGATGAACTTGATTTTGAGGACCTCGTACTTGATCAGGATCAGGATGAGGCCGACCACGACCATCAGGATCGCAACAAGCCGTGAATAGCTGAATCCGGTTCCGGGGAAAGTGGGTTGATCGGGCCGGAAGAATTCGATCACGTTCCGTCCCACGCCGGCCAGGATGAGCCATGCACCGAAGATGACGCCCGGCCGCAATTTATCCTTGTATTTTCGCTCCGCCCAAAGCAGCACGCCCAGGGCCAGGAAGTTCCACACCATTTCATAAGCGAAGGTGGGATGGAACCGCGTTGTTTCGACCGGATACAGCGCGAGGTTGTTGTAGGGGAAAATGCGGTTTTCCGCCGCGATCTCGATCCCCCAGGGCAATGTCGTGGGTTGGCCATAGAGCTCCTGGTTGATGAAGTTAGCCGGTCGGCCGATGGCCTGCCCGAGCAAGAGCCCAGGAGCCACGGCATCCAACATCAACCAGAAATCCAACTTCATCCGGCGGGCATACAGGAGGTAAGCAATCAACCCGAACAGGACCGCGCCAAAGAAGTGTAAGCCCCCTTCTTTAAGATTCAAGATCGTTATCGGGTTCTGCAAATAACGCATATTCCCCCCCAGGGTGGCATTTGCGACATACCACAAACGGGCGCCAATCACACCGGCCGGGAGGATCCATAACAGGCTGTCCCAGACATAATCCGGGTCCTGATTTCTGCGCTTGAATTCCACAGTCGTCAGCCAGGCCGCCACGGCCACGCCCAGCATTATCAGCACACCATACCAGTAAAGGGAAAATGAGAATTCACCAATTGTAATGGTAAAGATGACAGGATCAATCATTTATTTCTCCTTTTTCGTTCGCTTATTCCAAATATCCCAGATCTCTCAACCGCTGTTGAAGGAGATCATCTTTCAAGACTAACTTTTGGCGGTTGGAACCGGCGCTTCGAGCGCTGGACAGTTCAAGATAAGCATCCAGGACCTCTGCCAGGGCATCCATCCGGGTTTCATCCTGATAGGGCTGTCCTTCCCACGGGTCGTCTGCGAGATTATACAACACCTTGGAGAGCCCTTCCACCGCAATCATCTTCTCGTCGCCCTGGTATACCGCACGGTGGGTTCGGTCGACCTGGAAGCGATCAATCAGGTCAGGGAAATGCCGCTCCATGATCTCGATTGCATTCTCAGGGCTGTAGGCCTCAGAGATCACGACCGACGAATCGGTTTCCCGTTCAGCTTTGCGCAAGAGGCTCTTGCTGCGGACGTCCACCTCTTCGGCGTAAGGCATTGAGAGGGTTTCAAAACCAAAATAGTCCATAACCGTATAAAAAGTCTGCGTGATGGAAACGCGGTCCTGGATCCGTTTGGCCTGGCTCTGACCCGGCACTCTCATAAACAACGGCACATGGATCAGTTCTTCATGGACGCCGAACCCGTGCCCCATATAGCCATGTTCACCCAGCATCTCACCATGGTCCGCCAGGAAGACCACCATCGAGTTTTCCCGGTGGTAATCCGTATCCAGCGTCTCCAGCAGCTGCCCCAGGAGATGGTCCTGATAGGCAACTTCGGCATCGTACATGTCAGAAAGAGTTTGCGCTTTAATCTCGGTTAAAGGCTCCGGCAGCGGGATCAGCCACTGCACCGCTTTGCGATTGAATGCGCGCATGAACTGCTGCGCCTCGGGGGTCTCATAAAAATACGGCACAAATTGTTTGACGAAGGTATCAGGCGGCGAATAAGGAAAATGGGTTTCCATCAGGTTCAGGAAAACGAAATTTCCACCTTCTCTGGCCTGGCCGATCTCATCCACAAAAGCCGTTGTCTCTCTGATGGAGCGGGCGTTCATCCCTTTGAAATTGCCGGCTTTGGTCCACACCGGGACGAAAAGCGGGCGGAGTGCCGCCAGGAAGAACTCATTGGGCGAGGCGAACGCATTCTGGATGGGATAAGAGATCCGCCGGAGTAACTGGGTATATTTTCCCCAAACTTTGCGGAACGGCGTCCAGAAGTCATCCACCTCCTTTTGCGGGGTTGAGGGGACAACGCCGCAATAGTTATAGAAGTTGTCGAAGCCGCGTGTGAAGCCATTTTGCAGCACGCCCACCAGCGGGTTATTGCAGAAACCCGTGGTCCGCACGCCGCTCGCTGAAAGCCGGCTCGCCAGAGTCTGGAAGCTTTTGGGCAGGACGTCATAGGCCTGCACAGTGCCATGCACCGCCGGTACCTCTCCGCTGAAAAGCGACGCATGGGAAGGGATGGTCCACTGCCCTGGCGCCACAGCGCGTTCGAAAAGCAGGCTTTCGTCTGCAAAATGGTCCAGGTTGGGGGTCGTCGGCCGGGGATAACCATACGCGCCAATCCGGTCAAACCGGTGGGTGTCCAATACGACTAAAATCACATTTTTATCTGATAGCTTGGCCACTGAACCTCTTTCAATACGAATAAATATCCTGTTGCTTTTCCCGATACAGCCGGGGATCCACCACTGAGGCCATCGCCTGGGGGTCCACCCGGTTGTTGAGGAAATCCGCCACCTCAGCGAACCGCGCCTCGGGAAACCGTAAGCAGTCATTATAACTGACAGAATGGGTTTGAATCCAATCCTGCGCCGAGAGCCAGGCCTGGATTTCTTCAAGATGCTGCCGTGAAGCTTCCCGCACGACTTCCTTATCGTGGTCAGATTGGCCCGGTTTGCCGCTGCGCGCCAGCATGCGCTGCTGCGAGGCCATGATTTCATCAAGGTCGCGCTCCATAAAAATCACCCGGTACTCATATTCAGGCGGCAAAAAAGCCAACAAGGCGGAAATCACTTTAACCGCCTTCCCGCGGGCGTCCTTCAGCCAGCGGACATCGCCTTTTGGCAGTTGTTTGACCCGTTCGAATTCGTAATAGCCATTGGGATTGTTCGCATCAGCAGCGCGGACCCGGTCCACAACCAGCGGCATACCGCCCGCTTGCAGCGCAGACATCATCATCGACGTACCGGAACGCGGCAGGCCAGAGACGATGGTTATGAAGTTGTTAGCACCAACGAGTTTCTTTTCAAATGCTCGGATCGAGGTCATC
>WOYI010064909.1_pt1 | contig 18379 bp, 17 predicted proteins | sample 6423411 | NCBI WGS metagenome assembly WOYI01 (sample SAMN13441803, study PRJNA592873) | oil field metagenome | biome: oil field; feature: oil-well bore; material: oil-contaminated soil; isolation source: oil-contaminated soil from oil-well borehole | place: Germany: Wietze | collected 2016-10-18 ...
CCTGAGGGGCGCTGCCCCTCTGCGGGCCTCGCGGCCCGCATTCACCCCGAGGTATTTCCGCCACAATGAAAGGGATCAGCGCATCCAGCCGAGGCCGGCTTCGGTGGCGCCCGCCGGGGCGTATTCGCCGCTGACCCAGCCCTTGTAGCCGTCGCTGTCGAGGCGGGCGAAGAAGGACGGGTAGTCGATCTTTCCGCCCAGGGGCTCGTTCCGGCCGGGGAAGCCGGCGACCTGGATATGGGCCGCGCGGGCGCCGTGGGTGGCCCAGGCGCCCATCACGTCGCCGGTGATGCGGTGGGCGTGATAGGCGTCGAACTGGAGGGCGAGGTTCGCGGCGCCGACGGCGTCGAGGACGCGCGCGGCGATGTCGTAGTCGGTGAGGAAGTAGCCCGGCATGTCGGTGCGGTTGATCGGCTCGATCGTCAGGCTCTGCTTCGGCGCCCGGGTGGCGGCCCAGCGGAGGTTCTCGGTGAAGGTCGCTTTCGCCTCCGGCCCCTCGGCCGCACCGGCCATGATGTGGATGTGGCGGGGCTTCAGGACCCGGGCATAGCGCAGCGTCCTTTCGAAATCGCGGCGGAAGCGGTCCTCAAGGCCGGGGATCGCGGCGAAGCCCTGGGCCCCGCCGGCAGCATTCGGTGGCGGGCAGTTCATCAGGACGAAGGCGAGGTCGTTCCAGACCAACTGGTCGCGCATCTCCTGCGCCGGGCAATCGTAGGGGAAGAGCACCTCGACCGCGTCGAAGCCGGCTTCCTTCGCGGCCTTGAAGCGCTCCATGAACGGCAGTTCGGTGAAGAGCCAGGAGAGGTTCGCGCAGAATTTCGGCATGTCAGCCGAGCTCCGCCGAGGGGATGACCGGGAAGAAGGCGCCGCCCGACCAGAGGCCGAACCAGCTTGTTCCTTCCCGCTCCTCGTGGGCGCCGAGCTCGACCATCCGGTAGAAGGTCTTGCGGTCGATGAGCGCCTCGAGATTGGCGCGGACGAGGACATAGGGCGAGGGTTCGCCCGTCTCGGCGTCGCGGGCGACCCGGATCGGGTGGTCGGGGCCGGCGGTCACGACATCCTCGACATTGGTGGTGAAGGTCAGGATTTGATCGCGGCCCGCGCCGCTCGCTTCCGCGTCCACCGCGACGAAGGGGGCGTCGACGACGCGGATCCCGACCTTTTCCACCGGGGTCACGAGGAAATAGTCCTCCCCGTCCTTGCGGATGATCGAGGAGAAGAGCTTGACGAGACCGTGCCGGCCGATCGGGGTGCCGAGATAGAACCAGGTTCCGTCGCGCCGGATCTCCATGTCGAGATCGCCGCAGAAGGGCGGATTCCACAATTGGACGGGCGGTGGTCCTTTCCGGCCGGCGGCCCGGGCGGCCGCTGCGAGGTTTTCCGCCGAGGGTTTCACGATCAATTGTTCCTTCGTCGGATTTGTCATTGGTGCCGCGCGGGATTTCTGCCTTTATGCTGGGGAGTACAGCATGAAGGAGCGTTTGTCATGGCCGAGCCCGCCGAACTTCTGGCCGATATCGAATCCTTAAGCGAAAAGATCGCCGAGGCGCGCCAGGCAGTGGGGCGCCGCTTCATCGGCCAGGACCGGGTGGTCGAGCTGTCGCTTGCCGCCCTTCTCTGCGGCGGGCACGGGCTTCTGGTCGGCCTGCCGGGGATGGGCAAGACCATGCTCGTCGATACGCTCGGCACGGTCATGGGGCTCACCTCGGGGCGGGTGCAGTTTACGCCCGACCTGATGCCGGCCGATATCCTCGGCTCGGAAGTGCTCGAGACGGCGAAGGACGGCACACGGAGTTTCCGCTTCATAGAGGGGCCCATCTTCTGCCAGCTTCTGATGGCGGACGAGATCAACCGCGCCTCGCCCCGCACCCAGTCCGCACTTCTGCAGGCGATGCAGGAGCGGCAGGTGACGGTGGCGGGCCAGCATCGGGCGCTGCCGCAGCCCTTTCATGTTCTCGCCACCCAGAACCCGATCGAGCAGGAGGGGACCTATCCGCTGCCCGAGGCGCAGCTTGACCGGTTCCTGGTGCAGATCGACGTCGAGTATCCCGACCGCGCGACCGAGCGGGACATCCTTCTGGCCACGACCGGGGTCGAGACCCAGGCCGCGCCGGCGATCTTCACCGCCGCCGAGCTTGTCGCGGCGCAGACCACGGTCCGCCGGATGCCGGTGGGCGAGAAGGTGGTTGAGCTGATCCTCGACCTCGTCCGGGCCTGCCGGCCGGGCGAGGCGGAGGCGGGGTCCGCCGTGACCGCCAGCGTGAGCTGGGGGCCGGGACCGCGCGCCGCACAGGCGCTGATGCTGACGGTCCGGGCGCGGGCGCTTCTGAACGGTCGCCTCGCGCCCTCGGCCGAGGACGTGCTGGCGCTCGCGCGGCCTGTCCTCAGCCACCGGATGGCGCTTTCCTTCGCGGCCCGGGCGCGCGGCGAAAGCCTCGCCTCGATCATCGAGGGTGTGGCCCGCGACGTCACCCGCGCCGAGGCGGCATGAGCGAAGCCGCGCCCCATTCGGCCCGGCCTGCGGGCCTCAGGCGACAGGCGGAGACGCTCGCCTCGACCCTGCCGCCGCTGATGGCCGAGGCGCGGCATCTCGCGGCGACGGTCCAGCTTGGCGAGCATGGGCGGCGGCTTTCGGGCATGGGCGACGAGTTCTGGCAATACCGCCCCGCCCATGCCGGCGACGAGGCGCGGGCGATCGACTGGCGCCGCTCCGCCCGGGCCGACGCGCAGTTCGTCCGCGAGAAGGAATGGCAGGCGGCGCAGTCGGTGCATCTCTGGGTCGATGACGCGCGATCGATGGAATTCACCGGCGATCCGAAGCGGCAGGCCAAGGCCGACCGGGCGCGGCTTCTGGCGCTGGCGCTCGCGGTTCTCCTGATCCGCGCGGGCGAGCGGGTGGGGCTTGCCGATCCGATCGCCCCGCCGCGCTCGGGCGAGGTGCAGCTTCTGCGGCTCGCGCAGGCCTTCACCCGCGCCGCCGGCGAGGCCGATTTCGGCGCGCCCGAAGCCCGGGCCATCCTGCCCGGATCGCGGGCGGTCTTCCTGTCGGACTTCATGGGCGATCCGCAGGCAGTCGAAAACGCGCTGGGCCGGGCGGCCGACAAGGGCGTGACCGGCATCCTGATGCAGGTGCTCGACCCGGTGGAGGAGGCCTTTCCCTTCGACGGCCGCACGATCTTCGAAAGCATGGCCGGCACCGTCAGCCACGAGACCCGCAAGGCGGGCGACCTCCGCGACCGCTATCTGGCGCGTCTTGCCGAACGCAAGGACCGGCTGGCGAGCCTTGCCCGGCAGGCGGGCTGGCTCTTTACCACCCACCACACCGGCGATCCGGCGCAGGGCGCGCTGCTCTGGCTCTATGCCGCGCTGCGGAAGGACGGCTGATGCTGATCCTCGGACCCGTCGGCTTCACCGTGCCCTGGCTTCTCTGGGGCCTCGTCGTGCTGCCGCTGCTGTGGTTCCTTCTGCGCGCCATTCCGCCGGCGCCGATCCGGCGGCGGTTTCCCGGCGTGGCGCTGCTCGTCGGCCTTCGGGACGAGGACCAGCAGGCCGACCGGACGCCGTGGTGGCTGCTCCTGATGCGGATGCTCGCGGTGGCGGCGATCATCGCCGGGTTCGCCGGGCCAGTGCTCAACCCCGAGGAAGAGCCGGTGGGCGCGGGGCCGCTCCTGATCCTCACGGATGGAAGCTGGGCCTCGGCGCGGGACTGGACCCGGACCACCGCACGGATCGGCTCCGCCCTGTCGGAGGCGGGGCGCGCGGGCCGGCCGGTGGCGCTTGTCGCGCTGACCGACGTGCCGGCGGAGGGGCCGGTCTTCGCCGCCGCCGACGTGGTCGCGGCGGGGCTGCCCTCGGTCCAACCCGAGGCCTGGGAGCCGTCGTCGGCGGATATGGACAGCCTCGCGGCGACCCTGCCCGAGGGTGCCTTCGACACGCTCTGGCTCGCGGACGGGATCGGCCGCGACGGGCGGGCAGGGCTTCTCTCGGCGCTCGACGCGCATGGCGCGGTGACGGCGGTCGAAAGTGCGCGCAATGTCTTGGCGCTGGGCGCGGCGGGGTATCAGGGCGGCACGGTTTCGGCGCGCGTCCTGCGTGCGCGGACGGAAGGGCCGGGTGGCGCCGACGTGGTGGCGCACGGCCTCGACCCGGCCGGGATCGAGCGGGAGCTGGCGCGCGCGCCGGCGGAATTCGCGGCTGGCGAGGGCGCGGCGGTGGCCGAGTTCGACCTGCCGCCGGAACTGAGGAACCGGCTGACGCGGTTCGAGGTCGCGGGCGAGGCGACGGCGGGGGCGGTGGCGCTCGCCGACGACGCGTTGAAGCGGCGCAAGGTGGCGCTCGTCACCGGCGGCACCGGGCGCGAGGGGCTGGAGCTTCTGGCCCCCGATCACTACCTGCGCCAGGCGCTGGTGCCGACGGCGGACCTGATCGAGGGCACGATCGGCGACGTGCTGCTGGCCAGTCCGGACGTGATCATCCTCGCCGATATCGCCAAGGTGGCGGAGGTCGATGACGTCACCGACTGGATCGAGGAGGGCGGGCTGCTGGTCCGCTTCGCCGGGCCGCATCTCGCCGCCTCCGATGTCGGCCGCGACACGCTCGACCCGCTGCTGCCGGTGCGGCTCCGGGTCGGCGGCCGCGCCGTCGGCGGCACGATGAGCTGGGGCGAGCCGAAGGCGCTGGCGCCCTTCCCGGAGACATCGCCCTTCGCCGGGCTGGTGGCGCCCGCCGATGTCGCGATCACGGCGCAGGTCCTCGCGCAGCCCGGCCCCGATCTGGCGGAGGCGACGGTCGCGACGCTCGCCGACGGCACCCCCCTCGTCACCCGCCGCCAGATCGGCGACGGGCAGGTGGTGCTCTTCCACGTCTCGGCCAATGCCGAATGGACCAACCTGCCGCTCTCGGGCCTCTTCGTGCAGATGCTGGAGCGGCTGGCGGTCTCGAGCCGCGCCGCCCGGCTGGAAGAGGCGGATCTGGCGGGCACGACCTGGGTCGCGGAAAAGGTGCTCGACGGGTTCGGCGCCCTCGGCGAGGCGGCGGACCTGCCCGGCGTGCCGGGCGAGCGGCTGGCCGAGGGGCGGACCGGCCCCGACCTGCCGCCGGGGCTCTACGCCTCGGGCGACCGGCTGCTCGCGGTGAATGTCATCGCGCCCGACCGGGTTCTTGCCGCCGCCGACTGGCCCGTCGGCGTCGCGGTGGAGGGGCTGGCGGTCGCGCGCGAGGTGCCGCTGAAGGGCTGGCTCCTCGGCGCGGCGCTGGCGCTCCTGATGGCGGACCTCATCGCCTCGATGGCGCTTGCCGGGCGGCTCGGCGGGTCGCGCGCGGGCATCGCGGTGGCGCTTCTGGCCTTGCTGCCCGCCTTTTCGCCCGGCGATCTTCGGGCGCAGGAGGCGCTTGACGAGAAGGTCGTGAAGGCTGCGGCCAATGTCGTGCTTGCCCATGTCCTGACCGGCGATGCCAGGACCGACCAGGTGGCGGAGGCCGGGCTCTGGGGGCTCTCCGAAGTGCTTTTCGCCCGCACCTCGGTCGAGCCGGCCGAACCGCAGGGCGTCGATCTCGAAGCCGACGAACTCTCGGTCTTCACCTTCCTCTACTGGCCGGTCACATCGGGTCAGGCGGCGCCGTCGCCCGCCGCCTATGCCAAGCTCAACCGCTATCTGAGGTCCGGGGGCATGATATTGTTCGACACCCGCGACGGCGATGTCGCTGGCTTCGGCGCCGCCACGCCCGAGGGGCGGCGGTTGCAGGCGCTGGCCGCCCCCCTCGACATTCCGCCGCTGGAGCCGATCCCGAAGGATCACGTGCTGACCCGCAGCTTCTACCTTCTGCAGGATTTCCCCGGCCGCCATGCCGGCCGCGCCGTCTGGGTCGAGGCCGCGCCGGCCGATGCCGAACTGGCCGAGGGGATGCCCTTCCGCAACCTGAATGACGGCGTCACCCCGGTCGTGATCGGCGGCAACGACTGGGCCGCGGCCTGGGCGGTGGACGATCAGAACCGGCCGATGTTCCCGGTCGGTCGCGGCCTTGGCGGCGAGCGTCAGCGGGAGATTTCCTACCGGTTCGGCGTCAACCTGATCATGCATGTGCTGACCGGCAACTACAAATCCGACCAGGTCCATGTGCCCGCCCTTCTCGAAAGGCTCGGGCAATGACCGGGCAGGTGGTCTTCGATCCTCTGCTGCCCTGGCCTCTGATCTGGGGCATGGCCGCCCTCGCGCTCGCGTTCACCGGCGTCGCGCTCTGGCGCCGCTTCGCCGGCTGGTGGCTCCGCGCGCTGGCCGCGCTGGCGCTTCTCGCCGCCGTCGCCCAGCCCTCGCTGCAACGCGAGGACCGGCGGCCGCTCTCCGATATCGTGATCCTCGTCGTCGACGAAAGCGCCAGCCAGAAGGTCTCGGACCGCGCCGAACAGACGGCGGCGGCGGTGGCGCGGGTGGAGGCGGAGGTGGCGGCCTTGCCCGATACGGAGCTCCGCAAGATCACCCTCGGCGACGGCGCCGAGGATGCCGGCACGCTGGCGATGACCGCCCTGTCGCAGGCCCTGGCCGAGGAACCGCGCGCCCGCGTCGCCGGGGCGATCCTGATCAGCGACGGACAGGTGCACGACCTCGACCTCGCCCCCGACATGCCGGCGCCCCTCAGCGTCCTTCTGACCGGGCATGCCAGCGACTGGGACCGGCGGCTCCTGATCAAGACCGCGCCCGCCTTCGGCATCATCGGCGAGCCCCTGAGCCTGACGCTCCGGATCGACGAGCAGGGGCGGATGCCGGCAGCCGAGGCCGGACGCCGGGTGGCGCTGCAGATCGCGATCGACGGCGGCGAGGCCGAGAGCTATTCGGTCCCGGTCGGCGAGGATCTGGAACTGCCACTGGTCCTCGACCACGGCGGCCAGAACGTCATCCAGCTGACGCTCGAGGCCGCCGAGGGCGAGCTGACCGACCGCAACAACATGGCCGTGGTCCAGATCAACGGCGTCCGCGACCGGCTCCGGGTGCTGCTCGTCTCGGGCGAGCCCTATGCCGGCGAGCGGACCTGGCGGAATCTTCTCAAGTCCGACAGCGCCGTCGATCTCGTCCATTTCACCATCCTGCGGCCACCCGACAAGCAGGACGGGGTGCCGGTCTCGGAACTTTCGCTGATCGCCTTCCCGACGCGCGAGCTTTTCGTCGAGAAGATCACCGAATTCGACCTGATCATCTTCGACCGATACCGGCTTCGCGGCATCCTGCCTGCCGCCTATCTCGACAACATCCGCGACTATGTCCAAGCCGGCGGCGCGGTGCTGGTGTCTGCCGGGCCCGACTTCGCCTCGGTCGAGAGCCTCTATCATTCCGGCCTGGGCGAGATCCTGCCCGCGCGGCCGACCGCGCGGGTGATAGACGGGGCGTTCCTGCCGCGGGTCTCCGATCTCGGGCAGCGCCATCCGGTGACCGAGGGGCTCGAGACCTTCGCGCCGGAAGGCGGCGAGGCGGGCATCGTCGGTGATCCGCGCTGGGGCCGCTGGACCCGCTACATCGAACTGACCGAGCCGGGCGGGCAGGTGGTGATGGACGGCCCGAACGGCGCGCCGCTCCTGGTCCTCGACCGGGTCGGCGAGGGCCGCGTGGCGCTTCTCGGCTCCGATCAGGCCTGGCTCTGGGCGCGGGGTTTCGAGGGCGGCGGACCGCAGCTCGAACTGCTGCGCCGGCTGGCGCACTGGATGATGAAGGAGCCGGATCTCGAGGAAGAGGCGCTGACCGCCACGGCGCGCGGCAATGTGCTGACCATAACGCGGCGGACGCTCGAGGAGGGCGGGCGCGAAGTCACGGTGACCGCGCCCGACGGGTCGACGACGCAGCTCGCGCTGAGGGAGGTCGCGCCGGGGCGGTTCGAGGCCGACTTCGCGGCGCCCGACCTCGGTCTCTACCGCCTCTCGGACGGCGATCTGGAACGGGTGACGGCGCTCGGGCCGGCAGCGCCGCGCGAATTCGAGGAGACGATCGCGACGGAAGACCGGCTGGCGCCGGCGGTCGCGCCGACCAATGGCGGATTCCTGTCGCTGGAGGACGGCGCGCCAGACGTTCGCGTGGTGCGCGAAGGCCGTCCGGCGGTGGGGCGCGGCTGGGTCGGGATCACCCCGCGCGGCGCCTATCAGACGATGGATATCCGCGTGAGCCCGCTGCTGCCGGCCTGGCTCTTCCTGCTGATCGCGGCGGGGCTCACCATCGGCGCATGGCTGCGCGAGGGGAAGCGCTGACCCGGCAGGCGGAGCGCCCGACACAGGGACATGTAAGGTGGGTTTAAACCCACCTTACCGCGCAGGTCAGACCGGGACGTTGTCCCACAGCCCTTCGGCATCCCCGCAGAGCGTCAGAAGGCGCAACTGCGCGCGGCGCTGTTCCGGCGTCGCGGCATCGCCGAACCGGTCGCGCAGCCGGCCTTTCAGTTCCTCGGCCCGTTCGGGGTTGGCGAGAAGGTCATCGACAAACAGATCAATCTCGTCACGACGTTGCGTCTGGTTCATGTCATCCTCCCGGTGAGTGGCAGCACTCAGAGCACGCATATGTGGCGGCAGCGTAAAGGTAGCATGGCGGGAACGATTCTTTCTACTCGCGGTTGTCGGATCCCGCCCGTCCGGCGGCATGCTGCCGACTGGCGCCCGCCTCAACGCACGAGGTCGACCCGTGTCGGAGCGGCGACCCAGCCGTCGAGGGTGCAGCGCGGGCGGATCAGGACATGGTCGAGCCCGTCGGGAATTTCGACGCCGGACAGGTTGCGGGTGAAGGGCTGTTCGTCGACATGCGGATGCGCAAGTTCGCGGTAGCCGAGCCGCGCGCCGTCGGGGGCGAGCACCTCCCAGCCGCTGGCATAGTGATCCCAGCCGGTATCGGGGTGGCGGAGCGTGACCGAAACCGTCCAGCCGGATCCGCCCGGCAGCGCCTCGGCGGCCACGACAACGGGCGCTTCGGCCAGGGCGGGGCCGGTGGCGAGGAGGAGCGCGGCAAGGATCGAACGGTGCATGGCCCAAGACTGCCACGTCCGGCACGTCTCCGCGATCACTTTGGCGTGCTCTGCATCAGGACGACGCGCGAATGCGATGCGAATTCGCGCCGCCAGAGCACCGCGAGGGTCGCGACCGTCGCCAGTGCGAGGGCAATCGGCCCGAGGATCCAGGCGAGCGCCCCGAGCGCGAAGTAGACCGAGCGCAGACCGCGGTTGAAGCTCTTCGCCGCCGAGATGTTGATTTCCGCCGCCTGATCGGCACGGTCATAGGCGAGCGGATCGCCGGGATCGTTCGGCACCGACGCCATGACGATGGCGCAGTAGCCGAAGAGCCGGTGCGCCCAGACGAATTTCAGGAAGGCGTTGGTGAGGAACAGAAGCACGACGATGATCTTCGCTTCCCAGACGGCGGCGGGGGCGGAGGCGAGCGTCAGGTCCTCGGCGAGGCCCAGGAGCCGCTCGGTATTGCCGATCAGCGCCACACCGCCGCCGATGGCGATCATCGTCGCGGAGGCGAGGAAGGAGGTGCCCTGACGCAGGTTTTCCATGATCGCGGCATCGAATATCCGCGGCTCGCGCGTCACGAACTGGCGCATCCATTCGCGGCGGTAGCCGGTCATCAGTTCGGCCACCGAAGACCGGCCCTTCGGGGGATGTTCGACGACCAGACCGAAGGTCAGCCAGCCGAGCACCAGAAGCGCCAGCGCGGCGACATCGGCAGTGCTGAAATGTCCGGTCGCGATGAGATCCGTCATGAGCGTGACCCTACAGCGTTTCGGGTTTGCATTGAATCGGAAGTCGAACTTTTCCTGTTCGAATTCTGATGCTTGATTTTTCCACATGAACCCGAAACGCTTTAGCGCGCTTCGCGGGCGATGGGAATCTCCTCGCAGAAGACCTGTGGCGCGATTTCCTCCGCTGCGATCCGCCGATAGGATCGGCCCGGAGCGAAGAACTCCCGGGAGGTGCCGATGACCACGACCGAAAGACCCGCCTCGATCGCGCATTGGCGCGCGATCGAGGGGCCGGATGCGTCGCATTACGACGGCGACGACGAACGCATGAGCATCGGCGCGGCCTTCGGCCGGCATTTCGGGCTCACGCGCCTCGGGATTCACCACGAACGGTTGCTGCCCGGCCGCCGGACGTCATATCCCCATGCCGAAAGCGCCGAGGAGGAGTTCGTCTACGTGATCGAGGGCACGCCCGATGTCTGGCTCGACGGTCATCTGCATCGTCTCGCCCCCGGCGACGCGGTCGGATTTCCGGCCGGAACCGGACTATGCCACAGCTTCCTCAACAATACCGGGGCCGAAGTCAGGCTCCTCGTCGTCGGCGAGCGGCCGAAGCCGGAAAACCGTATCGTCTATCCGCGCAATCCCGAACAGCGGTCCGGGCGCGAGGACTGGTGGGAGGATGCGCCCGCCCGGCCGATGGGCGGTCACGACGGGCTGACCGACCGGGTCAGGGACTGGAGAGCCGGCCGGCGGCCCTCGCAGGACTGATCAGCGGTCGAGGCTCCGGGCCAGGCGAATCAGTTGCACGGCCTCGGCGCGGTAGCCGAATTCGTCCGCGCCGCGGGCGCCGCCCGCCAGCGCGATGGCCTCGTCCCAGCCCCAGTCGCCGAGGTATTTCGGTTCGGACAGAAGCTGGCCCATGCCGGCGATGGCGGCGGCGAAACGCGCGTCGGGATCGGCCGCGCCGGGCGTCAGCGGGATCGGGACCTCAGTGAGCGTCGAGGTCCCGGTGCCCGGCGCCTTGTGGCGGAGCTTGAGGAAACCAAGCTCGGCCGGATGCGCCTCGGGCGCCTTCCCCGCCGCATAGCGCAGGGGATCGGAGAGGCGCGCGGGCGAGCCCGCCGGGGTGATCTCGTAAAGCGCCGTCACCTGGTGGCCGGCGCCGATCTCGCCCGCGTCGACGCGATCGTTGTTGAAATCCTCCCGCGCGAGCGCCCGGGTCTCGTAGCCGATCAGCCGGTATTCGGCGACGGCGGCGGGGTTGAACTCGATCTGGATCTTCACGTCGTCGGCGATGGGGAAGAGGGCGCCGGTAAGCTGGTCGACGAGCACCTTCTGCGCCTCGCTGAGCGTGTCGATATAGGCCGCCGTGCCGTTGCCGTTCTGCGCCAGCGCCTGCATCACCGCGTCGTCGAGATTGCCGCGCCCGAAGCCGAGGACGGAGAGATAGGTGCCGCTCTCGCGCTTCGTCGCGATGAAGTCCTTGAGCTCCCCGGGATCCGCGATGCCGACGTTGAAATCGCCGTCGGTCGCCAGAAGGATGCGGCTGACATGACCCTCGCCGCCCATGCTTTCGGCGACCTGATAGGCCTGCCGCAGCCCCTCCTGCCCGGCGGTGGAGCCGCCCGCGCCGAGCCGGTCGAGGGCGGCGAGGATCGTCGCCCGGTCGGAGGCTTCGGTCGGCTCCAGCACCAGCCCGGCGGAACCGGCATAGGTGACGATGGCCACCCGGTCCTCGGGGCGAAGCTCGCCCAGCATCAGCGCGAAGGACTGCTTCAGAAGCGGCAGCTTCTTCGGGTCGTCCATCGAGCCCGACGTGTCGATGAGGAAGACGAGGTTCAGCGGCGGGCGGTTGTCGGTCGCCGGCATGGCCCCTTGCAGACCGATCCTGAGAAGCTGCGTGTCGGCGTTCCAAGGCGTGGGGAAGAGGCTGACCGAGGCGCGGAACGGCGCTTCACCCGGTTCCGGGGCGGGGTAGTCGTAGGGGAAATAGTTCACCATCTCCTCGATCCGCACCGCTTCCTTCGGCGGCAGCTGGCCGTTCGTGAGAGAGGAGCGGATGACGGACCAGGACGCCGTGTCGGTGTCGATGGAGAAGGTGGAGACGGGATCCTCGGCCACGATCTTCACCGGGTTGGGGGCCACTCCGGAATAGGCTTCGGTGTCGGGTTCGGGCAGCGGGGCGATCTCGGGGTGGCCGGCGCTGTCGGACATGGAAGCGGCGGGCGGGGCCGCGCGGGCAAGGTCGCCTACGGCGCCACCGCTCGCGATGCCTGCATATACACCCGGTTCCGAGGCGTTGCCGATCGCGCGCCTGGCGGTCGATGCGGGTTCAGCCGCCGGGGCCGGCGCCGCAAGGGTCAATGACGATTGCTCTGCGGCCAGTTGTTCGACGGCGGGCGCCTCCGCCGCGTCTTGCATGTCCTGCGAGGGCAGCGGCGCGGCCTCCGCGAGCGCCTCCGTCGGGGCGCTACCCTCGGCCGGCCGTTCGCTGGATTCATCCTTGCCGGGTGCGGTTGCCACGACAATCGGGATCGCGGGTTCGCCCATACGGCCGCGGTCCTGAAGGCTCGGCCAAAGAGTGATCGCCACGCCGATGGCGGCGATGGAGGCGGTGGCGGCAAGGCCGCCGCGGGTGGTCAGGGTCGAAAGCATGAGGCGTACTCCTGTCAGAAGGCCCGCCCGTCCGGGGCGGTCCGACATGGGACGCGTCGCTTTCGCGGTTTCTTGGTGACTGTCGAAGTTTTCCATCGCCCGCCGCAATGCCCCGGCCTTCGCAGCCGGATCGGCGGCGGGCGGGGCGGCCTTCAGGCCGGCGCGCAGTCTGTCGAGTTCGTCGCTCATAGCATGCCCTCCGCCCGCGCGATGTCGCGCAGGCGTTTCTTGACCTCAGACATCCGCCAGGCGACCGTGCCTTCCGAGAGTCCGAGGATCTCGGCGGCCTCCTTCTGGCTCAACTCCTCGCCCAGCGTCAGTGCCACCGTATCCCTCAGTTCCGGCGTCAGCCGCGCCATCGTCGTGGCCAGCCAGACCTCGGCTTCCGCCGCCTCGGCGATCCCGGCGCGGCGGTTGATCTCCCAGCCGCCCCAGCCGTCGGCCGCCTTGCGGTGCGTCGCGATGCGGCGGCGGCGGTCGTGGGCGGCGTTCACCGCCACCCGGTAGAGCCAGGTCGTGAACCGCGCCGCCTGCCGGTAGCTGCCGAGTTTCGCCGGCAGGGCGCAGCAGATGTCCTGGGTCAGGTCCTCGGCCTCGGCCCGGGTTCCGGTCAGGCGGAAGCAGAGCCCGAAGAGACGGTCGTAATGCCGGGCGAGGAGCGCCGCGAAGGCATCGCGGTCTCCTCCTGCGGCGGCACTCGCCAAAGCCTCGTCCGGGGTTTGCATGCGCATGACAGGACTATGACGGGTGCGGCGCGTCAATCCTTGGCAAGGCCGGAAAAAACGTCGACAAGTGCGCCCTCGCGGCCGGTTCACCCGTAAGGTGGGTTTCAACCCACCCTCCGCCGGAGCGGCTTTGCCGGTTGCCGAACGAGGCGGGGCGCGGCTAGGCTGGCCGGGCTGCCGTAGCAGGGGTCCCATGCGTTCCGTCCTCGCCGTTCTCGGTCTCGTCCTTCTGCCGCTCTCGGCTTTCGCACAGGAATTGCTGCGGGCCGATCCGCCCGGCTGGGTCGAGAGCGTGGCGATCCCCGCGACCGATCCGGCCCTCGTCGCCGCCGCGCGCGACGGGGTCTTCCATCCGCTCGTCGATACCCAGACCGCCTGGGATGGCGAGACAAGGCTGACCTATTTCCGCCTCGCGACCGAGGTGATCGACCGGGCCGGCCTCGAAAGCGCCGCGACGGTGTCGAGCGATTTCGATCCGACCTCGGAGATGCTGACCCTCACCCGGCTAGAGGTGCGGCGCGGCGATGCGGTCATCTCCTACCGCGATACGCTGGCAAGCGAGATCTTCCGGCGCGAGACGCGGCTCGAGGCCGGGATCATCGACGGCACGCTGACGGCGCATCTGCAGATCCCCGACCTTCGCGTCGGCGATATCGTCGACACGGCCTTCCTGCACCGCAGCCGGCCGGTCCTGCCGGAGGCGAACCGCTCCGCCACGTCGCGGCTGGAATTCAGCGTGCCGGTCGGACTGACGCGGCACGTGGCGCTCTGGCCCAAGGGCTGGGCGCTCCATGTCGGCGCCTTGCCCGACCGGGTCACCCACACCGCCGTGCCGGGCGGGGGGCATGTCCGCCACGAATGGCGCCGCAGCGGTCATCTGCCGCCGCCCGACGAAAGCATGACGCCGGTCGAGCACCAGCCCGACGCGATCCTGCGCATCGGCGCCTGGGCCGACTGGTCGCCGCTCGCCGCCACGCTCGCGCCCTATTACCTCGCCGACTATCCGCTGCCGCCGGACTGGGAGGCGAAGCTCGACCGGATCCGCGCCGGGCACGACGGCGACCTCGCCCGCGCGACGGCTGCGCTCAGGCTGGTGCAGGACGAGATCCGCTATGTCGGGATCGAGGTCGGCACTGGCGGCTATTTCGCCCGCCCGCCGGAGGTGGTGGCCATGCAGGGCTTCGGCGACTGCAAGGACAAGGTGCTGCTTCTTCGGGTGCTTCTGTCGCGGCTCGGCATCGCGGCCGTCCCGGCGCTCGCCGATCTCGACGAAGGCCATGCCTTGCCGGGCGTCCCGCCGGCGCTCACCGCCTTCAACCACATGATCCTGCGCGTCGATATCGGCGATGCGCGCTACTGGGTCGATCCGACCGGATCGCACGAGGGCGGCCGCCTCGACATCGCGCCGCCGCCCGATTACGGCCACGCGCTGCCGTTGACCGGGCCGGGGCAGGCGACGCTCGAGCGCATCGACGTCTCGGCCACGCCGGGATGGCAGAGTGACACGACCGAGCGCTTTGCCTTCACCTTCGCCGGCGTCTTCCTGACGGTCGAGACCGAATATCGCGGCACCTTCGCCAATGCCCGCCGCTATGCCTGGGCGACGCGACCGCATGACGAGATCGGCCGGGGCTACCTCGACTTCTACGCCCAGACCTATCCCGGCATCCGCGAGGCCGCGCCGCTTGCCGTCGAGGACGACCGCGACGCCAACCTCGTGCGGATGAAGGAGAGCTACCTGATCCCGGCCGCAGCGCTGAGGGCGAACGGGCTCGACCGGGACTTCGCCTTTTCGGCCGAGGATTTCGGCGACTATTATCCCGCCTACCTCTCCGCGCCCCGGCGGACGCCGATGACGACCGGAGAGCCGCGGCGGCACAGTCACACCGTCAGGGTCTTCGGCGCGCCGATCAGCTTCAATCCGCCCGCCGCCGTGAAGATCGAGAATGCGGCCTTCGCCTATTCCTATTCCGGCACGGCGCCGGGGCCGGGGCGGCTGACGATGGAGTGGCGTTTCGAGACCCGCGACCGGGTCGTGCCGGCCGACGCCGTCGCGGGGGTCATAGGCGACGCGCGCCGGATCGCCGACAGCAGCGGCTTCACCTGGGATCTCGCCCCCGAGGACGCGGCGGAGAGGCCGGCCGCGAACTGACGGCCGGCCCGCTGCGCGTCGCGTGGGCGTCAGCCGAGCAGCGTGTCGTAGAACTCGAACGCGCCGCGCATGGTCGAGACCTGGTCGGTGCCGGTCGAGTCGCCGGCGATCGCCATGATGGCGCGGTAGGTCATCGGGCCGAAGGCGCCGTCGATGCCGCCCTGGTAGTAGCCCGCACCGGCAAGCCGCGACTGGATCCGGCGGCGTTCCTCATGCGTGTAGCTGTTGAAGGCGCGGGCGGCGGCGGTCGCGTAGATGCCCGAGCTCTGCTCCGGCTGGTAGCGGGCCGGTTCGCGGTAGGCCGGTTCCTGATAGACGGGCGCGCGGTAGACCGGCGCCGGCTCCTGGTAGCGCGGGGCGACGTACTGGCGCGAGACGCTCGCCCTCTTGCGCTGCTGGTCCTTGTAGATGAGCGTGCCGACGACGCCGGCGACGGCGAGTGCGGCGAGCGCGTTCTGCTCCTTCTCGCCCCAGGCATGGGCGGGGGCGGGCAGGGCGGCGGCCAGCGACAGGGCGGCGATGGCGGCGGTGGCGGTCTTGCGGATCGTGGGCAGCATGGCGGATCTCCCGGTAGCGAGAAGCGATGTGCCGGAGATAGGGCCGGGGCGGCCGATAGGCAAAATCGCGCGGATGCTATCCGATAACCGGGCGCGTAAGGTGGGTTTGAACCCACCTTACCGGGAGGGGCGCGGCGCGGCGGTGGGTTGAAACCCACCTTACGGCCGCCGGCAGGAAAAAGGGGCCCCCGCGGCCCCCTTCGGTGATTGCGCCGGCCCGGATCAGACCGAGAGGCAGATGTATTTCATCTCGAGGTAATCCTCGACGCCGTGATGGCTGCCCTCGCGGCCGAGGCCCGATTGCTTGACGCCGCCGAAGGGCGCGACCTCGGTCGAGATGAGCCCGGTATTGACGCCGACCATGCCATATTCCAGCGCCTCCTGCACCCGGGTGATGCGGCCGATGTCGCGGGCGTAGAAGTAGGAGGCGAGGCCGAAGATCGTCGCGTTGGCGAGGCGGATCACCTCCTCCTCGGTCTCGAACTTGAACAAGGGCGCGAGCGGGCCGAAGGTTTCCTCGGTCGAGACCTTCATGTCGGGAGTGATGCCGGTGACGACGGTCGGCTCGAAGAATGTGCCGCCGAGCGCGTGGCGCTTGCCGCCGGTCACGACATGAGCGCCGCCCGCGAGCGCGTCGGCGATATGCTCCTCGACCTTCTCGACCGCCGCCGCGTTGATCAAGGGGCCGGTGGTCACGCCCTCGTTCAGGCCGTCACCGACATTCAGCTTCTTCACCGCCGCCGCGAGCTTTTCGGCGAAGGCGTCATAGACCCCGGCCTGCACGTAGATGCGGTTGGCGCAGACGCAGGTCTGGCCGTTGTTGCGGAACTTCGAGATCATCGCGCCCTCGACCGCCTTGTCGAGGTCGGCGTCGTCGAAGACGATGAAGGGCGCGTTGCCGCCTAGCTCCATCGAGCATTTCATCACCTGGTCGGCGGCCTGGCGCAAGAGGATGCGGCCCACTTCGGTCGAGCCGGTGAAGGTCAGCTTGCGCACGGCATGGTTCTCGCAGAATTCCTTGCCGATGGCCGAGGACTTGGTCGAGGTCACGACCGAGAAGAGCCCCGCCGGCACGCCCGCCCGTTCGGCGAGCACCGCCATCGCCAGCGCCGAAAGCGGCGTTTCCGCCGCCGGCCGCGCGACGAAGCCGCAGCCCACCGCGAGCGCCGGCGCCACCTTCCGCGCGATCATCGCGTTCGGGAAGTTCCACGGCGTGATCGAGGCCGCGACCCCGATCGGCTGCTTGATCACCGTGATGCGCTTGTCGCGCTGGTGGCCCGGGATCGTCTCGCCATAGACGCGCTTGGCCTCCTCGGCGAACCATTCGACAAAGGAGGCGCCGTAGAGCACCTCGCCCTTCGCTTCGGCGAGGGGTTTGCCCATCTCGGCCGTCAGGATCGCGCCGAGGTCGTCGGCATTCTCGACCATGAGGTCATACCACTTGCGCAGCACGGCGGCGCGTTCCTTGCCGGTGCGCGCCGCCCATTCGTGGCGGGCCGCATCGGCGGCGGCGATGGCGCGGGCCACCTCGGCGCGACTGAGGTCGGGCACGGTGCAGATCACGTCGCCGCGCGCGGGGTTGCTGACCGGGAAGGTCGCGCGGTCATCGGCGTCGACCCATTGCCCCGCGACATAGGCCTGCGTTACCAGAAGCGACGGGTCTTTGAGACGCGACCGAAGGTCGGTGACGGAATCGAGCATGGGAACCCCCTGTGTTTGATAATTTGATCAAATGCACGAGGCCGGACGGATTGTCCAGCACGGGCACGGAACGTGAGGATGTCGGGCATGAGATATGATGAGACCTTCGCGAATGCAAAGTTTATTCCCGGCGGCGACGATTATCCGCCGCGCTGGGCCGCAAAGGCCGAGGCTTTCCGCGCGGCATCGGGCGGCCGGTTCGGTCTCCGGTACGGCCCGGCGGAGGCGGAGTGGTTCGACCTCTTCTGGCCCGAAGGCGACCCGGCGGGACTTCTGGTCTTTGTCCATGGCGGCTACTGGCTGCGCTTTTCCCCGCGCGACTTCTCGCATCTCGCCGCGGGCGCCGTGGCGCGCGGCTGGGCGGTCGCGATGCCGGCCTATACGCTGGCACCCGCGGCGCGGATCGCAGGCATGACCCGGCAGATCGCGGCGGCGGTGACGGCCGCCGCGGCCGAGGTCGCCGGCCCGGTCGTGATCGCCGGCCATTCGGCGGGCGGGCATCTCTCGGCGCGCATGGCCTGCCCGGACACGCTGCCGGATGCCGTCGCCGGGCGGATCGCCCTGATCCTGCCGATTTCCCCCCTCACCGATCTCAGGCCGCTGCGCGAGACCTCGATGAACGCCGACCTCCACCTCGACGCGGCGGAAGGTCGGGCCGAAAGCCCCGCCCTCCAGCCCCGCCGGGCCGGCATCCCGGTTCATGTCTGGGTCGGCGGCGCCGAACGCCCGGTCTTCCTCGACCAGGCGCGGCGGCTCGGCAATGCCTGGGCCTGCCCGGTCACCGTCGATCCCGGCAAACACCATTTCGATGTGATCGAGGGGTTGGAGGCGGCTGAAAGCCCGCTGATGACGGCGCTTCTCGGCTGAGCAGTTCCC
>WOYI011469009.1_pt3 | contig 18365 bp, 16 predicted proteins | sample 6423411 | NCBI WGS metagenome assembly WOYI01 (sample SAMN13441803, study PRJNA592873) | oil field metagenome | biome: oil field; feature: oil-well bore; material: oil-contaminated soil; isolation source: oil-contaminated soil from oil-well borehole | place: Germany: Wietze | collected 2016-10-18 ...
CCAGGCTGTTCTAGGTCGAGCACTGACGCTGGCGTCGGCGCATGACCAGCACCTAGGGCACCAGCACGATCGAGCCGACCGTCCGTCGGCCCTGTAGATCGGTGTGCGCCCGCTCGGCCTCGGCTAGCGGGTAGCGCCCGCTGATCGTGATGGTGATGGAACCATCGGCGATGGCATTGATCAATTCACCTGCGCGCCAAGAGAACTCGTCGGCCGAGCGGGTGTAGTGACCCAGGTTGGGGCGGGTCAGGAACACCGAACCCGCCGCATTGAGGCGTTGCGGATCGACCGGGGGCACCGGGCCGCTTGCGGCCCCGAACAGCGCCAGCATGCCGCGCACCGCGAGGCTGGCCAGGCTGGCGTCGAACGTGGACGCGCCCACACCGTCATACACCGCGGCCACCCCACCGTTGCTCAGACGTTTGACGGTCGTCCCGAACTCCTCGGCATCCTCCGGGTATTCGAGGACCTCGACCGCGCCGGCCTGCCGGGACAACTCGGCCTTCTCCGGCGTCGACGCAGTCGTGATCACCCTGGTCCCCAGGCTGGTGGCCCACTGGGTCAGGATCAGGCCGACACCACCGGCCCCGGCATGCACCAGGATCGTGTCATTGGACTGCACCGCGTACACCGACTTGAGCAGGTAGTGCGCCGTCATCCCCTTCAGCAGTGCCGATGCCACCGTGTCGGGCGCCACTGCGTCGGGCACATAGGCCACGTAATCGGCTGGCGCGATGGAGAAGTCGGCATAGGCGCCGGCCGCATTGGCGGTCACCACCCGGTCCCCGACGCTCAGCGCCGCGACATTCTCACCGACCGCGGCGACCGTCCCGCACACCTCGGTGCCCGATACGAACGGCAGCTCGCGCGGGTACTGGCCGGAGCGGAAATAGGTGTCGATGAAATTGACACCTATCGCCTCGGCCTCGATGAGCACCTCACCGGGGCCGGGAGAGGGCGTTTCCTTCTCCACGTAGTTCAGGACGTCGGGTCCGCCGGTCCGGGCAACTTCGATGGCATGCATATACCTATCATCCATATGTGAAGCTGGCCCGCCCCGACGTGTTCCATCCGCACATCGTGTTCGCCAGTTGTGCGGCGTTTCCCGAGGGCGACGATGATGACATCGGCCTGGTGGAGGCGCTGCGGGCCCACGGTCTGCCCATCAGTTGGCGACCCTGGGACGATCCGGCCACCCTCGAGGCCGATCTGGTGGTGCTGCGCGCGACATGGGATTACACCGAGCGTCTCGACGAGTTCCTGGTGTGGACGCGGGCGGTGCGCAATCTGCTCAATCCGCCCGACATGGTGGCCTGGAGCGCCGACAAGCACTATCTGCTGGATCTGGCGCAGGACGGTCTGCCGATCGTGCCCACGCAGTACTACGCGCCCGGTGACCGGGTGCGGGCACCCCAGGGCGAAGTGGTGGTCAAGCCGGCCATCGGTGCGGGATCGAGCGGCGCACAACGGTTTGTCGATCCGCATGCCGCCGTCGCCCATGCCGAGTTGCTGCAGTCCGACGATCGCGCCGTGCTGGTGCAGCCCTATGACCCGCGGATCTCGGGCGGAGAGACCGCACTGGTGTTTCTCAACGGTGAGGCTTCCCATGCCTTCACCAAGGGCCCGATCCTTCCGCCGGCCGGTCGCCGGCCGGAATTCGAGGAGACCGGCACGTTCGCGACGGAGAAGCTGGGCGCCGCGGACCCGGCCGACGAGGTGTGGGAGATCGGGCACGCGGCGGTGGCCGCGGCGTCGCGGCGATTCGGCGTCGCGGGCCGGGATCTGCTGTACGCCCGGGTCGACGTCATCGGCGGCGCCCGCGATCCCCGACTGCTGGAACTGGAACTGGTGGAGCCCTCGCTGGGATTCCGGCAGCTCGGGGCACACGAAAAGCGGCGGGCCGAACGCGATTTTGCGCTCGGCGTCGAGTCAGCGCTGGACCGTCTCGGGCTCGGCCCGCTCTCGCATCGACGCCCATAGCGCGGCGGTGGCCGCGGTGCACGCGCCTGCGCCTGCCACATGCAGCGCCACCAAAGCCTCGGGGACACCGGTGAAGAACTGCACCGCGCCGAGCGCGCCCTGGGCGGCGACCAGCATGACGACCACGCCAAGGCGTGTCAGCACCGGGCGTGACGCCCGGACCGCCAGCAGTGCGAAGCCGAGCGCCACCAGCAGTGAGAGATAGGCGATCAGCAGCGTCGAGTGCATATGCACCAGCGTGGTGATCTCCACCTCCAGGCGCGGCACCGGACGTTCGAGGCTCTTGTCGCCGGCGTGTGGCCCCGCGCCGGTCACCATGGTTCCGGTCACCAGGACGGCGGACAGTGCCACGCCGCTCAGCATGGTCAGCTGTCGCAGCGGTGTGGGCACCCGCGACACGGGAATTCCGTCGTCGGGTTCGCCGATCTTGGCGTACAGCAGCACCGCCAGCCACACCATCGCCATGGATACCAGCAGATGGATTGCGACGGCCCACCAGAGCAGTCCAGTGAGCACGGTGATGCCGCCGATCACCGCCTGCGCGACCGTCGAGGCCGGCATCAGCCAGGCGTAGCGCAGCACTTCGGGACGTCGGCGGGCGCGGGTGACGACGATCACCGCGGCGGCCGCGGTGAGTATGACCAGGAACGTCAGCATCCGGTTGCCGAACTCGACGGCCTGATGGATACCGGCCACCTCGGGGTGCGGCACCGGGGTGAAACTGCCGGGGAAACATTGCGGCCAGGTGGGGCAACCGAGCCCGGACGCGGTGACGCGGACGATCGCTCCGGTGACGGCGATACCGCCCTGGGTCAGGATCACGCACGCCGCGACGACGCGCTGCGTGCGCATGCTCGGCATGGGCAGCGTGTCGACGAGTCGCAGGAAAAGTCGTCTGACAGCCACGGCCCTGATCGTAGAGCAGTGCTAACTACGTCTTGTAGTAGGGCGTCTTGTAGTAGGGCGTCTTGTAGTAGGGCGTCTTGTAGCAGGGCCGGGTGGGCCTCAGGTGAACCGGAACCAGCGCAGCGCCGCCAGCGCCGAGAGCACACCCCAGGCCGCCAGCACGGCGATGCCGAACCAGTCCACCGACAGCGTCATGGCCTGCGTCAGTGATTCGGTCAGGGACCCGGACGGAGTCAGGCGCGCCACCCAGCGCAGCGCCGCCGGTACCGGGCCGCCGTCGAGAGTCAGCGCGCCGAGCCCGGCGAAGACGAACCACAGCAGGTTGGCGATCGCCAGGACGATCTCTGCGCGCAGGGTCCCGCCGAGGAGCAGGCCCAGCGCGGCGAAGGTGGCGGTGCCGATCGCGATCACCACCGCGCCCAGCGCCAGGCCCAGCAGTGCCGGTCGCCACCCCAGTGCAATCCCGATGGCGCCCAACAGGATCGACTGCAGGAAGACGACGGCCGCCACGGCCAGTGACTTGCCCGCGATGATGCCCCACACCGGAAGCGCGGTGGCGCCCAGTCGTTTCAGGGCGCCGTAGCGCCGATCGAAGGCCACCGCGATCGCCTGTCCGGTGAAGGCCGTCGAGATGACCGCCAGCGCCATGATCGCCGGGGTGAACGTCGCGGCCCGGTTGTCGCCGAAATAGCCGAGCGGCAGCAGTGTCAGTCCGATCAACAGGGTGATCGGGATGAACATCGTGAGCAGCAGCTGTTCGCCGTTGCGCAGCAACAGTTTCAGTTCGAGGCCGAACTGTGCGGCCAGCATCTTCTGCACATCGGCGGGCCGGGGATCGGGTGTGAAGGTGCCCTCGGCAAATCTGTTGACGGTCACGATCGCATCTCCCGGCCGGTCAGATCGAGGAAGACATCCTCCAGGCTGCGTTGTTCGACGCGCACATCGGTGGCCAGCACGTTTACCCGCGCGCACCACGCCGTCACCGTCGCCAGCACCTGCGGGTCGATATGTCCCTCCACCAGATATTCGCCGGGGGAGGCCTCCGAGGACCGGTAGCTCTCCGGCAATGCGGAAACCAGAAGCGTCAGATCGAGCTTCGGTGGCGCGGTGAAGCGAAGCTGATTCTCCGCGCCGTCGCGCATGAGTTCGGCCGGTGTGCCCTCGGCCACCGTCACGCCGTGGTCGATGATGACGAGCCGGTCGGCGAGCTGCTCGGCCTCGGTGAGCTGATGGGTGGTCAGCACCACCGTCACACCGTCCCGGCGCAGGGCGTCGATGAGGTCCCACACCACGATGCGGGCATGGGCGTCCATGCCGGCGGTCGGCTCGTCGAGGAACACCAGCTCCGGGCGCCCGACCACCGCGCAGGCCAGCGCCAGGCGCTGCTGCTGGCCGCCGGAGAGCCTGCGATAGGTGGTGCGCGCGGCGTCGGCGAGGCCGAGGGTATCGAGCAACCACTGCGGGTCCAGCGGATTGGCCGCGTAGGCGGCCACCAGGTTGAGCATCTCGCCGGCCCGGGCGGCGGGGTAGCCGCCACCACCCTGCAGCATTACCCCGATGCGCTCACGCAGCTTGGTGTTCTCGGTCGCCGGGTCGAGGCCGAGAATCTCGATGCTGCCCGAATCAGGGCGCAGGAATCCCTCGCACATCTCGACCGTGGTGGTCTTGCCTGCGCCGTTGGGTCCGAGCAGGGCGAACACCTCCGCGCGCTGCACGTCGAGGTCGAGGTTGTCCACGGCCGCGGGGCCGGAAGCCGGCCCGTAGCGCTTGGTCACCCCGCGCAGTCGCACGACTGCATCAGAACCGGTGGTCACGGAGATTCAGCGTAAGCGTCGGCCTTGGCGGTCGGTGGCTCCGGTCCGGGTCGGGGGTCGTCGGGCCCCGGCGGCGGCATCCCGCGCCACGGCAGCCGACGGTAGGTAATCGCGATCAGGATCAGCACGATGACGGCACTGGCCAGGGTGGCGTCGACGATCTGGAAGAGCGCGAACCGGTCGCCATTGGCCGTCGGCCCGAATATGCCCACCACCAGCGTTATCGCTATGGCGGAGCCGCGGAAACCGGGCCGGGTGGCCCACGTCGCCAACGGGATGATGGCCCACAGCAGGTACCAGGGCTGCACCACCGGGAACAGCAGAACGGTGGCGCCCAGCGCCACGCCCAGACCTCCGACGGGGTGCAGACGGCCCCGGAAGACCGCCAGTAGCAGCCAGGTCACCAGGATTGCGATGATGATCACACCGATGCCACGGGTCAGGCCCAGCACGGATGTGGTGTGGTCGCCCAGGCCGAGCAGGATTCCGACCTGACCGGCGCCCAGCGCGATCAGGGTCGGCGGTGACATCCACGACCGGACCACGTTCGCGGTGCCCAGGGTGAACAACCAGCCGAAGCCGAGCCCGCTGGCCCAGCCGATCACGGCCATCACCGCCAGCGACAGCGCGCCGAGCGAGAAACTGGCGGCCAGGAAAGCCTTGATGGTGACGCCCCAGCGCCAGGCCAGCGCCATCACGACGAAGCCCATGGCCAGCAGCGACGGCAGCTTCACCTGCGAGGACATCGTGATCAGTACGGTCCCGGCGGCGAGCATGGCCGTCGCCTGCCCGGGTGGCCGCCATTGTCGTTCCCGAACCCCGTCGATACCGCGCAGCGCGAATTCGGTGCCGGTCAGCATCAGGCCGAGCATCAGCGCCTCGTTGTGGATGCCGGCAACCAGGTGCATGAACAGCAGCGGGTTGCACGGGCCCAGCCACAGCGCGCTGACCTCGTGGACACCGCATCGCTGCGCCAGCCGGGGCGTGGCCCAGACGATGAGCCCGACGCCGACGAGCACGACCAGCCGGTGGCACAGCACGGCGGCGACGATGTTGTCGCCGGTGATGACGGAGATGCCCTCACCGATCCACAGGAACAGCGGGCCGTAGGGCGCCGGGGTCTCGCGCCACAGACTGGGTACCGAAAGGGTGAACACGTGATCGAGGCCGAGCCCGGGGGCAGGGCCGACCAGATAGGGGTCCAGGCCGAGCCGGGCGATCTGGCTCTGCGCCAGATAGGAGTAGACGTCCTTGCTGTACATCGGCGGGGCGATCAGCAGAGGTAGCAGCCAGAGCAGCAGGGTGCGGTCCAGTTGGCTACGCGACATCCGGTGCGGGCCGAGCGCGAATCGGCCCAGCATCAGCCAGGCCAGCGCCATCATCACGGCGCCGGTGGTGGTCATCGTCAGTGACACGGTCTGGATACGTGACGGCAGATTGAGCAGGCGGACGCCGAAGGTGGGATCCTGGACCACGGGCCGGGCTCCGGCGCCGAGCGCGCCGATGGCCATGAGTACGGTTCCGGTCGCACCGAAGACCCTGGTCCGGCGCAGTGAGACGACCTCGGCGCCGTTCAGTGGTGAGCCGGCAGATCGTTCGTCGGCGTGCCAACGGGCGACCGCCGAGCTGAAGGACCCAAGGGCGGTCATGTGAAGCAGCGTAGCGGCCGGGGTGGCGGGTCCCGTCGCGGTTAGGGTTGCCTTGCTGGAACCGCCGCCAGAATTCCGTCACAATGGTGTTGTGGAATTAATTTCGGAGGCATCAGGCGCGGCAGCAACCGCATCTGTCGTCGCGCCTCCGGTGTCTTCGGTGCCGACTTCTTCGGTGTCTTCCGAAGGTCACACTCGCAGTGCCATCGTCCAGTTGCTGCTGGAGGGCCCGGTCACCGCCGGTGACATCGGCCGGCGGCTGGGCATCTCGGCAGCAGGTATCCGCCGGCATCTCGACGCGCTGATCGAGGCCGGTGACGCACAGGCCAGCGCAGCTGCGGCCTGGCAACACAGCGGACGCGGCAGGCCCGCCAAGCGGTACCGATTAACCGCGGCCGGACGTGCCAAGCTCTCGCACGCTTATGACGACCTGGCCGCTGCCGCGATGCGTCAGCTGCGCGAGATCGGCGGGGACGCCGCCGTGCGCACCTTCGCGCGCCGTCGTATCGACAGCATCCTGGCCGGTATCCCGGAAGTGGGCGACGCCAGCCGCGGTGCTCGAGCGGTCGAACAGACCGCAGACCGGATGGCCGTCGCGCTGACCGGCGCCGGGTACGCCACCACCACCACGGCGGTGGCCGGTCCGCTGTCGGGCGTACAGATCTGCCAGCATCACTGCCCGGTATCGCATGTCGCCGAAGAATTTCCGGAACTGTGCGACGCCGAGCAGGAGGCGTTCGCCGAAATCCTGGGCACCCATGTCCAGCGCTTGGCCACCATCGTCAACGGTGATTTCGCCTGCACCACCCACGTTCCACTGATCAGTACGCCGGGCTACCGCCCGGCCGGCACCGAAGACTCCGCCCCTATTCGGCACACAGCCCGCCCCGAACCCACCACCACACAAGGAGTGTCGCCATGACTCTCACCCCGGAAAGTCCGCTGACCCAGGCAGAGACGATTGCGTCCCTGGGTAAGTACGGCTACGGCTGGTCGGACTCCGACGTCGCCGGTGCCAGTGCCCAGCGCGGTCTGAACGAGGCTGTCGTGCGCGACATCTCGTCGAAGAAGAGCGAGCCCGAATGGATGCTCGACATCCGGCTCAAGGCGCTGCGCACCTTCGACAAGAAGCCGATGCCCAACTGGGGTTCCGACCTGGACGGCATCTTCTTCGACAACATCAAATACTTCGTGCGCTCCAGCGAGAAGCAGGCCGCCACCTGGGATGACCTGCCCGAGGACATCAAGAACACCTACGACAAGCTCGGTATCCCCGAGGCGGAGAAGCAGCGCCTGGTGTCCGGTGTGGCCGCGCAGTACGAATCCGAGGTGGTCTACCACTCGATCCGTGAGGATCTGGAGGCCCAGGGCGTGATCTTCCTCGACACCGACTCCGGTCTGCGTGAGCACCCGGAGCTGTTCAGGAAGTACTTCGGCACCGTGATCCCGGCCGGGGACAACAAGTTCTCCGCGCTCAACACCGCGGTGTGGTCGGGCGGTTCGTTCATCTATGTGCCGCCGGGCGTGCACGTCGACATCCCGTTGCAGGCCTACTTCCGGATCAACACCGAGAACATGGGCCAGTTCGAGCGCACCCTGATCATCGCCGATGAGGGTTCGTACGTGCACTACGTCGAGGGCTGCACCGCGCCAATCTACAAGTCCGATTCGCTGCACTCCGCGGTCGTCGAGATCGTGGTCAAGCCCGGTGCCCGGGTGCGGTACACGACCATCCAGAACTGGTCGAACAACGTCTACAACCTGGTCACCAAGCGCGCCCGTGCCGAGGCCGGCGCCACCATGGAGTGGGTCGACGGCAATATCGGGTCCAAGGTCACCATGAAGTACCCGGCCGTGTGGATGACCGGTGAGTACGCCAAGGGTGAGGTGCTCTCGGTGGCGTTCGCCGGCGAGGGACAGCACCAGGACACCGGTGCCAAGATGCTGCACCTGGCCCCCAACACCTCCAGCAACATCGTGTCCAAGTCGGTGGCTCGTGGCGGTGGACGCGCCTCCTACCGAGGCCTGGTGCAGGTCAACAAGGGTGCGCACGGGTCGAAGTCGAGCGTGAAATGCGATGCGCTGCTGGTCGATACGATCAGCCGCAGTGACACCTATCCGTATGTCGACATCCGTGAGGACGACGTGACGATGGGCCACGAGGCCACCGTGTCCAAGGTCAGCGAGGATCAGCTGTTCTACCTGATGAGCCGCGGCATGACCGAGGACGAGGCGATGGCCATGGTGGTGCGCGGCTTTGTGGAGCCGATCGCCAAGGAGCTTCCGATGGAGTACGCACTGGAGCTCAATCGGCTGATCGAGCTTCAGATGGAAGGCGCGGTCGGCTAGTGAGTGAAATGACTGCTGCGGTGGAGGGCGGCCGGAAGTCCGGCTCGGCTCTCAAGGCCAACAAGGGCGAACAGTTCGCCTCCTTCGATGTCGACGCGTTCGAGGTCCCTGGCGGCCGTGACGAGCTGTGGCGGTTCACCCCGCTGAAGCGGCTGCGCGGCTTGCACGACGGCTCGGCGCCGGCGACCGGCTCCGCGCTGGTCGAGGTGACCGAGCGTGCCGGGGTCACCGTCGAAACCGTCCGGCGTGACGATGAGCGCCTCGGCCAGGGTGGTGTTCCCTCCGACCGCGTTGCGGCTCAGGCGTTCTCGTCGTTCGGTAACGCCACGGTGGTGACCGTGGCGCGTGACACCGAGGTGGCCGAGCCGATCGAGATCGTCGTCACCGGCCCCGGTGAGGGCAACGTCGCCTACGGGCACCTGCAGATCCGCGTGGAGGAGCTGTCCCGGGCGATCGTCGTCGTCGATCTGCGCGGCAGTGGCACCTACGCCGACAACGTCGAGATCATCGTCGGTGACTCGGCCGGCGTCGGGGTGATCTGGATCGCCGACTGGGCCGATGACATGGTGCACGTCAGCTCGCACCATGCCCGCCTCGGTAAGGATTCGGTGCTCAGCCACGTCAACGTCACCCTCGGCGGCGACGTGGTGCGCACCACGGTAACCGTGCGGTTCACCGCCCAGGGCGGCGAGGCCCAGTTGCTCGGCACCTACTTCGCCGACGACGGCCAGCACTTCGAGTCCCGGTTGCTCGTCGACCACGCGGCACCGAACTGCAAATCCGACGTGCTGTACAAGGGTGCGCTGCAAGGTGATCCGGCTTCCGACAAGCCCGATGCGCACACCGTGTGGATCGGCGACGTGCTGATCCGCGCCGAAGCCACCGGTACCGACACCTACGAGGCGAACCGCAACCTGGTGCTCACCGACGGCGCCCGCGCCGAGTCGGTGCCCAACCTGGAGATCGAGACCGGCGAGATTGCCGGTGCCGGCCACGCAAGTGCCACCGGCCGTTTCGATGATGAGCAACTGTTCTACCTACGCGCCCGGGGCATTCCCGAGGAGCAGGCCCGCCGCCTGATGGTCCGCGGTTTCTTCGGCGAGATCATCGCCAAGATCGCCGTGCCCGCCGTGCGGGAGCGCCTGACCCAAGCCATCGAACGAGAACTAGCAATAACGGAATCGAAAGCAGCCCAAGAATGACCACGCTCGAAGTCAAAGATCTGCATGTCTCCGTCGCCAATCCTGAGGGCGGGGAGGACATCCCGATCCTCAAGGGTGTCAACCTGACCGTGAAGTCGGGGGAGACCCATGCCGTGATGGGACCCAACGGTTCCGGCAAGTCCACTCTGTCCTATGCGATCGCCGGCCACCCCAAGTACAAGGTCACTTCGGGTTCGATCACCCTTGACGGCGCCGACGTGCTGGAGATGACGATCGACGAGCGGGCGCGTGCGGGACTCTTCCTGGCCATGCAGTACCCGGTCGAGGTTCCCGGCGTGTCCATGTCGAACTTCCTGCGGACCGCGGCCACCGCGGTGCGTGGCGAGGCGCCGAAGCTGCGGCACTGGGTCAAAGAGGTCAAGGGCGCGATGACAGACCTGGACATCGATCCGACCTTCAGCGAACGCAGCGTCAACGAGGGCTTCTCCGGCGGAGAGAAGAAGCGCCACGAGATTCTGCAGCTGTCGCTGCTCAAGCCGAAGATCGCGATCCTCGACGAGACCGACTCCGGCCTCGACGTCGACGCGCTGCGCATCGTCAGTGAGGGCGTGAACCGCTACGCCGAGGCGGAGAACGGCGGCCTGCTGCTGATCACGCACTACACCCGGATCCTGCGCTACATCCGCCCACAGTTCGTGCACGTCTTCTATGACGGCCGGATCATCGAGTCCGGCGGGCCTGAGCTCGCCGATGAACTCGAGGAGAACGGCTACGAGCGTTTCACCCAGGCAGCATCGGCAACCTAGCGCCGGCAACCTAGCACCGGGAAGGAGTCACAGATCATGACCCTGTCTGATATCCGTTCGGCACCACTGGATCTGGAGGGGATCGCCCGTATCCGGGCCGACTTCCCCATCCTGAACAGGGTGATGCGCGGCGGATGTCAGCTGGCATATCTGGACTCCGGTGCCACCTCGCAGAAGCCGCTCGCGGTGCTGGACGCCGAGCGTGCGTTTCTGACCACCTCCAACGGTGCGGTGCACCGGGGCGCGCACCAGTTGATGGAGGAGTCCACCGACGCCTACGAGCAGGGTCGCGCGGATATCGCGGCCTTCGTGGGTGCGGATGTCGACGAGCTGGTGTTCACCAAGAACGCGACCGAGGCGATCAACCTGGTCGCCTACGCGTTGGGCGACACCCGGTTCGAGAACGCCGTCGGACCCGGCGACGTCATCGTCACCACCGAACTGGAGCATCACGCCAACCTGGTGCCGTGGCAGGAGCTGGCGCGCCGCACCGGGGCAACCCTGCGCTGGTATGGCGTGACGGATGACGGCCGCATCGACCTGGACTCACTGCAGCTCGACGAGCGGGTCAAGATCGTCGCCTTCACCCATCATTCGAATGTTACCGGTGCACTGGCGCCGGTGGGCGAATTGGTGGCCAGGGCAAAGGCGGTCGGTGCGCTGACTCTGCTGGACGCCTGCCAGTCGGTGCCGCATCAGCCGATCGACCTCCACGCTCTCGGTGTCGACTTCGCTGCGTTCTCCGGACACAAGATGCTGGGGCCGACCGGTATCGGGGCGTTGTACGGCCGGCGCGAACTGCTCGATGCGCTGCCACCGTTCATCACCGGCGGGTCCATGATCGAGACCGTCACCATGGCCGAAACCACCTTCGCGCCCGCACCCCAGCGGTTCGAGGCGGGTACCCCGATGACGTCTCAGGTCGTCGGACTGGCAGCGGCCGCAAGGTATCTGAGTGCGATCGGCATGCCCGCCGTGCAGGCCCACGAACAGACCCTGGTGGCCGCCGCGCTGGCCGGGCTGGCCGAGGTGCCGGGTGTCCGCATCATCGGGCCGCAGTCCACGGAGCGGCGTGCCTCCCCGGTGAGTTTCGTGCTCGACGGCGTGCACGCCCATGACGTGGGCCAGGTGCTCGACGATGAGGGTGTCGCGGTGCGGGTCGGCCACCACTGCGCGGCCCCGCTGCACCGCAGGTTCGGTATCAGCGCCACCGCGCGCGCCTCGTTCGCGGTGTACAACACCCTCGACGAGGTGGACCGGCTGGTGGCCGGGGTGAAGCGAGCCGGGGAGTTCTTCTCGTGACGGCGGGCAGGAGCGCAGCGACCCGGGGGCAATCGGTGAGCGGGGAGCAGAACCTGTGAGAATGGAACAGATGTACCAGGAAGTGATCCTGGACCACTACAAGCACCCGCATCACCGTGGCCTGCGCGAGCCGTTCGGCGCCGAGGTCCATCACGTCAACCCGACCTGTGGCGACGAGGTCACCCTGCGGGTGGCGCTGTCCGAGGACGGTGAGACGGTCGAGGACATCTCCTACGATGGCCAGGGCTGTTCGATCAGTCAGGCCGCGACCTCGGTGCTCACCGACCAGGTGATCGGGCAGAGCGTCGGCGACGCGCTGAAGACGGTGGCCGCATTCACCGAGATGATCTCCTCGCGCGGAAACGTCGAAGGGGACGAAGATGTCATCGGCGACGGGATTGCGTTCGCCGGAGTAGCGAAGTACCCGGCCCGGGTCAAGTGTGCGCTGCTCGGCTGGACGGCTTTCAAGGCTGCGCTGGCGCAGGCCAGCCATGATGTGGAGGACACGCGATGAGTGACAGCCCGGAGACCGCAACGACTCAGCAAGCAGAGCCCGTGAACGAGGAGCTGCTCACCGATGTCGAGGAGGCCATGCGTGACGTGGTGGACCCCGAACTCGGCATCAATGTCGTCGACCTCGGCCTGGTGTACGGCATGAACCTCGAAGAGGGCGAGACCGGCACCGTTGCGCTGATCGATATGACGTTGACGTCGGCGGCCTGTCCGCTCACCGATGTCATCGAGGATCAGACCCATACCGCGTTGGTGGGCGCCGGACTGGTCAACGAGATCAAGCTCAACTGGGTGTGGAACCCGCCGTGGGGCCCGGACAAGATCACCGACGACGGCCGCGAGCAGCTGCGCGCACTGGGTTTCACCGTCTGATAACGCTCGGTCCATCACCATGGCCGGATGGTCTTCATTCGCTGCCCGGGGGCGCGGGGTGGATACTGGGAATTCCGATATCGACGCCGACGTTAGGACGAGCGTGAGTACACAGGACATCACCGCAGCAGAGTTCAAGGCGATCGTCGATGACAACGACATCGTCCTCGTCGACTTCTGGGCGTCGTGGTGTGGTCCGTGTCGCGCCTTCGCACCGACATTTGGTGCGTCCGCGGACCAGCACCCCGACATCGTGCATGCCAAGGTCGATACCGAGGCCGAGCCCGAACTCGCCCAGGCCGCCGAGATACAGGCGATCCCGACGCTGATGGCCTTCAAGAAGGGCCATCAGGTGTTCCGCCAGTCCGGTGCGCTCGGACCTGCGCAGCTCGAGGAACTCATCACCAAGATCAAGGAGTTCGACGTCGACTCGGCAGTCGCTTCGCAGGAGAACTGAGCAGCGCCATCACGACAACGGCGCCATCACGACAGCGAGGCCGAGCTACTCACCGCCAACGTCGAGGAAGCGGTAGCTGCGCGCACGGAGAACCGGCCCGCCATCGTCACCGACGAGAAATGACCATCCAAGAAAATGACCATCGAGAAATGACTATGAGGAGGTAGTTGCGTGATCACCGCAACGGACCTGGAGGTCCGCGCAGGGGCGCGCACACTGCTGTCCATCGAGGGTTCGGCGTTGCGGATCCAGCCCGGCGACCGCATCGGCCTGGTGGGCCGCAACGGAGCAGGCAAGACGACCACGATGCGCATCCTGGCCGGCGAGGGGGAGCCCTACGCCGGTTCCGTCGACACCGTCGGTGAGGTCGGCTACCTGCCGCAGGACCCGCGTGAGGGCGATCTCGACGTGCTTGCCCGCGACCGGGTGCTCTCCGCGCGCGGCCTGGACACCCTGCTCGCAGATCTGGAGAAGCAGCAGGTCCTGATGGCCGAGGTGGCCGACGACGACGAACGTGACAAGGCGGTCCGCCGCTACGGAGTACTGGAGGAACGGTTCTCCGCGCTCGGCGGCTACGCCTCGGAAAGCGAGGCAGGCCGGATCTGCGCCAGCCTGGGACTGCCCGATCGCGTGCTGACCCAGCCGCTGTGCACCCTGTCCGGCGGCCAGAGGCGGCGCGTGGAGCTGGCCCGCATCCTGTTCGCCGCCAGCGACACCGGTTCCGGATCGGCGACAACGTTGCTCCTCGACGAGCCCACCAACCACCTCGACGCCGACTCGATCGGGTGGTTGCGGACGTTCCTGCAGAGCCATAGCGGCGGTCTGGTCGTGATCAGCCACGATGTCGAGCTGCTCGGCGACGTCGTGAACCGGGTGTGGTTCCTCGATGCAGTCCGCGGTGAGGCCGATGTCTACAACATGGGCTGGCAGAAGTACCTCGACGCCAGGGCCACCGATGAGCAACGCCGGCGCCGTGAACGCGCCAACGCCGAGAAGAAGGCGGGCGCGTTGCGGGCACAGGCCGCCAAGATGGGCGCCAAGGCCACCAAAGCCGTTGCCGCACAGAATATGTTGCGCCGCGCCGAGCGAATGATCTCCGAACTCGACGCCGAGCGGGTGGCCGACAAGGTCGCCAGGATCAAGTTCCCGGTCCCGGCGCCGTGCGGCAAGACACCGCTGGTGGCCAAGGGGCTGACCAAGACCTACGGCTCGCTGGAGATCTTCACCGGTGTCGACCTGGCCATCGACCGGGGATCCCGCGTCGTCGTGCTGGGACTCAACGGCGCAGGTAAGACGACGCTCCTGCGCCTGCTGGCAGGTACGGAGACCGCCGACGCGGGCGGGTTGGAACCCGGACACGGACTGAAGATCGGCTATTTCGCCCAGGAGCATGACACCTTGGAGAACGAGTCGACGGTCTGGGAGAACATCCGGCATGCCGCCCCGGACACCGGGGAGCAGGACCTGCGAGGTCTGTTGGGCGCGTTCCTGTTCACCGGTTCGCAGCTGGATCAGCCGGCAGGCACCCTGTCCGGTGGCGAGAAGACCCGGCTGGCACTGGCGGGGCTGGTGGCCTCCACTGCCAATGTGCTACTGCTCGACGAGCCGACCAACAACCTCGACCCGGCATCGCGTGAGCAGGTGCTCGACGCGCTGCGCAGCTACCAGGGCGCCGTGGTGCTCGTGACGCACGACCCCGGCGCCGCCGAGGCGCTGGACCCGCAGCGGGTGGTGCTGCTGCCCGATGGCACCGAGGATTTCTGGTCCGCCGAGTACCGGGATCTCATCGAGCTGGCATAGCGCCGGCTGCCAGACAATTCGCGGATCCCACGCCGACCGCGTTTCGGCGGTTCCCGGTCTGGGTATCCGCCGCGTGCACCGGGAAGTGGGGAGATTGTCGATGGATGAAACAGCTCGGTCCCGTGAGCAGATCCTGACCGAGCTGCGCAGCGCGTACGAACGTGGTGCCAGCATCAGGTCACTGGTGGCTGAAACCGGCCGGTCTTACGGGTCCGTGCACAGCATGTTGCGCGAATCGGGAACGCAAATGCGCAGCCGGGGTGGACCGAATCACCGCCGCGCGGGCTGATCGCCTGACGGCTGACGCACCGAAGCCTCAACGAGGTCCAGTACCGCACTGAGGTTTTGGCTGTCCTCGCCGGAGGCAAGCCGGGCGACCAGACCGTCGAGGACCAGATCCAGATAGGTTTGCAGCACGGCACCCGGCACATCATCGCGCAGGCGACCGGCCTGTTTCTGTTTGCGCAGCCGCTCGGTGGTGGCCGCGGACAACTCGGCCGACCGTTCGGCCCAACCCTGATGAAACGCAGGGTCATTGCGTAGCTTGCGGGCGATCTCCAGCCGCGTCACCAACCAGTCGAACTGATCCGGTGCGGCGAGCAGATCCCGCATCACCTGAATCAGCCCTTCCCGGGCGGCGACGTCGGCCATCCGTTCGGCGTCCTCGCGGGCCAGCTCGAAGAAGAGGGTGTCCTTGTCCCGGAAGTGATGGAAGATGGCGCCGCGCGACAGCCCGATGGTGTGTTCGAGCCGCCGCACGGTCGCCTTCTCGTACCCGTATTCGGCGAAGCAATGCCGGGCGCCGTCGAGAATCTGGCGCCGGCGTGCAGCCAGATGATCGTCGGTTACCTTAGGCACGGTATATGCCGGTGCCTAATTCGCCTTCAGCATATTGCGCAGCACGTACTGCAGGATGCCGCCGTTGCGGTAGTAGTCGGCCTCGCCGGGGGTGTCGATGCGGACCACCGCGTCGAACTCGACTCGGCTGATTTCGGAGCCGACCTCATCCGTTTTGGTGGCGGTCACCTTGACGGTCTTGGGCGTCTTGCCCTCATTGAGCTCGGTGATACCGGAGATGTCGTAGGTCTCGGTGCCGTCGAGCTTCAGGCTGGCCGCCGACTCGCCGGCGGGGAACTGCAGCGGGATGACGCCCATGCCGATCAGGTTGGAGCGGTGGATGCGCTCGAAGGACTCGGTGATCACCGCGCGCACACCCAGCAGGCTGGTGCCCTTGGCGGCCCAGTCCCGCGAGGACCCGGATCCATATTCCTTGCCGCCCAGCACCACCAGCGGGATACCCGCGGCCTGGTAGTTCTGCGAAGCGTCGTAGATGAACGCCTGCGGGCCACCAACCTGGGTGAAGTCGCGGGTGTAGCCGCCGGACACCCCTCCTTCGACAACGGCGTCCAATAGCTGGTTTCTCAACCGGATGTTGGCGAAGGTGCCGCGGATCATCACCTCGTGGTTGCCACGTCGTGAGCCCAGTGAGTTGTAGTCCTTGCGCTCCACGCCGTGGGAGTCCAGATACTGCGCCGCCGGGGTGCCCGGCTTGATAGCACCGGCCGGGCTGATGTGGTCGGTGGTCACCGAGTCACCCAGCAGGGCAAGAACTCTCGCGCCGGTGATGTCCTTGACCGGCTGTGGGTCGGCGGGCATGCCGTCGAAGTAGGGAGGCTTGCGGACATAGGTGGACTTGTCGTCCCACTCGAAGGTGTTGCCCTCCGGTGTCGGCAGCGAACGCCAGCGCTCGTCACCCTTGAACACATCGGCGTAGGAATCGGTGAACATCTGGCGGTTGATCGACGAGGCGATGGTCTCCTCGATCTCGGCCGTCGTCGGCCAGATGTCCTTGAGGAACACGTCATTGCCGTCGTGATCGGTACCGAGCGGGTCGGACGCGAAGTCGAAGTCCATCGTGCCCGCGATGCCGTAGGCGATCACCAGCGGCGGTGAGGCCAGGTAGTTCATCTTGACGTCGGGGGAGATGCGGCCCTCGAAGTTGCGGTTGCCCGAGAGCACCGCGGTGACCGACAGGTCGTTCTCGTTGATCGCCGCCGAGATCTCCTCGGGCAGCGGGCCGGTGTTACCGATGCAGGTGGTGCATCCGTAGCCGCCGAGGTAGTAGCCCAGCTTCTCCAGGTAGGGCCAGAGGCCGGCCTTGTTGTAGTAGTCGGTGACGACCTGCGACCCGGGGGCCATGTTGGTCTTGACCCAGGGCTTGGACGTCAGGCCCTTCTCGACGGCCTTCTTGGCCAGCAGCGCGGCGCCGAGCATGACGGTGGGGTTCGAGGTGTTGGTGCAGGACGTGATGCCCGCGACGACGACGGCGCCGTGGTCGAGCACGAAATCGCCGCGCTCGTCGGAGTGCACCTTGACCGGCTTGGTGGGCCGGCCCTCGCCACCGTTGGCGGCCGACGGGATGATCGCGTCATCGTCGGCGAAGGACAGAGAGACGGAATCACTGGCTGGGAACGACTCGTCGACGGCCTCGTCCAGCTTGGTCTCCGGCGCCGGGTGGTTCTCCTCGACGTAGTTGTGGATGTCCTTGCGGAACGCGTTCTTGGCGTCGGTGAGCTCGATGCGGTCCTGCGGGCGCTTGGGGCCCGCGATCGACGGCACCACCGTGGACAGGTCCAGTTCGATGTACTCGGAGAAGACGGGCTCCTTCTCCGGGTTGTGCCACATGCCCTGTTCCTTGGCGTAGGCCTCCACCAGCGCCAGCTGCTCATCGGTGCGGCCGGTCAGCCGCAGGTACTTGATCGTCTCTTCGTCGATCGGGAAAATCGCTGCAGTGGAACCGAATTCGGGGCTCATGTTGCCCAGGGTGGCGCGGTTGGCCAGCGGCACCTCGGCCACGCCCTTGCCGTAGAACTCGACGAACTTGCCGACCACGCCGTGCTTGCGCAGCATGTCGGTAGCCGTCAGCACCACATCGGTGGCGGTGACGCCGGGCTTGATCTCGCCGGTCAGCTTGAAGCCCACCACGCGGGGGATGAGCATCGAGACGGGCTGGCCCAGCATGGCGGCCTCGGCCTCGATACCGCCGACGCCCCAGCCCAGCACGCCGAGGCCGTTGACCATGGTGGTGTGGCTGTCGGTGCCCACGCAGGTGTCCGGGTAGGCCTTACCGTCGCGGACCATCACCGTGCGGGCCAGGTATTCGATGTTCACCTGGTGCACGATGCCGGTGCCCGGCGGCACGACCTTGAAGTCGTCGAAGGCGCCCTGGCCCCAGCGCAGGAACTGGTAGCGCT
>WOYI010758819.1_pt1 | contig 18343 bp, 18 predicted proteins | sample 6423411 | NCBI WGS metagenome assembly WOYI01 (sample SAMN13441803, study PRJNA592873) | oil field metagenome | biome: oil field; feature: oil-well bore; material: oil-contaminated soil; isolation source: oil-contaminated soil from oil-well borehole | place: Germany: Wietze | collected 2016-10-18 ...
GTTGTGATCATTGCAGTCTTCAATTTCTATATCTCTATCGCAAAAGGCCAGCCGTTTGCTAAACGGTTCTTTGAAATGGCAGGGCTGAGCCTGAGCGTTGCCGCCATCAGTTTCCTGATCGGTTACGTCCTGAGCAACTTGATGGGCGTTGACGGGGTGTAGCTCATCCTTCCTGCAACTTCATGAAGTGAAAATGGCCTCGCCTGACCGGTGGGGCCATTTTATTATGGAGAGTCAAAAGCAGGCGAAGGCGATATTTTTGATTAACGAAAGTTGAGCCCTCGCCGGCAGCTCGCCATTGATAAATGGGCCTGCTCTGGTTTACAATAGATTATGTTCCGGTTTTGCTGGCCGTGTAACAATGGGGTTCGTTCAAATGGAGCTGATGTGATGGGCGCCTGAGCTCTGCCCACAGATCGCTCCTCTGGTACAGCCGATCCTGGCAGCCGATCTCCAATGCAGTGAATTCGGTATGTGAGGAAAAAATGGATTGGCAGGAAAACGGACCAGCTGTTTTTATGATCAGGGATCGTCACATCTTGTTCTGAAATGAATGGGGATCCTGACGTATCGCATCATTTTGGAGGACTAAGATGGGAAAGCAATTGTTTCGATATCGTAGCTCGGCCGATTTCCTGGCCGCCGCCGGTGAGATGCTTTACGCCCGGACGACGGTCAACAGCTTGATCCTGGGGATAGGCGAACAACTGGTCCGGGACCCGGAAGCGTATCCTGATCCGTTCTTTGCCGCCGTATTTGACGGCGCGGAGGATATGCCGCTGCTGGCAGCCTTGATGACCCCGCCGCGTAATATGATCCTGGCGGGCAGGGAAGGTTTTGACGAAGGGCTGCCGACTCTCATTGATTACTTGCAAACCCAGGCGATTAGCCTGCCGGGCATCGTCGGTCCGGTGTCGATTGCGGAATCGTTTGTGACCCAATGGCACACGGCCACCGGTCAGGTGGGCGATGTGGAGATGCACCAGCGGGTCTATGAACTGCGCAATGTCCGGCTGCCGAAAATCCCCGCGGGCCGTTTCCGGCTGGCGCATCCGGATGAGGTGCCGCTGGTGGCGGAATGGATCAAGGCGTTTGGAGTCGAAGCCACCAGCGAGGACCACGGGCGCTATTTGGAAAGGGCCAACCGGGCGGTCTCCCAGGGGGATACGTTTTTTTGGGAGGCACCGGGCGAGGTGGTTTCCATGGCGATGAAGACGAGACCCCTGAAGAATTCGATCACGGTAAGCGCGGTTTATACTCCGCCGGCGCACCGCCGGCAGGGTTATGCCACCGCCCTGGTGGCGAAGCTCAGCCAGCACCTGCTGGATATGGGGTATGAATTTGTCAACCTCTTCACCGACCTGGATAACCCCACCTCGAATGCGATCTATCAGAAGATCGGCTATCACCCCGTGACCGACTTCCAAATGATCCGGTTCCGGGCGGAGCCCGATCTGCGGGCATAGCGTATTTTTCCACGGTATCCAGAAACCGAGATGGCTGTCTTGGCCGCCGGAAGGCGGCCATTTGCAATGCAGGGCGCGGCGCTGAAAGGGGCTGTTAACGTGCCGCGGTTTCCGGATTTCCGGTGGTCGCGCCGATTCCGGGTGTAACAACTGTTGTAATTTGGGAACGTGGGCTATATAATTGTAACACTTGTTGCATAGGAGTTGTCATGCAATGGCTGCTTTTTCTCTCCCAGTTACCCTCTCAACCTTCAAGTTTGCGGGTGTATGTCTGGCGTAAATTGAAATCCAGCGGCGCGCTGGGACTGCAAAACGGGGTCTGGGTGCTGCCGGATAGACCCGATATGCGGGCATTCCTCGAATCGCTGTTGGCAGCCATCAAAGAGCAGAAAGCCGATGGGCAGATCTTTGTGGTGTCCCCGATCAGTGAGGAGGTGGAAGCGTCCATGCTGGCACGTTCCCGCGCGGACCGTGACGAGGAATATATCGAATTCATCGAGCGCGGTCAGGCGTTCCTGGCGGAGATCAGGAAAGAAACGTCCGTTCAAAAGTTCACCTTTGCAGAGCTGGAAGAAAATGAACAGGATCTCAAGCGGCTTTCCGGCTGGTTGGATAAGATCCGGGAGCGCGATTTTTTCGGCGGTAGGCAGAAGGCTGAGGCTGAAGACCTGCTTCAGACCTGCCTGGATACCTTTGAAACGTTTGCCGAACAGGTTTATAAAAACCAATCCGGCGCTGATCATTAGGCGCACTCTTAAGGAAGTTTGAGATTTCCCACATGGCTCAGTTTAAAGGAATGGCATCCAACCCCTGGCACACCCCCTCACCGGCGGAAATCGCCGCCCGGCTGGAGAGTCACCTGAAGAATGGGTTGACCCAGCCCGACGCGAAGGACCGTTTATCGGCGCTCGGGCCAAACGCCCTGACGGAAAGAGAGCAGGGGTCGTTTTGTCAGGAATTTTTTGAGGAACTCCGCGAACCGATGGTGTTGATGCTGCTGGTGACAGGCGTGATGGCGCTGGATGGGGTGCAAGGGGTCCGGATCATTGCCGTAGGCGCGCTCGGCACCTCCTGGATGGAAGTCCGCAAGGCCATCGTTGCCCGACGGCATGCTGAGGGATAGAATGGAGAGACAGGTTCGGCGAACGCCGTGACATGCCCCATCCGGGCATGTCTTCGAAGTGCATCTGCTCTCATCCAGCCTGATATAGGCTGGGCTAAGGTTTAGGGTTGACTATGGACGCTGATTTGGAAGTTCTTCAAATAGTACAGGTCGCTTTGTTCACCCTCCCCATCTTGTATTTGTTGGTGATGGGGTTGGTCATCCTGCTCAGGCCGGTCGCTGTGCTTAACCGGCGCTGGCTGCTGTTGGTTTTCCTGCCGCTGCTCGTGGCAAATCCCCTGGCTTTTGCTGAGGCCGATCTGCGGAATGATGTGGCCGTGGTCAGCGACTGGGCATTTTGGGCCCTGGTCGGTGTGGACTTGCTGTTGGCGGGAGGTGGGCTATGGCTCTTCCGTGGTTACAGCGTCTATGGCCTGGATGAGGCACAGGTGCGGGATGGCCTGGTTGAAGCGCTGCGCGCGGCGGGGCGAACGGCAGCGGTGTCGCAAGATGAGCAGAAAACCCTGCTCTCCAAACCTCAGAACGTCACCACCCTCACGGTCACTCAAGGCGGGGCCGCCGAGACCATCTGGCTGACGGCGCGGGCGGGCGAGGTGGTCGTCCATACCCGTTCCCGCGTGATGATGAAGCAGCTGCGCCCGGCCCTGGCGTCGGTGGGGAAAAATCAGCGTGAAGGCGGAAGCCCTCAACGAGCTTTGGGCGTGCTTTACCTGGTCGTGGCCGTGGTCTTTGCTGTGTTAACCTGGATCTTTTTCTTTGAACCCAGGATACTCGTTTTATAGAAAACAGGAATATATTCTTTCAGGGAGTAAGAATAAATGTCATCAGAGAAACAAAAAACCCGTCTGCGAGACCTGCCGCGCAATGTCTGGGCCGTCAGCCTGACCAGTTTCTTTATGGATATTTCCAGCGAGATGGTCATCAACATTCTGCCGTTATTCCTCTCGAACGTGCTGGGGGTGAAGACATCCATCATCGGCATCATTGAGGGTGTGGCTGAGGCCACCGCCAGCATCTTGAAGGTCTTTTCCGGCTGGCTTTCGGACAAACTGAAAGGACGTAAATGGATCGCTGTGGCGGGGTATGCGATTTCCGCACTCTCCAAACCGTTCTTCTACGTCGCCAGCAGCTGGGAGGCGATTGCCGGTGTCCGCTGGGCAGATCGAGTGGGGAAGGGCGTACGCACGGCGCCGCGCGATGCACTGGTGGCCGATTCGATTGATGAGAAAGAGCGCGGCCTGGCTTTTGGCTTCCACCGGGCGTCCGATACGGCTGGCGCTGTGTTGGGGTTGTTGATCGCCTCGCTGGTGGTCTGGCTGGCGCAGTCCAATAATGTGGACCTCGGGGCGCATACTTTCAGGACCGTCGTGTTGATCAGCCTGGTCCCGGCTGTCCTGGCTGTATTAAGCCTGGCGATCGGCGCGCGGGATGTCAGCGCGGATCAAAAGGCGGACGCGCCCAAGATCACGTTCAAAGGTTTGGGGAAACCTTTTCTGAGCTTTATGGTGATCGTGGGTATCTTTGACCTGGGGAATTCATCAGACGCGTTTTTGGTCCTGCGGGCGCAGGAGCGCGGCATCAGCGTTTTGGGCATCCTGATTATGCTGGCAGTATTCAACGCGGTCTATACGCTCATCTCGGTGCCGGCCGGCGCGTTGTCTGACCGGGTGGGGCGGCGCAAGGTGATCATCGGCGGCTGGCTGGTCTACGCCCTGATCTATCTCGGCTTTGCCCTGGCACAGCGACCCTGGCATGTCTGGGTTTTGTATATGACGTATGGGTGGTATTACGGCCTGGCCTATGGGACGGCTAAAGCCATGGTGGCGGACCTGGTGTCTCCGGCGCTGCGCGGCACGGCCTATGGCACTTATAATGCCATCCTGGGTATCATTGATTTCCCCGCCTCACTGATCGCCGGTCTTTTGTGGCAGGGCGCGGGCAATTGGGGCGGCTTTGGGCCCTCAGCGCCGTTTTATTTTGGCAGTGTGTTGGCCTTCATTGCCGCGATCATGATGTTTTTCTGGCATCCTGAGCCGGTTGAGGCGGCAGAATCTTCCGTCGTGTAAATTCATGGTGCGGTTTTAAGGGCGGCGGGTTATGTGACATCCGACGCCGAAAGGAACCTTCAGCAACTAAAGCAGCCCCCCGGGAATTTTTGTAATCCCGGGGGGCTTTTCATTGTCATTGCGGCCACATCCTGTAGGGGCCGGCCTCCGTGCCGGCCCGTTGACAGGGCGGCCACAGTGGGGCGCCCCTACCGCGCCATGACAAGAATTCTATACCAGCCGCCCTTGATACCGCCCCGCGAAAATTGCCGGGCCGCCGCCGGTATGCCAGAAGAGGATAGTGTCCGTATCCTCAAAAAACCCCTTGCGGGTCAGGTCAATCAAGCCCGCCGCGGCGCGCCCCGTGTAGACCGGGTCCACCAGCAGCGCTTCTGTCCGGGCGAAGAGCCGGACCGCTTCGATCTCAGGCGTGCCCATCACGGCATAGCCCGCGCCGGTGTAGTCATCATTCACCAGCACCTGATCCGCTGAAAAGGTCCAACCCTCCCCGATATACGCAGCCGTCGCCGTCGCAAGCTCCGCCACCCGCGGCCTGAGCACGGCGGCCGGCTCGTCCACGCTGATGCCGAGGACTTTGCCTGCAAAGCCGCTCAACCGCGCGCCGACCAGCATCCCCGCCTGCGTGCCGCCGGAGGAACTCGGGAAGACGATCCAATCCGGGGCCACGTCCTGCCCGGCCAGCTCCAGCATGGCGTTCACATAGCCCATCGCACCGGTGGGGTTGGAGCCGCCGTAAGGGATCAGGTACGGCCGGCGGCCCTCCACCTGCGCCTGCTCAAAGGTTGCGGCCAGCTGTGCCTCCACCCGGTCACGCTCGGTGAAGATGATCTCCGCGCCCAGCAGGTGATGCAGCAGGTGGTTGCCGTCCGGCGGGTCGGGCGGGTCTCCAAACAGGACCAGGATGCAATCCAGCCCGAACTTGGCTGCGGCCGCGGCGGTCTGGCGGCAGTGGTTGGATTGCACCGCGCCGGCGGTGAGCAGCGTTTGGGCGCCTTCGGCCTGCGCGGCGGCCAGCAGGTATTCCAGCTTGCGGGTTTTGTTCCCGCCGAAGGCCAACCCGGTCTGGTCATCGCGCTTGACCCAGAGCTGCGGCCCACCCAGCGCGGCCGTCAGGCGGGGCATGGGTTCCACCGGGGTGGGCAAGTGGGCAAATTGGATTCTCGGTTTCATGTACTTATCCCTCGCTTGGTTTCTGATTTCCCGCGCCGCCGCATCACGTTCAACACGCGGGGCAGCACCTGGCTATAGAGCCGGTAGGCGAGCGGCCGGACGGGGTAATCCCAGGCGCCCAGCGTGCGCACTACTGCACCGCCGAAGCCCTCCTTGAAGCGGTAGACGCCCCACATCGGGTCGCGCGCATCGAAGGTGTCCGGCGCGCCCCACATATCATACGCCACGCAGCCGGCCGCTTTGGCCGCCGTCATCGCCTCCCACTGCAGGCGGTAGGTGAACATCTTCTCCCGGTGCTCGTCCAGCGACATCCCGTGCATATACCAGGCGCGCCCCCCGAACCGGAAGATCACCACCGCGCCGACCGGTTCGCCCTCCACCTCGGCGATCAGCGGCTCGGCCAGTCGGGCTTCGAAAAAGGTTTGCCAGACGGTGGTGTAATAGTCCTTATTGCGGATCAGGAAATCATCGCGGAGGGCCGTATGGGCATACATCCGGTAGAGCAGGTCAATATCCGCCGCGCCGCCAGGGCGCACGCGCACGCCGCGCCGCGCCGCCAGGCGGACATTGTAACGGGTCTTGGATTTCATGCGCGCCAGCAGTTCCTCTTCATCGGCCTGCAAGTCCACCACGACCGTATTGCGGAACTGGACCTGCTCATCGGAAAAGCGCCAGCCGCGCCGCTGCAGGTCCTCCCGCACGGCCAGGCCGGCCGGGTTAGGCCGATCCTCCTCCCCCCCGGGGATGCCAGCGCCCAGCGGCAGGTCCGGGTCGATCTTGAGGAAGATCGCGCCCTGCTCGCGGGCGAAGGTTTGCAGGTCATCCAGCACCGTCGCTGCCAGGGACGTATTCTCCCAGGCCAGCATCGGCCCGCGCGGGACATACATCACGCTCAGGCCCAGAGACGTCGTTCGCTGCAGCACCAAAGCCCCCGCGCAGACCTCACCCGCGCCGTCGCGCCAGAGCAGGGGGTGCGCCTCCCAGCCAACCTCGGCCTTCACCCGGCCCCACTGCCAGGTCTGCAGGGCGTGCGCGCCGGGCAGTCCGGCGATCCGCTCGTTCCAGGCGTCGGGGTTGTCGATTCGCAGGAGGTTCAGCTTGTAAGGGGTCATGGTGTCATTTCTCATGCCGACGGGGTCTGGCTGCGACGGGCGTAGAGTTCGTACAGGCGGTAGAACAAAGGCCGGTAAACCCGGTCCCACGCGCCGACCGTCCGGCGCACCTCGCCGCCGAAGCCGCGCTTGAAGCGGTAGACGCCCCAGAGGCCGTCGGCGCGGTCAGTGAACTGCTCTTCCAGCGCCTCTTCGGGGTAGTCCGGGATGCCCCACAGGTCATAGGTCTTGCAGCCCTTGTCCTTCGCCCAGCGCATCGCCGCCCACTGCAGCAGATAAGTGGGCATGCGGTTGCGCTCCTGGTTGGTGGAAGCGCCGTAGAAATACCAGGCCGTATCGCCCCAGGCAAAGGCCATCAGGCCGGCCAGCGGTTGGCCCTCATAAGAAGCGATCAGCAGGGTGCAGGCCTCCTCGGCAGCGAAGAGGTCATAAGCGCGCTGGTAATAGGCCAGGCTGTGGATGCCGAAAGTATCCCGCTCGCCCGTGGTTTCCATCATCCGGTGGAAGGCTGCCACGTCACCGCTGGGCTGCACGACCACGTCTTTGCGCTCCGCCAGGCGGATGTTATAGCGCGTTTTGGACTTCATCGCCATCAGCAGGTCTTCCTCCGACCTCGTCAAATCGATCAGCACCGTGCGCGGGGGCTGGATGGTCTGCGCGCTCGGTTGGAACCCGGGCAGTCGCTGTTCGGCGAAGGTCTCAGCCACCGGCTCCCAGGCTTCCGGCTCCACCCGCAGGAACACGGCGTTCTCAGCTTGGCAGGCAGCATCCACCTCGGGCCAGAAGGCGGCCCAATCCCCCTCGCCGACCGGGCCGCGTGGTAGATAGGCCACGCTGAAGCCCAGCGGCAGCCGCCGGAACAGGACCATCGCCCCGAGCTCACCCTGACGGATGTACTTCGGCGTCCAGCCGAAATCGGCTTTCAATCTGCCCCAGATGGGGGATTGAAGAATGTGGGCTTCGGGATGGCCTCTTAAGAATGCGTCCCACTGCGCTGCGGTCAGATCGGTCATTGTTTCTCTAGCGTTGTCTCCTTAAAACAGTTGACATTGCCAATCCGCCGGCAACATCAATGATCGTGATTCCCCTTATTCTCTGGCTTAGAGCGTCATTCTACCATATCCAGGTTGGGCTCGCCGGCCTGGATCGCGGCCCCTGGGATCGTCTCGCTGAGGATTGCCAGGATCTCTTCAGGTTTTCCTTCGCGGGCCAGCCCCACCAGCCGCTCCACCAGGGCGTTCAGTTCCTCAGTGGAAAGCGTCACTTCGCTATCCACCCGGTTGATCTCCGGGTGCGCCGTGGGGGAAAAGGCGAACCCCTGGTCCCAAAGGTCCTCACGCAGTTTCTCGCCGGGGCGGATGCCGGAGAAGACGATCTCGATGTCCTTGCCGGGTTCCAACCCTGAAAGGCGGATCAGGTCTTCCGCCAGGTCCAGGATGCGCACCTGTTCACCCATATCGAGGATATAGTTTTCACCACTCTCGCTCATCGCCGAAGCCTGCAGCACCAGGTGCACTGCCTCGGGGATGGTCATGAAATAGCGCATCATGTCCGGGTGCGTCACGGTCACCGGGCCGCCCCTGGCGATCTGGCGCTTGAAGCGGGGCACCACACTCCCCCGGCTGCCCAGGACGTTCCCGAAGCGGACCACAGTGAACGCCTTGTGGTGGTGCCGGGCGGCATCCAGCACGAACATCTCGGCGATCCGCTTGGTGGCGCCCATCACGTTCACCGGCCGGATGGCCTTGTCGGTGGAGATCATCACCAGCCGCTCAACGTCCTGGGCCAGCGCAGCCTGGACGATATTTCTCGTGCCGAGGATGTTATTGGTGATCGCTTCTTCAATGTTGCTCTCCATCAGCGGGACGTGCTTGTGCGCGGCGGTGTGGAAGATCACCTGCGGCTGCCAGCGCTCAAACAGGATCGTCAACCGCGCCATGTCGCGTACGTCTGCGATCAGCGGGTGGATTTCCAACGCAGGGAAGGCCTCCCGCAAATCCAACAACGCTTCAAAGATGCTGTTCTCGCCGTGCCCCAGCATCAAAAGTTTCGCAGGCTGCAGCTGGGCGATCTGCCGACAGAGTTCCCGTCCAATCGAGCCACCGGCGCCGGTGACCAGGACGGTCTTGCCGCCCAGCACCGCAGCCAGGTCGGTCGTATCGATATGCACCGGTTCCCGGCGCAGCAGGTCGGCGATATCCACCTCACGCAGCCGGCTCACGCTCACACTGCCGCCCAGCAGTTCATAAAGGCCGGGCATGGTGCGAAAGCTGACGCCGCGCTGGTGGCAGATCTCGGTCACCTGCCGCAGCACCTTGCCCGCGGCGCTGGGGATGGCGATAATGACTTCATCAACATGCTGCGTGCTCAGGATATGGTCCATCTGACTCAGGGGCGCCAGCACCGGCACGCCGTGGATCTTACTGTCCTGCTTGGTAGGGTCATCATCCAAAAAACCCACCGGCTTCATATTCAGCTGGGCGTTCTTTTGCAGTTCCCGTACGACCATCGCACCGGCATCCCCCGCCCCGATCACCAGGACGCGTTTCTTGCGCCTGCCTTTGCCTTTCTCACCGCTGGCGGCCGTGGAGCTGCTGTCGGCCACCAGTCTAAAGGCGAACCTGAGCCCGCCAACGAAACTAATTGAAAACAGCCAATCGATGATCAGCACCGAACGCGGGAACCCCGAGAACCTCCCGGTGCCGAACAGGATCAACATGATGACAGAAACGATCACTGAAGCGGTCGAGACGGCCGAGATGATCAGCACCAGTTCCCGGGTGCTGGCATAGCGCCATAACCTGCGATAAATCCCGAAGAGGTAATAGACCAGCGGCTTGACGACCGCCGCGATGCCCAACATCCACAGCAGCGAGACCTGGTAGGTGGGAAAGATAGCGATCAGTTCCAACCGGACCATATAACTGAGCAGCACGGAGATCAGGCTCAGGACCACATCCCCTATCAGCAGATATCGGTTTCGGATACGTTTTCCAAAAAGGATCATGAGGGATTAATCCAGACGTTATTGGCCTTTGAAGCCGAACACCACGCCCACCGTCCGCAGGATAATGGCGATATCCATGAAGAAAGTACGGTGTTCAATATAATACAGATCATATTCCAGTTTGATGGCGGTCTCTTCCACAGTCCCGGCATATTTTTGGTTGATCTGAGCCCAGCCGGTGATGCCGGGTTTGACCAGCAGCCGGGCACGATAGAAGGGCAGCGTCTTCTGGAACTGCTCCACCATTTGTGGACGTTCGGCCCGAGGCCCTACGAGGCTCATTTCACCCCGGATGACGTTGATAAATTGCGGGAGCTCGTCCAGATGCGTCTTGCGCAGGAACCAGCCAACCCGGGTGACCCGGTCGTCATTCTCTTCCGTCATCCGCGGCTGGCCATCCTTTTCTGCGTCGCGCGTCATCGTGCGGAATTTATAAATATTGAAGGACTGCCCGCCCCGGCAGAGCCGTTCCTGGACCAGAAAGATCGGGAAGCCCGTTTCCAGCAGGATTGCCAGAGCGATGAAGGGAAAGAGGGCGATCATAATGAGCGTGCCGACCAGGCCGCCGGCGAAGTCCAGCAGGCGTTTGGAGAGCTCGTAGACCGAACTGGCGTGGGACTTCTCAACAAACGAGCGCACGATCCATTCCGCTTCCAGCAGAAAAATCGGCACCCGGGAGAGGATCTCTTCGTAAACCTGCGGCATCGGGTTCAGGTTAACGCCCATCTCCTGGGCCGCCAGGATCGCCTGGAACATCTCGCCACGCATCTCCCCGGTGATGGACAGGACCAAGTCTGTGATCTCTTCTTCCTGAATGATCCGAATCAGATCCCTGCTGTTACCCAGCACGGTGAATTCACCAATCTGGGCGCCCTGCTTGGCCGGGTCATCATCGATCAGGCCAGCGGTGTAGAAAGGCGGCGGGGATTGCCCGGCAATCACATCCACGATGGCCTTGCCAGCGTTGCCCGCGCCGACGATCAACACGCGCCGCAGTAATCCGGGCGCGGTGAAGATGCGGATGTAGATCAGCCGCCAGAAGAGCGTGAGGAGGGTCACGCTGACGATGAAAAAGGCCACCCCCCGGCGGGGCAGGGAATTGGGCGGGGATGAAAAATAGATCAGCAAATAGGCCAGGGCATAGATCAGGACCGCCAGGCCAATGCCTTTGAGCGTATCCTGTTCATTGCTGGCCCGGTGAACGTCATAGAGCTCCACCAGCAAGATGATCCAAAAGATCGGCAGGGTAAAATACCAGACCGGCGGGCGCTGGATGATGAAATCCCGTGAGAATTCCATCCAGGCGTCGCCGGCCGCCCAAAAATATAGCGCTATAAACAGCGCTAATGCAGCCATCAGAACATCCCCTATTAAAAGGATAAAGATCCGTTCCGAGGCACGTAAATGCCATCGTTTGGGCCTGGTTTGTACATTCATAACTTACATTTTAACATTTATTCGGATTTTGGGGGGTGAACCAGGCTCCAAAGGAAGCCGCCGCCCCAGGAAAAGTGCATGGTGGCGATAGCCAGCGGCACCCCCGGCACCATAGCCGGGTCTTTCCGCCTGAAGGCCAGCTGGAGCCCCGCCAGCAGCAAAACGAACCCATAAAATGCGACCACACCCAGCAAGGCCCAACGCGCCAGCCGCAGGAACGGCGCCGCAAGCACGAGGACGATCAGGCCCAGGACGAAGAGCGGCGGCAAGGCCTGCCGCCAGCGCAGGGTCTCGGGATAGCGGCGCAGCATCTGCCGCTTCCAATAGCCATAGCGCCAATATTGTTTTGCCAGTGCCCGCAGGGTGCCGCGCGCATAATAAGCCGAGCGGATCTGCGGGTCCAGCCAGATTTTCCCGCCGGACTGGCGAACCCGGGCGTTGAACTCGTAGTCTTCATTGGTCAGCAGGGTCTCATCGAACATCCCGATCCGGTCAATCAGCTCCCGCTTGAAGGCGCCGAAGGGTACTGTGTCCACGTAGGCCGCCTGGTCAGTAAAACGATAGCGGGCGTCGCCCACACCGATCGGGTGACCGGCGGCCGCCGCGATCGCCCGGGCGATCCAGCGGTCACTCCCGGGGCGGATCTCCCACACGCCGCCCACATTCTGCCCGCGCTCCTCATCCAGCGCGCGCACGGCCCGCTCGACATAGTCCCGGCGGGGCTCGGAATGTGCGTCCAGCCGCACAATAACCGCGCCATGGGCGGCTGACAAGGCCGTGTTCAGCGCGGCCGGGATGCTGTGCGCCAAATTCTCCACCAGCACCACCCTGAGCTGCGGGTGCGCGGCTTGCCACTCGGCGATCGCCGCCTGGGTTCCGTCGGTGGAGCCGCCATCGGCAATCACCACCTCCATTTCCGCCTGGGGGAATGTCTGCTGGTTGAGCGCATTCAGCAAGGGCTGGATCGTCCCGCGTTCATTGAAACAGGGGATGATGATGGATACTTTGGGGGCCGGAGGGTTTTGATCAGTCATTTTGTAGTGGTATTTTTACCACAAAACGGCTGCCTTCCCCAGGCTGGCTGGTAACTGAAAGCGTTCCCCCATGTGCGGCGACGATCTGCTGGCTGATGGACAGCCCCAACCCGTAGCCGCGCACCTCCCCGCCCGGGCGAGCCTTATCCACCTGGTAGAAACGCTCGAAGATCCGTTTCTGCTCTTCCGCTGGGATACCCTGGCCGGTGTCGATCACATGGATCTGCAAATCCTCCCCGGTCACCTGGCTGGTCAGCGTCACCCGTCCCCCCGCTTCGGTGAACTTCAGGGCATTATCCAACAGGTTGTCCAGCACCTGCATCAGCCGGTCCGGATCGCCCATAACCTTCACGGGAAGGCCGGAAAAGGCCGTCGTAAATTGAATCCCCATCGCTTCTGCCCGCGGGGTGAAGTTGTGTTTGGCGGCCTGCAGCAAAGGCGTGATCTCCATTGGCCGCATCTTGAAGTCCGCCATGCCCGCATCCATCTTGGTCAGGGTCAGCAGGGCCTGGATCAAGCGGTGCATCCGGTCCGATTCACTTTCAATCACATTGGCTGCCTGGGCCAGCTCGGCCTCCGATTGCGCGGTGCCGTCCTGGATCGCCCGAGCGAACCCCTGGATGGACGTCAGCGGGGTCTTGAGGTCGTGTGAGACGTTGGCGATGAAGTCCTTCTGAGATTGCTGGGTTTCCTGTACCTGCTGGTTCATGTCATTGAACGAAGCCGCCAGCTGCCGGACTTCTTCCGGCCCTTCCAGCGGGATCGGGCGGGCGCGCCCATCGGCCACCTGGCGCGCCTCCTTGCTGATCCGCCTGAGCGGCGCGGTGATCCAGCGGGACATGACCAGCGAGAGGACAAAGGCCACCAGCATTGAAAACAGGCCGGCCTGGACCAGCGGGCCAAGATATTGATCGCGGAAGATGGTCACGATCTGCAGGCGAGGCCGGCTGACGGCGAAAAACGCCACGCGCTCCCCATCAACGCTGTCGATGAGGTAATACCAGATCCGGTTGTCGCTGTCACGATAGAAACCGGGCAGCGCGCCGACCTCGGTCTGCAGGGGGATATTACTAAAATCCGGCAGGTTGGCCCCCGGCTCATCAAGGGAATCGGCGAGCATCTGGCCGTCACGGCTTAGAACAACGATCCGTCCCTCGATCTGGTTGGCATCGCGGGTGAGCATATCCTGCAATACCTCCGGGGTCACGTCAGCCGCCGCGCGCAGCTTGGGCAGGGCATTGACCCGCAGCGACTGCAGACTGAGGGCAGCCTGCTGGATCGGGATATTGCCCCGATAGACCACCGAGACAATCGCCGCGCCGACCATGCTCAATACCACCCCAATCAACAGGGCGTAAGTCAGCCAGAGACGTGAGCGCAGCGTATTGAACATTATTTCACCAGTTTGTAGCCGATCCCGGTGACAGTCTCAATCTTCACCTGGCTGGCTGCGATCTTCCGGCGCAGTTGAGCGATATGGACGTCCACGGTGCGGGTCTGGCCGTAAAAATCATATCCCCAGGCTTTGCTGAGCAGCTGTTCCCGGGTCAGCACGACGCCGACGTTTTCGGCCAGCACCTTCAGCACCTCAAACTCCTGCGTGCGCAGTTCCACCAACTGGCCGGCAATCTGGACTTCCCGACCGGCCAGGTTAATATTCAAATCGCCGACCTGGATCGGCGCCTGTGTCTCCGGGATCGCCGGGTCGCCCCGCCGCAGCACGGCGTGCACCCGGGCGACCAGTTCCCGCGGGTTGAACGGTTTGGTGAGGTAATCGTCCGCGCCCAGTTCCAGCCCCAGGATCTTATCAATGTCGTCATCGCGCGCAGTCACCATGATGATCGGTACGGTGTTATCTTCAACGCGCAGCCGCCTGCAGACCTCAAAGCCATCAACTTGCGGGAGCATTACATCCAATACCACCAGGTCCGGATGCAGGCTCCCGACCAGGTCCAACGCCTTTCGCCCGTTACCCGCTGCGCTCACCTTGAAGCCATCGCGCTCCAGGTAAAGCCGCGCCAGTTGGACGATGTTCGGCTCGTCATCCACAACCAGAATGTGTTGTTTTTCCATCATCGCCCCGCTACCCATGGCCGTCAGGATCATCGTCGCCGGGGGACAGCGCGACGGCCTCAATCTCCACAGCCGCACCTTTTGGCAGCGCCGCCACCTGGATGGCGGAACGGGCGGGGTAGTCCCCGGTGAGGAATTCACCGTAAACGCCGTTCATCGGGCCAAACTCGCCCATGTCCTTGAGGAAAACCGTGGTCTTGACCACCCGGTCCAGCCCGCTGCCGGCGGCTTCCAGCACGGCTTGCAGGTTGGTGAGGGCCTGCCGGGTTTGGGCCTCGATGCCGCCCGCCACCAGTTCACCGGTGGCCGGGTCAATCCCCAGCTGCCCGGCGGTGAACACCAGGGCTCCGGCCCGCACGGCGGCGGAATAAGGCCCGATGGCTTTGGGGGCTTTTTCGGCAATAACGACTTCTTTTTCATGATGGCAGCAGCTCATAGCAAACCTTTCTGGGAATAAAGGCGAGGAATGTTGTAAAAATTATAACATTTGGGGATAAGGCCGGTGTAATGCAGTCGTAAAAATGAGGCAATAGCGGGTTCATACAATGAAGGGCGGGTTGAAACCCGCAGGACGCCGCCCGCCAGCCGTGACCTCCCCACTTTCCATAATTTTCAGAAGACGGTGCGGCAGCCTTTAAGTATCGACACCCCCTCACGTCCCCCAGTCGCGCAAATACAGGAAATCGTAACCGATCGTGCGCTGTGACAGCTTCGCCACGGGCGGCATGATCCGTTTGAAGTGGTTCCGGCGCATGCGGTTCACGACGGTCTCCACAAAACCCGGTGCGAACCCTTCGGCCACGCAGTCCGCCGGGCGGTAGCGCTGGTCCACCAGCAGATAGAGCAGCTTATCCACTTCGGCATAGGTGAAGCCCAGCTCACCTTCGTCCGTCTGACCCTGCCAGAGGTCGGCGGAAGGCGACTTATTGATCACGGCCTGCGGGACGCCCAGGGCTGCCGCCAGCTGCCGCACCTGCGTTTTATAAAGATCGCCGATTGGTTGGATCGCCGCCGCCGCATCGCCAAAGATGGTGGAGTACCCTAACAGCAGTTCGGTCTTATTGCTGGTCCCCATCACCAGCCCGTTGAAGGCGACGGACTGATCATAGAGCACGATCATGCGCATGCGGGCCATGATGTTGCCCGCCCGCATCCGGTTCATAGCCTCATAATGCTGGATCAGCGGGTCAACCATATCGGTGATCTCCACGGTCAGCGACTGCACACCCAGGTCGTCGATCATGGTCTGGGCATCGGCCAGGGTGTCGGGCGCGGAGGTCTTATAGGGCATCCGCATCGCCAGCACATTTTCAGGCCCCAGGGCGCGGGCCGAAAGGTAGAGGCTCAGAGCCGAATCGATCCCACCCGAGACGCCCAGCACGGCGCGCTCGAACCCCACCCGGTGCAGCTCGGTACGGATGAAGCCCGTGATGATCTTTTCAGCCAATTCGGTGTTGATGGTCAGGTCAGTCTTCATGGTTATCCAGGATTCTTTCCAATTCGCCTTGCACAAGGTTGGTCCGCTCGTCCCGCAGCAGGGGCAGCCGGGCGCGGGTGCGGTGGAGCTGGTTGAGGTCAATCTCGGCCACGGTCAGCGCTTCTTCGAAGTCCGGCGCGCGGACCACCAGGTCGCCGTTGGGGTCAAAGATGGTGGAGCCGCCCCAGAAGTTCAACCCGTCTTCGAACCCCACCCGGTTGGCATGGGCGACGAAGTTGGTGAACAGCCCGGCATAAGCCCGGTTGGTATGCTCCACCCAGGCGGAACTGCTCAGGCGCGGGTCGGACGTCAGGCCCCGGCCCGGCGAGGCGGATTGGAACAGGAGGATATCCGCGCCATCCAGCCATAGCAGGTAAGGCAGTGAGGCATGCCAGAAATCTTCGCAGATCAGCATCCCCACCCGGCCAAAGCGGGTGTTAAAAGCCCGGGCCGAGTCGCCCCAGGCGAAAAAGCGCCCCTCATCGAACATGCCGTAGGTGGGCAAATAGACCTTGTTGTGGATATGGAGGATCTGGCCTTCCGCCAGGTAGGCGGAGGCGATATAGAACCGGTGGCGGCGGTCTTCGTGGACGAAGCCCACCATCAGGTCAATTCCCCGGCTGGCGGCCAGCAGTTCGTTGAACACCGGGTCATCCTGGTCGGGCCTGATCGCGGTGCTCACCGCCAGGTCCTGCAGGGCATAGCCGGTCAGCGAGAGCTCCGGGAAGACCAGCAGGTCCGCACCCCGGCTTTTGGCTTCATTGATCAGGGTCAGGTGGGCGGCCAGGTTGGCTTCCACTTCCCCCAGCTTGGTATTGAATTGTGCCAGTGCAAGGTTGATCTTCATCGTCATCCGTCTCACTTCTCGGCCTGTGATTGCCCCTTCATTTTACTTGCTTTTGGGCTTAACTTGTGGGGTGAATGGGGCGAAGATGTTGCGGGGGTCCAGGCCCTCTCCCGCTGATGCAGGAATCACCCTCAGCACCCTTTGCGGCATCATAAAAGCCACTTCTCAAGTCGGTGCGTCCCAAAACCGAACCCCACCTTACTACCAACATGTTTAGGCTTACCCTGTGCCGGGTGGGACAAACCTATATTTGGAGGTGCGAGGAGGCGTTCGCGGTATAATGGGTTATCGGGTTGCGCACTCACTTAGTCGAATTGAATTCCATTTATGATGGCGTTGAGCGATTGTCAGGAAAGAAATAATGAGGCAGGGAAAGCTTGTTCAATCCTCACAGCCGACTGGCGCGACTATACGCAGCTCAATCGGCTGGAGAAGGCCTCCTTCCGCCGGGAAGACAACTGGCCCTTCTGGGACCTGATCGGCATCCTGACACTGCCCGGCCTGGTACGGCTGAAAGCCATGGTGGATGGGCAGATGGTGGGGTTTATCGGCGGCGAACGGGAGGTCGGGAAGCGGCTGGGCTGGATCACCACGCTGGCCGTACTGCCGGATTACCGTCGCCGCGGTATTGCCCGGGCCCTCTTATCTCAGGCTGAAGATGAACTGGCTATGCCGCGGGTCCGCTTAAGTGTGCGGGCCTCCAATACCGGCGCCATTCAATTGTACAAGTCCACCGGTTACCAGCAGGTGGACCGCTGGGGGAAGTATTATGCGGGCAGTGAGGACGCGCTGGTGTTTGAAAAGCTCACTTCCAGCCGCAGCTAATTCGTTCGGCCTTTCAGGTCGGCCCCCTTCTCGTTAAAGGCCGCGAGAAGTCGATGAACCGCTGACCGATTACGTTTATTAACTTCCCTGTACATCAAAATTCGGCAGTATCCTACCGTTGCCATAAGGGCGGAACAGGCCGAGTTGAAAATCTTATTCCTCCGCTTGTGGGTCAACCTCGGCTTTCGGATTGACAATGAAGTAGGCAACGGCGCCAAGGATCGGGACGCATAGAATGACCACGGCCCAGATGGCCTTAGCCGTCGCCGGCAAGTCATTGGACCGGAGCTGGAATAGTGTAATGATAGCCAGAACGGCCCAGCCCGCCAGGATCAGCAAATTGGTGATTTGGAGAAAGTTTGTCATAAACATTGTCTGGTACCTCCTGATTTTTGTGATTGTCTCTCGCAACACTGTGAAAAAACCTTGCATCCAGAATGGAAAGGCAAAAGCGTTGCTCTTCCAGGATTGAGTATACCGGCGGATGACTTCGAAATCGAGATGGATTAAAAGTTTGTCAGGTGTTCGGACCGGTTCCATTTAAGTATTCTTCCAAATCGGAAAAACCGTCAGCTACCGGGGCGCGGCATCCGTAAATGACGCGCAAAAACCGTGTCTTGACAGCCTGTCCCCCCTCAGGTAAAATCCTCATCACCCTGAAAGAAGGGCCTGTAGCGCAGTGGGAGCGCGCCTCAATCGCACTGAG
>WOYI010185139.1_pt1 | contig 18330 bp, 13 predicted proteins | sample 6423411 | NCBI WGS metagenome assembly WOYI01 (sample SAMN13441803, study PRJNA592873) | oil field metagenome | biome: oil field; feature: oil-well bore; material: oil-contaminated soil; isolation source: oil-contaminated soil from oil-well borehole | place: Germany: Wietze | collected 2016-10-18 ...
CCAAAAGCCATCATGCGCAGGAATACCACTGCCAGCGCTCCCCAGCGATCGGGCAGCACAGGCAGGTCGCGCTTGCCGCGGGTGGCAAACTCGAGAAAGACATGCACCTCTTCTGGGGTCAGGGCATCAAGCAGCTGCCCGGGCAAGCCTTGGTCGGGTTCCTGACCGGAGGCCGCCTGCCCGGTTTTTGTCTCCCCTGGTTCGCGCGGCAGCGCCTTGGCCCAGGCCAACTCGGTCAACAGGCGAATGGTGCCATCGAGAATCCCGGTCTCATCCACCCCCTGCTCCAGCAGGCCAGCGAGGGTTTTTTGCAGCATGCCACTGTCTTTGGCTACCACAGCCTCCAGAAGATGCAGGGCTCCCTGGCGGTCCAGCAATCCCAGCATGGTGCGCACCGCATCCAGGCGCAGGGCACCCTGGCCTGCCGCCAGGGCCTGCTCGGTCAATGACAGGGCTTCGCGTACGCTGCCCATGGCCTGTTGCGCCAGCATGACCACGACCTCGTCCTCGTAGGGGGTGTTGTCCTTGCCCAGCACCGTGCGCAGGTGGACCGCCAATTCGGCCGCCTGCAGCCGCCGCAGGCGCAATGTGAGACAACGCGAGGCCACCGTCAGCGGGACCTTGTCCAGCTCGGTGGTAGCCAGGATGAAGCGGACATGCTCTGGGGGTTCCTCCAGTGTCTTGAGCAGGGCATTGAATGAATGTCCCGAGAGCATGTGCACCTCGTCGATCAGATAGACACGGAAACGCCCCATCACCGGACGATAGCCCATGCCATCCAGCATGGCGCGGGTTTCCTCGACCTTTGTCTTGGAAGCGGCGTCCACCTCGATCAGATCGGGAAATGAGCCTTCTTCAGCGGCTCGGCATGAAGCGCACTGGTTGCAGGGCGTTGCTGTGATGCTGGTCTCGCAATTGAGGCATTTGGCGAGAATGCGCCCCAGGGTGGTCTTGCCCACGCCATAGAGCCCCGCGAGCAGGTAGGCATGATGGATCTGGCCTGTGTCCAGGCCATGGCGCAGCACAGCGACCACGTGTTCCTGGCCTGCGACCTCATCCAGTGATCGCGGACGCCAGCGCCGCGCCAATACTTGGTACATAAGGGATGCTTCCTCAGGTTGACCCTGCCATCCCTTCTGCAAAAGGGTGGCGCCCGCCACCGGCCTGGTTTCCGGCACCCGGATCACCCACTACCGCTGCTTCCTTCCGGACCTGACGGGGTTTGTGGCCTACCGCTGCGGAAGGGCCGGCCTTGGGCGCCATGCGATCGTCCATGGCGACAAGACCTTCATTCACCATGAAGGCCACAAGAACAAGCCGCACGAGCACAAGCCGTCAGTTCGGTTGATTCGCGGTTGTCTGGTTGTCGCCAAAGCTTCCATAAGGAAACCTATTATATAATACCCGTCATGCAAAAGCTGCTGATCACCACCATGCTCGAGCAGGTCGATCCCCAGGCTATCCAGCAGACCCTGGCGGGTCTTGCCGAGGTGGTGCGACTGCCCGAGTCAGGCCCCCAACGGCAAGCAGCCTTGGAAGCGGCTGATGCCTTGCTGATGCTGAACCCCAGGACAGACATCAGCCCCGAGGAATGGCAGCTGCTGCAGCGCGCCCGGGTGATACAGGTGCTCACCGCAGGCGCCGACCATGTTCCCTTTCAGCTCATTCCATCGCAGATTGCCATCTATACCATTCCCGGGGCCTACGCCGAACCCATGGCCGAACACGTCCTGGCCATGATCCTTGCCCTGGCCAAGCACCTGTTGCCGCAACACAACAAGCTGGCCCGGGGCGAGTTCGACCAGCAACGCCTCAATAAAATGGTCAGGGGATCGGTGTGCGCCATCATCGGCTACGGTGGCATCGGCACTGCCACGGCCCGGCTGCTGCACCCCATGGGGATCCGTATCCTGGCCATCAACCGCCATGGCCGCGGGGATGCGCTGTGCGAGTTTGCAGGCACCAATGCCGATCTCGAGACGGTACTGCGCCGCAGTGACATCGTGGTGCTGTGCTGTCCGCTGACCAAGGCCACCCGCGGCCTCATCAATGCCACGGCCTTGAACTGGATGAAGCCCGATGCCATCTTGATCAATGTAGCAAGAGGCGAGATCATTGATGAGGCAGCTCTCTATCGGCACCTGCAGACTCATCCGTCGTTTAGCGTCGGCATCGATGCCTGGTGGGTCGAGCCATTCAGGGCGGGAAGCTTTCGCACCAGTTTTCCCTTTTTCGAGCTGCCCAATGTGCTGGGTTCGCCCCATAATTCACCCATGGTCCCCGAGTCCTGGCAGCATGCCGTTCGGCAAGCAGTGGACAACCTGCGGTGTGTGTTGAGCGGTGAGATGGGGCGCGGTCTGATCGACCGCCTTGACTATCTGTGAATATTGGGAGAACAGCATGACCGCCCACCAGCCTTCTCTGGATGCCTACTGGATGCCTTTTACGGACAACCGCAGTTTCAAGGCCCACCCACGGCTGATCGCCAAGGCCCATGGCATGCATTATGAGACCGACGATGGCCGCAGGCTTTTGGATGCCTCGGCAGGGCTATGGTGCGTTAACCTGGGTCATGGCCGCCCGGAGATTGCCGCGGCCGTGGGCGAGCAGTTGCGCACCCTGGATTATGCCGCCGCCTTCCAGATGGGGCACCCCATGGCCTTCGAGCTGGCCCAACGGCTTACGCAACATACCCCTGGGGATCTGAACCGGGTCTTTTTCACCAACAGCGGTTCCGAATCGGTGGATACCGCCTTGAAGATCGCCCTTGCCTACCATCGCATGCGCGGCGAAGGACAGCGTGTGCGCTTCATCGGCCGGGAAAAAGGGTATCATGGCGTGGGTTTCGGTGGCATGTCGGTGGGCGGCATCGCCGGCAATCGCAAGTTCTTTGGTCCCGGCCTGCCTGGGGTGGATCACCTGCCCCATACCCTGAATCTCCAACACAACGCCTTTCATCGCGGTGAAGCACCCTGGGGCGCCCATCTGGCCGATGTCCTGGAGGACCTGATCGCCCTGCACGATGCCTCCACCATCGCTGCTGTCATCGTGGAGCCTGTGGCGGGTTCCGCAGGGGTGATCCCCCCACCCCAGGGTTATCTGCGTCGTCTGCGGGATATCTGCGATGCCTACGACATCCTGTTGATCTTCGATGAGGTGATCACTGGTTTTGGCCGACTGGGCCAGCCGTTTGCCTCCCAACGCTTTGCCGTCATTCCCGACATGATCACTGCCGCCAAGGGTATCACCAACGGCGCCATCCCCATGGGAGCCGTCTTCATTCGCCAGGGTATCCACGATGCCATCATGGATGTGAAGGGGCCTGGAATCGAGCTGCTTCACGGATACACCTATTCTGGACATCCGGCTGCCTGTGCCGCTGCCCTGGCTGCCTTGGATCTCTACGAAAAAGAGAGCCTGTTCACCAGGGTCCGGGAACTGGAGCCCCATTGGCAGAACGCTGTCCACGCCCTGCAGGGCGCTCCCCATGTGCGTGATATCCGGAGCATCGGCCTGATGGCCGCCATCGATCTCGAACCCATGGCAGGAAAGCCCGGATCACGAGGTTTCGAGGCCTATCTGCGCTGCTATGCCAAGGGGCTGGCCATGCGCAGCACAGGCGATATCCTTGCTTTCTCGCCCCCATTGATTGTCAGCCCAGAGCAGATCGATGCCATCTTCGCCACCGTGAACGAGGTGTTGCATGAGCTTCCATAGCTGCGGTGAGACTTCGAGAAGAGGCCCAATCCGGGCAGGTCGTTAACTCGAACCGAGCGCCATGGAGCGGTTGGTGGCGGTACGTACCCGATCGAAGGCATGGTCCAGCATGGCCGAGGCGGTTTCCCAGCGCTGGGGCGCATGGAGCAGCACCAGCAGGATCCTGGTGCCATTGCGATAGGCCGTGGCGACCAGGCAGCGGCCCGCCTGGGGCGTATAGCCGGTCTTGAGCCCCATGACACCTGGATACTGACCCAGCAGCTTGTTGGTGCTCTTGAAGGTGTAGGTCTTGGCGCCATCTCTGGTGCGGATGGCATAGGTGGAACGTTGCGCCAGCTGGACGATGACGGGGAAGCGCAGCAGACGCTCGGCCAGGATGGCGAGATCGGCAGCACTGGAATAGTGTCTCAGATGATGATGGCCGCAGGCATTGGTGAAATGCGTGTTACGCATACCCAGGGCCACTGCCTTGGCATTCATGAGGCGCACGAAGCGCGCTTCATTGCCGCCCACATAATCTGCCAGCACATGGCAGGCGTCGTTGGCCGAGGGGATCATGGCAGCCGCCAGCATGGAGCGCACCGTAAAGCGCTGTCCGGCTCGCAGCCCCAACTGTGAGCCGGTCTCCCGGGCTGCAGCCTGGCTCACGGTGACCACATCATCCAGACGGCCACGCTCCAGTGTCAGCAAAGCGGTCATCATCTTGGTGAGGCTGGCAGGCGGCAGCCTGCGCTGGGTGCCTTCGCCCCAGGTGGTGGAGTTGCCGATCTTGACCAGATAGCCCCGAGCCGATCCAGGAAAGGCGTTGGCAAGCCCCGCTGCCCAACTTGGCGCACCAAACAACAACAGCGCGGCAAGCATGACCCAGCCCCAGCGTGCTTCCTGCCAGCAGGCGGCCTGTCCAGCAGCAATCGTGTCGATCATACCCATCCCCTTTGCCTCACCCCAACCAGCCCCATGGCCCCAATGTCCTTTCCGGAGACCAATGCGATTGTATCATCGAGCATTGAAAATAAAAACAAGCACTCACAAGCTCATGGAGAGCAAATCTCGATTTCGGTTTAACTTTCCTCTACCTAACCCGCCGTGCAGGAGGCGCTCCATGGTGCCCTGCCCCGCTACCACCACAGCCGCAACCCCACCACAAAGGCGGTATGCCGCACACGTTCACCTGCAGCACGGGTATGGTCTGCGGTCTCACCGATATCCCGCTGCCAGCTGATGCCCACATAGGGCGCCAGCTCGCGGCGGATCTCGTAACGCAATCGCAGCCCCAGCTCCGCACTGTCCAGTCCTGAGCCAATGCCCAGCGCCGGGATGTCCTGGGCTGCGGCATCCAGCTCCAATCGGGGCTGCAGAATGAGCCGCTGGGTAATGAAAAGCTCGTATTCCGCCTCCAGGCGAGCGGTGATATCGCCGTGATTGCTCACGAAGGTGGCCGCATCGAGCTCGAACCACTGTGGCGCGAGCCCTTGGATACCCAGCACCGCGTCGGTTCGTGATGGACCCTTGCCGAAATCCTGGCGCACCCCTGTTTGTATATTGAAATACGGCGAGATGGCCCGGCTGTAGAGCGTCTGGAGTTCCGCGCTGTCCACATGCCCATCATCTGCTTCGCCCTCGCTCTTGATCCAGAGCCTGTTCAGGTCGCCACCCCACCAGGCCTCGCCGTCCCAGAGCGTGGTATCGGCACCACGCTGCCCCTGGTATTCCAGGCGGTCCAGCAGGATCATGTGGTTGGTGCCGCCTCCCATCTCATGGTGCAGCTGGTCTTGCGTTCCCGCCAGGGCCGCCTCCTGGGCGGAGACACGGCTCAGCAAGGTACAGGTCAGGGCCAGCATGGAAAGCAGCTGTTTTTTCATGTCCTGTCTGCCGATACGCGCACCACCTGGAACATGCCGGCGTGCATGTGGTAGAGCAAATGGCAATGGAACGCCCAGTCCCCCGGGGCATCGGCGCTGATCTCCAGCGCCAGCTTCTCTGCGGGCTTGACCAGCACGGTGTGTTTGCGGGGCTGGTGGATGCCATGGCCATTGACCAGTTCCATGAACATGCCGTGCAGGTGGATGGGATGGCCCATCATGGTGTCATTCACCAGCACCAGGCGTACCTTTTCTCCATACTGAAACCTGATGGGGTCTTTTACCTCGCTGAACCTGAGGCCATCAAAGGACCACATGTAGCGCTCCATGTTGCCGGTGAGATGGATCTCCAGATGGCGCCCGGGCGGCTTGCTGTCCTTGTTGGCCGCAAGGCTTCTGAGCTCGCTGTAGCGCAGCACCCGATGGGGCATGTGCCCAAGGCCGATGCCGGGCTCATCGAGCCGTGGGCTGGGTTGCATGACGAGGTGGTCGACACCCGCGCCACGGGCGTGGTCATGGCGCTGCATGGCGGCTTGATGGGTGCTGTGGTCCATGGTGGCCATGTCGCTTTCATTTTGCATGCCTTGATGATGGTCATGGCCTGCATGTGCAGGTGTCATGGCTGCGCCGTGGGCCATGCCCATGTCCCGCATGGTCAATATTGGCCTGGCACGCAAAGGGGGTACGGAAGCCTGCATGCCCTGGCGGGGGGCCAGGGTGGCCCGAGCATACCCGAGGCGTTCAATGGACTCGGCCATGAAGGTATAGGCCTGGTCCTGCTTCGGCTGGACGATGACGTCATAGGTCTCGGCGGTGGTGATCTGCAACTCGTCGGTCTCGATGGGCTGGACATCCTGCCCGTCGGCCTGCACCACGGTCATGGGCAACCCTGGGATGCGGATGTTGAACATGCTCATGGCCGAGCCATTGATGATGCGCAACCGTACTTGCTCGCCAGGCGTAAAGAGGAGTGTCTCGTTTTCCAGAGGGGTATGGCCGTTGATCAGGTAGCGATAGGTGGCGCCACCCACATCGGCAATATCGCTGGCCGCCATGCGCATGGCTCCCCAGCGCCAGCGATCAGCCAGCACGGCGCCAAGACCCTGGCGGCGGATCGCGTCGAGATTGTCTCGAATGGTGCGCTTCTGGAAGTTCAGGCTGTGGGCATCTTTCTTGAGGATGGCAAAGAGCCTTTCTGGCCGCATGAAGGTCCAGTCGGACAAAAACACCACATGCTCGCGGTCATAGGCTATGGGATCCGGCCCGGCAGGATCGATGATGAGTGGCCCATAATGGCCACTTTGCTGCTGCAGGCCCGAATGACTGTGGTACCAATAGGTGCCCGACTGGCTGACCGGGATACGATAGGTGAAGGTCTCGCCCGGAGCGATGCCGGCAAAGGTGAGCCCGGGCACACCATCCATGGCGTTGGGCAGCAGGATGCCGTGCCAGTGGATGGAGGTGGGCTCCTTGAGCCGATTGGTCACCGCCAGGGTGACCGTGTCTTTCTCCCGCCAGCGCAACACAGGTGCCGGCAGGCAGCCGTTGATGGTGGTCGCCTGGGTTCTGTGGCCTTCCAGCGTCATCGCCTGATGGGCGATGACCAACTCGAAGTGGGGGCCATGGAGCATGGCGAGGCCCCGGTGGGCCCCAGGCTCCGCGGCGGATGGATGGCGGCTGCGGCCCGGGGTGGCCCAGGCCACCGCCGTGGCGGCAGCCGAGTGCAGCAGATGGCGTCGTGTGATCATACCGATTCCCTCGTGGCGGCATGGCCAAACCAGCCGCGGGAGACACAGTCCTGGATGCAGGAGCGAGTTATTGGACTATTGGGGATCGGAAAATCAACACAGCAGCATGGTGCGCTGGGCAAGCAGCGGGTTGGGTGACGGCAGCAGGAAAGCAATCCAGGATAGCGACTGGGGCGCATCCTCGTCTATCCTGGGTGCAGGCAGCCGCGGCCCATACCAGGGTAGCTGGTCATGACTGTCCTGGTTGGTCTGAGCCAGGATCATGCTGCAATGACACCCATGCCCGGGACCACAGCAGGGTAGGTCATGGCAGGGTACCGCAAGACGTGTTTCTGCAACGAGACTGGCATTGGGGGTGGTGAACGCCGCGCTGCTGGACCGCCGGGCACCATGGCCGCAGCCCATGGACACCAACAGCAATGTCCACAGCAGAACAGGTCTCCACCAAGCCGACATGGCTACATTGGAGCAGTTTCCAGAAGTGCCTGTCAACGCTGGCCTGCGGTTTGCTATAGATAATGTCAGAACCAGTGCTTCATGGAGGATGCCATGCATACAGTCCAGACGAGACAAGCCGATCCCGCCTTGCTGCGCATCGATGGCAAGAGGTTGTGGGGTTCACTGATGGAGCTGGCCCAGATCGGGGCCACGGCCAAAGGCGGGGTGTGCCGCCTGGCGCTCACCGAGCTCGACAGGCAGGGCCGCGATCTGTTCGTGCGCTGGGCTGGTGCGGCGGGCTGCTCTGTGCGCGTGGATGCCATCGGCAATATCTTTGCCCGCCGGGCAGGTGCCGATCCCTCGGCCCCTGTGGTCATGACCGGCAGTCACCTGGACACCCAACCCACCGGCGGCAAGTTCGATGGCAACTATGGCGTGCTGGCCGGTCTCGAGGTGCTGCGCACCCTGAATGAGGCCGGGATCGTCACCAGGGCACCACTGGAGCTGGTGGTGTGGACCAACGAGGAGGGTTCGCGCTTCGTGCCGGTGATGATGGGCTCTGGCGTCTATGCCGGTGCCTTTTCCCTGGAGCATGCCCTGGCCCAGAAGGATCATGCCGGCATCACCGTGGCCGAAGCCCTGGCGCAGATCCAGTATGCCGGTGAGGAGGCGGTCATCCCCCACCCCACCAGGGCCTACTTCGAGGCCCACATCGAACAGGGTCCGGTACTGGAGGCGGCAGGCCGGACCATCGGCGTGGTCACGGGCGCCCTGGGGCAGCGCTGGTACGATGTGACCATCCAGGGCATGGAGGCCCATGCCGGCCCCACGCCCATGGACCAGCGCCGTGATGCCCTGCTGGCCGCCGCTGGGCTCATCGGGGAGGTCAACGCCATCGCCTTGCGCCATGGGCCCCATGCCAGGGCCACGGTGGGTTGGTTGGATGTCTTTCCCAACTCGCGCAATGTGATCCCCGGGCGGGTGACCCTGACTGTGGATCTGCGTGCTGCAGACGATGCCACGCTTGCTGCCATGGATGCGGAGCTCCAGGCTGCCTGTACGAGTCTACTCCCCGGCATCAGCGCCACCTGCCAGCAGGTGGTGTATTTCCCGCCGCAGCCCTTTGCCCCCGACCTGGTGCAGCAGGTGGAGCACAGCGCAGCGGCCCTGGGCTATACCAGCATGCCGGTGGTGAGTGGGGCTGGACACGATGCCGTCTATGTGGCCCGGGTGGCCCCTGCGGCCATGATCTTCGTACCCTGCAAGGATGGCATCAGCCACAACGAGATTGAGTCGGCCACAGCCGAGGATGTGGAGGCAGGCGGCAATGTCCTGTTGCATGCCATGCTGGCTGCCGCAAGCCAATAGGCTGGTTGAGGATACCCTGTTTGCCGGATGGTTTTTCCCGGCTTGGGGGGTCTGTTGAACGGTGATCTTGCTGTGCTGGTGGCCTATGGGGTGCTCATGCTGGCTGTGGGCTGGTATGGCAGGGTCCGGGCAAGGAGCCGGGACGATTACCTGTTGGCCGGCCGCCGCCTGGGTTATGGCATGTACCTGGGCACGCTGGCGGCTGTGGTCCTGGGCGGGGCCTCCACCATCGGCACCGTGCGCCTGGGTTATGTCCATGGCCTTTCCGGGGTCTGGCTCGTGTTCATGCTGGGGCTTGGTGTGATGGCGCTGAGCCTGTTGTTTTCCTCCACCATCAGCGCGTTGCGCCTCTATACCATCACCGGGCTGCTGGCACAGCGCTATCATCACCAGGCAAAACGTCTCGGTGGCGTATTCATGGTGGCCTATCTGCTCATGGTGGCTGTGACTGCCACCATGGCCATCGGCACGGTGGTGCAGACCATGTTCCAGCTGCCCAGGATCCCCACCACCATCCTGGTGAGCCTGGTGGTGGTGCTCTATACCACCTGGGGTGGCATGTGGTCGCTCACCCTCACCGACTGCACCCAGTTTGTCATCATGACCGTGGGTGTTTTTGGGTTGTTGCTACCCGCCGCCCTGAGACATGGCGGTGGCTGGAGCACCTTGCATGCAGCGCTGCCAGATTCATTTTTTGCGCTGGATACCATCGGTTACCCGACCATTGCGGGCTTTTTCCTGCTGTACTTCTTTGGGATCCTCATGGGCCAGGATATCTGGCAGCGCCTTTTTACCGCCCGCAGTGCTGCTGTGGTGCGCTATGCAGGTCTTGGGGCCGGGATCTACTGCATGTTCTATGGCCTGGCCTGCACAATCATCGGTATGGCAGGCCATGCATTCTTGCCGCATCTCGATCTGGATCGCGTTGATCAGGCCTTTGCCCGTATTACCATGCAGGTCTTGCCCATGCCGTGGCGTGGTTTGGTGGCCAGCGCCGCCCTGGCAGCAATCATGTCCACCGCCAGTGCTGCCCTGCTGGGTTGTGCCACCGTGTTGCGGCAGGACGTATTGGGGCCTATCGGCATAGCACCTGGAACCGAAGGCATCTTGCAGAACGAGCGAGGCTTGGTATGGCTCACAGGGATCGTGATGCTCGGCTTGGTCTGCCTCATGGGCGATGTCATGGGGGCTTTGAGCGTGGCCTATAACCTGTTGGTGGGCACGCTGCTCGTGCCCACGCTGGGTGCTTTACTGTGGCGCAAGGCCAGCGCCACCGGTGCCTGGGCGGCCATGATCATGGGAGGCTTTGTCGCCATGGTGCTCATGGCTTCGCAAGGCGTGTTGAGCCCAACCGTGCCTCTCATGGCTTTGCTTGCCGCCCTGCTGGGATTCGTGGCAGGCAGTCTGGCGCGGCCCACCACGGCTTTTCCAGCCTCGCCAGGTTCCTAGTTCCATCATGCCCAGGCGGTTTATCCTGGCGGTGAGGCTGTGTTTTACCGTGACCTGCTGACCTGACCGATCAGGTCTCTGAATCAGACCTCTGGCGCCTCTTGTCTGAGACTTTGCATGTCAATGACGAACCGGTACCTCACATCGCTGCGCAGCATGCGCTCATAGGCCTCGTTGATGGATTGGATGGGGATCAACTCGATGTCACAGGCAATGTTGTGCTTGGCGCAGAAGTCGAGCATCTCCTGGGTCTCTGGGATGCCGCCAATCAAAGAGCCCGCCAGGGTACGTCTTTTGAAGATGAGATTGAATACCTCGGGCGATGGATGGGGGTGGTCAGGAGCACCCACCAGGGTCATGGTGCCATCGCGCTTGAGTAGATTGAGGTAGTCATCCAGCTTGTGTGGTGCTGCCACCGTATCGAGAATGAAGTTGAAGCTGTTGGCATGGCGAGCCATGGCGTCTGGGTCGGTGGAAAGAACCATCTCCCTGGCACCAAGGCGCAACGCATCTTCCTTCTTGCCAGGCGACCTTGAAAAGAGCACCACGTGGGCCCCCATGGCCGCGGCGAGCTTGATGGCCATATGACCGAGGCCACCGAGACCCACCACACCCACCTTGTGTCCCGCAGTGACGCCCCAGTGGCGCAACGGCGAAAAGGTGGTAATACCGGCACACAACAGGGGGGCGCAAGCAGCCAGATTGGTCTGTGACGGCATGCGCAGCACGAAATGCTCCTTGACCACGATGGTCTGGGAATAGCCGCCGTAGGTATTCTCCCCGCCATAGACAGGGCCATTGTAGGTGCCGGTGAAGCCGTGCTCGCAATACTGCTCGAGCCCCTCTGCGCACGATGGACAATGCAGGCAACTGTCCACCATGCAGCCCACCCCAACCACATCGTCCACCTTGAAGCGCTTGACGCCCTTGCCCACTTCCGCGACGCGGCCTACGATCTCGTGCCCAGGGACGCTGGGAAAGAGCGTATTGTTCCATTCGTTGCGAACCGTATGCAAATCGGAGTGACATACCCCGCAATAGAGGATCTCGATGCGCACATCGTCGGCCCCTACCGCACGGCGTTCGAAGCGAAAGGGCCGCAGCGGGCTTTTGGGGTCCATGGCTGCATAACCAAGCGTCTGTATCATTCCTGATTCCTCACATGGATAAAAAGCTGCAAACTGGGTGAAACCGCTCACTGAGCGATGGATCGGGTCAATGACTGTTATGGGTCCAGTATAGCTTACAAGAGAGAAACCATGCCATAGCATGGCATGATAGCAATGCTCTCGTGCCTGCTTCTCGTGAGATATCCGCGTGGAGGAAGCTGGAACTGGCCCGGCAGCTGGGCATGGAGAGGCCCTTTCTGGAATGATATGCCTTGGTTGGTATCAGCCCTGCTCGTCCTGTTCCGGCGCCATGCGGATGAAGGCGGTAGGACATTCATTGGCGCAGATTCCGCAACCCTTGCAAAAGGCCATGTCGAAGACATAGGGCGAGCCGTCGCCCTGGATGGTGTGATTCAGCTTCAGGACCGCCTGGTCTGGGCAGAAGGTCCAGCAGTTGTCGCAGATCATGCAGTTGCCGCAACTCAGGCAACGCACCGCCTCATCCAGTGCCTGGCGGGCAGTCAGGGATTGTTCGATCTCCGCCTCGCCTTGGCGTTGTGCCACGGGCAGGATGGATGGCTCGGCCCGGGGTGCTGTTTCGAAATACTGTAGATGCATCTCGGTGATGGGCACCAAGGGGCGCTGTTTTTCCGGTAGGAGCGGATTATTGCACAAGGCGGCATGGATGGCCGCGGCAGCACGCCTGCCATCGCCAATGGCCGGGCTGGCCATGCCGCTGCTGCCGCTACGGGCGTCACCCCCGGCATAGAGACCCTGATGGTGGGTCATGCGCCCATGGTGATCCACGTCGAAATAGTCCAGACCCTGCAGCAAGGACTCGAAACCGCTGGGGTCCACCGTCTGGCCGATGGCCGGGATCACCTCGTCCACCATGAGTACCTGTTCTGTGCCCGGAAAGCCATGGCGATGCCATTTGCCGTCTGCCCCCCGCATCTTCTTCATGGCCACCAGCACCACCCCGATGATGCGATTGCCGCGCAACAGCAGGCGTTCGGCGCCGCAGTTGGCATGGATGACAACACCTTCTTCCATGGCCTGGCGCACCTCCCGGGCGATGGCGCGCATGGGGTCCTCGGCATCCCATGGCAGGCCATTGTGGGTGACCAGATGCACCTCCTCCACACCGCAGCGTTTCAGGGCCCGGGCCACATCCACAGACGTGTTGCCACCGCCCACCACCGCAATCTTATGCCAGGGCGGCATGGAGCCCACCTCCATCCAGGTGTGCAGCAACGCCAGGCCATCATGGAGCTGGGCAGGCACCACCCCGGCCACATCCCAGGGTTTGGTGCGCTGGCTGCCCGGCGCCAGGAACACGGCGGCGAACTCGCGGCGCAGTTCGTCCAGGTCCACATCGCTGCCCACCCGGGTATGGCCCTGCCAGGTGATGCCGGTTTCCAGGATGCGGCGCGCCTCGGCCTGGAGGATCTCCTTGGGCATGCGGTAGGGTGGGATCGAGGTGGCCACCGTGCCGCCGGGTTCCACCAGGGCATCGAAGATGGTCACCGCATGACCCAGGCGGCGCAGATGGTAGGCGCAGGCAAGCCCCGCCGGGCCGCCGCCCACCACCGCCACCGCGGGTTCTGTGGTCGTTTGTGGAATGCCTGGATAAGCCCATTGGTTATGCAGCGCCGCATCGCCAAGATAGCGTTCCACGGCATGGATGGCCAATGCCTCATCGAACTGTCCCCGGTTGCAGGCCGTCTCGCAGGGATGATGGCAGATGCGCCCTGTGGTAGCTGGCAGAGGGTTGGCTGTCACCAGGATTTCCCAGGCGCTCTTCACATCACCGTTGGTAAGCGGCGCCAGATAGGCCTGGGCATCCTCTCCTGCGGGACAGGCTCCGGCGCAGGGCGCCAGCCCATGCAGATGCCGTGGGGCGACCAGGTCGCGCCAGCTGCCCGTCTTGAAGGCCATGGCGCTGCCCGGCTGTGCAAAGCCACCCCTGGTCATGCGCTCGGCCATCAGACTGCTCCCGGTGGGACGACAGCCACCGTGCCACGGCGCACGCTGGCGGCAGCGTGGCTGTCGCCAGACTCAGGCTGGCTTTCCTGTAAGCCGTAATGAGCGATGTTGTGGTCCGCCAGGGCCTGCAGATGGGCCAGTTCCTGTCTTGCCATGGGATCGTCTGCAAAGAGATGGCGAAAACGCCCCTGTGGCTTCAGGTAATCCACCACTGGACGCACCCGGCGCAGCGGCATGGCGCTGGTCTGCTGGCCATACTCCATCTCGATCAGTGGCACAAGGCCGGTCTCCACGCCCAGGCGTGCCACCTCGATGCCCTTGGCCGAATCATGCATCCAGCCCAAGGGGCATGGGGAATGGATCATCAGGAAGGCAGGCCCGGGTGTCTGGATGCCACGGCGCACCTTGTCCTTGAGGTCATTGGGATAGGCCACCGAGGCCGTGGCCGCATAGGGCATGCAATGGGCGGCGATGATGGCGACGATATCCTTCTTGAGATGGCGCTTGCCGGTGCGCGCTATGCCCGCTGGGGACGTGGTGGTGGCGGCGGCAACCGGCGTGGAACTGGAGCGCTGGACGCCGGTGTTCATGTAGGCTTCGTTGTCGTAGCATACGAAAAGCACATTGTGACCGCGCTCGATCATCCCTGAAAGGGCCTGGAAGCCGATGTCGAAGGTGCCACCATCCCCGGCAAAGGCCAGCACCTTGGTGCTGATGTCGCGCGCCTTGAAGGCCGCCTCCATGCCGGCGGCTAGGGCTGCGGTATTGGAAAACACCGAATGCATCCAAGGGATGGTCCAGGCCGATTGCGGCCAGGCCGTGGTGAATACCTCGAGGCAGCCCGTGGCATTGGCCACCACCACATCGGGTCCGCTGCTCTCCAGCACCAGCCGGGCCGCCAGAGCCTGACCGCAGCCCTGGCAGGCGCGATGACCCGGCGTGAGCCCCTCGAAGCGGCTTTGTTGCTGTCTGATGCTGGACATATCCCGTAGGGCTGCTGTGTTGTTCATGCTATACCATCCTCCAGGTGATCGGGGATCAGGTCCAGGATAACGGTTGCCCCACGGCTGGGGCCCTGCGCCAGGGCAAGTACCTGCTGCCAGGCCTCCAAGGGGATATCCCTGCCGCCCAGCCCCATCACCGCGCTGTGTATCCTGGGGGTCGTGCTGGTGCCATAGAGGGCGCGACACACCTCGGCGGCCACGATGCCCCCTGCCCCAGGCGAGAAGGCGCGTTCCAGCACCACCACGTCACTCAGGCCTGCCAGGGCTTGACGCAGCGCTGCCTCTGGAAAGGGCCGCAAGGCGCGCAGCTTGATGAGCTTGGCAGGTGGCAGGTTCCTGGCCTGTTCACGACCCTCCCACAGGGTGCCATGGACGGCGCCGAGGCACAGGACACCGATCCTGGCGTCATCCGGGCCGTCCACCTCCAGGACCCCGCCGCTGGCGCGTCCCGTGATGCCCGCATAGGCTGCATCCACCTCTTCAATGGCGGCCAGGGCCTGGTACATGGCCTGGTCATGGGCGTAGCGAATCTCGGTGAAGTGATCCGGCGCCACCATGGTACCCAGGGTCAACGGCTGGCGGCTGTCCAGGGTGTGTGCAAAGGTATAGGGCGGCAGGAAGTGATCCACTTCTTCCTGGGTGGGCAGGCTGACGCCTTCCAGGGTATGGGTGAGGATGTAGCCGTCCACACAGACCATCACCGGCAACTCCAGCCTTTCGGCCAGCAGGAAGGCCTGGATGGTGGTGTCGATGGCTTCCTGGTTGGAGGCGCAGTAGAGCTGTATCCAGCCGGCATCGCGCAGCGCCATGGCATCCTGGTGGTCGTTCCAGATGTTGATGGGTGCCGAGACGGCCCGGTTGGCGCAGGTCATCACCAATGGAATACGCAAGCCGGCAATGTTGAACAGCACCTCGGCCATGAGCAACAGGCCCTGGCTGGCCGTGGCGGTATAGGCACGGCATCCCGCAGCTGCAGCTCCCAGCGCCACGGTAGCCGCCGAAAACTCGCTTTCCACGCTCACATATTCGCAGCGCAACCTGTTGTCGGCCACCAGCTTGGCAATATGCTCCACGATATGGGTTTGTGGCGTGATGGGATAGGCAGCCACCACACCGGGACGTGCCAGGGCCACGGCATGGGCGATGGCCTGCGACCCCTCAAGCGGCTCCAGCATGGCCTGTCTCCTGGTGCTGAGCTGATCCGTCGTATAGGGCATGGTGTGCCAAATCGTGCCAAGCGCCGGGAGCCACCAGGCTACCCATCGCCCTGACCACCTCCAGGTTGGCCTGTAGCATGCCTGGTTTGAGGCGGGCGGTCATGGCCTGTTCCAAGGCGGCTGGCTCCAGTACGCCGGTGAGTGCCGCCCAGGCCGCCAGCAAGGCGGTGTTGGGAATGTTGCGCCCCAGGTGTTGCCTGGAAAGATCGCTTGCCGGGACACCAAAAGTCTGCCAGTTGCGGCCCTGCATCCGCTCGCCCAGGCGGGCATGCAATGTGGCCTGGTCTGCGGGGCTGTTGACCAGCAAGCCGCCGCCAGCCACCAGGCCTGCTGTGGTTTCCTCGAGACCCAGCAGTTTTTCGTCCTGGACGATCACAAAATGGGGTGTGCGCACCGCAGCGTGCAACCGGATGGGGCGGGCTGCCAAGCGTACATAGGCTGCCACGGGCGCACCGCGGCGCTCGGCACCGAAAAACGGGAACGCCTGGGCATGCAGCCCACCGGCAATGCCGGCATGGGCCAGCAGGTAGGCAGCTACTACGTTGCCTTGGCCACCACGGCCATGGATGCGCACCTCAAGCATGCTACTCCTCCATGCTTTTGTTCAGGGTATCACATCTTGCAAAGGCATGCTCCCTGGCAGGGTGGCGCCGGCCTCATGGTCTGAGGATGACGACGGTATCCCGCCGCTGAGCATGGTTGCGATACATGAAAAACGGCTGCTTTTCATGGTCATCTCTCCGTACGGCAAGATGGGGAGCCTGCATGGGCATGCAGGGACGCTCCAGGTGGAGCAAACTGGGCCGACCAATGTTCAGTGTGGCGGATGTTGCGCCTTATGGCCTCCATGGGTACCCTCTGTGCCTGCAGAGTCTTCTTGCAGACGCAGGTCATCGAGCCCAGCCAGACCATAACGCTCGAGATAATGCAGCAGCCCAGCACAGATGTGGTTGGCAGCCAGCGGGTCATCGAACAGCACCGTGCCCAGACCCACCGCCCGGGCACCCAGCAACAGCATGGCCAGGACATCCTCGGTATTGCTCACCCCGCCCTGCCCCAGTACCGGTACGCCGGCACGCCGCGCCACGCCCAATACCTCGCTGACCTTGCGCAGTGCAATGGGCCGGATGGCAGGTCCCGACAGCCCCCCGCCCCCAGCCCCCAGGATCGCCCGGCGCCTGTGGACATCGATGGCAAGGCCCGGGACGGTATTGATGGCACACAGGGCATCGGCGCCGGCCTCGGTAACGGCCTGGGCCACGGCGGCAATGGGCTGGGCACTGGGCGAAAGCTTGACCAGTAACGGCTTGCTGGTCACCCGGCGACAGGCGGCTGTCACGGCGGCGGCCATGGCCGGATCGGTGCCGAAGTGGATGCCGCCTGCCTTGATGTTCGGACAGGATATGTTGAGTTCGATGGCGGCGATGGGCGAATCATCGAAGACAGCGCTCACTTCCCGGTATTCCTCCACAGTGCCACCGCAGACATTGGCGATGTAATGGGTCTGGCTCATGTCAAGCCTGGGCAAGATGCGCTGCACCACGGCATGCACGCCGGGATTCTGCAGCCCGATGGCGTTGAGCAGCCCAGATGGTGTTTCCACGAGCCTTGGCGGTGCCGCCCCAACCGAGGGCTGCAGCGTGGTGCCCTTGAGGATCACGGCCCCCACGCTTGCATGGGAAAAGCCGGCTACGCGGGTGAGACTGTCTCCGAATCCCACGCAGCCCGACAGCAGCACCAATGGCGTGGCCAACTCCAGGCCAGCCAACGTGGTAGCCAGGGGATTCCTGGTGACGGCCTGGTCCTGGTTGTCGGCTGGTGGACTGGTCATGTGTTTCCTGGCAGATGGCGACCCCGGCAGGACTCGAACCTGCAACCACCGGCTTAGAAGGCCGATGCTCTATCCGTTGAGCTACGGGGCCATGGCCCGATGGGTTCGGCAGACCGCGGGCTTCCCTGGGGCAGACGGGCATCGCGAAGGCCGCAAAGAGAGAGGCAAGCCGCCCACTGGCGCCGAGCGTTGTGGCCAGTGTAGCACGCTTCAGCGCAGATCCAATCGCCAGGGAAGCAATGGCTCATCAAGCGCGCTCTCCCTGGCCCACAGGGCCACCTTGAAGCCCTCGCCCATGGCCTCGGGGCGCAGCAGCGTCTGTAAGGCGGCCTTGCTGCCTTTTTCCTGGAGCCATCCCTGGAGCTGCCGCGGGGTACGTTCCTGCAAAGCCTGCAGGCAGGACAACAGATATTGGGCCTGGGTGGCTGCTCCCTGCAAGGAAAAACCATGGTTTTCAACCGCGCGATGGACCGCCGTCCAGTCCACCCAGACAGTGATGTCCTGCAGACCAGGCAGCAGCAGCGGATCATCCCAGGCCAGGTGGTGGCGATGGCACATCAACGTGCCCTGGCGGCGCTGCGGATGGTAGTACACACTCCGG
>WOYI010324494.1_pt1 | contig 18323 bp, 15 predicted proteins | sample 6423411 | NCBI WGS metagenome assembly WOYI01 (sample SAMN13441803, study PRJNA592873) | oil field metagenome | biome: oil field; feature: oil-well bore; material: oil-contaminated soil; isolation source: oil-contaminated soil from oil-well borehole | place: Germany: Wietze | collected 2016-10-18 ...
GGGCAAGATTGAGGATGCCCGGATCGCTGAACTGATCAACGAATTCTTTGACCTGCGCCCCGGCGCGATCATCCGCGACCTCGACCTGCGCCGACCGATCTACCAGCAAATTTCGAATTACGGACACTTCGGACGGGACGACCTGAACCTGACCTGGGAAAACACGAGCAAGGCTGCTCTGCTGCGGGATGCAGCCGGGCTGTAGAGTCTAGTTTTATATCCCCTGGCGAATCGCATTCGTAGCGGCGTTGCAGATAACGCCGCTACGGTTTTAATCGCCTCAATGCGGACGGCCTGAAATGACAGGCGCACGGAGCAGAATGCGCACTTCCTCAGTACGCACCATCATTCCGGTGCGCTCAACACCGGAGCGCGCTCCACTCAGTTCATTTGCAGGGCGGGTCTGCGACCCGCCCTGCAAATCATTTACTACACATTGAACCGGATCTCTATGACATCCCCGTCTTCGACGATGTAATTCTTCCCCTCCAGGCGCAGGCGGCCCTGGTTGCGCGCTTCGGCGAAACTGCCCAGGCTGACCAGGTCGTCATACGAGACCACTTCCGCCCGGATGAAGCCCTTTTCCATATCGGAATGGATCACGCCGGCGGCCACCGGCGCCGTGGCGCCGCGGGCGACCGTCCAGGCATGGACTTCCTTCTCCCCGGCGGTGAAGAACGACTGCAGCCCCAGCAGGTCATAGGACAAACGGATGAAGCGGTTCAGGCTGGGTTCTTCGATCCCATATTCCCTCAGGAACAGTTCCGCCTCTTCGGGGGGCAGCTGGGCGATATCCATCTCCAGCTTGGCCGGGATGTTGACGACCTGCGTACGGGCATAGGGCGTTTCGACCTCGACCGGCGTCTGGTCTTCAGAGTGGTTGATCACGATCAACTGGGGTTTGCGGCTGAGGAACCCGTAGCTGGAAAGCATCTTTTCCTCATCATCGGTGTAGGACTCATTCCGCAGGGGGATCTCTTCACTGAGGAGCGCTTGGAGCTTCTCGAAGAGTGCTGTCTCCCGGGCCACCACGCCCTTATCCCGCCCAACGCCGCCGCGCTTGCGTTCTTCTTCCAGCCGCTGCAGCTTGCGCTCAACGAGGATCATGTCGTTGAGGATCAGCTCGGTTTCCATATTGGACAGGTCGCGCACCGGGTCCACACTGCCGGCCAGGTGCGGCACGCTGGGATTCTCAAACTGGCGCACCACGTGGATGAAGCCGTCCATTTGGGAGAGGGTGTTGAGCAATGGGCCGGAGATGCCGCCTTCGGCCGCTTTGCCTTCCAGCCCCGCGATGTCGGCGTAGGTCACTTTGGCATAGACGGTCTTCTTGGGTTTGAAGATCTCGATCAGCTTTTCGACGCGCGAGTCGGGCACGTCAATGACCGCAGTATGCACTTCCATCTTGCCGCCGCTGATGCCGGTGGGCACGTCGCCGCGGGTCAGCGCATTGAAGAGGGTCGTTTTGCCGGATTGGGGCAGTCCGATGATTCCGAGTTCCATATCTTCACTCCATCCAAAGCAGCCCTGCCCGGTTGCCCGTCAGGACTGCGGCGTTTGATCCACGAATATCTCACAATCATACCTGAGATTTGGGGAATTGGCGGTGCGGGTTGGCTTTCCTGCTCTTCGTGCACCACTCCCTGAAGTGAACCCGCCGGTGGTGCACCATTTGCAGTGATCTTTTGTTGTCCTTCAAAAGTGTCCAGTATGTTGCTATCAAGCCGATGCGCTGTCCCAAAAAGAAAGGGGGGCCTATTGAATAAAATTTTTATTACTTCTTGTTCTCACAACCTTTGCAGCGATGCTGTTTCTACAGTACAAGCGGTAAGGGCGAAGCCTGCCCCGCCCTTACGATCTGTTCCACAAGGAACTTTCTCCTCCCCTCATGTGGGAAAGAATAACTATCTCATGGATATCCGTCATTTCTCTTCTCTGCTGCCGGTTTCAGTTTTAACACAAGGGGGTGCAATGTCCATAGCTCAATGAAAGTAAAGCATTAATATCCCTATGGGTTATAATTGCCCTGTTCACTGCACAGAAACGAGTTTATGGCTGACCAACACCGCCCACTGCCCAAGCGCTGGCACATCCACCATCTGATCCCCAATGATATTTCACAAGGTCTGAGCGATTTCTCGCCGCTGATGCGGCAGATGCTTTATAACCGCGGCTTTGAGACGGCCGACGCGGCCGCGGCTTTTATCGCCGGCACCGTGAGCCACTCCACAGACCCCTTCCTGCTGACCGGGATGGCAGCAGCCGTCGAGCGCCTGCATGCCGCGGTCAGCAGCAATGAGAAGGTGGCCGTCTACGGCGATTACGACGCCGACGGCGTGACCTCTACGGCGCTGCTGACGGAGTGGCTGACGAAGATGGGCCTGACGCCCCGGCCCTATATCCCCGACCGCTACGATGAGGGCTACGGGCTGAATGACGACGCCATCCGCCAATTGGCCGCCGAGGGCATCACCCTCGCGATCACGGTCGACTGCGGCGTGCGCGCCGTCGGGGAGACGGCCCTGGCGAACTCGTTAGGGATGGACGTGATCATCAGCGACCACCACCATCCCGGGCCGGAACTACCCGCTGCGGTGGCCGTGATTGACCCCAAACAGGATGGCGATATCTATCCGGAAAAATACCTGGCGGGAGTGGGGCTGGCGCATAAACTGGTCCAGGCCTACCTGACACGTTACCCTCAAAAAGGCCTCCTGGCCGACGATTGGCTGGACCTGGTGGCGATCGGCACGGTGGTGGACCTGGCGCCGCTCAAAGGCGAGAACCGGATGCTGGTGAAGCAGGGCCTGGACAAGATCAGGCGCAGGCCGCGGCAGGGGCTTTATTCCCTGGCGCAGGTGGCGCGGATCGACCTCACGAAATGCACCGCGGCCAACCTGGGCTTTGGTTTGGGGCCGCGGTTGAACGCCGCCGGCCGGCTGGATTCGGCCCTGTCTTCGCTTGAATTGCTGCTGACCGATAACGTCTATGAAGCCGGACGGCTGGCCCAGCAATTGGATACCTATAACAGCGACCGCCAGGACATGACCACGGAGATCCGCGAGAAAGCCGCCGAACGCGTGCTGGGCGAGGACCCCGATGCGCTGCTGTTCTTCGCTGCCGACCCGGATTTCAGCGAGGGCGTGGTGGGGCTGGCCGCCTCACGCCTGGTGGAATCCTATTACCGCCCCTCCATCGTGGCCCACCAGGGCGAAGCGTTCACGGTCGCTTCCTGCCGCTCGATCCCCGAGTTCCATATCACGCAGGCGCTGGATGCCTGCGCGGATTTATTGGTCCGCCACGGCGGGCACGCCGCAGCCGCGGGCTTCACCGTGCGCAACACCGACCGCGATGCGCTGGTCTCACGACTGCGGGAGATCGCAGTCGAGCAGCTGGGCGAATTGGAATTGCTGCCCGAACTAATAGTGGACCGGGAGATCAAACTGGACAAGCTGGACCGGCGGTATATCCCCGGTATTTTGGAAGACCTGCACAAGCTGGAGCCGACCGGGCGCGGCAACCCCGAGCCGCTGTTCGTCTCCCGCAGCGTGGCCGTGCGGCAAGCTCGGCTGGTGGGGCGGGAGGGCAGGCACCTCAAACTGACCCTGCAAGCGGGTGAGAAGGCGTTTGACGCGATCGCCTTCCGGCAGGGGTATTGGATGGACGAAATGCCCGACCGGATCGATATCGCCTATCGTTTCGAGGTCAACGAGTTCAACGGCCGCAGCACCCTGCAGTTAAATGTGAAGGACATCAAGGCGGCGGAGGAAGGCGAGGACTAAGCGGAAATTGATTCCGCGATTGGCGAGCGGGATCAGAGAATTATTATCTGAGTGGCCCTTCCTGTTTTGATGGGAATGAGGACCGCACAAAGGGGAATTTATCAACCTGATTTATTTACTTATTGAGAATTAACAAGTTCTCCAGGGGCCGCCCGCCGCGGCGGCCTTTGAGTCGCTTTATTTTAGCGCTTTCTCCGTTCAATTAAAACCTTTGCTAATTTCGATATAAAACAAACGTTCCAACTTTAAGGTTCACATGGTAAAATCAGCGCATGGATTTATTTGACCATGCCATGCAGGAAAGCCTGCAGCACGAATCCCCTCTGGCGGACCGGATGCGCCCGCAGACCCTGGATGAGATCGTCGGCCAAGACCACATCATCGGTGAAGGGCGCCTGCTTCGGCGCGCCATCCAGGCGGACCGCTTGTTTTCATCGATCATCCTCTATGGCCCGCCGGGCACCGGCAAGACCACCCTGGCGCGGGTCATCTCCAACCTGACCGAAGCCCATTTTGAAAGCCTCTCCGCCGTGCTGGCCGGCGTGGCCGACTTGCGCAAGGTGATCGCCGAGGCCACCGAACGGCGGCGGCTCTATCAGCGCCGCACGATCCTGTTCATTGACGAGGTGCACCGCTGGAACAAGTCCCAGCAGGATGCCCTGCTGCCGCATGTGGAAAACGGCCTGGTGACCCTGATCGGCGCGACCACCCAAAACCCCTATTTTGACGTGATCAAGGCGCTGGTCTCCCGCTCGCGGGTCTTCGAGATGAATTCGCTGACGGAGGACGATATCCGCCAGATCCTCGAACGGGCGCTGGCCGACCCGGAACGCGGCTATGGCAAGCTGAAAGTGGACCTGGCCCCGGAGGCGATGGCGCATCTGACACGTATGGCCGGGGGCGACGCGCGCAACGCGCTTAACGCCCTGGAGCTGGCCGTGGAAACCACACCCCCTGACAAGGACGGCGTGATCCATATCGGCCTGGACGTGGCCCAGGAATCCATCCAGAAACGCGCCGTGTTGTACGACAAGAACGACGACGCCCACTACGATACCATCTCGGCCTTCATCAAGTCCGTGCGCGGGTCGGACCCCGACGCGGCGCTCTACTGGCTGGCGAAGATGCTCTACGCGGGCGAAGACCCGCGCTTCATCCTGCGGCGGCTGATCATCCTGGCCGGTGAGGATATCGGCATGGCGGACCCGATGGGCCTGGTCGTCGCCAATGCCGCCGCCCAGGCGTATGAATACATCGGCCTGCCGGAAGGCATTTTCCCCATCACCGAAGCGACGATCTACCTGGCGACGGCGCCGAAATCCAACTCCGCGTTCGCCTACCATGCCGCCCTGGCGGAAATTGAAGAGAACGGCGCCGGGCCGGTGCCAATCCACTTGATGGATTCCAGCCGCGATGCCAAGGGACTGGGGCACGGGCAGGGTTATAAGTATCCCCACGACTACGAGGGCCACTGGACCCCGCAGCAATACCTGCCGACCACGATGCTGGGGACCACATTCTACAAACCCGGCGACCTGGGCTACGAAGCTGAGGTGCGAGACCGGGTGAAACGCTGGCGGGAAGCGCAGGCAAAGGCCCTGGCCGACATTAAGAAAGAAGCAGAGGAGTCCTGAAATGGCTGTGATCCTCCTGATCCGGCATGGCGAGAACGATACGGTGGGCAAGACCCTGGCCGGGCGGCTGCCGAACGTGCACCTGAATGAGAAAGGGCAGGCGCAGGCCCGCCGGCTGGCGGCCGGTCTGGCGGCGCTGCCGATCAAGGCCGTTTATGCCAGCCCGTTGGAGCGCGCCCAGGAAACGGCGGAGCCGATCGCACGGGTGCACGGGCTGCCGGTCAAAACGCTGCCTGCATTATTGGAGGTTGATTTCGGCGCCTGGCAGGGCCAACGCCTCAGCCGCCTGAAGAGAGGCCGGCTTTGGAAGACGGTGCAGGACAATCCGGCGTCGTTCCGCTTCCCCAAAGGCGAGAGCTTCGCCGAGGCGCAGGCGCGCGTAGCAGCGGGGTTGACCGCGATCAGCGAACAATATGGCGGGAAGGATATGGTGGTTTGCGCAGCGCACAGCGACGTGATCCGCCTGGCTGTGGCGCACTTCCTGGGTCTGCCGCTGGACCATTTCCAGCGCGTCCAGATCGCCCCTGCCTCGGTGACAGTGTTGGTTCTGAATGGGGGGAAGGCCTTCTTCGGCCCAATCAATTATATGTTTGGCTTTCCGGCGTTTGATTAATTGGCATTCATTTAGTGTAAGAAGGCGCATCATTTCGATTGGCCTTTATCCTGCGCGGGGGGCCACCATACCCCCTCCCTGCACCATTGATAGGCATTATTGAAAGCTGTGCCGGCCCGACCCATAGGATGAGAACTCCATCGCTTCGCTCATAATGACAAAATCTTTGTTGTCGCAATGACAAATTTCCCGGCCCGCACCATCACCCCCTTGACGAAGTAAACTATAATTACGCGCAGGCTTTTATCCGAAAGGAGTGGATTGTGGACCCCATCTTCGTCACACCCGGAGATCCCGTTAAACTGAACGAACTGCCGACCCGTTACGACGGCGAACTGACCAAAAAAGAGGGCAAGGACCAGCTTAAAGACCTCGCCGGCACGCTCAGCGACCTGCAGGAACTGCTCTATGCGGAGCATCAACAAAAGCTGCTGATCGTCCTGCAGGGGATGGATACCAGCGGCAAGGACGGCACCATCCGGCATGTCTTTGGCGACGTCAACCCGCAGGGCACGAAGGTCTTCAACTTCAAGGTACCCACGCAAAAAGAGCTGGACCACGATTACCTCTGGCGCGTCCACCAGAACACCCCCGGCAGCGGGGAGATCGTGATCTTCAACCGCTCGCACTATGAGGACGTGCTGGTCGTCCGCGTGCACGGGCTCGTGCCGGAAGCTGTCTGGGGAAAGCGCTACGACCACATCAACGCCTTCGAGAAGCTGCTGACGGATGAGGGCACCACGATCCTCAAATTCTTCCTGCATATCAGCAGGGAAGAGCAGGCAGAGCGTTTTCTGGCCAGGCTGGATAGGCCCAACAAGCATTGGAAGTTCAACCCCGGCGACCTGGACGAACGGGAATTTTGGGGCGACTATCTGCAGGCCTATGAAGACATGGTCAACCGCACCAGCACACCCTGGGCCCCCTGGGTGGTGGTGCCCTCGGACCGCAAGTGGTACCGCAACCTGACCGTCGCCAAAGTGATCGTTGAGGCGCTGCAGAGTCTCGATATGCACTTCCCCAGGAAAGTCCCGGAGATTGAGAAGTACCGGGGCATTGTTGAAGAAATGGTGGCTGACGGGAAAGAATGACGGGCGAATCCGCTGAACCTTATTTGCGCTATGTGATCGCCGGCTGCCTGAACCGGGACTATATCCTGCCGGTTTCAGGGAAGCCGCAGATCGACGTCCTGGGCGGCAACCTGGCGTATGCCGCCGCGGGCCTGGGGTTGTGGGGTGCCGCAGCCGGGCTGGTCGCCCGGGTGAGCCGGGACTACCCCCTGGATTGGCTGTCGCCTTTCAAAACGGCCGGCTTTGACCTGGCCGGCGTGCGCCTATTAGACGGAGAAATGGACACCCGCCGGTTCCTGGCGCATGCCGATGCCATGACGACCTACCACGATAACCCCGTGCAGCATTTTGCCGAACGCGGGCTGACCTTCCCGCCGTCCCTGCTGGGCTATCAGGCGAAGACCGCCAACATCAGCAGCCGCACAACGCCGCTGCGCCAGTCCATCCAGATTTCGGATATTCCTGAATCCTATCTGGAAGCCAGCGCCGTCCACATCTGCCCCATTGACTACCTCTCGCACCTGATCCTCCCTTCCGTCTTCCAGCAGGGCCAGGCCACGACCATCACGCTTTCCCCCGCGCCCGGCTACATGTCGCCCTCCTTCTGGGAGGAGATCCCCAGGCTGCTCTCGGATATTACGGCCTTCATCGTATCTGAAGAGGACCTGCGCAGCCTCTTCCAGGGCCGCAGCACCGATCTCTGGGAAATGGCCGAAGCGACGGGCGGCTTTGGACCGGAGTTCGTCCTCATACGGACCGTGAACGCCGGCTACTATGTTTACGACCGGGTCAGTCACCAGCGCTGGGTGGTCCCGCAATACACCGTGACCGTAGCCGATCCGACCGGTCTGATGGATGCCTTCGCGGGCGGGTTCCTGGCCGGTTATCGCGAACATTATAATCCACTGGACGCCGCCCTGATGGGCGCGATCAGCGCTTCGCTGGTGGTGGAAGGCAGCGGCGTGTTCTATGCGCAGGGGGCAATGCCCGGCCTGGTGACCGCCCGGCTGGATGCGCTGCGCGAATTGGTCCGACAGATCTAAGTTTTGCCGTAAGGGGGTTTCAGACAAGACCGGTCTGAGCCAGGCGGGGTGTAATTTTTCAATGCTGGGAATTGTATTTTGAGGGTTGGCCCCGGCGGCTCTCAAACCTTCAGTCTGAGGTGAGTTTCGCTTCCAGCAGTTCCTGCACCACGGCCGGGTTGGCCTGACCGCCGGTGCGGCGCATGACCTGGCCGAAGAACCATTGCTTGAGCGCGGCCTTGCCGTCGTGATAGGCCTGGACCTCGTCCGGGTGGTCGGCCAGGACGGCATCCACAACCCCGGCGAGGGTCGCCGCGTCGGAGACCTGTTCCAGCCCCGATTCCTCGATGATGGCCGCGGCTTCCCGCCCGGAGGCGGCCATCCGTGCCAGGACGGTTTTGGCCGTGGCGTTGTTAACCGTGCCGGCCTGCAGCAGGTCCAACAGCCCGGCCAGGGCGGCGGGCGTCAGCCTGATGGAGTCAATGGCGTTCCCGCCGGCGTTCATCACGCCGAACAGCTCACCCGAGACCCAGTTGGCCGCCAGGAGCGGGTCCGGTTTGTCCATTGCCGAGAGTGCGGCTTCGTAGAACTCCGCCACCGGGCGGTCCGCAGTCAGGACCTCAGCCTGGTAGGCATCCAGACCAAAGTCGGCCATGAAGCGGCGGAACTTCTGGTCCGGTCGTTCGGGGAGCTCGGCGCGGGCGGCTTCGATCTGCGGGCGCGGGATGACCAGCGGCGGCAGGTCCGGCTCTGGGAAGTAGCGGTAGTCGTGGGCTTCCTCTTTGCTGCGCTGCGAGACGGTCACGGCGTTGACCTCGTCCCAGCCCAGGGTTTCCTGGCCCACGGCGCCGCCCTCCGCCAGCAGGGCCGTCTGCCGGTCCAGCTCATAGGCGATGGCCGCCGTCATGGTGCGGAAGCTGTTGAGGTTCTTGATCTCCACCCGGGTGCCGAGGGTCTCGGTGCCTTTGGGGCGGACGGAGACATTGGCTTCGAAGCGGATCACGCCTTTTTCCAAGTCGCCGGAGTTCACACCCAGGTATTGCAGCAGCGCCCGCAGCCCGTGGGTATAGGCCCGCACCTGTTCGATGGTGTGCATGTCGGGTTCGGAGACGATTTCCAGCAGAGGGATGCCGGCCCGATTCAAATCCACCAGGGAATGGGATTCATCTTCGGTGTGGATATGGGTCAGCTTACCCGTATCCTCTTCCAGGTGCACCCGGCGGATGCGCACGTCCAGCCAGCCAGCGTTCGTGCGGACGGGCAGGATGCCGTGTTGGGCGAGAGGGTATTCATATTGGGAGATCTGGTAGCCCTTGGGGAGGTCCGGATAGAAGTAGTTCTTGCGCGCGAAGATGCTGGTCTCGGCGACCTCGCAGCCCAGCGCCAGCGCCACCCGCAGGCCATAAGCCACGGCCTGTTCGTTGACCACCGGCAGCGATCCCGGCATCCCGGCGCAGACCGGGCAGACGGCCGTATTCGGTTCCGCTGCCGTCAGGTCCACAACGGGGCAGGCGCAGAACATTTTCGATCGGGTTTGGAGCTCGGCATGGACTTCCAGGCCGATATCCGCAATGTATCCGGGCAACATAAAACCAACGCTTTCTTGATCGTTCTTGCCTCATTATACATGGTGCGCGGGCGAATATGCCCGCGCACCGGTTGAACTTTGGAAAAAAGTCTCAGATCTTTTTGAGGAACCGCCCGATCTTCTCCAACGCCTGCTCGATCAGATCGTAACGGGTGGCATAGGAGCAGCGCACAAAACCCTTACCGGCATCACCAAAAGCGGAGCCAGGCACGACGGCGACCTTCTCTTCCAGGAGGAGTCTCTCGGCAAAGGTCTCATCATCCAACCCGGTGTTGTGGACGCTGGGGAAGACGTAGAACGCGCCATGAGGTTCGAAAGTGGGCAGCCCGAGGTCGTTCAGTCCCCGGTGGATCAATTTCCGCCGGCGGTCGTATTCCCCTTTCATCTCGTTGACATAGGGCTCGCCGACCTGCAGGGCGGCCAAGGCGCCATACTGCGACACCGTGGGCGCGGACATCACCGAATATTGATGGATCCGCACCAGGCCCCTGATCAGGCTGGCCGGGCCGGCGGCATAGCCGATGCGCCACCCGGTCATGGCATAGTCTTTGGAAAAGCCGCCCAGGAGGATCGTGCGCTCCTGCATGCCGGGGAAAGCAGGGAAGCAGACGTGCTCCTGGCCGTAGACCAGCCGGTCGTAGATCTCGTCCGAGATCACCACCAGGTCGTGTTTTTCGGCGATCTCGGCGATGGCCCGCAGGTTCTCGCGTTTGGCCACCGCGCCGGTGGGGTTATTGGGGTAGCCCAGCAGGATGGCCTTGGTGCTGGGGGTGATCGCTTTTTCGATCAGGGCGGGGTCCGGCTGGAAGTCATCTTCCATCGTGGTGTAGATCTCGACCGGTTTGCCGCCCGCCATGGCGACTTCCGCTTGGTAGGAGACGAAACAGGGCGTGGGGATGATGACCTCGTCGCCCGGGTCCAGCAGCGCCGTGGAGGTCAGGTAAAGGGCCTCGGAGACGCCCACCGTGACGACGATCTCATTGACCGGGTCATAGCGCACGCCATAGCGTTCCTCAATATGGTCGGCAATTGCCTCACGCAATGGCATGATGCCGTGGTTGGAGGTGTAGTGTGTTTCACCCGCCTGTAAAGCGCGCACCCCGGCGTCGATGATCGGCCGGGGCGTGGTGAAATCCGGTTCGCCGATCCCGAGGGAGATCACATCGTCCATCGTGGCGGCGATGTCGAAGAACTTGCGGATCCCGGAGGGCTTCAGGTTGGTCACGGTCTTTGAGAGATAAATTTTGGGCATTCATTCTCCTTGGCGGTTGGGTTGGTCCTGCAGGTTATTATCCGGTGGTACGGGTCCTTTGGGCTCTACATCCCAGGTGCCCGTGAGGCTGTCGTAATAGAGTTCAAATTGGCGTTCGCCGGGCGAACAGGTTACCAGGAACCGCAGCCCGCCGGGCTCACGCTGCCGGTTTGGGATGGCCTCCACCGGGTAACGCCGGCCCTGCCACCAGACAGCCCGCGGGTCTTCGGGGTAACTGGCCCCGGCGTAGCATTCCACCCGGCTTTTCATCTCCGGCGCTCTTGCTCGGTCCGGCAGTGATCGTCCAGGTTGAAACGCCCGGCATGGCCTGAGATGGTTGCATTGAGGCCGATCAACGAATGCTCAGGCCGGCAATGGGAAAGCGTTGATCCGGAGCCGACAATGGTATCGCGCAGCAGGCATCCCGCCAACCTGGCGTTCTCATCCAGGGAGACATCGGGGCCGATCACTGAATCACTGACCTCAGCAGATGGATGAATCGCCACTGGCGGAATGATAACCGTATTTTGCGAAGCGGTCAATTTGCCGGCGCCTGAATCGCCTTTTTCCAGCAGATAACGGTTGGTATCCAGCAGGGCTTTCGGCGTGCCGGCGTCCAGCCAGACATCCACCTTCTCCACCCGCATCTTCAAACCGCGTTTCAGCAGGATATGGATGTCCTGGGCGATGTAGAACTCGCCCTTGAGGGACAGTTCGTGGTTGATCTGTTCTTCGATAACGGAGAGGAGCGCGGCCGCCTCCTTAAAGTAATAACAGCCGACCACCGCCAGGTTATGGGACATATCCTCCGGCTCCTCAATTAACTCAGTGATCCAGCCTTCTTCATCAACCCCTGTTACGCCAAAGCGGCGCGTGTCGGGCTCGGGCTTGACCCAGATGACGGCATCAGCGGTCTCATCAGTCAGGAAGGAGCAATCGTTTTCGATGAGGGTATCCAAAAAGACCGCCAGCAGCGGCCCTTCGAGAGGTTCTCTGGCCGGCCAAAAGGCATCGGATTGGCCGCGCATGACCGTATCGATGGGGAATTGGACCTGCCAGTCCGGGTAGAAGCGGGAGACATACCGGACGATCTGACTTCCGATCTGGGCATTGATGGAAAAGATGAATTCCGCGGTTTCAACATTGGGCATAGTATTCAACATGGCAAGGACATAGTCCAGCACGGTCTTGCCGGCCAGGCAGACCAGCGGTTTCGGCCTGCTCCAGGTGAGCGGCCGGAGACGGCTGCCATATCCCCCCATAGGAATTAATATCTTGATCGACTTATCCTTCGTATTACCTCCTGACCGGGTTGTGGAACGATCGATGGATACGATCTTATTTTACATGTCCGGTGTTTAATGTCAGTCTATTTATTTCACAGCCCAGGAATTGTCTCCCAGGTTGAATTGTCCTGATTGGCCGGTGAGGGTGACGTTATGGCCGATCAGCGAGGTCTCCAGCATGCAGTTCGTGATGTGGGTGCCCTGGCCGATGATTGAATCTTTGAGGGTGCTCCCCCGGATCACAGCGCCTTCACCGATGGAGACGTGCGGGCCGATCACGGAAGTGCTGATGCGGGCGGTCGGGTGGATCGCGACGGGCGGGATAATGACGGAGTTTTCCAGGTTGAGGTCGGCGCCGCTGTTATCCTTGCCATGATCGAGCATGTAGCGGTTGGTTTCGAGCAGGGCCTCGGACGTGCCGGCATCCAGCCAGGTCTCGACGGTCTCCGTGCGCATCTTCAGCCCGCGTTCGAGCATGATGTTGACGGCGTCCGCCAGATAGAACTCGTCTTTGAGGGAGATATTGCGGTCCATCTGTTCCTCAACGGCGGAGATCAGGTCTTCAGCTTCCCGGAAGTAATAGCATCCGACCAGGGCGAGGTTGTTGTTCATATCGTCCGGCTTCTCTACGAGCCGCGTCACCCAGCCGTCCTTGTCCAACTCGGCCACGCCGAAGCGGCGCGGGTCCGGCACGGGCTTGACGAAGACGACGCTATCGGCCGTTTCATCCGCCAGGAAAGAGAAATCATTGCCGATCAGCGTATCGGAGAAGGCCATCAGCATCGGGCCGTGCAGCAGCTCGCGCGCCTGCCAGAAGGCATCCGACTGCCCCTTCATTTCCGGCTGGACGGCGTAGTCCACGTGGAGATCGGGGTAGTGTTTGGCGGTGTAATCCCGGATCTGTTCCCCCATGGTCGGGCCGAGGATGAAGACAAATTCCGCCTGGTCGAAATCCGGCACACTGCGGAACATATCCAGGACCTGGTCCAGCACCGTCCCGCCCGCCAGCGAGACCAGCGGTTTGGGCTTGCTCCAGGTGAGCGGCCGCAGCCGGCTGCCGTAGCCGGCCATGGGGATCACGATTTTCAAGGGTTGAGGCATGGATCAAACTCCTTAGAAAAGTAACAAATTTTATACAAGAACTTCTATGACATCGCAGGCCACTGCTCATGCCAGTCGGTGGCCAGCTGGTAGGCGTGGCCGACCTGGAACAGCAGGCCTTCCCCGAAGTGCGGGCCCATGAGCTGCATGCCGACCGGCAGGCCATTAGAATCATACCCCACCGGGAAGGCCAGGCCGGGCACGCCGGCCAGGTTGGCAGGCAGGGTGAAAACATCTTCCAGATACATCGCCAGGGGGTCATCGGTGTGCTCGCCAAACTTGAAGGCCGTGGTGGGGGCGACCGGCGCGGCGATCACATCCACCTGCTCGAAGGCCAATTCGAAATCCCGTTTAATCAGCGTGCGCACTTTCTGAGCTTTGCCGTAATAAGCATCGTAATAACCGGCCGAAAGGGCATACGTGCCGAGCATGATCCGGCGCTTCACCTCGGGGCCGAACAACTTGCCGCGGGTCTCGGCGAACATCTCCCAGAGGTCCTCGCCTTCCCCCAGCCGGGGGCCAAAGCGGACGCCGTCGTAGCGCGCCAGGTTGGCGGAGGCTTCCGCCGGTGCGATCAGGTAGTAGACCGGCAGGGCATATTCGGTATGCGGCAGGTGCACGGGGATGACCTCGGCGCCCTGGGCTTCCATCTGGGCAATGGCGGCCCGGACCCGGCTTTCCACCTCGGGCTGGATGCCCGCGATGAAATATTCCTCCGGCACGCCGACCCGCAGCCCAGTCAGGGAGTCCGTTTCCGGCAGGGTGTACTCGGGCACGGGGGCATCCACACTGGTGTTATCCAGCGGGTCGCACCCCGCTTCAAACTGGAACAACGCAGCCACATCGGCCACGTCCCGGGCGATCATCCCGACCGTGTCGAGGGAGGAGCCGTAAGCCACCAGGCCGTAGCGCGAAGTGCGGCCGTAGGTGGGCTTGATGCCGGTCGTGCCGCAGAACGAGCAGGGCTGCCGCACGCTGCCGCCCGTGTCGGTGCCGAAGGCGGCCGGCGCCATCCGGGCCGCGACGGCCGCGGCGCTGCCGCCGCTGGAGCCGCCGGGCACGCGTTCAAGGTCCCAGGGGTTGCGGCTGGGGCCATAGGCGCTGTTCTCGGTGGAGGACCCCATGGCAAATTCGTCGGTATTGGTCTTCCCCAGCGGCACCACGCCCGCATCCAACAGACGCTGAACGGCCGTGGCCGTAAAGGGCGGGATGAAGTTCTCCAGGATTTTGGAGCCGCAGGTGCAGCGTACATCCTTGAGGCAGAGCACATCTTTGATCGCGATCGGCAGCCCGGTGAGCGGGGGCAGGTCGGCGGAACCATCCTCCAGCCGTTGATCGGCTATTTCCGCCGCTGCGAGCGCCCGTTCAGGAGTGAGGGTCAGGAAGGCGTGGATCTCGGGCTCCAGCGCGTCAATGCGCTGCAGGGCGGCGCGGGTCAGTTCCACACTGGAGAAGTCCCCGGCGCGCAGGCCAGCCAGGCATTCCCGGACGGTCAGGTCAGTCAGGGCGGCCATCTGAGCCTCCCAACACCGGCGGGACTTTGAACTGCCCGTCCCGGGTCTCGGCCGCGTTCCGCAGGACGTCCGCCGGGGGCAATCCAGGCCGCTCAGCGTCCTTCCGCAGGCGCAGCTGTATATCGAGTACGCTGGCGGTGGGCGGGATGTCGTCCGTGTCCAGCTCATCCAGCCGGGCGGCGTAATCGAGGATGTCCGAGAGCTGTTCGGCGTAGCGCTGCTTTTCGGCGTCGGTCAGTTTGAGACGGGCCAGATCGCCGATGTGTTCAACTTCTGCAAGGGTCAATTTCATGATGGGCTAATTATAATATGGAAGAGAGCAGGAAAGGGGGCGGGGCGCATCGTCCGCAGGGCAATGGCAAAATCTTTACCTGGGGGGAACTCATCCAACCGTCCTTACAAGACGCTTCACGCGGACACCTGGCTTGCCGTTGCGAACCTCCGGCGGGGGTGAAGTCATCCGGGAATGACACCAATGAGCGAAAGCGTTTATAGAAGAGCAAAGGGCGTTGTAGCGCCGCGCTTTGGATCTGGGGCCAGGTCACCGTCAAGTCCTCAGTGCCCGATATTGGAAAAAACCTCCGGGCGTTGTTTTCCCGGAGGTTTTTGCAGTTTGGTTTGTTATGCAGGTCTCAGCGCTTGAGTGCTTCCCACCCGGCATAGTGCCCGGTGTCGCCCAGTTCGGCTTCGATCCGCAGGAGCTGGTTGTATTTCGAGACCCGGTCGGAGCGGGCGGGAGCGCCCGTCTTGATCTGGCCCATGTTCATCGCCACGGAGAGGTCGGCGATGGTGGTGTCCTCGGTCTCGCCGGAGCGGTGGGAGGTCACGGCCGACCAGCCATGGGTTTGGGCCATGGTCACGGCTTCCATCGTCTCAGTCAGTGAGCCGATCTGGTTCACCTTCACCAGCAGCGAATTACAGGCCTTCTCGTTGATGGCGCGGGCTACGCGGCTGGGGTTGGTCACCAGCAGATCATCGCCCACGATCTGGATACGGCTGCCGATCTGATCCGTGAGCAGCTTCCAGCCTTCCCAGTCATCCTGGGCCAGGCCGTCCTCCACGGAGACGATCGGGTATTTGTTGACCCAATCGACCCAGAAAGCGACCATTTCCTGGCTGGAGAGCTTGCGGTTTTCGGTCCGCAGGAAATAGACCTTTTCTTCGGCGTCATAGAATTCCGAAGCGGCGGGGTCAAGCGCAATGGCGACGTCTTCGCCGGCTTTATAACCCGCTTTTTCGATCGCTTCGAGGATGGTTTCCACAGCTTCCTCGTTGGCTTTGAGCGCCGGGGCGTAGCCGCCTTCGTCGCCCACCAGGGTGGCATAGCCTTTTTCTTTCAGGACGTCCTTGAGGGTGTGATAGATCTCGGCACCCCAGCGCAGACCTTCGGAGAAGGTGGGCGCGCCCAGGGGCATGACCATGAATTCCTGCGCGTCGGTGGTCTGCCAGCTGGTGTGGGCGCCGCCGTTGAGGATGTTCATCATTGGGACGGGGAGCACATGGGCATAGACCCCGCCGAGGTAGCGATAGAGCGGCAGCGAGAGCGCGTTGGCGGCGGCTTTGGCGACGGCCAGGCTCGTGCCGAGGATCGCATTGGCGCCGAGGCCCTTCTTGTTGGGGGTGCCGTCCAGGGCCAGCATGGCCTGGTCAATGGCTTTCTGCTGGGTGGCGTCCGCGCCGATCAGCAGGTCGGCGATCCTGGTGTTGACATTTTCAACCGCTTCGGAGACGCCTTTGCCGCCGAATCGCTTCTTGTCGCCATCGCGCAGTTCCAGTGCTTCGTGCACGCCCGTTGACGCGCCGGAAGGCACAGCCGCACGCCCCCAGCTGCCATCGCCAAGCACCACTTCCACTTCCACGGTTGGGTTGCCGCGGGAGTCAAGGATCTGCAACGCATTGATGGAAATAATTGTTGTATCCATAGGTTTACCTCAGAAAGTCCTTTCGTTATATAAAAATTTCAAACTTGATTATAAGCATAAAACGGCGCATTGTCAGTTCGCAGGTGAATAGACTTCTTCAACCAGCGTGCCGTCTGAATTGGATTGCAATCGGAGTTCGCCGCTGTTGAGGGCCAGCAGGTTATAGACCTGCACTTCCTGTGAATTTGATGTGAGGATCAATTGAGGATAGAGCATGATCTCAGCCGCCCAGGTCCCCTGGACGAGGCCTTGTTCGGTTTCGCGAGTGAAGCTGCCATCCTCGTTGAATGTCATTGTCACGGGTGAGGGGGTCCCTTCGGCGCCATCGACAATATAGGCCGTCAGGGTCCAGGTGCCATAGAGGTTTTGGAGGTCTGCTTCATTCACCGGGTAGGCCTGCTCCAGGCCGGTATCCATATAGACGTCTTCCACCGGATAGGCCCCATCAACGGGATAGCCCGTTTCCTTTGCGGCTGCCGTCGGTTCGGCTGGGGCAGCTTTGCAGCCGGTAAGGGTCGCTAATAAAACCAACAGAAAAACGATCAGCATTCGCTTTGACATGTTCAGTTTTCCTTCTCTGTTTCCTTTTTCTGATCCCTTCCGGAAACCATCTGCTCTCTGGCCGCCTTGATGAAGCGGGTGAACAGCGGGTGAGGGCGGTTGGGCCGGGAAAGGAATTCCGGATGGAACTGGGTCCCGAGCATGAAGGGATGGTCCTTGATCTCGGCGATTTCAACCAGGCGGTTATCCGGCGAGACGCCGGAAAAGATCATGCCCGCCTTTTCAAGTTCCGGGCGGAAGTCGTTGTTCAACTCAAACCGGTGGCGGTGACGCTCTTGCACTTCCTCGGTCTGGTAGGCCTCCCGGGCGATCGTCCCCGGCCGCAGCTGGCAGGGATAGAGGCCCAGACGCATCGTGCCGCCTTTTTCGGTGACGTCGTGCTGTTCCGGCATGAGATCGATGACGGGGGCGGAGGTGGAGCGGTCAAATTCGGATGAGTTGGCCTGTTCGTGCATCAGGACGTTGCGGGCAAATTCGATCACCATGACCTGCATGCCCAGGCACAACCCCAGGTAAGGGATCTTGTTCTCACGCGCGAACTTGGCTGCTCTTATTTTACCCTCAATTCCGCGGCTCCCAAATCCACCGGGAACCACAATGCCATCCACCTGTTTGAGGATATCCCAGCCCTTGTCCTTTTCCAGGTCGGTGGAATGGATCCAATAGAGGTTCAGTTCGACGCCGTTCGCCAGCGCCGCATGGATCAATGCTTCACGCACGCTTATATAAGCATCATGCAGTTCAACGTATTTCCCGACCAGGGCCACGTTGACGATCGGCTTTGGCTTCTGCACTTCGGCCACCAGCGCCTTCCATTCCTTCCAGTTCGGCTTGTGCCGCGCTTGCAGGTCAAGGCGGTCCAACAATAAATCAGCGATGCAGGTTTTATCCAGCAGCAGGGGAATTTCGTAGAGGATGGGCGTGGTGACCATTGGGATCACGGCTTCGGGTTCCACGTCGCAAAACAGGGCGATCTTT
>WOYI010911920.1_pt1 | contig 18281 bp, 21 predicted proteins | sample 6423411 | NCBI WGS metagenome assembly WOYI01 (sample SAMN13441803, study PRJNA592873) | oil field metagenome | biome: oil field; feature: oil-well bore; material: oil-contaminated soil; isolation source: oil-contaminated soil from oil-well borehole | place: Germany: Wietze | collected 2016-10-18 ...
AGGACGGACAGACCAGCTTAAACTAGACTGAATTCTGTCTTGACGGATGTGTCCACTATAACCCATTTTAACTAAGGTGCAGACATGAAAATTTTGAAGAACGAACTCCCCATCATCATCGCCGCGCTTGTGCTGGGCTCGGGTTTTGCGCTGGAACACGGTGCCGTCGAACACGGTGGCTACATGCTGTGGGGACTGCTTGCAGTGATACTGGCTGCCATCATCGGTGTCGCCTTCCGCATCGCGCATCATGCGGAAGTGCTGGCGGTGCGGCTGGGCGAACCCTATGGCACGCTGATTCTCACGCTGGCGGCGGTGTCGGTGGAGGTGGTGATCCTGGTGGTGCTGCTGCAGGGCGCGCCGAATTCCACGCTGGCACGCGATACCGTGTTCGCGGCGGTGATGTTCGACATCAACGGCATCCTCGGTCTGGCCGCCATCGTCGGCGGTCTGAAGCACGGGCAGACCAAGTACAACATCTCCTCGGCTAACTCCTTCGTCGCCATGCTGCTGGTCGCCATCGGCATCGGCATGTTCATCCCGGATTTCGTGCCGGATGCGCAATGGCAGGTCTATTCCACCTTCTCGGTGCTCACCATGTCGGTGATGTATGTCGCCTTCCTGCGTTTGCAAACAGTGGAGCATCGCACCTTCTTCGAGTATTCCGCTTCCACCGAAGAGGAGGCGCATGACACGGCGCACAGCCCGAATGCATTGCATGTCGGCATCATGGTCGGCGCTATCGCGCTGGTCGGACTGCTGTCCGAAGTGCTGTCGGTGTTGCTGGATGCGGGCCTGGCAGGCAGCAGCCTGCCCAAGGCGATCCCGGCGGTGCTGGTGGCGCTGATCTCGGCCAGCCCGGAGATACTCACCGCGCTCAAGGCCGCACAGCAGAACCGCATGCAGACCACGGTCAACATCGCGCTCGGTGCGTCGCTGGCGACGGTGCTGCTGACCTTGCCGGTGATCGAGGCGATCTCGCTGTTCACGGGCGAGCGTATCGAGATGGCGCTGACGCCGGTGCAGGGCGGCTTGTTATTGCTGACCTTTCTGACAGTGATGAACAACCTGCACGACGGCGAGACCAATGCCATCGAAGGCATCAGTCACTTTGCGCTGTTCGCCGCTTTCATTGCGCTGGTGGCGATGGGCTTGTTGTAAGCAATTACTGCACGTGGCTGAAAGAACCAAGGTCAAGACCTTTTTCCACAGCGCCCCGGAGACACAGAGGGCGCACAGAGAAAAGCAAAACGAGTGACCGGTTCTTTGTCTTTTTCCGTGTCTCTGAGGTGAATTGCTTTCAACCTTTGCTCATTCCCCATTTCTTTCCAGCACGGCGGCGAAGAAGCCGTCTGTGTTGTGCTGTTGCGGCGTCAGTTGCAGGTGGTCGCCCATCGGCAGGTCGATGTGATGTTGTGTCAACACTTCGCTGGCGGGCAGCAATGAGAACTCGGGATGCGCGGACAGGAATGCGCTGACGATGTCCTGATTCTCTTCCTGCAACACGCTGCAGGTCGCGTACACCAGACGGCCGCCTTTTTTCACCAGACGCGCGGCCGAATCCAGAATGGCGCGCTGTTTCACTTTCAGTTCTTCCACGCTTTGCGCCGACTGGCGGAACTTCAGATCGGGGTTGCGGCGCAAGGTGCCGAGCCCGCTGCACGGCGCATCCACCAGCACGCGGTCTATTTTGTCGGCGAGGCGTTTCACTTTCTGGTCGTTTTCGTGCGCGATGAGTTGCGGTTGCACGTTGGACAGGCCGGAACGTTTCAGGCGCGGCTTGAGATTGGTCAGGCGTTTTTCCGAAACGTCCCACGCATACAAACGGCCCTGCGAATTCATCAGCGCGCCCAGCATCAGCGTCTTGCCGCCCGCACCGGCACAGAAATCCACCACCATGTCATTGCGCTTGGGTGCCAGCATCAAGCCGAGCAACTGGCTACCTTCGTCCTGCACTTCGAACTTTCCGGAGAGGAACAGCGCATGTTTGTTCAGCGCGGGTTTGTATTTGAGGCGGATGCCGTAGGGCGAGAACGGTGTGGCCGTGGCTTCATAGCCTTCGGCCTGCAGCGATTGCAGCACTTCGTTGCGGTTGGATAGTTGTGAATTGACGCGCAGGTCGAGCGGGGCGGACTGTTGCATGGACAGGCCGAGCGCCAGGATCTCGTCGTCGCTGCGATAGGCGCGCAGTTTCTCCACCACCCATTCCGGCAGTTCGGCCTGGATGGAAAGCGGCAAGGTCGCGGTGTCGATGCTTTTGACTTTGACCAGCCATTCTTCTTCTTTCACCTGGAGCAAAGGCTTCAGTTCGCGCAGGTTATAGCCGCCGAAACGCACCCAGTAGGCGAGCGCCATGCGGCGGGCGGAGGCGATGCCTTTTTCTTCCATGGTGCAGCTGTAGTCCAGCAACAGGCGATGGCGCAGCACGCCGAACAGCGTTTCCGCCACCAGCTTGCGTTCGTTGGAGCCGATGCGCTCGGTCTGGAAGAAGTTGCGCAGCACGGCATCTGCCGGGTGCTCCATCTTCAGTGCGGCGCGCACGGCCTGGATGGTGAGGTCGAGACGGTATTCTGTGAGTAGCATGGGATGTCCTTAATTTTCCGCGATGCGGATATCGGTGATGATAGCTTCGCCGGCGATGCTGCCGTCGCCTTCTATGTGGCGCAGTTTGACCGGCAGCAAACGGTATTCCTGCGCGAACCATATTTCCAGCCCTTCCTTGCCGGGCGGATGCAATTTGCGGAAGTGTACCGTGTGCAGCTTGCCCAGCGGTGTGATCAATACTTCGTTGGTGGCGACCTCGAATTTGTATTTCTCCCAGCCGCGCCCGTTGGTGATGGCGATGGGCAATATATCGCCCGGCTCGGGCAATGGCGGGAACTGGTAAAGGATGCTCAGGATGTCCTGCGTGGGTTCCTGGAGCGGCAATTTGTGCCCGGAGGCGAACACCATCTGGTGGGCCGCGTAATCGAGTCGGACGCTGTCTTTGCGCTGTTCGCCGTCGTTCTGTGTGTCTTCGCTGTATTGCTCGGTGTGCAGCACGATGCCGTCGGTCTCGCCGCTGCTGGTTTGCACCAGCTGGTAGGACTTGACCAGTCGTGCCAGGCCGACCGTGCGCGTGGTCGCCGTGAGTGTGTAACGTCCGTTCTCTATCTTCAATTCGTGTCGCGCATCGCCTACTGCCATACCGTCCTTGCCGATGCGCACCAGGAATTTCAGGAAGGCATGCTTGGGCAGCATGGGGCGCGGTGGTGCAGCTTCTGCAATCACGGCGGCGGGTGAAGAGGCCGCCACAACGGCAGAACTTGCGGTAACCGGGGATGCGGCTGCAATTGAAGAAACTGCCGCGACCGACGAGGTTGCCGCGCCCCGGCTGGCTGCAGAGATAGCTTCGCTCGCGGCAACGGCCGAAGCTGCCGGAGGTGGCGTTTGCGTAGCCGCCGGACTGGATGCGGCAGCAACAGCGCTGGCCGCATCCATTGCCGCCAATGATCCGGGCGCAGGCGGCACATCGTGCTTCTTGCGGGGGGCAACCGCACGATGGGCCGGGGTATGTACCTGCGGCAGCGGCAGCAATTGGGCGATCAGGGGGGGCAGATCCGGTTCGGCTTCGGGGAGCTGGATGGGCGGCAGCCACATCAGCAGCACATGCACAGCAAAAGATGCTGCCAGGGCGATGATGAAACGCTTGCGGGCGGACGGCAAGGATGCGATGTTCACGGCACCATATTCAGTGTGCGCAGAACCTGCACCACTTCCGCGCCGTCGTCTTCTGTCAGCACCACTTTGCAGGGAACGAAGCCGTGATCGATGGCCAGCCATATCTCCGACTTCCATTTGGTTTTTTGCGGCGGCGTGTAGAGGTAATAGCTGCGCAGATTGCCGAATGGCACTTGTACCGTCTGCGCCGGATTCAGTTGAAAGCGGTATTCGTCCACTTTGTGGCCGTTGGTCATGTCGAAGCGGAATTCAAGGCGGCCATGCGGCGGTTGAGCGACAAATTGATACATCATGCTCAGGCGGTCTTGCGTGAACGGTTGCAGCGCGAGCAGTTTGATGCCGTCCTGGTTGTTCAGGGTCAAAACGTGGTGTTCCCAATCAAAATCCGCGCTGCTGTTCTTCTTGGCATTGAGTGTGCGGCGATGGGTGGAATGTTGTGGCAGCAGTCCCTGTTCGGTGATTTCGCCCTCGCTGGTCACCACGATGGTTTCGGGTTGAAATAGTGCCAGCAGGCCGACCGGTTTTGTCACACTGACGATGCGGAAACGACCATCCTTGCGTTCGAATACCTCATTGACTTCAGCCAGCTTGATGCCCTGTTTGAGGATGTCATAACTGGCATCGATGCGTTGCGGCAAAGGCTCCGCGTGCAGGCCGAAGGAAAGGCAGGCGATGAGCAGGGCGGGCAGGATGCGCATCTCAATCCAGTCCCGGCGAGATCAGCGTGCTGCCGAGCTGTTCAATGCGGTCGATGCAGACGCGACCATTGGCGTCGAGTCGCGCCTGGTCGCGGCACAGCCAGCGTACCGCCTGTGGAAAGATGCGATGCTCTTCGTGCAGCACGCGCGCCGACAAAGTCTGCGGCGTGTCGTCACTTAATACCGGCACGGCGGCCTGGATGATGACGGGGCCGCCGTCCAGCGCGGGAGTGACAAAGTGCACGGTGCAGCCGTGGATTTTCACGCCGTCGCGCAGCGCGCGTTCATGCGTGTCCACGCCGGTGTAGGCGGGCAGCAGCGAAGGATGGATGTTGATCATGCGGCCCATGTAACGGTTCACGAAACCGTCGGTGAGGATGCGCATGAAGCCGGCCAGCACGACCACGTCGGGTTGATAATGATCGATTACTTGGGCCAGCGCGTCATCGAATGCTGCGCGGTCGGCATGGTCGCGATGCGACACCACGGCCGTGTCGATGCCATGTGCGCGTGCGGTCTCCAGCCCCTGTGCATCCGCCTTGTTGCTGATTACGGCGGCGATGCGGCAGGGCAGCTTGGCGCGCAGCAACGCTTCCATGTTGCTGCCGCGGCCGGAGATGAGGATGACGATGGATTTCTCGGTCATATTTTAAGAAAGTCATTTTCCACGAAAAACACGAAAGGCACGAACCGGGAGTGGGGATGCTTTGCCTTTTCGTGAATTTCGTGTTTTTCGTGGACGAATGGTTTATCGAACTTGCGTCTGATGCTCGGAGCCGTTGCGTGCACGGATGGTGCCGATGCGCGATACGGTCTCGCCAGCCTCTTGCAACTGCTTGATCGCGGCGTCCGCGTCGGCGGCGGCAACGATCACCACCATGCCGATACCGCAGTTGAAGGTGCGGAACATTTCCTGTGCTTCCACGTTGCCGCCTTCGCGCAACCATTCGAACAGTTTCGGCATCTGCCAGGTCTTGCTGTCGATGTCGGCCACGACATTGGCCGGCAGCACGCGCGGCACGTTCTCGGTGATGCCGCCGCCGGTGATGTGCGCCATGCCTTTGATGGTGATGCTTTGCATCAGGCTCAGCAGCGGTTTCACGTACAAACGGGTGGGGGCCATGATGCAATCGGCCAGTGTGCGTTCGCCGTCGAACTTGGCGTTCAGGTCCGGCTGGCTGCGGGCGATGATCTTGCGCACCAGCGAGTAGCCGTTGGAGTGCGCGCCGTTGGAGGCCATGCCGAGCACAACGTCGCCCGCCTTGATGTGTTCGCCGGTGATGATCTTGGATTTCTCGACCACGCCCACTGCGAAACCGGCCAGGTCGTATTCGCCTTCCGGATACATGCCCGGCATCTCGGCAGTCTCGCCGCCGATCAGCGCGCAACCGGAATCTTCACAGCCTTTGGCGATGCCCTTGATGACTTCGGTCGCGCTGGGCACGTCCAGCTTGCCGCAGGCGAAGTAGTCGAGGAAGAACAATGGTTCGGCACCCTGCACCAGAATGTCGTTCACACTCATCGCGACCAGATCGATGCCGACCGTGTCGTGGCGGTTCAGCTCGAAGGCCAGCTTGAGCTTGGTGCCGACACCGTCGGTGCCGGACACCAGCACCGGTTCCTTGAATTTCCTGGAGATCTCGACCAGTCCGCCGAAGCCGCCGATACCGGACAGCACTTCGGGGCGCATGGTGCGCTTGGCAAAGGGTTTGATGTTCTCGACCAGTTGGTCGCCGGCGTCGATATCGACACCGGCATCGCGGTAGGAGAGGGAAGAATTCTGGCTCAAGTTGAGTTCTCGCTTTCTGGCAGGTAAAGTGCGGCACGTTTTCGCTGCGGATTTTACCCGAAATGACCGTCTCCCGCTCTGTTGCCATGCAGTGGCTGGCCCTGACCGCCGCCGCCTTCGTGCTGCTGTATCTGTTGGCCCCTATCCTCGCCCCGTTCGTGGCGGCGGCTATCCTCGCCTATGTGTTCGATCCGCTGGTGGATCGTCTGTGTGCGTGGAAGCTGCCGCGCACCGCAGGCGTGTTGCTGGTGATGCTGGGCGCAGCGCTGCTGGGGCTGGCGCTGCTGTTGATCATGTTGCCGCTGTTGCAGCAGGAACTGTCGTTGCTGGCGCAACGCCTGCCGCAATGGCTGGATGCCGCGCGGGCGCACCTGTTGCCGATCTTGCAGCAATGGTTCGGGAAAGAGCTGGAATGGGACAACGCCGCCCTCCAGCAATTGCTGATTGACCACTGGCAACGCGCCGGCGGGCTGGCTTCGGGCATATTGCTGCCCTGGTTGGGCAATAGCGGCAGCGCCTTGCTGGCTCTGTTCGCCAATCTGCTGCTGATCCCGGTGGTGATGTTCTATCTGCTGCGCGACTGGGACGATCTGCTGGCGCGTGTGAATGGCTTGCTGCCGCGTCATTGGCATGAGCAGATACTTAGGATGGCAGGTGAATCGGACAAAGTACTGGCCGAATTCCTGCGTGGGCAGATCTCGGTCATGCTGCTGATGAGCGTGTTCTATGTGGTGGTGCTGTGGCTGGTCGGGCTGGAGTTTGCGCTGCCCATCGGCATCGTGGCCGGTATGCTGGTGTTCGTGCCGTATCTGGGCATGGTGCTGGGGCTGCTGCTGGCCACGCTGGCGGCCTTGATGCAGTTCGGTTTCAGTGGTCACCTGTTGGTGGTGTGGGCGGTGTTCGGCGCGGGCCAGTTGCTGGAAGGTATGGCCATCACCCCGTGGCTGGTGGGCGAGCGCATCGGCCTGCATCCGCTGGCGGTGATCTTCGCCCTGCTCGCCTTCGGCCAGTTGTTCGGCTTCTTCGGTCTGCTGCTGGCATTGCCGCTGTCCGCCGTGCTGCTGGTGCTGCTGCGCCATCTGCGCGAACAATATCTTTCCAGCACGATGTACCTCAAGCCGTGAGCCAGATGCTGCTGGGCATCGCGCCCGAATGGATGCCGACGCTGGATAATTTTGTCGTCGGTCGCAATGTCGAATTGATCGCAGCCCTGCGCCAGGCGGCGGCCGGTGCCACGGAAGTGCGCGCCGTGTATCTGTGGGGCGAGAAGGGCAGCGGCAAGAGCCATCTGCTGCAGGCGATGGCGGTGCAGTCGGCCGGACAGCACGCGCATTACGCCGTACGTGCGGTGCCCGAGGCGGCCGGTGTGGTCGCGGTCGATGATGTCGAAGCGCTGGATGGCGCGGCACAGATCGCCCTGTTCGAACTCTATAACCGCATGCGCGAGCAGGGCGGCTTGTTGCTGGTGAGCGGCACGCAAGCGCCCGCCCATCTTGGATTGCGCGACGATCTGCGCACCCGTCTCGGCTGGGGCTTGGTGTATCAGGTGCATGCACTCAGCGATGAGGAGAAGGCGGAAGCCCTGCGTCAGCACGCCGGTGCGCGCGGCTTCGAACTGCCGCACGAAGTCACCCAATACTTGCTGCGCCACGGACGGCGCGATCTGCCTTCGCTGTTGCTGGTGCTGGATGCGCTGGACGAGCATTGTCTGCGCCTGAAGCGCGCTGCCTCGGTGCCGTTGCTGAAAGAAGTCATGGCAGGGCAAGGTTGAATTTGGCACAATCCGCCCGGGCTAGCGCGGGGCGGCGACCGTACAGGATTCTGGGCAAACTCGAAAAAAGGGAAAAACGATGTTGAGAAAGACGGTTTTGGCAGTATTGGTTCTGGCGGCACTTCCTGCGCAAGCTTGCGCGGCGGACGGAACAGCACGTTTGGATGCGCATATATCAACCTTGGGCGGCGGTCTGGAAATCGGCACTGCGCTGAGCGAGAGTTACACGGCACGCGTGGGTTTTAATACATTCAAAGTAAGCGGCAATACCGACTCAGGTGGCCTTAACTATACAGGCGATCTAAAACTATCCAGTATCTCGGCATTGATGGACTGGCGTCCTTGGAATGGCGTGATGCACCTGACCGCGGGCGTGATCTTCAATAGTAACAAGCTGGAACTGAATGCCACCGCAAATGCAGGCACCTACCATTTCAATGGTGTGAGCTATACCAGCGCAGGTGGTGATACGGTGACTACCGCTGTTGATTTCAACAAGGTTTCTCCGTATCTGGGGGTAGGTTGGAGCGGTCAGCCCAAGAAGCAAGGTTTTTCTTTCAGCACCGACATCGGCATTCTGTTCCAGGGTTCGCCTAATGCGACAGTTACGACGACAGGCACATGGGGTGGGGCGGATACCGCGCAACTTGCAACTGACGCGCAGAACCAGCTCAACAGCGACCTGAGCAACTTCAAGTACTACCCAGTGCTTTCCATCGGCATCGGCTATACGTTCTAAAGCGCCAGTTTGACTGGACGCACAAGGCCTGCAGCGATGCAGGCCTTTTCCATCAAGGAGTGCATGTGAATCTGGCTTTATTCGATCTGGACAATACGCTGCTGACGGGCGACAGCGACTTCGAGTGGTCGCAGTTCCTCATCGAGCGGGGCGTGCTCGACCGCGAACTGTTCGAGGCGAAGAGCCTGGCCTTCTACGAGCAATACAAGGCGGGCACACTGGACATCCGCGAGTTCCTCGATTTTCAGCTGAAACCCTTGTCGCGTCATGCGCGCAAGGTGCTGGATCAATGGCATGAAGAGTTCATGCGCATCAAAGTGCGCCCCATGATGGGCGACAAGGCGCGCGCATTGGTGAAGGAGCATCTGGCCGTCGGCGATGTGTGTGTGGTGATCACCGCCACCAACAGTTTTGTCACCGCACCCATCGTGCGCGAGTTCGGTATCGAACATCTGATCGCCACCGATCCTGAACAGAGAAACGGTGAATTCACCGGCGGGGTGGCGGGCGTGCCCAGCTTCCGTGAAGGCAAGGTCACGCGCATGGAGCAGTGGCTGGGCGAGCGCGGCTGGGGTTGGGATAGTTTCGAACGGAGCTGTTTCTACAGCGATTCATTGAACGATCTGCCCCTGCTTTGCAAAGTGAAACGTCCGGTCGCGGTCGATCCCGATGCGACATTGCGCGCCCATGCCGAGCAGCAGGGATGGCCGGTCATTTCCCTGCGCTGATCAAAAAGTTCGCGTGGCGATTCGTTTGCCCTTTCTCCCGCTTGCGGGGGAAAGTTGGATAAGGGGAAGGGTCACGGCATGACCGTAGAAGAGGCCTCTGGTGCGGGTGCTATAATCCGCGCCCATTGCCGCGCCGCTTGGGGCGGACGCGTAACCTGACGACTCCATGATCAAAAGACTATTCAAGAAGGTATTCGGAAAATCACGCCCGATCACGAAAGCGAGCAAGGCGCATGTGATTCCGTTCTCGCAGCACAAAGTCGCGCGCGAAGGCATCAGTTACGCGGCGCGGCGTGTGACCGACGGCTTGCAGGCGGCAGGATTTCAGGCCTATGTGGTCGGCGGTGCGGTGCGCGACCTGCTGCTGGACCGCCACCCCAAGGATTTCGACGTGGCGACCGATGCCACGCCGGAAGAAGTGAAGCGCGTGTTTCGCCGGGCGCGCATCATCGGTCGCCGCTTCCGCCTGGTGCATGTGATCTTCGGCGAAGAGACGGTAGAGGTCTCCACCTTCCGTCGCGCCATCGAAGCGGAAGATGCCGAGACCGATGTGCACGGACGCATCCTGCGCGACAACGAATTCGGCGACCAGGAGCAGGATGCGGCGCGCCGCGATTTCACCGCCAACGGCTTGTTCTACGACCCCAGCTCGCAGGAGATATTCGACTACCACAACGGCTATGCCGACATCCGCGCCAATACCTTGCGCATGATCGGCGCACCGGAAGTGCGCTACCGCGAAGACCCGGTGCGCATGCTGCGCGCGGTGCGCCTGTCGGCCAAGCTGGGCATGAAGCTGGATCCGGCCACCGCCGCGCCCATCGCCAAGATGAAGGATCTGTTGAGCAACGTGCCGGAGGCGCGCCTGTTCGACGAGATGCTCAAGCTGCTGTTGTCCGGCCACGCACTGGCCTGCATCAAGAAGCTGCGCGCCATGCACCTGCACCACGGCATGCTGCCGATGCTGGACGTGATCCTGGAACAACCCATGGGCGAAAAGTTCGTGATGGCTGCTTTGCAGAACACCGACCAGCGCATCGCCGAAGAAAAACCCACCTCTCCGGCTTTCCTGTTCGCTGCCTTGTTGTGGCATGAAGTGCTGACCGTCTGGAACGCCAAGCAGGCGGCAGGCGAGAAGCCTATCGGTGCTTTGCATGAGGCGATGGATGAGGTACTGGAGCGGCAACGCGCGAAACTCGCCATTCCGCGCCGCTACGACACGGTGATGAAAGAGATATGGCTGTTGCAGCCGCGCTTTGAACAACGAGCCGGTCAGCGCCCGTTCCGCCTGTTGGCTTTGCCGCGTTTCCGTGCGGCATATGATTTCCTGTTGCTGCGCTGCGAGAGCGGGGAAGCAGACAAGGAACTCGGCAAGTGGTGGGAAGAGTTCCAGCATACCAACGAAGACCGCCGCGCCGAGATGCTGTTGTCCGATAGTGCCGGGCCGAAGAAACGCCGCAAACGCAGCCGTAAGCCAAAGTCGGCAGGGCAAACAGAACTGTCGATAGATTGATGGGTCGTTTCCAACACATCGCATACGTCGGGCTGGGCAGCAACCTGGCTGATCCGGCGGCACAGGTCGTGCAAGCGTTGGCGGCGCTGGATGCGTTGCCGCAGACGCGACTGCTGAAGAAATCCTCTTTGTACCGCAGCGCGCCCGTGGGCTATCTGAACCAACCGGATTTCATCAATGCCGTGGCGCAAGTGGAAACCGAACTTGCACCGCGCGCACTGCTCGATGCCTTGCTGGCGCTGGAACTGGAATGCGGGCGTACGCGCGAGTTCCTGAACGCACCGCGCACGCTGGATCTGGATGTGTTGATGTATGACGATCTGCTGCACCACGAGCACGGCCTGACCGTACCGCATCCGCAGATGCATCTGCGGGCGTTTGTGCTGCTGCCCTTGTTGGAGATCGCGCCGGATTGCATCATTCCCGGCGTGGGCGCAGCAGCGGACGCGATGGCAGGTTGCGCCGGACAACAACTGGAACGATTGGAACATGCCGCTAAGTAAATATCGCTACATCGTGGTGGAAGGTCCCATCGGTGTGGGCAAGACCAGCCTGGCCAAGCGGCTGGCGGAACACTGCAGTGCGGAAACATTGCTGGAAAAGCCGCAGGAGAATCCTTTCCTGGCGCGCTTCTACGAGGACGCGGAACGTTACGCGCTACAGACGCAATTGTTTTTCCTGTTCCAGCGCATCAACGAAGTGCGCGACTTGAACCAGATGGATATGTTCCAGAGCCGCACCGTGTCCGATTATCTGTTTGAAAAAGACGAATTGTTCGCGCGTCTCAATCTGAGCGAAGACGAATACCATTTATATCAATCGATCTACCAGCGACTCGCACCGCAAGCCCCCACGCCCGATCTGGTGATCTATCTGCAAGCCTCGACCGAGGCGCTGATCTCGCGCGTGCGGCGGCGCGGCCACCGTCATGAGCGCACCATCCAGGACGACTATCTGACCAAACTGGCCGACAGCTACGGCGAATTCTTCCATCATTACGTTGAAGCACCGGTACTGGTGGTGAATAGCGAAAATCTCAATTTCGCGGATAATGATGACGACTTCAAATTGTTGCTGGAGCGCATCGACCGGATGCGCGGACAGCGCGAATACTTCAACGTGGCGGAATGATGCGAACGACTTTGACCAAATTGCAGGCGATGCGCGAGCGTGGCGAGAAGATCGCCATGCTGACCTGTTACGACGCCAGCTTCGCCACACTGCTGGAGAACAACGGTGTGGATGTGTTGCTGGTCGGCGATTCGCTGGGCATGGTGATACAGGGGCGCGAAAGCACGCTGCCGGTCACCATCGAGCAGATGGCTTATCACACCGCGTGCGTGGTCAGCGGCGCGCAGCGCGCCTTCGTCATTGTCGACATGCCGTTCGGCACCTCTCAGTTCTCCGCGCGCGAGACCTTCGGGCATGCGGTGCAACTGATGCAGGCCGGTGCCGAGATGGTCAAGCTCGAAGGCGGTGCAGAGATGGCCGAGACGGTTGCTTTCCTCACCTCGCGCGGCATCCCGGTGTGCGGGCATATCGGGTTGACGCCGCAGTCGGTGCATCAGCTCGGCGGCTACAAGGTGCAGGGCAGGGAAGGCGCGGCGGCAAAGAAATTGAAAAAGGACGCGCTGGCGCTGCAGAAGGCCGGTGCCGCCATGCTGGTGCTGGAGGCGATACCCGCAGTGCTGGGTGCTGCAGTCACCAAACAACTTTCCATACCGACTATCGGCATCGGCGCAGGCGCGGCTTGTTCCGGTCAGGTGCTGGTGGTGTACGACATGCTCGGCATCTATCCCGGCAGGAAGGCGCGCTTTGTGAAGGATTTCATGCCCGGCGCCGCTTCCATCGCCGATGCTGTGGCACGCTATGTTGCCGAAGTGAAGGCGGGCACATTCCCCGCCAAGGAACATTGCTTCTGATGAAACCTGCTAATGGAGATGAGAAATGACCACCACTTTGGAAATCAGGTCAGACCTGCAAACCCGGCTGGGCAGCCTTGCCACTGAAACGCACCGCAGCGAATCGGAACTGGTCAACGAAGCGCTGGAATCCTATTTGCAGCGCGCCCAGCTTTACATCACCAAACTGAAACAGCGCGTCACGGAAGCCGATGCCGGACAATTCGTCAGCGACGAGGAAATGGAAAGATTCTTCCTCACCCACGGCGAAAACTGACAGGAAGCATGGGATCAGGTCTTGCATTAACACATTGCAGGATAGAACGCGAAGCATGGGTTCAGGCAACATCGGCTGCGGTGCAGCCGTCATGAACGAAGTCTCCAACCTCGCCACCGTGAATCTGAATGTGACAGCACTGAACGATGGGGCGACCTTGGGTGATCTCAACCCTGCTGCTGTGCGAGACCTGCTGCGCGAAGTAAAATGCGGCAAGTTGTCAACGCGAGAGTCCTGTTTCTAATGCAAGTCATCCATTCCGTTTCTGAGCTGCGCGCCAGACTGGCGCAAGAAAAATCCATGGCTTTCGTGCCAACCATGGGCAACCTGCATGCCGGTCACGTCGCGCTGGTGCAGCAGGCGCGTCGGCAAGGCACTTGCGTGGTGGTGAGCATCTTCGTCAATCCCTTGCAGTTCGGGCCGAATGAGGATTTCGACCAGTACCCGCGCACGCTGGAGGCGGATTGCGCGAAGCTGCAGGGTTTGGCAGATGTAGTGTTTGCGCCTTCGGTTGCCGAGATGTATCCCGAGCAGCAGAGCTTCTATATCGAGTTGCCGCCCATCGCCGCCGAGTTGTGCGGCACCCACCGTCCGGGACATTTCCGTGGCATGGCGACCGTGGTGCTCAAACTGCTCAATCTGGTGCAGCCGCAGGTCGCTCTGTTCGGCAAGAAGGATTATCAGCAGTTGGCGATCATTCGCCAGATGGTGACGCAGTTCAATCTGCCGGTCGCCATCGTCGGCGGCGAGACGGTGCGCGCCGAAGATGGCTTGGCATTAAGTTCGCGCAACCAGTATCTGACGCAAGCCGAGCGAACTGAAGCGCCGCAACTCCATCTAACGCTACAGACGGTGGTGGAAGCCATTGTTGGCGGAGTGGTCGATTTCACTGTGCTGGAGAACGAGGCGGAAGCGGCGCTTGCCAAGCGCGGCTGGCGGGTGGAGTATGTGTCCATCCGCAGTCAGCACGGGCTGGGGAAGCCGCCAGTGGGCGAGGGGCGACTGGTGGTGCTGGCCGCAGCGAGGTTGGGAGTCACGCGCCTGATCGATAACCTTGAGGTTTGTCTTTGAGGCTCAGGCGTTTATAATGCGCGCCCCTGCGACAGACAGGGGCTGATAGGAGGTAACCATGCAACGAACCATGCTTCAAGCCAAATTGCATCGTGCGCGCGTGACGCAGGCCGAGCTGCATTACGAGGGTTCGTGCGCCATCGACGAGAATTTTCTGGATGCGAGCGGTATCCGCGAATATCAGCAGATCGATATCTGGAACGTCACCAATGGCGAACGTTTCACCACCTATGCCATCCGTGCCGAGCGCGGCTCGCGCACCATCTCTGTGAACGGTGCGGCGGCGCACAAGGCCAATGTCGGCGATATCGTCATCATCGCGACCTTCGCCAGCTATTCGGAACTGGAACTGCAGAAATACCATCCGGCGCTGGTGTATTTCGACGAGAACAACGACATCATCGGTCAGCGCGAGAACATCCCGATCCAGGCGGCGGCCTGAACTTCGGCAGCCTGAAACGACAAGCCCCGCATCTGCGGGGCTTGTCGTTTGTGCGGCAGATGGAAACCGGCTTAGATGCGTTTCGCCAGTTCGGCCGCCTTGCCGATGTAGGTCTCGGGGCTCAATTCCTGCAGACGCTGTTTCTCGCTTTCCGGGATGTCCAGAGTCTGGATGAATGTAGCCAGACTCTCGCGGTTGATGCCGCCCTTGCCGCGCGTGAGTTCCTTCAGCTTGTCGTAGGCGTTCTCGATGTTGTAGCGGCGCATCACGGTCTGGATCGGCTCGGCCAGCACTTCCCAGCTGTTGTTTAGGTCTTCCGCCAGGCGCTGCGGATTGGCTTCCAGTTTGTTCAATCCCTTCAGGCAGGATTCGTAGGCGAGCAGGGTGTAGCCCATGGCCACACCCATGTTGCGCAGCACCGTGGAGTCGGTCAGGTCGCGCTGCCAGCGGGAGATCGGCAATTTCTCGGACAAGTGCTTCAGCAACGCATTGGCGAGGCCGAGGTTGCCTTCCGAGTTCTCGAAATCGATGGGGTTGACCTTGTGCGGCATGGTGGAAGATCCGACTTCGCCTGCGACCACTTTCTGCTTGAAGAAGCCGAGCGAGATATAGCCCCAGATGTCGCGGTTGAGGTCGATCAGGATGGTGTTGGCGCGGGCGAACGCGTCGTACAGTTCGGCCATGCAATCGTGCGGTTCGATCTGGATGGTGTAGGGGTTGAAGCTGATGCCGCGCGCCTCGACGAAACGCTTGGCGAAATGCTCCCAGTCGATCTCGGGATAGGCCGACAGATGCGCGTTGTAGTTGCCCACTGCGCCGTTGATCTTGCCCAGGATCTCGACAGCAGCGATGCGCTGGTAGGCACGGCGCAGGCGGTACACCACGTTCGCCATCTCCTTGCCCAGCGTGCTGGGCGTGGCGGTCTGGCCGTGGGTGCGGCACAGCATGGGCAGGTCGGCATGCTGGTGGGCGAGCGCGGCCAGTTTGTCGATGACAGACTGCAGCACCGGCAACATCACTTCCTTGCGCGCGTGACTCAGCATCAGCGCATGCGACAGATTATTGATGTCTTCCGAGGTGCAGGCGAAGTGGATGAATTCCAGTGCGTCTTTGGTGGCGGCATCGCCGCCCAGCTTCTCGCGCAGCCAGTATTCGATGGCTTTCACGTCATGGTTGGTGGTGCGCTCGATGGTCTTGATCTCTTCCGCATCCTCTTCGCTGAACTGGGCGGCCAACTGGTCGAGGCGGGCGATGGTGGCGACGGTGAACGGTGGCAGTTCGCGGATGTGCTCTTCCGCGCTCAGGGCCTTCAGCCATTCGATCTCGATCAGCAAGCGGAAACGGATCAGACCGTACTCGCTAAAGTGGTTGCGCAGTGCGTCGACTTTGCCGGCATAGCGGCCGTCGAGCGGGGAAAGGGCGGTGAGTGCAGAGAGGGACATAAGTTTAACTTTCAATGATGACTGCGGTATTTTAACGCGTGCGGTCGGCGTTTTTCGTGCGGCTATTCGATGCCGCCGCCGCCCAGGCAGATATCGCCGTCGTAGATCACGACTGACTGGCCCGGGGTGACGGCCCACTGCGCTTCGTCAAAGGTGAAGTGTACGCCGTGCTCACCGGACAGCGCGATGCGGCAAGTTGCGTCCTGTTGGCGGTAACGCGTCTTGGCGGCATAAGCGCGCGTCACATCGGGCGCGCTACCGCTGATCCAGTGCATGTCCAGCGCGTCCAGCTCCGGGTTCAGCAATAGCGGATGGTCGTGACCCTGCACCACGATCAGGCGGTTGTGCGCCATGTCCTTGTCGGCGACGAACCACGGCTCGCCGCTGCTGTCCTTGCCGCCGCCAATTCCCAAGCCTTGCCGCTGACCGTAGGTGTAGAACGACAGGCCCATGTGCTGCCCCATCACGCGGCCTTCGGGTGTGACCATGTCGCCGGGATTGGTCGGCAGGTAGCGGTTAAGGAATTCGCGGAACGGGCGCTCGCCGATGAAGCAGATGCCGGTGCTGTCCTTCTTTGCCGCGTTGGACAGTCCGTGCTGGTGCGCGATCTCGCGCACCCGACTCTTGGGGATGTTGCTCAGCGGGAACATTGCTTTGGACAATTGCTGCTGGTTCAGGCGGTGCAGGAAGTAGCTCTGATCCTTGCTGGCATCGCTGGCCTTGAGCAACTGGAACAAACCATCCTGTTCGCGCACACCGGCGTAATGCCCGGTGGCGATCTTCTCGGCACCGAGACGGATGGCGTGGTCGAGGAAGGCTTTGAACTTGATCTCGGAATTGCACAGTATGTCCGGATTGGGCGTTCGTCCCGCTTCGTACTCGCGCAGGAAATAGCTGAACACGCGGTCCTTGTATTCCTTGGCGAAGTTCACCGCCTCGATGGGGATGCCGATGGTGTCCGCCACCGCCACCGCGTCGATCAGGTCCTGGCGCGAGGAGCAGTATTCGCTGTCGTCATCGTCTTCCCAATTCTTCATGAACAGACCGATGACTTCATAGCCTTGCTGCTTCAGAAGGAGGGCGGAGATGGAAGAGTCCACGCCGCCGGACATGCCGACGACGACAGTAGTTTTACGATTACTGTTCACGATTGGCTCCTCTTCCTCCGGGGGAGGGGTCGGGTGGGGGAATGCTTCTTACTCATAGTGCGTGATGAGATCGAGTGGATAACGTTTGCCGGCGAGATAGTCTTCCACGCAGCGCAATATCAGCGGACTACGGTGCTTATCCTGTGTGGCACGGATCTCGTCCGGCGTCATCCACACCGCGCGCAGGATGCCGTCATCCAGCTTGCGTTCGGGGTGGTGCGCGAGGATGCGACCGCCAAAGGCAAAGCGCAGAAAAGTGATGTCGGAGGCGGTCGCATGCCAGCGGTACACGCCGATCAGATATTCGGGTTCGAATTCGTAGGCGGATTCTTCCAATACTTCGCGCGCCGCACCGGCGGCCAAGGTCTCGTTCGGCTCCCAATGGCCGGCAGGCTGGTTGAAGCGGAGCCCCTGTGTGGTCTCTTCCTCGACCAGCAGGAATTTGCCGTCCTGTTCGAGGACGGATGCGACAGTGGCGTTGGGTTTCCAGATCATGTTGCGACCTCAGAAAGAAACAAAGGCAGGATCACCTGCCTTTAAATTTGGTGGGGGGCGGGACACACAATGGCAAACAACCCTATTTAGTAACTAGCATTTCATCAGGGGTGCTTATGGAGAACCCCCATACATACCCCCGCAACTGTCTCGATTATACAGCTTCCTTTACCGGCAGTTTGCTTGATCGCGACATGTGGTGTGTGCACGATTGAGACTCTCACGGAACTTCATTTGAAAAATCCTTCCGTCAACATTCGTTGAATGTTCACCGTCGTTCGTTCGTCATCGCAATTTGTACTTTTAGCATGCAAAACACAAGTACAAAATAAAACAACATGATGGAGACCAAAAATTCAGAATTTTTGCATGGTCTATTTTAAGCGAAGCAAATTGCGCTCCTTGAAAGGATCTATACATGACATCACAGGATATCAACGAATAGACTGACCGCCTGCTTAGACTCGGTTCTATGATGTATTGAAGATTGTTGGGCTAGCAGCCTGTCGGACTTCCTCCACCCCAAGCAACCCGCCCCTGAATTGCA
>WOYI011010974.1_pt1 | contig 18259 bp, 20 predicted proteins | sample 6423411 | NCBI WGS metagenome assembly WOYI01 (sample SAMN13441803, study PRJNA592873) | oil field metagenome | biome: oil field; feature: oil-well bore; material: oil-contaminated soil; isolation source: oil-contaminated soil from oil-well borehole | place: Germany: Wietze | collected 2016-10-18 ...
TGACCACATAGCCCGACAGCAGCGGGTTGGTGGTGATGATGTGCGCCTCGTCGGTAATGACGATGTTCTGGCGGCCGCTGTGCTGCTGGCGTTCCACCAGGTCATTGATGTGCTGCATGATGGAGGTGTAGGCCACGGCGAGCTGGGCGCCGTAGCCCTCGCGGGCCAGGACCCCCATGTCGAGAATGGTCACGTCGGCCTCGGGCCAGCGCGCCCCGGGGCGGTTGAAGATTTCCCCATCGAAGCCGGTGGTGAACAGCTCGAGGGCCTCGGCCATCTCGGCGGCGCGGCGCGCCCGGTCGGCCTCCATCTCGCCGGAGCGCGCCATGCGCCGGAAACTCGCCACCACATCCTCGGTCAGGACCTGCTCCTTGCCCTCATCCTGGGCGTGCCGCGCCGCGCCCAGGATGGCCTGCCGGATCAGGTTGCGGTCGGCCCGCATCAGGCGCGCACGCTCCTTTTCCTCCCCGCCGGTGATCATGAGCGTGGCGATCAGCTCCATCTCCCCCAGCAGATCACGGCGCTCGTCTTCCTCGTCCTCGCCGTCATCCGCCTCGGTGGAGACGAAACGACTGCCCAGCAGTTTCAGGGCATCGGCAAAGGGCGGCAGGCTGACGCCGGCGCCGGGCTGGATGGTGACCTGGTTGACCGTGATGCCGTGGGCGTTGAGGTACTGTCCCAGCAGTCCGAACGAATTACCCGCCTCGATCAGGAAGATGCGCGGCCGGTGGGCCGCCAGCATCTGCATGACCAGGTAGCAGAGCATGGCGCTCTTGCCCGCCCCAGTGGGGCCCAGGATGACCATGTGGGCGTTCTTCTTGCGGTCCGCCTTGTGCAGGGGATCGGCCGTGACCGGCTCCCCGCCACGGTTGAAGAACACGAGGCCGGGATGGGCGGTGCCGCGCGACCGGCCGTGGAACGGCGCCAGCCCCGCCAGATGGTCCGACCAGACGAGTCGGGTCCGCCGCGCCAGGCGGTCCAGGGCCGGGTCGTAGGCCATCGGCAGATGACGGATGTAGCTGTCCAGCGCCAGCAGATCCGCCTCGCGCGAGATCGGCGCCAGCCCGTGGTTGGCCAACTGGGTGATCAGCTCGTGCTCGCGCTGGTTCAGCGCCCGGTCATCCTTGCCCTTGATGTAGAAGGTCAGGATGGTGGGATAGAGCTTGAGGCCCGACTGCATCAGCCGCTCGGCCTCCAGGGCGTCGGCCTTGGCCATGTTGGCGGAGGTTTCTCCGAAGCCGCTTGCTCCCTTGATGCGCTGCACCTGGTTGGCCACCTGGTCCTGGGGCTTGATCACGATGGTCATCGCCATCACCGTCCCCTCCGGCAGATGGTCAAACGGGGCATAGATGCGGTCGTTCTCGGTGCGCTCGGCCGTGAAATGCCCGATGTAGGGGTTGGCGCGCAGCCCGTCGATGGTCACCGCCAGATGCGGCTGGTCATCGAAGTACCAGGTGCGCACGGCATCGTCCGATCGCGGATACGAAAAGCTGAACAGGGCGGCAAAGTCGCGCCCGTAGGGGCGCCGGCGCAGCGCCTCGCCGCGCTCGTCATCTGGATAGGGCGCGATGCGCAGCAGCTCGCGCGGGCTGCCGCCGGCGACGGGATCGGGGTTGAACCAGGGGATCAGCCACTCGTAGAGATCCCGGCCGCCGGTGCGTACGATGCCGAGGCCTGCGCCGCGCGCGGTGGTCATGAAGCGCTGGGCGACGTCGCGCAGCTCATCGATCGGGGTCTGGGTGCCGTAGCGCGGGGCATAGCCCGGCGGCAGGCGCCGATACAGCGCGGCGCGCACACGCCGCCGCTGGCCTTTCCAGGCCACATCCGACAGCTCGTCCTTGAACAGCCCGCCCGGCTGGCAGATGTCCTGCAGGTGAGCGTTCATCAGATCCTGGAAATGATGGGTGAAATTGTTGTCGGCAACGTTCGCCTGGTGATAGGCCCGCAGATCCGCGGCCAGGCCGTCGAGGGACAGCTCGTCCTGGACATAGATCTGCAGCACCCACGGTGGGTCTTCCTCCGGGATGGCGTCGGTGATGATGTGCTGCAGGCGCTGGTGGAGCAGCTGCATCGACTCATCCGGTCGCGCCTCGCTGGTGATCGGGAAGATCTCGAACAGGGCGCCCACGCTGCGCCCGTCGTCCAGCATGAAGCACTGGGTGCCCGGATCGTATTCGACCCAGGGCAAGAGGTCGGTGAACGAATCGGGCCGTTCGTAGAGCGCCTGCATCTGGCGACGGGTGACCGGCCGCCAGCGGTCGGTCTTGCGCCTGGCAAGACCCTGGCGCTCCGGGCGGCCCACCGCCCAGGCGGGTTTGGCCTCGTCGGCCGCCACGCCGAAGCCGAACAGGGACAGCAGCAGGTTCTTCATCCGGCGATCCTCCACCAGCGCCGCCGCGCCGGCGCCTCGAGCGCGCGCAACTGTGCACGGGCTCCCCCTGCATCGAGGAGCCTGGTTTCACCATCCGGCACGCTCATCTGCAGGCTCACCAGGTAGTGATCCAGCTTCCAGCCGGCCGTGTCCTCGCGCCGCAGCATTTCGCGGTGCGGCTCGATGCGCTCGACCAGACGCCGCTCGAGGCAGACCTCGCGCAGGCGTTCATACAGGCCGAACAGATCGAGGTCCGCCACGGTGTGACTCAAGGTCACCCCGTGCAGCGTGGTCATGCAGCGGCCGTGAAAATCAAAGCGAGCGAGACAGGTCCGGTGATTGCCGTCCGCGCCGACATACCACGACAGCCCGTCCAGAGAGCGGTAGTACATGCCGGGGATCTTGCGCCCCGTCTCCTGGTAATAGCCCGGGTTGGCGGCGTGCAGCACGAGGTTCTGCTCCATGCGCTTGCCGCGGTCGAGGAACTCGAGCCAGCTCAGCCCCTGGTAATCGACGTGCTCGGTGCCGATGACCCGGAACACATTGACCGAGCCCTGGTCGGTCCAGTAGTCCCGGGTCACGAACGCCGCCATGGCCCGCGCCCGGTGCTCATCCCAGGGCTGGATCGTCTCCCCTGCCCAGGCCGGCGGCTGCGCCCGCGCCTGATCGCGCAGGCTGGGTTGCATCATAGCGCTCATGGCCGCGCCCCCGAGGGGGATTCGCCGGGCATGGCGTATTCGACCCCGCCATACATGGGCACGGTGGTGGAATAGCCCGGAATGGGCGTGCCGCCCGGACCCAGGTGCGGGAAGACGAACATCACCAGAGTGGGATTTGGCAGCCGGGGAAAGCGCCCGCTGATCTCGTTCTCGGCGGTGCGGGTATAGCCCTCGAGGTCGGCATCGCCGGAGGCGACGGGACGGGGTTCGGCCAGCACGCGCTGGGTGCGCACGATCTCGCCCTCCTTGTTCTTGCTGGTGGACGATTTCTCGTCCACCACCCAGTACTCCCGACCGTGCATCTCCAGCCGGGCCCGATCCATCTCTGCAGCCCCCATGGACTTGAAGTGCCCGTCATAGATCTGCTTCATGGTCGGGGTATCCTGGGGGAACACCCGCTCCTTGCTGCCCATGCAGCCCGAGAGGCCGACAGCAGCCGCCAGGCTAATCCAGATCAGGCTGGCGGAACGGGTCGTTCTGGCCTGTGACATGACTCAATCTCCTGCCCTGCGGGTCGTAGTCGATCTGTAATTCGCGGTCGAGGTGGACCGCCAGCTTCATGCCCGGCGGGGCGAAGATGGCGTCGTAACTGTTCTCCATGCGCTCCTTGAGCCACTCGTCCGTCTCCTTGACTCCACCCTGCAGGGCGGAGGCCCACACATAGCGCCCCTTGTCGCCGGTGACCGCGGAATTGCTGCCGCCCAGCCCGGTGAGGATGGTCGTGGTCTCGGAGGCCGCCGCCGCGGCGGCGGCTGCCTCGGCCGCGGTCAGACCCACCCGCGAGGCCAGGTAGGAGGGGGCGTTGGTGACCCGCTTGCCGGAGACGCAGGGGATGCCTTGGTCGTCCGAGATCCAGCCCAGGCTGTTCTGCAGGTCGGTGGCGGTGTTGCCCGACATGGGAACCTGGTTGGCGGTGGCGCCCGTGGAACCGCTGCCCTCGCCGCCGCTGCCGTTGCGATCGGCCGATACGGTGCGGATGGTGCCGTCCTGGAAGATGTAGGAGACGCTGGTCACCCGACCGTGCACGCAGGCCAGCGTCCAGTCGCCGACCGCGTAGCCGGAGAAGATCATCCCCTCGATGCCTGGGATGTCGTAGCCGTTGGCCGCCAGGTTTTCCCGGCCCACGATCGTCTTGAACGGCACTGGATCGCGCACCGCTCCCTTGATCGGCACGCGCCCGATCAGGGCGGTGAGGCCGGTGCCGCCGATCAGGGTCGCGTTACGCGGCACGGTGAAGTAGGGCTGCAGCGGCGCCTTCTCCTGCCGAGCAAGCTGCGCGGCGCTGCCGCCGCCCAGCAGCCCACCGCCCTGCTGGGCGCTCGCCGAAGCCGGCACGAAGCCGGCCTTCTTGTCGTCGGGCTGGTCCAGGGGGCGCACCCAGACGACTTCCTCCTTGCCCTCCCCGTCCAGCCCGAAGCCCACCGGCACCTCGCCGGCGCCGCCGGTCTTCTGCTGACTCAGGCCATGCACCTGGGCGCTCAGCTCCTCGATGCGCGAGGTCAGCGCAGCCATGCGGTCGGCGCTGCGGTCACCCTCGCGCGCCACCCGCACATCGCGCTCCAGATCCGCCTGCTGGTCGCGCAGGCTCTGGTTGTCCTGGCGGACGCCCTCGAGGGCGGTCTTGACCTCGCCCAGGCGGGCGGTCAGGGTGCGGATGGTGTCGGCCGGCGTATCGGCATCCGGCGCGGCAGCCCGCGGCACCTCGGTCATGACGCTCTGGTCAGAGCCGCCGCAGGAGCGCAGCCCGACGATGGTCAGGACCACCAACACGGCCAGCGCCAGGACGGGAAGCAGGCGGTTGGCGCCCATCAGTAGATCCCCTGCACGGCGTGCTCGAACGGCTTGGCCGAGATCAGATAGACCGCCGTGGTGTCGGCCTCGTCCCCGCGCGGCAGCAGCCTAGCATGCTGGAAAGTGGCGGCCAGCCACAGGCCGCGCAGGCTGCGCGGATCAAGGATCACCGAGGAGGCGCCCCGGTTGCGCAGCCGCACCGCCGTGACATGCAGCTTGCCCGAACGCCAGGCGATCAGCGGCGTGGCCTGGATGGACTCCCCGCGCACCAGGTTGACCGGGCGTTCATCGACCGGCGTGCGGAACACCCCCGGCAGCGCCGGCGCCAGGCGCCGCGGGGCATACAGGCTCTGGGACGCAAAGCGGGTCAGAGTCGCGTAATCGTAGGTCGGGATCTTGGGCGGCACGGCGCTTTCCGCCGCTGGACCCGCGGCAGGACCCGCCGCAGGTCCTGTTGACCCGCCCGTCAGGCCGAAGCCGGCGCTGGTGGGGTCAGTGAGCGCCAGGGCGATGATGACTGGCGCCGGGCTGGCCGAGGCCCGCGCCGACAGGTCCACCAGATAGATCTGGCCCGTTGCGGTATCGCGCACCGGGATGCGCTGGGGCGTGAAATCCTTCTTCGCCAGCCAGTAGACCGTGCCGGCCACCACCTGGGTGCGCACCACGTCGGCGAGCCCGGCCGGCATGCCCACCTCCACCGGCGCAGGGAAGGTCACCTGCCGCTCCAGACCGACCGGCAGCATGATGCCGAGCGGGGTGCGGTCCCAGACGATCCGCTCCGGCGGCATGGGCACCGGCAGGGTCGCCTGGGGAGCAGACACGACGACCGGCCGGGGCGCGGGAGAATCCGGCGCGGGATCCGCCGCCGCCGGCCAGGCCAGGCCCAGCGCCAGGGATCCTGCGAGGGGCAGGATGCGCTTCATTTGCTCTTCTCCTTCTCCAGGCGATAGGGTCCGCTGCCGGCGTAGCCGTCGAGCGCCAGGCCCCAGGGGTTTTTCTCGCGGTCGATGTCGTAGCGCACCACGCGCAGCGGATAGACCGCCTGGGTGCGCTTGACCACCACCCCGTCGACGGTCTCCATCAGTTCGAGATCCAGCTGCACCTCCCAGACCCCGGGCGCGACGATGCGCACCCGCTCGGGCGTGAACTCGTGGCCGGGAATGCCGGTCACCCCGCGCGTGCGGCCGGAAAGCTCGCCGCGCCGACCCTTGAGGTCCAGATCGGCTTTGATCTGTTCGCGATAGGCGGGAGTGAGATAAGGCGATAGCGCATAAAGCCGCTCACCTCCCTCCTTCTGCCCATCGGCCTCCCAGCGGTTGAGCTGCTGGAAGATGTATTGCCCGAAGGCATAGACGCTCTCGGCCGGCACCTCGCCGGCCCGGAGGCTCGTCCCGGCGCGGATGTCGGGCGGTAGGTGCACGGTGAGATCGCGCGGCGCGCTCTGCCAGCCGTACCAGAGGGCGCCGATGACGATCATCTGGGCGGCGATCACGCCGCGCAGGGTATTGATGTGGCCCCGCTGGATGTCCATGGCCTTGTGGTAAGCGAATGCCATCAGTGGGTTCTCCCGAGGTCCCAGGGGCCGGATCCACGCTCGAAGGGATCGCTGCGCAGGCGCAGCCCCGCGAGCACGAAATGAATCTGCAGCAGGTAGAAGCCATCTGGCCGCCCGCGCTTGATGCGCTGGAACCAGAGGGCGGAGCAGTAAATGGAAACGGCGATGAGGAAGATGGCCGCCCCCGCCCCCATCACGGGGTAGCCGATGCTGTAGGCGATGGCAACCGAAACCGGCGTCCAGGCCGCGATGGCAGCGGCGAAGAGGGCCCCCAGCTCGCCGGCGGTACACCCCAGGAAGATCACGGGCTCGGCATTGAGCCGCTCGCCGCGGGCATGTTGTCCACTCAACCGCCCCTGCATTGCGATCCCCCGATCCTGCTCAGTTCTGGCTCTGGCTCAATAAGTAAGGCGCCATGCGGCGCCTTCAAGGGCGCGCATCAGATGATTCCCGTCGCAATGCTGAGCAGGAAGGTGACGAACATCACCAGGGCAACGCCGACGCCCGATTTGGTAACCACCTCGCCCAATTCTTCTTTTCCGCGGCGATATTCCATAAAGGAAGTCAGCGCGGAATAGGCCACCGCCGCCAAGCCACCGAAACCGATCACCAAGGTGGCGATTTGCCCGGTGTCGCGGGCATATCCCTGCAGGGTGGTGAGCCAGTTGCTGTTGCTGCCGCCGCTGGTGGGCTGATCGACGGTGGGCAGGGCGGCCCAGACGGGGTGGGTCATGAGGCTGGTGACGGCGAGGGCCGTGGCCAGGCCGGCCTGTTCCCGGCGGCGCCGGATGGACTGGATCAAGGTGCGCATGGTCGATGAATCTCCCGATGGATGCCCCATCTCAGGGGCGGACGTAAAAACCGATCAGCATCGCCAGCAGGGTGGCGACCAGCAGGCTGCGAAAGGCGTGATAGGCCGGCTGGCGGCCGGCGCGCCAGCTCTGGTACTGGGTCACCCCGACCCAGCCGACGAACAGCAGAATGGCGAGGGCAACCAGACTGGCGCTGAACAGCGCCAGTGCGCCCGGATCGACGCCGGCGCCGGCCTGGAACTCGCTCTCCCAGCTCAACGGCGGTAGTCTCCACGCAGCGGCGGTACCGATCGCGGCTCGGCGCTCGGCGCCTCGATGTGCTCCTGGATCGCCATGCGCATGCGCGCAAGATCAACCCGCAACCAGTCGTACTGGAAGCGGATGCGGGCATCGGCGTCCGCCTCCCGCTCAGCTTCGGAGATGATGGGTTCGAGCGCCTCGATCTCGTGAACCAGGCGCGCCAGGACGGCGCGCTCCCCATCCCCATCGGCCAGAGCCGGGAGGGCGGCGCAGGCGAGCCCTGCCGCGGCAAGAAGATATAGGGATCGCTGGAACTGGTGCATGCGGTCACTCCTCAAAGATGCGGGACACGATGCAGAAATCGGTCGTCCAAAATCCACAAAAAACCGTAACTCCGATCGACGCGTTTTTTTTTGGCTCACAGGTACAGGCTCACAGGTACTTCTTGAAGGTGGCGGCCGAGACCATCAACGCGGCGCCGAACGCCGCCGCGCAGGGCAGGATCACGAGATTCGGATGCAGGTTGAACGGGAGGGCCAGATAGAGCACCCAGGCGGCGATGAAGAGCGGAAAGACCAGCATCTTGGCCTGGTGGTACACGAAGGCGCTCTCGCGCCCCCCGCCCCAGCGGCGCAGATCGCGGCGCATCAGCCCCTCGGTCAGACCCACCACGCCCGCCAGCACGAACACCGGCAGCGCCAGCACCAGAACCGCCACGCGCAAGGCGGTGACCTGGATGGTGGTGACAGCCGCCATGACGTGCTCGCGCACCTGGTGCAGCACGCCGTTCATGGCGCCGTAAAGTTTTTTCTGCAGCGGATGCGTCCCGGTGCTGGACTGGATGCGCTCGAGGTTGGTGAGATGGGTCTCGATGTGGGTGCGCTCGACCAGCCAGTAATGCACCTGCCCGGCGAAATACTCGGCGAAGCGCGCCACATCGGAGGAGACGATCGAGCGGCGCAGGTCCCGGTCCAGATACTCCAGCTCCGCCTCGTACATGGCCCGGCTGTGGGCTGCGCCCTGCTCGGGCCACCACAGGTGCATGCCGGCCCACTCCAGCAGGATCGAAAAGACGATCGAGCCCAGCAGCCAGAACCCCATGCTGACGAACAGACCGAGCGTCGCCATGACCAGGCCGGCGCGGCGCTCGGGGACCTTTGCAGCGCGCTTCTGTGCCGGCTCAGCCACGGATCCACCATCCCTCGCCGCTGGCATAGCGCTGGTGCATTTCCCGGGCGATCTGGTCGAGGCTCGCCGGCATGACCGGGTCGTGCCCCGGATCGGGCAGCGGCATGCGGACCTTCCAGAGCTGGCCGCCCTCGATGAGGGCGAAGGCTTGGCCCTTGGGCAGGGTCATCACGTCATTGGGCGTGATGACCGGCACCTGGGTGACTGTCATCCGGTCCTCGTTGCGGCTCGTGAAGTCCACCCCGGTCGACAGATCCGCGCTGTCCGTGACCCCCGAGACCAGGGTGATGGCGTTGACCTCGACCTCGGGCAACTGGTTGGTCAGCATCTCGGCTGTCGCCAGCTCCTTGACCCGGAGCATGATCAGGGTGTTGAAGTTGCCCGCGACCTGGCCGGCCTTGGGCCGGCTGCCGATGCGGGCCTCCACGTCCGACCAGGTTTGGGTGTAGGCCGTGACCTGGAAGCCCGCGCCGCCAGCCTTGTTCAGCAGCGGGATGAACTCATCGCCGATCAGCTCGTTGAACTCGTCGCAATGCAGGCTGATCTTGGGCAAGGGTCCGTGCCGCTCCATCTCCGGCAGGCCCTCGGTGGTGCCGTGCTTGTAGATCTGGCCCGCAACCGATACCAGATCGGCGAACATGGAATTGCCGACCGCGGCGGCCACGGTCATGTCGGACAGGGCGTCGAGGCCGACATAGACCACCCCACCCTGGCGGATCACTTGGCGCCAGTCGAAGATGGGTCGGGGATCGTCGATGTCCAGATAGTTCGGGGAAATCAGTTCGGCGGTGGCCCCGGTGGTGAGCTTTTCCAGCAGGGGCAGCAGGCTCGCTACGATCTTGTCGAAATAGGTCTTGTCGTACTCGAACGCGCTGCGCAGGCCATCGGCCACCGGGTCATAGAGCCCCTCGTCCTTGACGTACTGGACCAGAGCGATGGTGGTCCGGTCGCGTCCGCGCAGGGCCATGGGCAGGCTCCGGTCGTCGAGCTGCCCTGCGCGCCGAGCCACCTCCTGCTCCCAGCCGGCGGGCGCCACGCGGGGCAGCCATTGCCGGTAGTAGTCCTGCAGCAAGGGATCGATGTGGGTGATGTGCCGCACGATCTGGTGGTAATCCGGCCGCCGGCCCAGCGCCACCAGCGCGCGGGCGACGATGTTGGTGAAGCGCCACGCGAATTCCCGGAACGCCGCGCTGTTGCCCTCGTTGGGCAGCTGGTTGGCGATGCGGGTCGCCACCTCGGTGATGCGGGAGAACGAGCCCACTGCGTTGTAGCGCGCGCTGATGCGCGGATAGCCCAGATGGAAGACATAGACCTGCTTCTGCCGGCCGGCGCGCTTGGCCTCGGCATAGATCCGCTTGAGCAGGTCCGCGTCGCCCTTGGGGTCGAACACGATCACCACATCGCCGCGGCGGATGTCCTGGGTGATCAGGATCTCGGCCAGCCGGGTCTTGCCGACGCGGGTCGTGCCCAGCACCAGGGTATGACCGACGCGCTCCCCAAGATCCATCCACACGTCCTGCTCATCAGGCTCCACGCCGTGCAGGGCGGGATTGCCGCCGACCGGCGGCAGCGGCGCGAGCGGATTCCAGCGGCTGCGGCTGCCCAGCCGCCGGCCCAGCGGCGCCAGCAGCGGCGAATGTTCCCAGGCGATTTCCTTGCGGCGCGCCCAGCGGTAGAACGCACTCGGCTCCACATAGCGCCGCACCTGGGGGCGCAGGGTGTCGCGCAGGCGCTGGGTGTGTTTCTGGCTCCAGCGGAAGCCGCGACCCAGGAACAGCTTGTTCCGGCTCACCGGAATCCGGTCGGCGGTCAGGCTGTAGGTGCGCAGCCGGCGCAGGTTGCGCTGGTAGTTGACCACGGCATGCGTCTGCCGGCCGCGCCAGAGGGCCAGCGCCCCGAACCCGGCGGCGGCCGCATAGCCCACCGAAGGGGTCATCATCATCGACCAGGGCGCCATCAGGCAGATGATCGAGGCGGCGCCCGAGACCACTGCCGAATACACCTCCACCGGCGGGCGCAGCAAGGCCTCGATGGGATGCTCCCGGCTCATTGCTCCACGCCCTCGCGCGAGATCAGCACCGGGTAATGGCGCAGCCCCAGGGCCTGGGCGATGTCTGATGCCGGGGCGACCAGGATCGGCAGCCCGCCGGCGGCGGCCGAGACCGCCTGCAGGTCCGCCGGGTTGCGGGCCTGGATCAGTTGCCCGATGGCGGAAACCTCCGCCAGGCGCTGGCGATGGGCGGCGAGCCAGGCCAGGGAGCCTGCATCGGCGCCGACCAGGAACAGCGGCCGGGACAGCCCCAGCAGGCGCTGGCGGATTTCCGGGGACAGGTCGCGGGAAACTGGACCGGGGGACAGCTCCGGGGTGATGACCGGCAGCCGGCCCTCCTGGGCGAAAGGATTGCCGCGGCTGGCGTAAGGCGAGGCCGGCGGCGCGCCCACGAATTCATCCGCCGGATCGCCGCCCTCGAGGTTCAGGATGTCGCGCAGGTAGGGCCGGGCATCGACGGATCGCTGGGGGTCCTCCTGGAGGATCCGCACCGGCCCCGCCAGCGCGGCGACCCCAAAGAGCCCCAGGCCAGCCAGCGCTAGCCAACGCTCAATGCACACGGGCGTCTCCCCGCTCGACGACCGCCAGATGGCGGCGGACCTTGGCCGCATAGCCCGCCGCGCGTTCGGGATTGGCCGGGGAGTGGTAGCGGCCGGCGGCGATCACCCAATCGCCGCAATCGTCAAACATCTCGCGCAGGATCGAGGCGCCGATCCGCAGGTTGAACCAGGGATCGAGAGAGAGTTGCTGATCCAGCAACTTCTGTCCATGGTAACGCCAGTTGACTTGCATCAGGCCCACGTCGACCAGGTCGGTCTTCTCCAGATGCCGCATCAGGTCGGCATACGCCTCATTGCGCGAGCCGTAACGGTAGGACCGGCCCGCGACGTTGAGCGTCCAGGGCCAGGGGCGATGATCGCGGCTGCCCGGCATGCGCAGGCCGCTCTCGGTGAGCGCCACCGCATAAAGCACCTGGGGCGGAATGCCGTATTCGTCGGCAACCCGGCGGTAGGCCGGCGGAATGTCCATAGCATCAACGGCGTCACTCATCGAGAACAGCCCCAGGATCAGCAAAAGGATGGAAAGTGGGTGCTTCATTTGGCGGTGAGTTCTGGATAGGGCATCAGCCGGTCGCCGCGCCGCAGGGCGGCATAGGGCACCACGCCCCGTCCGCTAAGTTTTTTCAGTGCGCCGGCGTCGTGGTTGAGGGTGATGCGCCGCGCCTTGACCAGATCCGGATCGATGCCGTGGGATTGCGCCCAGGTCCTAACCCGGGCGTCGTCCCCGGCGGTGTCGAGGACATACACGTCCAGACCCACATCCGGCCGCTGGCGCACCAGTGCCTGGGCCTGTGCCGCGGCGGCATCGCAACCGGCACATCCCGGCAGGGCGAAGAGCAGGATGCGGTCGCCCGCCTGCAGGACCGTTCCGGTCTGCTGTACGGGCTTGCCCGAGCGGCCGCGGAAGGCGTCCAACCGGGCATGGTCGATCGCGGGCTCGGGGAACAGCCGGCGCGCGGCGTCCTGATAGGCCCGCTCGAAGGCCAGCACGCGCTGGGCGTCCTCATGGCGCAGCCGGGCCCACAGCTCGGCGTAGCGGCGCCGCTCCTGCTCGCTGCGGGCATGGATGCCCAGCACCTCGACCGGCGAGATCCCGGACACGCTGAGGCTGCCGCGGATCCCGCCCATCAAATCCTGGTAACGGCGCCACTCGACGTCCGTGATCCCCCACTCGCTGGCCCGGCTGGCGACCGTCGCGGAAGACTGGGTCTGGGTCGGATTGGCGGTCGTCGATTCGATGCGGGTTTGCGCGACCTCCTCGGCGAGGGCGCCGCCACAGACCGCCGCCAGCGCCGCTCCGGCGAGCCAGATCCGCCAGGTCATGGCCGCGGACGGCATAGGCTGCCGTCATCAAGCAGGTATTGCCGATCCGGATAGGACTGGGTCAGATCGCGGCGCAGGCGGCCGCGGTATCCGGGACCCGGGCAATCCGCACGCAAGTGCTCGGCCGATCCGTCCAGCCTGGACAGATTGGGCAGGCGCTTGGGCTCGCGCACCGCGCTCCCGCCGTTACAGCCGCCGACCCCCAGCATCCCCACCAGCGCCAGAGCAGCCAGCGCGCCGATCCATCGCAATTTATTCGACATCACGGACCTCCGGCCGGTTGTGTCACGGTCTGACCCGAGGGCGCGCGCCAGATCACTTCCCGCCCCTGGATGGCCAGCACCTGCCAGCCGTCCAGGGATTCTCCCGCCGCCAGCCAGGTGGAGCCCTGGGCGCGCGAGATCGCGACCTGAGCCACCCCGCCCCAGTGCTCCACGCCCAGAACGCTAAACGGCAGGCGTGCCTGCGGTACGGCCGCAGCCCGACCGCCGGCCCCGGCGGAAGCTCCCGGCGAACCGGAGGATCGCGCCGGCGCCGGCCGCGGAACCACGATCGCATCGATGCGTCGGCCCTGCTGTTCGACGCGCTGGGTCAGCGTTTCCTGGTCTTGCCTGGCCTGGGCCAGGGTCTGTTCCAGCGTCCCGATGCGCTGTTCCAGATCACCCCGATCCTGAATGCGATTACCCAAGATGCTCACCCGCTCCGAGAGGCCACGCACCTGTTCGCGCAACGCAGCCAGATCATCCGCCGTTACGGCCGTGGCCTGGTCAGCAGGAACAGCAGACGCCCCCGCGGCAGAATCTGCAGACGTTTTTTCCGACGCGATCACCGGGCCATCTGAACCCTCGGGGAAAAGCGGATCGACCGGGGACGCCTCGATCGCCGCCTCCTGATGCTCCACGCGCAAGGTGGGCGTATCTCCTGCGGGCCGGTCAATCAATTGCCGGGTCAGATACAGCAGGCCGCCCAGGGCGATTGCTGTCAGCAGCAGGATTGCGATGACGGCAAACCAGGGCATCCGCCGCGGGGCGGCAGGCATCGCGTCGTCATCCGCCAGCAAAGGCGCCGGCGCCTGTTCCTCATTCATTTCGCCGCTCCCTTGAGGATTGCCTTCTCCCAGGCCTGATGGTGTCGCGCGACCTCGCGCCGGGCTTCATCCGGACTGACACGCCCGATCTCGTCCGCATCGGGCGCCGTCAGTACCGCGTCCACATGGATCAGATTCATATTGGGCGCCCCATCGAGCTTGCCGAAGGCCTGCGGGTTGTGCCCGATGATGGCCAGCATGCGCTGGGCGAGAATGTGGGACTGATCCGGCACCAGGATCTGGGTGATGCTACCCAGGGTCTCGCCCCGTGTCGTAGGGCCGTAACTGGCTGGGGCCGACCGCGCGCCGTCAATCCGATTCACCGGCGATACCAGCATCTCGATCGGCGGCTCCGCGCGCTCGGCCAGCGGCAGAATGGTCGGCGCACCTGCAGCGGGCGCAACGGTCTGATGGATGGCAACCGGCGCGCCCCGCAGGAGCGGCCGATAGTCGTCGGCCACATCGAACGCCACCAGACGGTGAACCGGATCCTCGATGAGCCAGAAGGCTTCTCCGCCCAGGGTTTCCAGGGCGCGGCGCAGCGGCATGGGGCCCAGGGTGCGCTGGGATTCGGGCAGTGGCCGGCGCAGCAGGATCAATTGGGCCTCGCCGGCCGCAAGGGCGTCCGCCAGCCGAAAGCCGGATCGGGCCAGGAGGTAATCCACTGCCCCCCCCACGTCCTTGACGTAGGGCGGAAAGCTCAGGCGCACGATGGTTTCGAGCGGATCGCTCTGATCCGTCCTGGGCACCGGCGCCACGACGCTGTAGCGCCCCACCGGAACATCGCCCGAGGCGGCATGCGCCTGGTCGGCAGCCAGGATCAGCAGCAGCCCGCACAAAACGATTTCCCGCATATCAATCTCTCAAAAAGGGCCGGCGGGTCACGCCGGCCAGTGTTAGGGATGTATCTGCGGCTCTAACCGCAGCCTGAGACTCGCGCAGGACGCGGTCCCAAATCCACAAAAAACCGTAACTCCGATCGACGCGATTTTTTTTGCCGACATCTCGCAGCCCAAAAAAAACCCGGCCGGAGCCGGGTTTAAGGTCGGGAATGTGATCGATCAGGCAGCGAGCAACTGTTTGGCGAGGGCCACCTCGAGGGCCTCGTCATCCTGGTTCAGCACATCCAGCCCGCTCTCGGGTACATCCCCGGAAGTGGATTGGCTGACCGAGACCTTCTTGCCCATGAGCTGCAGGCAATTGATTTGGGTGGTCCCCGCATAGCCGAGGAAATGCACCTCCACATCCTGCTGCTGGCCGATCCGCCAGGAACGTCGGGCCGCCTGTTGCAGCGTGTACACGTTGTAGCTGGTGTTCATGGAGCAAATGGTCGGAAACTCCAGCATGTCCAGGCCGGTCTTGACCAGCTCGGGATTGGTGATGACAACCTCGACCCCACGGTCCACCTGGTCCAGCAGCCACTCCTCGCGCCGGCTGGCCTCCACCGCCGCACGCAACACCGCCACCTTGAAGCCCTCCCGTTCCAGATGGCTCTTCAGTCGCGTGGTCGTGTCGCGCGTGCCGGTATAGGTCGTGTAGACCAGCGTCCGCCTGCCCCTCGCCTTGTTGGCGCTGCACAGGCCCAGCATGTGCTCTTCCTTGGGCGACAACTGATCTGGCCCCAGCAAGGCGGATTGATAGGCCAGCAGACTGCCCGTGCGTGGGTGCTTGACCGCCTCCGGCCGGAAACAGGTTTCCGGCCAGGCGAGCAGCGCATTGAGCACCACCCCGAGCAGGCTCTTGTCCCCGGTCCGCAAGGCCGCTCGCAGGGCCGACACCAGATCGGCCTGCAGCCGCCCATAAGCGGCCTCCATGTCCGCCGTCATCGGGATCGGCGTCATGAACTCGCGGTAGGGCGGCAACACGTTGCCGCCGATGTCCCGGAGCTTGAGAAACACCGTATACGGCAGGACGTGCCGCAAGATGCCCTCCGCCCCGAACCCCGGCGCCATGGCCACCCGATGCGAGGTCTTGCGACCCCGGGCGGTCTTGTGATTCCCGCCTTCGGTCTCGGTGTAGATGTCCTTCAGTACGCCGTGGGCGCGCATGAAGCCCATCGCGGCCGGGGCCAGGGATCCCCTGGCGTTCGGCCGGTAACCCTCCTCGATCATGCGGCCCGGCATGAGCCGGAACAGCAGATAGAAGAGGTCGGTTGCATAGCCCCCCATCAGGGTCCCCGTGAGCAGGAGCACCTTCCGGGCCTTGTTTGCCAGCACGCCCATGGCCTGACCCTGGGCCGATCCCTCGACCTTGTATTCATGGCCTTCATCGACGACCATCAGGTCGAAATACCCGTCCGGGAGATAGCGTTTAACGAACTCCGACGCTTGATAGCCGCCCTGTCCCAGGGAAAATTCCCGGTTGGACAGCGCCCGCTCCAGGCGGCGCGCCTGGTTGTCCGAAAATACCAGGTTGCCTTCTTCATCCATCAGGTTGACCAGCCGGTGGATGTTGTCCCCCAACATCTCCCCGAGCAGGTCCTCCCCGAACTGGTTGATCAGCCGTTCCGCCGACTTGGGGCCGATGGTGGGCAGGTCCATGAGGGCCTCGCGGACCAGGTCACGCTTGGCCTTGGCCGCCCCCTGGGGACGGTGCAGGGTCCAGAGCGCCGACTTGCAGCCCGGGCAATGCAGTTGCTGTTCGGTCGGCACGACATCGGCCAGCATGGGTTCTCCAGTCTCCGTCTTCAGTACCCACCCACAATCCGGGCAGGCCGCATAGCCGCGCCGGTCCCAGTACAGCGTCGGCCCCTCATCCCCCGGCAGGGCCACCACGCGCCGCCGGGCAATCGCCGGCTTCCAGTGGTAGCCCATCCGCATCCGGACGCGCCCGAGCACGAAGAACTCGGGTCCGGCATGGGGCCTCGCTCCCTGTGCCGCACGCAGCGCCAGGAGCTTGCCCAGGGTGTCCGGGCCGTTGAGCACGGTCACCCTGGCATGGGGCACCGTCTCCAGGATCTCCCGCCGCCACTTGTAGACCAGGTGGGGCGGGGACAGGACCAGGCAGCGCCGCAGGCCTTCGCGATGGGCGATCGTCGCCAGGGCGATCGCCATCATGGTCTTGCCCGTTCCCATCTCCGCGTTCAGGATGGCCGCCGGCTGGTTCTCGTAGAACAGCAGCCGGGCCAGGGCCTGGACCGCATCCCGCTGGGCGGGAAAGGGTTGACGCAGCAGGCCGGCCATCACGGTCTCCCGACCAGGATCCGGCGTGCCGTCATACACCGGGGGAATCGTCCTGGATACGGCATCCAGCAGTCCGTCCCGGCAGTTGTCGATGAAGTCCATCAGGGACATCACCAGGGCGCCCTCGCCCTCTTCCTGGGCTACAGGCTCGATCGTTTGGTTCTCTTGCATGGTTCGCGCTCCAAAAAAAAGGGGGCGAACCAGCCTTGGGGGCGGTGCGCCCCCGTGGGGTTGATGTGATCAGTCGACCGCCAGCAAGGCAGTCTCATAAGCCAGGTTCAGGTCTTCCCAGTCCACGGATCCCGTCGCTTCACCGCGGCGGTAGGCAGCCACCAGCAGCTCGGCGGCGCGGCGCGCCGCATTGCCGCGCTTGATGGCCCTCACCGACGCATCCGGTGGCGGGTAATCCTCGCCCTCTGCGAGGGTCTGCTCGATCGTGAATTCCAGCACATCGCCGGAATCGCCCTGTTCCTCGAAGTCATCGAGCAGCAGGGGCAGGCGCTGGGTATCGTCCCAGATGCTTCCCTCATCGAAGAAAGCCTGGGCCTTGGTCAATGCCGATTCTTCCGAAGCGGCCTCGATGCCCACCATGACCCGGTGAACGTAAGGCAGGGTGTAGCTGACGATGATTTTCATCGCGATCTCCTGGTCGAGAGACCGCCCAACCCCGAGGGGCTGGGCGGACCCTCGGGGTTGGGAATGGCTTATCCACATTTTCTGTGCATAAGCCGGTGGTTGATTACACAGCTATGACGGCTTTTTCCTGCCGGTCCGAAGACTTGGCCGAGCCGGTCAGGAATTGACCATCCGGGGCCTCCGCATCCTGCAGGACCTCCCCCAGCAGGGAGCGCTTCAGGTTGTAGCGAACCCCGGCATATTCCCCCGTGAGGGGGTTGGTGCCGGTAATGCACACCCAGGGGACCGTGCAGCCGATGACCTCGACCCGCTGGCCGACACTGAACCGCCTGGACCGCTGGCGGTGGTATGCCCGGACTTGCTCCCGCCAGACCGGATTCCGCTCGGGCGCCATGTCCAGGAATTTCAATGGGCAGGAGTAGTAGCAAGGCCCCATGGTTTCATCCATGTCCTTGTAACCACACCATTCCCCATCCTTGCGGAGCAGGTCGCAACCGATGAACACGGTGGTTTCGCCGGTTTCCTGGTGCGTGATCTGGTTGACGGTCCACAGCACCGACCCGCGCAGCGCGTGGGCGATGACCTTGCGGTCATACTCGCTCACAAGGCGGTCCTGAACCAGCTCCTGCATGGAGCACTTTCTGTACAGCCATCCCATGACTTTCTCCTTGACATAAAAAAGCCAGGGATGAAGCCACGGCAGCGCCGGGGGATTCTCCCCGGCGGGGTTGAGTTGTATCGGATC
>WOYI010265167.1_pt1 | contig 18244 bp, 15 predicted proteins | sample 6423411 | NCBI WGS metagenome assembly WOYI01 (sample SAMN13441803, study PRJNA592873) | oil field metagenome | biome: oil field; feature: oil-well bore; material: oil-contaminated soil; isolation source: oil-contaminated soil from oil-well borehole | place: Germany: Wietze | collected 2016-10-18 ...
TGCTTGTCCAATAACCATTTCCTGCAATCCTAATCTCTCCTTTAAAAAGAGTTTGTGCCAACGCAATTATGCTCATAGCAAGTATTACTATAGCTACGGATAAAACCAGAGCAATCAGCCTGTCTTGTTTCATAAAAACATAGATTACTTTGCAGTTTTATACTTTTCTATCTTGTTCTGTATATAAATAAGTAATCCGGACCATTTTGAAGATCGTTGGACAAGTTTTCTAAAAGAGGGTATAAAATGATGCAAGACATAAAAAACGATATATAGGGGTTAAAAACATAATCGTAAAGAAAGGTGTAAAAGATGAGAGGAGATATTTTTGCTGTGGGGGCGGTGTTACTTCTCTGTGGAATTCTAATGTTTATACCAGCGTATCATGGGATACGTGAATATGAAATTCTTGCAAGTGAGTGGGGAGGTACAGTTACACATGATGAGGGATATTTTTTTCTTTTGATCAAAGAAGGGGTAGGAATTTTTATGTCAATAATTGGCCTTATATTAACTGTCGTTGGTGCTGCAACGACTAAAGAGCAGACTCAAAAGATCTTTGAACGCGATTTGAGATTTCGCCGACATCCCTGAAGCCCCATCATCCAGAGAGCTCATCTACAACAGTTGCAAAAAAAAGGACACTCGGTATGCAAATCAAAAATACAGAAAAAATGACGCCTATTTATGCGTAGAGTAAAAAATACTCTTCGCAGTAATACTCCCTACCCCCCAAAAAATTTTTGCGACGCTTGAAAAACCCTTTTGAAATCTTTAAAAGATCCTGTTTGATGGGTATCTTCCAGATCATCTTTTCCGCTACTCAGTCTACTCCATTCCCACGATCTCTATCTTGATTTTTATCTTAGCATCGATCTCGTCATCAACGTTGTCCCTTGCACCATCATCTTCGTAAATCTTGACTCCATCTAACTGTAGATCGTATGAGATGCCAGGAAATTTGTATTTTGGGTCCCGTCCAACTATATCAATAGGTTCCGGCAAACCCATTGCGTCAAAATCCCACACCTTCACAACGACCGTTACATCTTCCACATTGTCAGGAATGTCAAATGTTGCGCAAAGTCCTTCAATCCTATCAGTTTCGTCAAAAACTTCGCTCTCAGCGGTGTTTTCATAATCTCCATCACCATTGACGTCCAGCAAAATCTCAAAGTATGGATCCAATTCCCCCCTTGCTCCCCCCCAGCCATCTGGACTGCCATCTCCATCATAATATACGATTGTAACACAAATACCTCCATTGCCATTGTCATAGGAATCATATTTATCTGCAACAAAGTCTCCATCGGAGTCCTTCATTCCATAAAGGGCTCCTGCGAGTCTGTAAACTCTCTCCGCAGGGATCGCAAAATTGAGGCTCTCCACACCTTCCCCAACCAGCATACTGTAAGCAACCCCTATCACCTCTCCTTTCGTGTTCATCACGGGTCCGCCACTTGACCCTGGGGATATCGCAGCATCGATCTGAATCTCATTTGTTTCTATCCAGATTCCATCCCTGACCGAGGAGACTATACCTCCAGTTGCAGTCCATTTCAATCCCTTGGGGCTGCTGATGACCCGTATCTCCTCTCCGATCCTTGGAAGAGAAATGTTTAGAGAGAGAGGCTTTACGTAATAGGGCACATCAACTTCAGCCATTGCAAGATCGTTTTCTATATCCACCGATAGAACTTTTGACACTAGATAGTTCTTTTCGTCCACCAATGTTATGTAAGCTACGTCATGTGTTCCCGAATAGAAGCTCTCCAGCACGTGGTAATTGGTGATTATCACTCCTTGGGCTATAAAAAAGCCACTTCCTTGAACTGTTTGAACTCTTCCGTTTTCAACTTCTGTGCTATTATAAGAATACACCGTAACCACGCTCTGCTTCGTTCTTTCTATGATCTCGGGCCAATCTACTTGAGCTGCGGTTTTTGGAACAGGAAGCAAAAGAAAGATGAAAAGTAGGACTACCAGAGTTTTGATCCGACTCATTTCACTCTTCTCCTCCTAACATCAGAGATCCCCGTTTCCCTTTTGCGTTTGGTTGTCTTTAATCTCTCCTTCATCACTTGGATCCATATTCCTTTTTAGATAAGCAGTTAACAAAGAGTTAAACATCCTGCCATGATTTGGATATCTAAGGTGAAGTAACTCATGCAAAATTACTTTGGATCTTACCTCTTTTGGCTCATTTAATAAAGTTTTGTCAAATGTCAATCTGCCTTTGCTTGAACAACTAGCCCATTTTCTTTTCATGGCGCGGATATGTATTTCTTTAGGCTCAACACCTACCTCTTTTGCCAATGTCAGAACATCTTCCTTGAATTTTTCAGATGTTATCAACTTGCAACACCACCCTGTAGTATTTTTATTATATTTTGAGCGATTTCTGAAACCTTGGGAATATTGGCTATGCCTGATTTGAGCAAGACACTATAAAGTTCGGATCTAACTTCCTGCTCCTGTTTATCACTTTTTTGCCAATATGGATATTTTTCCAATACTTCTTTCATTTGATTCGCCATCGTCTCTGCTTCTTTAAAACCTTCATTTTTTAGTATCCAGTAAATTGTGAAAATTTCAACTGGCATATCTTTTTCAATTTGTTCTTTTTTGGCTGAATTGATTTCTTCAATTATTTTCTTCAGTTCTTCCAATGTCTCCTGAGTATTTTTCTGCCTATCTTTATATAGCGCTGCAATACGCTCGGCTTTCTCGGCAATGGAAATAAGATAAGGTGATTCTTCACCCTCTAACCCCAGGGTCTTCTCAATACTCTTCAGAAGATTGAAGATTTTCTCTGTGTCAGAAGCGTTGCTTTCCTCGATTCTTTTTAGAGTATTCTCATCTATCTCATAAACATCTAAAGTAGATTCTATTTTACTGCTCTTCGTATATTCCTGGACTAATTTTGCAGTCTTCCTGGTGAATTCTTTATTGATAGAGATGCCTCGCTCATAGCTTTCTCTAAGAATTCTGTACATTCTCGCAAGTGTTTCATAATCATCAATATAGGGTCTCAAAAAAGCATCAGGTGAAAGTATTTCATAGATGTCCGATAATTTTTTGAAAAACGTGTAATATTTATGCCTCTTTTCCTCGTCCCTAAAGTGTTCTAGCACTGCTTCAACGGCTTTATCCTGAGTTTTACCTTCAATAAGAGTCAAATAATCTTCTTTTCCTGTTTTCATCTCTTCAACAAATTCTTCCTTCAAAACCTCAAGATCATGGACAACTCCTTCAATATCCTCAGAATCGAACGCTAGAGCTTTTTTGAGATTATCGAAAATGCCAACAAAATCCAAAACAAATCCTGATTTTTTCTTTCTTTCATCATCTTCGTAGGGTCTGTTCACTCTGGCGATGGCTTGTAAAAGGACATGATCTCTCATTGGCTTATCCAGATACATGCAATATAGAATAGGGGCATCAAAACCTGTAAGCAGCTTTTCTGTTACTATCAGTATCTTGGGAAGCTCGTCAGGCTTTCTGAACGCTTTTCTTATTCTTTTTTCCTCAGTATCTGATAGATAATATTTGGATAGCTCAGGGGGATCGTTGTAAAATGGACTGTATACCACCTTGGAGTAGTCGGGAGGTAGGTATTTGTCCAATTCCTCTTTGTACAGAGCGCATGCTTCTCTATCTACGGCAACAAGAAAAGCCTTGTATCCCATAGGCTCAATATAGTCTCTGTAATGATCCGCGACGTATTTAGCGACCTTTTCAACTCGCTCTCTGTTTTTAAGCATGTTTCTGAGGGTTACTGCCTTTTCTAGCACTTTATTGAGTGCCTCAACATCACTCATGCCCTGAGCTTCAGCAAGGTCCAAAAATTCTCTCTCAAGTATTTCTTTCTCAATCCTCATCTCATTTGGAGCAAGGGTGTAATGTAAGGGAACAGTTGTACCATCCTCAATAGATTCCGCTATGCTGTATTTATCAAGGTATCCATTAGGTGGGTCATCTCTACCAAATGTGATGAAAGTTCCTTTGCCCTGGCTGGTTCTATCGATTGGTGTGCCTGTAAAACCGATATGTGTAGCATTTGGGAGCGCGCCCATCAGATAATTCCCGAGTTTTCCGCCAGTAGTCCTGTGTGCTTCATCCACCAAGACAAAAATATTTTTTCTAGTGTTAATGTTCTCAGGCATCCCATCAAACTTATGAATCATTGTGACAATAAGCCCTCTTCTATCGCTTGCGAGAAGATCTTGCAGATGCTTTTTGCTCTCAGCCACTTCCACCATCTCAATACCGACAGCGTGTAGATTCCCAAACAGTTGTGTCTCAAGTTCGTTTCTGTCCACAAGCATGATGACTGTTGGGTTCTCGAATACCGTGTTTTCAATGATCTTCTGTGCAGCAACTATCATCGTATAAGTTTTACCTGAGCCTTGAGTATGCCATATAAGACCTCTTCTTTTTTCAGTATCTTCTGCTCTTTCTACCACCTTATCCACGGCCCTCATCTGATGCGGTCTCAAAACCACCTTTTTGAGTTCATCGTCTTGCCTAGTAAACAGAATAAAGTTGTTGAGAATTTTAATAACCCTGCCTTTATTGAAAAATGTTTTAACCAGGTTTCCAAAGTCACCACTCACTTCTTCTTTCCAGTTAAAAAGTGATCTTTCTGATATGTTCCATGTGGCACCGTAATAGCATCTACCAATGTTCGTTAAGGCATAAATTTGTAGAATTGCCAAAAGTTCAGGACATTCCCTGTGATACCTCTTCACCTGTTCCAAAGCCTCACTTATGCCGTCTATCTTATGAGCGGCTTTTGTTTCGATCAAAAAAACAGGAACACCATTGATTAGAAAAACCACATCTGGCCTTATGGTTTTGGTTCCGTTGGTGAATTCGAACTCATCCGTTACTTGAAACACGTTCCTATTTATATTCTCAGTATCAAAGAATCTCACATTTCTCTCTCTTTTCTCGTTTGGAACGAACACCGTTCTAAGACCCTTGAGATATTCCCAAGCAATGAAATTACCCTCAATATTTGGCGGAATGGTTTCCAATTTTTTGATCACATCTTCTGCAAGAAGGTGATCCATAAAGCCAGAGTTGAGTTTTTGCAATTGGTTTATAAAAATGTCCTTGAACACAAAACCAGTTTTTCCGCCCCTCAACCTCAATGCTTCATCTTGACTGACGTATTCCCATCCGGTTTCAGTGGCATACCTTATCAATGGATTCTGAACAGCTCCACGCTCACCGCCGAGTTTGGACATGTTATTTTCCCTCCAAAGGTTTATTTTTATTATCAATAATATCATTAATTTCTTCTAGTGAAATATGATCCAAAAATTCCCTACCTCTTTTTTCCAGAGGTATAATTTGCCTCCTATCGTTAAATACTCCGATATAGTCTAAATTATTAATAATCTCCTTCGAATTTGGGGATACAATCAATAGTTTCCTATCCTTATCAAGGTTCAATGCTTGTGAAATAATTCCATTTATATGCTCGTCTCTAAAGCTATATCCTATTGTTAAAATAACTTTCGAAAGCAATGAATATTTTCTAAACTCATATGCATAAAAAAGATACGGATCAATGTATTGCATCTTATACATGGTTCCAAAGATTATGTCTGGTTTTTCGGGTACACTATCAGAACATTTAATATCTCCATTTGTGCCCCTTTCCCAGTCAATGGATCCATGTAATTTATAAAGATATATTTCGGGTTGATCATTTTCATTTGGTTCAAATCTTCTCCAATCCCAACGATTATTGCCTGGATCAAAACCACGTTCTAAATTTTTGTCGTCATCGATGTTTTTCTCAAAGCATAGGTCATAATTCAAAGTGAATACTCTTAAGGAGTAGTCGAGTTCATTTTGTAACTTAAAAAAACCCTTAAAATAATTAGCACATCTATAATCAGATAATAGTACCCAACGACTTAGTTTTTTAATTATGGATGACTTAAACCTACCAATAATTTCAAAATTATATCCCGCTAGTTCAAGTAATCTAGGACTCCAACTTCCTATAAACGGATACAGTATGCTACCTTCTTTTTTTTCCAATTCCGAGAGTACGTTTACCAATCGTTCAATATCAAAATTGTTCTTAAATGACCCTTGAATGCCGTCAGAATAATGAATAGAACTTCTCAATAAGTGATATAACTTTTTATAACATACCCATTCTTCATCTTCATCCAATAGCTTCTCTAATTTTTCAATCATATTTTTCGAGGCAGGAATACCTGCATCGACGCTGCAGCCAGCCCCAATCAAAATCAATAAGTCGTTTTCTCTATACATTTTTTTCACCCCTTATAAGAACCAAGGATTTTGAATGTTTTCAACATCTTCAATTTCTTCTGGAAACTTAGAAAGAAACTTGGATATCAACTGACAATAATAGATTGAAATAGGTAGATTTTTTGCATTAAATCCACGCCAATTTGCACCGGATATATTTATTGCATCCTGTAGATAACTTTTTTTTTCTGTTATATCTAAATCGTGATTCGCCCAATAAAATTGCACGTAAACCGGACCAGGAATTCTCTTAATAATTTTTGTTCTATGATATTGTAACCCTTCAAACCAAATTAGATATTCATTTGATGACAATGGAAGTACGGCACTTTCGTATGGAACTAAACTATTAGTGTTTGCATACCCAAAAAATTTATTTTCTTGATTTACTCTAAGGATCACAAATCTATGATCGCTATCTATATTAGACTGTTCCTGAATGGCTTCATATATTCTTTCTATTTCGTACTTTTTTATTTTGAATGGTACATGAAGAACAAATTTATCGTAGTTCTTATTTGAAAATTCCTTAATAGTTTCTATGAGCCGTTCTTTCAATTGAGAAAGGTAATTCTCTCTGCTGTTTGACCTGCCAAGTACATTTATCTTCTCATATAATCCACTAGAGTCTGTACACACAGAGTAAGCAAAGTATTTCTGAACGTTTCCATTTCTGATTAAATGAGATTGTCCAATACCAAGTATAATGCACTTTTCATTGGAAGGTTTAACTTTCCAAGGTTTGCCACCTAGTTTTGAAAAAATAGCAACGGCTATATTTGAAACAGACCAGTTTAGCGAATCTCTATTTTTCAACAACTGTCGGGTTACAAATTGAGAAGGAATTTCTTCATTCAGTAAAACATTCTTTATTTTATAATATGTGTCTTCTTCTATATCCTTATCAATAACAAATATGGGCAGTATTCTATTAATTCCTGGATTTTTCAGAGTCTCTTGTAAATAGGTAACAATGTCATTTAATGATTCATCTGAAAAATCATCCATTTCCTTTTTTTCATAACTATTCACATTCAAATCAAAAAATTTTTTGAGCCCGTCAAATAGTATGTATGATGATTTTCCTTGTAGTCCTTCAATAAGATCATCAATAAGATATTTGTCTCTACTCTGGAATATAAATACCAATTGTACTGTTTTTTGGATTTTATCCAATGGGCCATATGTTTGCAATCCTTTAAATTGTGAATTGGATATGTTATTGTTTCCGAATACATATTCCTTTGTTTTCAATGAAAAGGTATCTTTCACCTTTTGAAAAGAATCCATTATATCAATAGAAACACCTATTTCCTCAGAGATTATAGGGAATATTTTGCCTTTATAGGTTTTTAGGAAATATTTTATTTTATCATATTTATCTTGATAAAAGTTTCTATTACTTCTATAATTTCCGTCTAAGCTGAGACTAAGCTTCTGTATTTCTCTTGTAAAAGGAACATCTCTGTTCTTAATAAATTTATAATCTGCAAGATAACCAAACTTATTTTCAGAATTTAGGTAATATGGTTCCAACCACACAGCTTCTTTTCCCTGGGGGTGTGTTTGCAAAATGTAATTTATTTTTTTTCTATATATCCCATCGATGACAAATTTATCCTTGTCTATGCAATATTTGGAACGGTTTTTCAATAAATGGAATAACAAGTATTGTGTTAATTTGTGATTATAATGGGGCTTACAGTTATATTTTTCAAAACCATAGATTGTGGGTTCACTAAATGATACCCAGTAATCTTTTCTTTGGTTAATATCATTTTGAACAGGTAACGTATTACGGTAATAATCTCTGAATTCCTCATTTCTTTTTTCTCCTTGACTATACTCTTTTCGCCATAGAGAATACTCAAAGTCCTGCTTAACTAATGGAAAAAAGTTCAGTCTTATTTCAATATCATTTTTTATCATTCATATCAACCTCCAAATTATTTACTCGGATCTTCGCAGTCATCAAGTCATTGAGCAGCGTCTTGAATAAATCTTCGAGGGCTTTCTTTTTATTCTCTTCGGCCTGGATTTTTTGGTCAATGGCAGAAAGGATTGAGGCGATCTTTTGCTGTTCAGGAAGAGGTGGGAGGGGGATTGGGATTTTTCCAAGCATGCCCTGATTTATATTTGTAATAGCGACTTTTCCAGAACTTGCAATTAAATTTTCTCGGGCTGTCTCAGTTCTTAAATAATCAGTGAGGAATTCTGGATATACATCATTGGATTTTGCCCTTGCACGAATAATAAAACCACAGAAGGTTACTGGTTCTTGAATTTCGCTAAACAAGCTTGCCCATCCAACACCTTCTCTTTTTAGAGACGATCTTACAAGTAATATGTCGCCAGTTTTTAATATGTAATCTTCTTCTATTGCTTTATCAACTCGATAAAGATTCATTAGATTTGCATAAATACCTTCACTATACATATTTAAGACATCAATAGTTAATATCCCAGATTTTCCTTTCTGGTCTTTAGTAAAATTGATTCCATTTTTAAATTTTGCAACATCCCCCAGCCTCACCACCTCCCACTCCTCCGGCACCAGTCCGATCTCCGTCTCTTTGAGCGGCACGTTTTCAGCCTCGCTTGGGGGCATGGGCCCGTAGATGAAGAGGTGCTTCATCATGGATTTTTTGAGTTCCTTGGCGGCTTTTATAATGTCTTCGGTCTTTTCTTTTGCGTTCTGGACGGTGGAGAGGATAGCGGCGATCTTTTGCTGTTCAGGGAGGGGTGGGAGAGGGATTTTGAAATTTTCAACAATTCCTTTATTAACATTTTTTTGTGTACTTTGGATATTTTGCATTAAAAGCCGTTTAGCATCATATTTTAATCTGTATGCACCATATATGATATCAAAACTTGACTTTGGAATTATTGCTAGAATGGCTTGATTTGTAGCGAGTGGAATGGTATTAATTGCTGTTTCTCCAATTGTTGCATACATACTTAAGAGCAAAGAATTAGGGGGAATAATCCAAGCACTTGAATTATTTAACCCTTCCTCTGTAATATATTCCTTCGTTTTTGACAAATACAATCCGGATGAAGTCATATCCTCTATAAGAACAAAAGGAATATCCCCCTCCCAATATTTTGGCTCTTTTCTGCTAGGAGTGCCGCCTGCTTTTATTTTTTTGCTTATTTCCAATACTTTCACAACCTCCCACTCTTTCGGCAACCAGCCTAATTCCGTCTCTCTGTAACCTTCTCTTTGTTCAAGATTTACTTCCATAATCCCATCTCTTTTAAAATAACCCTTAATTTTTCATCCGCCTTGCTTCTCTCCTCTTCAGCCTCTTTGAGCAGAACAACGGCATCCTCTAAAGGCAAGGTTTCATCTTCTCCGTTTTGAGCTACATAACGGGATGGACTCAAGTTGTAATCGTTCTTTATGACTTCTTCCTTCGCTATGATCTTGCTTATCCCATCTTCTTCCTGCCATTTAAGATAAATGTCTGAAATCTTTTTTATGCTCTCGTCAGGCAAAAAGTTCTTAGGCCTTACCTTTTCATATAGCTTTGAAGCATTTATAAGTAATATCTGACCCCTTCTCTCTATAGGCTTTGCTTTGTTGATAACGAAAATAATGCCTGGTGCGGTAGTATTATAAAACATATTTTCTGGAAGCAATAAAACAGCTTCTACAAAGTCCTTTTCAACAAATTCCTTTCTTATATCCCTCTCTCTATTTTTTCCTGTATTACCGCTTCCCCTTGAAACAGCACCGGTATCCAATACAACTGCCATCTTTCCACTATCATTTAAAGAGGCAAACATGTGTTGAATCCAGCCCCAGTCTGCACTATTTGATGGAGGATAACCAAAAATGAATCTGTTGTATGGATCGTTTTCATAAGTAGATTGCGAAAAGTTTTGATTCCACATAGGGTTTGCTGTCACTAAATCGAATTTCCTAAGTGACCCTTCAGGCGTTAAAAATGCTGGCCTGTTCATTGTGTCTCCAAGAGCAATTTGCGCCTCCATGTCGTGAATAAAAGCGTTCATCTTTGCCATAGCGTATGTAGAGGGTAAGATCTCCTGGCCATAGAACTTAAGCGGTTCGATGGAAGAATCTGTACCATATTTATCTTTAAACCGTAGGTAAGATTTAATAAGTAAACCCCCAGTACCACAACAGGGGTCATATATTTCGTCGCCCGGCTCTGGATCCAGGATGTAAGACATTAATACAGCCACTTCCCCAGGTGTGTAGAATTCTCCGGCACTCTGCCCAGAGCCTTCTGAAAATTTCCTTAAAAGATATTCATATGCCCTTCCCAAGATATCTGACTCAACATCCTTTAACCCAAGCCTGTATCTTCCTAAAACATTTATCAGTTCCCTCAGTTTCTCATCGTCGATGATCCTTTGCCCTGCGGCAGTTGCATTAAAATCTACTATATCGATTACACCTTGAAGTTTAGGATTCTCTCTTGCAATAGTGCGGACAGCATCTGTTAAATACTCTCCAACATTCGTGGTTTGTTTTGAGATCTCTTCCCATCTTGCTTCCTTAGGCAGATAAAAACGGACAAGATTGTGATCGTGCGTTAATAATTGCTCAACAGTACTTCTGTTCCCATACTTTTGAGCAAGTCTATTTATCTCATCTTCAAAAACATCTGATAGTCTTTTTAAGAAGATGAGGGGCAGAATGTAATCTTTGTACTTTGGTGCATCGATAGGACCTCTTATTTTACAGGCAGCTTCCCAAAGCCAACTCTCCAGCGTCTTTATATCAAGCTCGTTATTTGGCATATTTTTAACCTTCTACATTTTAATATTTATTTGTCTATATAGTTTTTCTGTTTTCTTTACTGTTTATATTGACTATGCAAAGTTGCAATCTTTTATAGGTATTCTACTCAGTTCTCAAGTATCAGATTTTTCTAAAATACCTATGATATCGCCTATGATCCTGCTAAGATGTCGCCCACAACCTTGCCTATAGCAAGGTTGATAGCGTATATGGCACAGTTTGTGATAGGGTTTGCGATAATGGCTAAGCCAAATCCTACGATACCACCTAAGATTAGACCTATGATAGCACCTGGGATGCAGCCAATAATAAAGAAGAGGAGACCAAGGATAAACCCGATGATAGCACCTATACTAGCGCCTATAATAGGGCTGAAAAAGCCCATGAGATAGGATACGATGGGGATTACGAAAATATCTAAGCCAATCCCTATGATAGCGCTTATAATGCGACTGCGAGAAGTGGAAGACTCTTCTATGGGATCAGATTGTGACGAAGAAGATGGGTAAGCATGAGCCACAGGAAGAAGAAAGACAGCTGCTGCTATTAGAGTTACAAGTGCTTGCATGGTTCTTGCCATTTTCATTTCTTCTCCTCAACATATAATAAGTTCTATCTCATTTATATAGCTTTACATTATCCCTTTTCGAGAGACCTTTCTGGCGAAAAGACACTATTTCGATCCTTTACAGCTCTTCTATTCAGTTGTATTAGGTTCTGTTGGTCGTCTGTTATAGAGATAATCTCAATCCCGCTATGGTCTGATTTTAACCCCACTCCATTCCTTTCTTTATCTGGTTTATCAGCAAAACAATTGTACCCACATTTAATACCACCCAAACAAGTATCGGTATTCTATCTATTATGGGTTCCATCCACCCAATTCCTATCTCTCTCACTGTATCTCCAAGAGATTGCATCGCTGCACTAAATGCTGGGAACAATAATCCCATCACGACATTCTCAACTGCAAGGATTATTATCAAGGTTATCAAGCCCCCTATGTAAGTTGCATCTTCAGACATTTTTTATGCCTCCAATGTATGTATACATCATCGGTTTTATATAGAAGAGCGCTTTGAAGAAATCCACTATGGGATGATCACCAATGGGCGTAAATTGTTGTATTCTTTTCCTCTGTTCCAAATTATTATGTCTTCAAGAACAAAACCGATTTCTGTCATCATGCTAGATATGTCCATATGGAAAGGGAAGAATTTGGAGCCCTGACGAATATCCATTACTATGATGACACATCTTTTTCCGTACTTTAAAACGGTGTAAACTTTTTGGAAAACGGATTTCAGATCCAGCATAAAGTCATTGAAGTTTGTGGTATTGCCGAGATCTCTTTCTAGCCTTGAGTAAGGTCTCGGTTCCTTGTAATCAGCGGTTCTGTTTCTGGTGTGAATATTCCAATATGGAGGTGATGTCACTACAAAATCCACGGACTCTGGCTTTACATATCTAAGAAGATTGATCGCGTCTTCACAATAGATATCTGGTTCTTCAACATCAAGTTTAATTAATTTTTGTTGAGATAATCTTTTTCTGGCTAAGCCTACAAAATCTGGATTAATATCAAAACCTATCCCTTTTCTTTCCAGGTCTCTAGCCGCAACAATTGCACTACCACTTCCCATGAATGGGTCAAGCACGATGTCTCCTTTCTTAGTATAAATTTCAATTAGCCTTCGACACAATTCCATTGGAAACATGGCAGGATGGCCTAGCTCAGCTTCTTCTTTCGATTTAACTATGTCCCAAACGCTAATCGAATACCTTTCCCAAGTTCTACCGTCTAATTCGTTCAGCCTTTCTTTCTTATTGATTGGGGTTTGGGCTTTTTGTTTATTCGTTGGATCGTGAGTCGACATCGGTTAGAATTCCCTCCTTATGGACCTTAAACTAATAAAGCTACACAATATATAACCATTTCTATCGCTATTGAGTATCTGTGCAGACGATATGAAAACAGGCTCATCTCAAAAGATCTATGGAGAGATCAAGATGAACAAAACAAATGAACAAGGGTCAGAGACAGCCGTTTTTGGAACTGGGCTCTTAAGCCTGATGTGTAGCTCTGAAAGTATTTCCTAGCTGGAGGACCAATCCCAAAAATGTGAGATTAAGAAAAAAGAAGGTGAAGTGGTTGATCAGGAAAAAAGAAGAAGGAGTGAGCTCAAGCGTGATAGCAAGATCCCTAAAGTGTGAGAAGAATAAACTGGCAGAAGTAGATAAATTAGTGGTCTGTGCTACCAGCCGTAGTTAAGAGAAGAGAGAGCAATGAACACAGCTAAAAACATCTTCATTCTATTACCTCAATGGTATCACTTGTAGCAGCAAGCAGTGGTACGGGCTCTCCAAAATAAGTCATGTAATAAGTCATAATAACCCCTGTAACTCTGACCTTTTTACCATTCATAGATGTTACCCACTTCACTTGAGCAGCTGAGCCTAATTTTTCGAGGTCCGGTTTGAGATTTACAGATATACCTTTCAGGTTTGCAGGATCACTGAGCCATGCGTCCAGCTTCCACTTCAGAGCCCATTTCCGCATTTCTTTTAGATACTCTTCCAATTCCTCTGCATTCTCAAAGTCATATATTCCATGTATATATACAGCATCGTGCCCCGACGCATAACCAAGTCTCTGCCCTAAAATTCCTTCCACAGTTACTGTTTTGTTATTGTATTCTTCAGGATTTTCAAGTATGTCCTTTATAGGAGTTATTTCCTCCTTACCCTCCTCTTTATTTAATCCCCTGTTTATGAAATCCCTTATAGCATCTCCTATGCCTGTCTGCGCCTCAACTGTGGTAAAGATGAGCGCACACACCACAAGCACAACAAATGCTTCCTTCATCATAATATGATATGTGTCTTTTAATCTATTTATATTTTCATAGCTTTTGTGCATTGATGTGTAGTCCCAGAGATATTTACAAACGTGCGTAGCGCGTTTAAAATAAACCGCACAAAGTACGGTTGTATAAGACCATATACCTGATCCCAAGTCTGAAGACACTCTTAAGATCGATTTTTGTGGAGCAAAAATCTGGACACAGCACAGCTGTGTCGGTATAAAAAGCATTCTGGGGAGACTACTAGAAAGGAGGATCTGAGACGAAAATGGAAAATAAAAAAAGGAGGGAAGTATATATAGGAAATAATAATAGGACTATACACAATGACTACGGAAGCAATAATCTTAGATATTGAGTCGAGGAACCATTTAGAAAAAGATTGTGGGGGAGATGTTTCAAAATTAAGGATAGGCTTAGCAGGTATCAAATTTTGTGGCCGCAATGAATTCTTATTCTTTGATGAGACAAATATCGATGAGTTAGAAGATATTCTTTTAGAAGCTGATGAAATAATTGGATTTAACTTGGTCGGAAATAATGGTTTGGATTATAGGATGCTTGAAAACTACGGTATTTGCATAACGTTGCTAATTCCAAAAACCTTCGACCTTATGACAGTAATGATTAGATCATTTGGCTCTTATGAGGGTATGAGTTTAGACAATATCGCAGAAAATACCTTTGGTATCAAAAAGAAATATTCTAAGAAAGCCAATTACAAGTTGATTCAAAGTAACCATGTAGAGGAAGTTAAAGACAATTTGAAGAATGAATTGAGAATAATAGAGTCACTTTATTTAGTTGTAATAAATGGCGGGGTAGTGAGATTCAGAACTCCTTCTGGTCTTGTAGATGAACATGAACTTTCTCCCTTAAGAGGGATATATCCGGAAATAGGAGAAGAGACTATTAAGCCCTATGATTTCCCTGTTGTAGGTATGAGACTTCAAATTAAAGAAAAATTTGAAGATGTTGTTAGATGCGAAAAATGTGGAAAATCTTGGAAAATCAAAAGTGTCTGTTATTACGGAGATACTATGACTCAAAAAGTCGATTGCCCAAAATGTGGTAATTTTTTGATTGATGTAAGAGCCAATATGTTCGGAGAAGAAACAAAAATCAGTGAGGTGGATTAAAAGTACAGCTCATCAAAACACCTACCATTTCAAAAACCCTTTCTGAGGCCCCCCCCTGATTTTGAGAATAATTTGAACAACATAATGAGAACGAAGTAATTCCAAAAGGACAATTTCTGATAGTTACCGTAAACGAGCGTTATAGCTATCGGTAGTGTAAATGTATCTATTCTGGGATCTCAATCGGCACAACCCTTTTCATGTTTCTCCTTCTAGCAATCCTCAACCCCTTCTACCTACTCACAGCCCCTGCAATTAATCTTGAGCCTTGGAACTGTATTGAGTATTCAAAGCATTTATATATTCCGTATCTAAAACAAATAACATGATGAACGCATCACAAGCTTATATTGCATTATCACTTGTTGTATTGACTGTCATTGCCTTACTTGTAATTTTCACGAGCAAAGAGGCTGTCCAACAATTACCTAACAATCAATAGACATATTGTCTGTGCGCATATAAAAAGCAATTTTTCTGGTCACCACCCAGCACTTTATAGCCAGATCTAACACGAATTACAAAAATACATCTTAAAAAGTGACACCCTCCCCGCACGGAAGTGCGGGGCTTCCTCAGAAGACTCAGAAGAACTGGGATAAGGTCGTCTGATGAACAGCTCTCTGATTCCTCACATACTTCCTTGTGGTCTCAAGATCAGCATCTCCCACGCTCCTGTAGAACTTGCATGGACTCCAGAAATGACCTTTAGGGTATCTCTTTCTGAAGTTTGGCTTCGCTCTGAACATCTTGTGGGATGAGGTGCCCTTCAGAAGACGGAAAGCAGGATACTTAAAGATTTCAAGAGGTGCTTTTAGGCGCGGCAAAAATATGGGGGGTAGGGGAGGTATTACTGCGAAGAGTAAACTCATTCACACCTGTTCACGCCTTTTTTTCTATATTGTAGAAGAATTCTTTCATATATCTCATATATCGTATTACTACACACACTAGCTCTCATTATGATACTTATCAGGCGTAATTTTTAGGCGTAAAATTGTCTATAGTTGGTCCATAATAGTCCACAGTAAGCCCTTAGTGCTGTTGTGAGCTCAGTACTGTCACGCCCGACTTCACTCTATGCGACTTATCACATGGGTCTTTCCATACTGTTTTTTTGTCCCACCAAGACGTGCGGAACATCCGTTATTGCATTATACTCGCCCGGCAAAAATATGCCTGTCTCAATTCCTAAATCATGTGCCCTGAATCGCACCAGCTCAGCATTTGGATGCCAGTTGATTTTCCAGCAGCAGCTAATAGCATCACCGCAATGAGCACCACTACTACGATTGCAAGAGACATTAGAATCTTTCTCGTGACTCTTCTCCTATTTTTTCTCTTCTCTAAATTTTTTTCAGCGTCTTTCTGAATGTCACTCAGTCTTTTCTGAGTGCTTTCTGTTTCATAGGTACTACCTCCCCTATAATAAAGAAGAAAGAAGAGGGAGGCTTAAATCTGCCCCTCTTGTTTTTGTTACTGTATATACATGTCAGGTACTTCTACTCCCAAAAACTCGTAATGATACTCAGGACCGGGAGGGAGTAAAGGCTCAGTAACACCGTCTACACCTACTAGACCAAGCACGGTTAAAAAGACTCGCTGTGGACCAAGATAAGCATCAGTTGGGTTAAACCACTCATCTAGTGAATGCCCATTTCCACTGCTACCTCCACCACCTAAAGTTAGAGCTGGAACACCCAGAAAGATTGGTATGTTTGAATCTGTACTACTAGCTTCATTAAGTCTCGGTACCGCACCGATAGCCTCCGTTGCTGCACAAGCCACTTGAACATGGATAGCATCATCGGGACAGCTCCCAGATGGTCGATCTCCAACCATATTGACGTCTACCGTTATCTTGTAATCATCATTCTGTCCTGGTGGAACGCCGATACCCCCGCGTGCATTTTCCTCAACCACTCCCTGCTCAACATAGTCCAGTATCTCAGCAGCAGTTTCTTCAAGTTGTGCTGGATCAAGAGAGCGCGTATCTGTTTGCATAACAGCTTCAGCTGCAATAGCGTTCACTGAGGTACCCCCGTTCACTATTGACACAGTAAAGCTAGTTCTGGGGTCTGTAGGCACTTTCATATCCGCAATTTTGGCAATAGACCGTCCCATGGCATGAATGGGACTAGGAATGCCAAAAGCCCCCCAGCTATGTCCTCCTTTGCCCTTATATGTAAATTCAAAGCGCTTACTGCCTAGACCTTTGTAAGTAATGCCAGTAGCACCACTGCCATCTATTGAAATGAAACCGTCAATATCTTCATGTTCACTGAAGAGGTTCTTGACACCGCGAAGATCCCCCCTACCCTCTTCACCAACATCACCAACAAATATGATGTCGCCAACAGTAGAGATATTGGAGAAGTCAAGTGCTCGAACAACGCTAAGCAGCGCAGCTAATCCTCCACAATCATCACCAATTCCGGGTGCATGAAGTATGCCTTCATCATCAATTGTAACCGTAGCATCATACCCCAGTGGGAAAACTGTATCGAGATGCGCTGCCACCACCAGCGTTGGTCCTTTACCCGTTCCTGGTCGGTAACCAATAACATTACCCTCGTCATCGATATAAACATCTTCTAACCCCAAATCCACCATGCGTTGCATGTAATCCTCAGCGCGTACCTGCTCATTGAAAGGCGAAGCTGGAATCTCACAAATGTCTACTTGCTCAGCTATCCTGTTGTCTTGATCGCCTTCAAGAAAGGCCAGACCATCTAATATGCTCGCATTAGATAGCAGTATGTCATATACATTCGCTACATCATCGGAAACATAATAAGCCGATACCTCTCGCTCTGGAACCCTATTTTCTGGATAATGGCGTATTGCTACCAAGCTTAGGCCTATTATCAACGCCACAGCAACTAAGACACCAATCAGTTTTTTCATGCTTCCTCCCCCTTTTTATTTGGTCTTTCCCACTGCCACTCAGTCTTTCCTGAGCGCCTCTTTCTCATTTCTTCTCTCCCTTTTCTTCTGCATTCTTCAATGCCGTTCTCTATTATATCCATCCGAAGCTTAACAGCTTCAGCTACCCTATACACTGCCACCATGTAAGCGGCAGTTCTATCTATCGCGCTTTTAGCCATATTTCGCACAACCTTATTAAAATTTTTTGGATATATATCTTCCTATCGTTTCTCCAATTTTCTCTG
>WOYI010432480.1_pt1 | contig 18236 bp, 20 predicted proteins | sample 6423411 | NCBI WGS metagenome assembly WOYI01 (sample SAMN13441803, study PRJNA592873) | oil field metagenome | biome: oil field; feature: oil-well bore; material: oil-contaminated soil; isolation source: oil-contaminated soil from oil-well borehole | place: Germany: Wietze | collected 2016-10-18 ...
CGCACGCCGGGTGGTGTGGGGAGGGGGAGAGAAAAACTCCCCCTTACCCGATTAGGGAATTATTTTTTTTCAAATTGAAGTTGCATTGCCTCCTGAACTCTTTTACGGACTCCATCAGTGGCCTTGCTTCGCGATAAACGGTTTCGTGAACTAATGCCAACTTCCATAGCCAGAGCAACAATATCTTCGTCGCTTAGCTCACCTATTTTGGCTGCAAAGGCGCTGTCGCCACCATTTTGAGTATGAAAAACTAAATCGTTAAAAATTGCTTTTAGTTCTTCTGCATTTTTTGACGAAACTAATTTTGTTGAATTTTTCTTTTCATGTAGTTCTTTCTTTTTTGTTGGAAAGTTTGGAAATGCTACTTTCAAACGACGTTCAATTCGGCCCAACGCCGCAGAGGCAGTTTGTATATCTCTCCGTAGGAGACTGATTTCCTCTGCAACTCGTTTTATTTCTTCACCTGGTTCACTAAATTCATTATTCATCTAGAAACTCCGTTATGCCCTTCCAAAGATTTTTGAAATCGTTAACAAATTCTGCTGGTACGCCACCCGATGTAACAGCTCTTTTGATAGCTACTCTATCATAAATTGGCGTATCTAGGCATTTAACTTTAAGGCCAGCTTTAGCTGCTGCTTGATCGCAAACACGTTCAACTTGACTCCAATAAAACCTTGATTCCTTTGTCATGTTACCAGCATAAGGTTTCGCTTTATTCATGAAAACGGCAATTTTCGGTATAGGAAAAGGTTCAATGCGTAATTGTAGTGTATTTAGAATTAACGGTACACCCTTTACAGCATAGAAATCAGGATTTACCGGAATCAAAATTAAGTCACATACTGAAAGCACAGAATAAGAAAGGAGTGTAAATGAAGGTGGACAATCAAAAAGAGCATAATGGTAATCTGGTACATTCTTAGACCATGTTATTTTTCCAAGAATGTCGCGAATAAATCCCTGCATTTTTTCGCGGTCGAACACATCTAATTCAAGCCAATAGAGATCTTCAACAGATGGGACAAAATGATATCTATCTGTAATCTGATAAATGAAATCGTAGTTTACACCAAAATCAAAACCAGGCTTTCCAGTGTATGCTTCAATAGCCTTGAATATTGTTTTTTCTTTCTTCTCGGAACGCGTAGACCAATCACTAAATTTACGGAATAAACTGCCATCCTCATTTAACGTTATTGCCTGCGTCAGAGACATTTGAGCATCTAAATCAAAAAGAAGAACATTTGAATTTCCGTAGGTGGAGATAAGGTCTCCTAAACACCATGTTACTGTAGTTTTTCCAACGCCCCCTTTAAAATTAATTGTCGCTATGGTTTTTGGTGGTCTTGTTTCATTCATAATTTCCCTCCCTAACGCCCGGCTGAGCCGAGCCTGTTACAGGCTTCTGCAAAATCACGGCGGGGTGGCATGCTTGCATGCCAAGGCCGACGGGATTTGCGCTCGAACGATTTGTTCGACCGCGCGAATCAGCGCGTGGTCGGACTAATCGGGCGAGTGCGGATGCGCAACTCGCCGTACGGGCGCGCGCAGCGCTTCGGGAACGAAAAGCTCACCGGGAGCGGGCCGCAGGCACGCGATCCGGTGCAGCGACTGGTTAAAATATCTTTATTCTCTTGCGATCATGTTCTTCACAGATTCTTTTTGCACGTGCGAATGTATTAGATAAATTGCTATAACTGCGCCGATTATCTGTGCAATTATCTGGACAATGCCTTGTTGGATGATCATACCATTACCACTTGAATGAGTAATTGAATTTGAAAAAAATGCGTAAATATTTATCCCCAATACGATAATGATTGCAAGAATGATAGAGATAATCTTTTTATGATTAGGCGCAGTTCTGGCAGCAGCGTAGATGAATGCCAATACGCCAAATAGAGCTTGAAGAGTATATTCGATGGTCCGAAGAGTGTTTGTATTACGAATCTCGATTAAAGGTTCCATGCCCCAGCCGCCGAAATTTATCATGACAAACCAGTGTATGGGAAAGCTTGCAAGTATTGCGGCTATAAAACCCGCCGGAATAAAAACGAGCCATCGAACAATAATTTGTGAAGTTGTCATAAATAGCTCCTTTGTTAACGTCTGAATGGCATCATTATAAATTTACCTATTGACTCAAGAACAGGTAATACCTTTAGAATAAATTTTATTATGAATATTAGTATTGCATACTTCCAATTCAGCAATACTAATGCAGTGAAAGTGCCCCACCCGATGAACACGAAAAAACCAACCCATTTTGGCAACATGGTTTCATTATCTTGAGACAAACCAGCACGCTGCGCCTGAATAACGCGCGTGTCATAAGTAGTAATCGATTCGCAAAAAAAGTAAATTATTGTCAAAATAATAACTACAGGTGAAGTTATTGGTGTAGCAAATAATGTTACCATGATTTTATCCTCATATTTTAACAATTAATATACTTGGTTGGTCTTTTCCGATTTTCGGAGGAAATATTACTCTTTTCTGAAAAGAATGCAAAGAAAAAGTGCTTAAAAATCCAACAAAATGAACTTCTGCTGCCTGGTATTTTGTGGTAATATGCCACTTAGCCAAGTTGGCATATTATGGAAAATTTGTCCGACAGCAAGACGAACGATATTCTTACGGATTTCCAAAAGTATCTTAATGATGAAATTTGGGGAAGATGCTGGTCATCAAATAAGTAAAAAAATATAAATATTTTGCTTGACAAGTAATACGAAATTGAATAATCATCTCTTTTCAATTTTTTACTAAGATGGTGGTTTTATTATGAAGACATATATGGCAAATGCTCAAACGGCAGACAAAAAGTGGCTCATTGCGGACGCTTCCGGCAAAGTATTGGGAAGATTCGCCAGTGAAATAGCTCTGCGCTTGAGGGGAAAGCATAAGGCTACTTATACTCCGCACTGTGACACCGGCGATTTTATCATTGTAGTTAATGCTGAAAAGATTGTGCTTACAGGGAAAAAGCTGATCGATAAAAAGTATTATTCTTATTCGGGTTATCCCGGCGGACTCACAGAAACGACTGCGGGAAAGATGTTGGCAGAAAAACCCGAAAATTTGATTCGTACAGCGGTGCAGGGAATGCTTCCCAAAACCAATCTGGGACGCAAGATGCTGAAAAAACTAAAAGTTTATTCCGGCAATGCCCATGTTCATGAAGCACAATGTCCGGAGAAATTGTCCATTTAACGGATATAAAATTATAAATTAGATTATTTTCATAATTGGAGAAATCATGGCGCAGCAACGTTTTTATGCAACAGGTAAAAGAAAAAGTGCAATTGCCCGTGTTTATATGAAAGCGGGTAGTGGTAACATCGTAGTCAATAAAAGAAGTTATGATGAATATTTTACTCGTCCCAGTCTTAAAATGATAATCAAACAACCGTTTGAGATTACTGGTAAAAAAGATCAGTTTGATTTATATGTTAATGTGAACGGTGGTGGAGTGGCCGGTCAGGCAGGAGCAGTAAAACAGGGAATTTCTAAAGCTCTTCTGGAATATGACGCCGAGTTGCGATCAGTTCTGAAAAAGGCGGGCTTTTTAACCAGAGATGCCCGTGTCAAAGAACGAAAGAAATATGGGCAGCCCGGAGCCAGGAAAAGATTCCAATTCTCCAAACGTTAAAATTCAACAGGGGGGCTTCCGGCCTCCCTTTTTTTTGGGGATTTTATGATTAAGGCAGCAATATTCGGAGCCAGCGGATATACAGGTCAGGAATTAACCAGAATTTTATCGGGACACCCCGAAGTAAAGTTGGTTGCCGTTACTTCCCGGCGGTTCGCCGGAAAACCGGTATCTGAAGTATTTCCGTCTTTAAAGGGACTGACTCATTTAAAATATCAAAACGTTAATCCGGCCAAGATATGCAATATATGCGATATTGTTTTTCTGGCCCTTCCCCATGGTGTTTCCATGGAGATTGCTCCGGAATTTGTCAGGGCGGGCAAGATAGTGATAGACTTAAGCGCTGATTATCGCTTGCGGGATATAAAAACTTATGAAAACTGGTATCAAAAACATAGCAGTGCCCAATTTATAAAAGATGCAGTTTATGGCATTCCCGAGCTTGACCGGCAAAAAATTAAAAAAGCTAAATTGATAGCTAACCCCGGTTGCTATCCGACAAGCATAATCCTGGGTCTTGCTCCGGCACTGAAAAAGAAAATATTGGATGTATCCACAATTATCGCGGATTCGGCCTCGGGAGTAAGCGGGGCGGGGCGGGAACCGCTGACGGGGTCTCTTTTTTGTGAAGTTGACGGCGGCTTTAAAGCATACAAGGTCGGCAAACACAGGCATCTTCCGGAAATTGAGCAGGAATTAAATGCTCTGGCCGGCAAAAAATTCGCTATTTCGTTTACGCCGCATTTACTACCGGTGAAACGAGGCATTTTAAGCACGATTTACGCGAAACTGAAGAAAGATGTTTCTTTGGAAGAACTGCATTCTTTGTATTGCAATTTTTACGCGAAAGAGAAATTTGTGAGAATTTGTCCATCCGGACAGTATCCGAATATTTCTTCTGTTTGCGGATCGAATTATTGCGATATCGGATTGGCTATTGATTTTCGAACAAAAAGGGTTATTTTAATGGCGGCAATTGATAATTTGATTAAAGGCGCTGCCGGGCAGGCTGTGCAAAATATGAACATCGTCTGCGGTTTTGAAGAAGATGCCGGTTTGCGAACAGCGCCGCTTTATCCCTGATAAAAGTAAGATAGAATATGTCTCAGAAAATATTCAACACAGTAACAAGAAAAAAGGAAGTCTTCCAGCCTATCAAAGAAGGAGCTGCCGGCATTTATGTTTGCGGCATAACCACTTATGATGTCTGTCATGTAGGGCATGCCCGTGCGGCAATTGTTTTCGATGTGGTAGTCAGGCATTTGCGGATGCACGGATATGAAGTGACTTATGTAAAAAATTTCACCGATGTAGACGATAAAATCATCGACCGTGCCAACAAAGAAGGCGTCAGCATTGCCGAAATATCGGAACGCTACATTAAATTGCACGATGAAGATATGGCGGCGCTGGGAGTTATAACTCCTACGATAACCCCGAGGGCTACCGAACACATGGAAGATATAATCGCTTTGATCAGTACCCTCGAAAAGCAGGGATATGCTTATGGCGTCGATGGAGATGTCTATTTTGCGATCAATAATTACGGGAAATATGGTGATTTATCAGGACGCAATCTGGAGGAAATGGTTGCCGGTGCGCGTGTTGATGTTAATGATAAAAAAAAGAATCCTTTGGATTTTGCCCTCTGGAAAAAAAGCAAGAAAGATGAACCTTTTTGGGAAAGCCCCTGGGGCAATGGGCGGCCCGGCTGGCATATTGAATGTTCCGCCATGAGCCGGCGCTATTTGGGGGAAACTTTCGATATTCACGGTGGCGGTGAAGATTTAATCTTTCCGCATCATGAGAATGAAACCGCTCAATCGCAGGCGGCCACCGGCAAGCCCCTGGCTAATTACTGGATGCATAACGGTTTTGTAAAAATAAATTCGGAAAAGATGTCCAAATCGCTGGGCAATATATTTCCTGTCAGAGAAATATTAAAAAATTATCATCCGGAAGTATTGCGTTTATTTATGCTCCAGAGTCATTACCGCAGTCCGGTGGATTATTCGGAAAGTTCGCTTACAGAAGCCAGAGCGGGCTTGATCAGATGTTACACAACATTAAAGATTATGAAAGATACTCTGGACAAATTATCAGCTGATGCAACAAAAGCTGTTAACAAATCTTCAGAAAAAAAAGAAGATTATGTAAGCAAGTTTGAGAAGCTTATTGATAAATTTAATGCCGCAATGGATGACGACTTTAACACGGCTCAAGCATTAGGTCATGTATTTGATATGGTCAGGCTTACGAATAATTTCATTGTTGATGAAAAGCATATGCCTGATGATATAAAGGCTGCAATTTTAACAAAAGCAAAGCAAGTCTTTGATCATTTCGGAACGGTGCTGGGAATTTTTCAGAGTGATGCCGGCCAATTTTTTGTGTCTGATAAGGAAACCGAGTTGCGTAAACGGGGCTTGGATATAGATAAAATTGAAGATTTAATTAAACAAAGACAAGCCGCCCGCAGCCAAAAGGATTGGTCCAGAGCAGATGATATAAGACAGGAACTGGGACGGCTTCATATTGTTCTTAAAGATTCCGCGGATAAAACAAGTTGGATAATTGAATAAACCCAATTCTAAATTAAAGCGCTATCTTTATTGGCAGATGGCGTTCTGTTTCCTTAAATATACATATTGACGCTTCGCTATCATCTTTAATTTAGGGACGTGATAAGAAAAGCTGGTATGCGTTGTCCATATCCGGGAACGGGTTCATTATTTTCTATGTAATTTCTGAAAATAGTGGAAATATCAAAGAAAAAGGTATAAATTAACGATTATATCTCTAACATGGTGGGGAATATTATGAAGAAATTATCAACAAAAGCGTCTTTATCAGTCATTATTTGTCTGGGAGTCTTTGTCCTTTTAGGACTGCGTAATGATAGCAATGTTTACGCACTGGATAAAAATATTTATAAAGGTATTAAAACATTCAATGAAGTTTTAGACATGGTACAGAAAAATTATGTTGATGAGGTTGAATCATCAACTTTAATTCAAGGCGCGATCAACGGAATGGTCAAATCTCTGGATCCTCACAGCGCCTTTATGACGCCGGATTTATACAAAGAACTGGAAGTAGAGACACAGGGGGCTTTCGGAGGGATTGGCATTGAGATTACAATTTTAAAGGATGTTTTGACAATCGTTTCACCCATTGAAGATACTCCTGCCTTTGTTGCCGGATTAAAATCGGGCGACCAGATTTTAAGAATTGACGGTAAATCGACTAAAGATATAACTATTATGGAAGCCGTAAAGAAACTACGCGGTCCTAAGGATACTAAGGTTACGGTTACGATCATGCGGGAAAAAATGCCTGCACCGAAGGATATTGTGCTGACGCGTGCTATTATTCAAATCAAGAGTGTTAAGGTCAAATATTTTGATGATATTGGATATATTCGTATCGCTGCTTTCCAGGAAAGAACAGCTGATGATTTAAACAAAGCATTAAAGGACATTGGCAAAAAACTCAATCCGATGAAGGGTTTGGTTTTAGATTTGAGAAATGATCCGGGTGGATTGTTGAATCAGGCAATAGAGGTCTCCGATGTATTTCTTAAATCAGGGACCATTGTTTCCACTCGCGGACGCACAAAAAACATGGAAACAAAAGCAACGGCTAAGGACAATGGTAATGAGTTAACTTGTCCGATTGTTGTTTTGGTTAACGAAGGTACGGCCAGTGCGGCGGAAATTGTTGCCGGAGCTCTACAGGATAATGGCCGGGCTTTGATCATGGGAACGCAAACGTTTGGTAAAGCATCTGTGCAGACAGTTATTCCACTGGAAGATGGTTCAGCGCTTAAGCTGACGACCGCACGTTATTACACGCCGAAAGGACGGTCCATTCAGGCGGAAGGCATCAAGCCGGATATTATAGTTAAATACATGAAGCCGAAGGAGGATGCGGATAATACTGCCTGGTGGGAGGACCGGATTAAAGAAAAAGATCTCAAAGGGCATATAAAACCGGCCAAGGAAGATGGTACCAAAGTTGATGAACCTCAGACTCAAGAGGATAAGGAGGATAAGGATCCTTCTGATTTAGTTAATGATAATCAACTCAAGACAGCAATTGATATCTTAAAAGGATGGGATATCATGAAAAAGAACCTGAATAGCTAAGTTGTTTACAGAGAGAAAAAAATAATTATTTATGAAATTGAACAAACGTCTCTTCCCGGCATTGATGATATTTTTAATTGTTTTAACAATGGCCGGTATTATTTATGTGCTGTTGTTTCAAGAAGAGCCATCAGTGGTTAAAGAGCCGGCAAAAAAAACAAAAAAAGTAGCGCCACGGAAAGCAGCAATTACACCTAAAAAGGAAAAGGCGAAACCATTGCCTCCCAAGTCTATACCGCGAAGGCAGGTAGCAATTATTATTGATGACATTGGTTATGACCTGAAGCAAATACAAGAATTGTTGAAAATTAACGCCGATATAACATTGGCTATTTTACCTCTGTGCCCTCACACTCGTGAAGCAGCGGAAATGTTTCATAAGGCGCATCGGGAGACACTCTTGCATTTGCCCATGGAGCCTCTTTCTTATCCGCGCGAAAAACCGGGTCCGGGTGCTCTTTTTACGGATATGAGTAACGACGAGATTATCTTTCAATTAGAGAAAGACATTGCCGCTGTGCCCTATATTTCCGGAGTTAATAATCATATGGGTTCAAAATTCATGATGGATGAAAAAAAACTTACTGTAGTTTTTAATCAGTTGAAAAACAAGAGATTGTTTTTCGTAGATTCGCGCACTACTGCTGATACGAAAACTTTTGTCACTGCGGAAAAAGTAGGATTACCGGTGGCCGCGCGTAAAATATTTCTTGATAACAATCGTGACTACAATGAAATTTATAATATATTGATTAATGTTGCCAAAAAAAATGGTGATGATGCACCCGTGATTATTATCGGCCATCCTTATCCGGAGACTGTGCGGGCTGTAGGCGATGCAGTGAAAGTGTTAAGGGAAAAAGAAGTAGCGATTGTTCCGGTATCGCGGCTAATTAAAAAATAAAAAGCATCCGGTTAGATATTGATAAATTAATCGTTAATAAAGTTATTAATGTAATATGCAAAAAAAGCAAACATATCCGGCAGTCATAGTAATTTTAGTTTTTATAAGTTTATACGGTTGCAGCCATCTGCCGGCAGCCCCGGTTTCCTCTTCATCGAAAACATCAACAGATGCGACTTATCATTATTCCCTGGGTGTTCTTCTGCGTTTGAACGGTAAAATTGAGGAAGCAACTGAGGAGTTGAAACAGGCGGTTGCGGCCGACCCCGGATCTTCTTATCTTACGACAGAGCTTGTTTCTCTTTACACGGAACAGGGCGATATCGGCCAGGCCATATCCCTGGGCGAAGAAATGCTTTCCAGAAATCCTAATAATATAGAACTCCATCTGATTATGGGTAGTTTGTATCTGAATATTCACGAAAATAAAAAGGCTATTGCCGAACACAAAAAGGTAATTGAACTTGATCCTAAGAATATTATGGCCCATTTTTATTTGGCGATAATTTATGCCGAGGAGAAAAGATTTGATAAATCTGAAGAAACTTTTAAGAAGCTTTTTAAAATCGATCCCGACAACATTATGGGCATCTATTACTATGGCAGAGTCCTGGTGAAAATGACGCGGTTGGAAGAGGCCGAAAAAATGTACAAAAAGGCTATATCTTTAAACCCTTATTTTGAAATGGCTTTGTTTGATCTGGTTGCGCTTTACGAAAAGCAGGAAAAGCTGGACAAAGCCATTGCCGTTTATCGCCATTATCTGGAGATTAATCCTGCAAGGATAAGTTTACGGGTTAAAATAGGAGAACTTTTAATTAAAGATAAAAAATATGAGGACGCGGAAAAAGAGTTCCTCGAAGTACTGAAAATTGATCCTGATAACCGTGATCTAAGAATTGCTTTGGGTCTTTTATATTATGATATGCGCAAACTTGATTTGGCTGTCGCTGAATTTTCTATAGTGCTGAAAAAGAACCTAACGGATGACAAGGTTCGTTATTTATTGGCTAACACGTATGAAGAACAAGGCGAGAATAAATTGGCGATGGAAGAATATCAGAATATTGCTACGTCATTCGAATTATATGCAAGCTCTCAAATTCGTGCCGGGCTGATCCTTAAAAAAGAAGGTAAAATTTCCGAGGCCATTAATTTAATAAAGGAAGGTATTAAAAAGAAGAGTAATCTGATTCCTTTTTATCTGTTTTTATCTGCTCTTTATGAAGAAGCTAAAGATATCGTTGCCGCTGAAAATATCTTGAAGGAAGGCATCAGCATTGATCCCAAGGACATAGATTTACATTATGCGCTGGGCGTAATTTATGAAAAGACAAATCGCCTTTCTGAAAGTGTCAAGGAAATGGAAACGGTTTTAGCCATTGATCCGGAAAATGCCGAAGCACTTAATTTTATAGGCTACAGTTATGCTGATCGCGGCATGAATCTTGATGACGCGGAAAAAATGATTATCAAAGCTTTGAAAATTAAACCCAATAACGGTTATTTGATAGACAGCCTTGGTTGGCTTTATTTCAAAAAAAATAAATTAAACAGCGCAATGAAGCATTTGAAACAGGCGTTGGAACTTTTGCCCGATGATGTTAATATCATTGAGCATATGGGCGATGTTTACGTAAAACTGAACAAGACTAAAGAAGCGGAAGAAATGTATAATCGTGTGCTTAAAATTGATCCTAAAAATAGTCTGGTACAAAAAAAGCTTGAAGATTTAATTAAGCATAAATAACAGCAAATCCTTAATATTTTACGAAAAAGATTTCCCCCATGCCCAAGAAAAAATCCCTCTGGCCTTATAAGATGTCCTTGCTATTGCTGGCGGTGCTTGCCAGTGGTTGCCTTCAAAAGGCAGTTATTTATAACGATTCTCCACCGGAAAAAATTCTTGCGGCCATCTCCAGCGCTGTTGGAGAAAACGATATTTTAAGCGCTGTTGTACAGATAGATTTAGTGACGTCTAATGGTTATCATCCGGTAAGGGCAGTCTTAATTATAAAAAAACCTTCATACTTAAGGTTAGAATTTCTTTCGGTCATCGGAACACCACATTTTTTTCTTGCTGCTTCTCCTGAAAAAATGAGTATTTTTATTCCTTCGAAGGGAGAATTTTATTATGGACAACCGGCGGCTGTTAATCTGGAGCGATTCTTACCCTGGCCAATTAGTATTGACGACATGGTAATGATTTTTGCCGGAACTTATCCTTCTTTGAAGGAAAAGCTTATCGCTTATCACAGTTATCAGGAAGAAAATTTTCTGCGAATAGAAATGGTAGCGCAATCCGGATGTTCGCAAATTATCTGGGTGGGAGAAAATAACAGGTTATTGAAACTCGTTCGCAAAGATGAGTATGGTAAAGAAATATATAATGTTAAATATGACCATTATGAAGAACAGAGTCCTATTGCCGGAGAAATTACAATAAGCATGGCCGATAGAATAACGTCGGTATCAGTAAAATATTCGGATGTCAAAATCGAGAAGGCAACCGATTTGTCGATTTTTAACCTGCCGGTTCCCGCTAATGTTAAAACAATTCCGCTGGACTGATCTGGTAATTATTTAATCTCTTGCAGGCTGGAGCGCGCGATACGCGCCTGGCTGGTATTCGGATAATTTTTGATTACCTGTTGTAAAAGCAATTTAGCGCTGGTTTTGTCTCCCAACTTCAGGAACGACATGCCTTGTTTGAGTAAGGCATAAGGGACTTTATTGCCGTTCGGGTAATTCTTGGTAACTTTTTCATATTCCAGAATTGCGGATTCATACTTTTGTTCAAAAAAATAACATTCACCAACCCAAAACTGGGCATTATCGGAATACTCGCTGTCAGGATAATTAGCTAAAAAATCTTGAAATTCGGTTCTGGCTTTATCGTAATTGCCTTCCTTGAAGATTTGATAAGCGGCCGAATAAGCTTTTTCCTTATCCTGCTTTTTTGCCGGATCTTTGGTAACAGAGCCGGTTGATTTGCCGGCTTTATCGGAAGCATCACTTGAATTATTTTTATTGCCGATCTCCAGAAAATTTTCAATAAAGTTGATTTTCAACAGAATATTATCAAAACGTTGATCGTCTTTTTTGGTGTTAGAAGTAAAATCTTTTTTCAGAGTTTCCACTTGACCGCGCAGTTGCTGAAGATTTTCCCGTAAATCGGTAATGTCTGCTGCCGCACTGGCTTGTCCCGTTCGCATAGCCTCCAGGGCAGTAACATTCTTTTTTAAAGTGGTCAGTTCGGAATCCACTACCGCCATCTTTGCATCCATTTTTTCGTCCATTTTCTGGTTTAATTCCGAACGGAGCACCCTCAGGTCTTGCGTAGAAGCGCAGCCCGCAATGAACAAGGCCAAAACAGCTAAAAAGAGATAGATAGAACTTTTCAATTTTTTCACCTCTTTCAATTATGATTAAGGGGTAACAACGAAATGGGCGCGTCTATTCTTATCCCAGGCTTCTTCATTATTATTAGGATCCAAAGGACGCTCCTCACCATAGCTAACCGTTTTTATTATTGATTCTTGAATGCCTAAATTAATGAGATATTTCTTTGTCTCCTGGGCTCGTTTTTGCCCCAGGGCCATGTTGTATTCGGCAGTTCCTCTTTCATCGCAGTGTCCTTCAACCACGATTGAGGAAATTCTGTGCTTTAGTAAGTAATCGGCATTGGTCTTAAGAATTTCGCGGGCGTCGGGGCGGATGCTGGAACTGTCGTAATCGAAATTGATATCGCTAATGGGTGATTTTGCTGTTGCTTCCATAAGGGAAGACTGTTCATTAGCGGTTTCCTTGATATTAGGAGTATCAGTGGGGGCAGCAGTGCTGTCGCTTTGTTTTGTAGTGTCGGTTGGTATTTGTGCCGGTGTTGGCGCGGGCGCAACTTGTTGTTCCTGCGCAGAGCCGCTTGTAACTACCGATTTTTTTTCGGCGCAGCCGGTAAAGATTGTCAGACTGCATATAAGTACAACAAAAACTCCTAATAAGGTTAGATTCTTTTTCATAATTATTGTTCCTCCTTTTTCAGTGTCTTTATATACGGCAAAGTATAAAAAATAACAACCTAAACATTGGTGATGATGAAATTATTTAAATCGGGGCGACCACACCGGCATCACTAATTTATTAATGTTTTCAATAAGTACTCTTGAGCTTAATCCGTTAGCATTAATGATGCAAATTTTACTTTTTGAGCTTTTTCGGGAAGCATAAACTATTTGTCTTCCGGATGGTGACCAGGACGGTGATTCGTTATTAGCATTATCAGAAGTTAACTGCAAAGTATTATTGCCGTCTTCGTCTACGGAAAAAATTTGATACTTATCGTTAACTAATCCTTCGTATGCAAGATGATTGCCATGCGGCGACCACGCAGGGGAGGTATTATATTTTCCTTCAAAAGTTATCCTTTTTACATTATTTCCCTCGGCATCCATTATGTAAATTTGCGGGGAGCCGGCGCGATTGGAAACAAAAGCTATCCTTTTTCCATCGGGTGACCAGGCGGGAGAAACATCAATAGAATAGTTATTTGTCAGGCGTTTCAGTTTGAGAGAGTCGATCTCTAAAACATATATTTCTTCGTTGCCGTCTTTGCTTAATGTCAGCAACAATTTTTTATTGTCTGGTGAAAAAGCACCGCACATGTTCAGCCCTTCAAATGAAGCCACTTTTCTTTCCCTTCCGTTTTTAAAATTCCTGATATAAACAGCTGGCCGGCCATCTTTAAAAGATGTAAAAGCGAGCAGATTTCCATCGGGCGACCATCGCGGTGACATGATGATGAATTGATGATTAGTGACATTTTTTAACTCAGAACCATCATAGTTGATAACGTAAAGATCAGATTTGGGGCCTTTTTTGGATACAAACGCAATTTTGGTGTTGAAGTCACCTTCATCATTGATAAGCGCGAGCATAATATCAGAAGCTATTTTTCTGGAAAGCGTTTTCAGGCTATTGATATCAGAAATATATTTTTTGTTGAAAAGAATTTCTCCCCGGGTGACTTCAAAAAGACGGCTCTCCACAATTATCTCTTTATCTTTTTGGATGACATTACCCTGAAGTAAAAAGTCGGCGCCGATAGTTGTCCAATCCGAAAAGCGAATGCTTTCTTTTGCATCAGGCGGAGTGTTTTCTAAAAAGCTTTTTTTATTTAAAATGTTGAATATTCCGGTCAGAGAAAGATCTTTTCTGATTCCGTCGGAAATTGTAGCACCGAAATTCGCCGATTTTGTTGCGCTTGCTGTTTTGTTAGCTAAGTCAGAAATAGCAATAGGGATTTGCTGGAAGTTGGGAGAATCTATATCCACATAGATCTTGGCGTCAACGTAATTGTCGAAAATCGGTAAGGTACAAAAACACCATATCAATGCTGAAATTAAATAGAATTTTTTCATTAGAGCGAACGTTACCTTTCGTGTATTTCACTTCGGTGATCTGATATCAATAACCGTCTCGATATTTTTTCAAGTATCAGCGTAATTCTTCCGAATGAAAACGGATGCCGATTTCGATATTCTTGTCCATAATCCAGTATGGCAATGGTGGAAAGGGACTTGATTTTTTAACTGCACGAAGAGCGGAATCGTCAAAATAACGGTTACCGGAACGTTTTTCGAAACCAACATATTCCAATGTTCCGCTGCGTGAAATTTTAACATCAATAATTGTTTCGATGTTTTCCTTGGGCATCAAAGCTTGCGGCATCGTCCAGTTTTTTTTAACTCTTGACCAGACCACTCCGATATATTCCTTTGTTTGCGCGTTAATTTCCGATTCTGATATTTTCGTCTGGCTTGCGGCCGAGGCGAGAGTTGATGTGTCAGGTTTATCACGATGGGTCTGTCTAATGGCACCGACAGCTTTTTCAATATTCAATTTACTAATTTCTTGATTTTTTGCCGGAGTGAAAACATTGCTGGTAATTTTTCTTTTGATGATTACCGGGTTTACTGCTTCGTTGGTTTTCAGGATATCTTTCAGCAAAGAAGAATTATTATTGGGCAGGATAACTTCGGAGCCCACAAGCTGTACGGAATACGCCGGTCCAAAGGTTAAATGCCTTGATGTTGTCGGTATGGAAACGAGAATAATGGTGATAACAAGCAGATGCACCGCCAGAGAAAGGAAGATCATATTATGGAATTTGCCGTTGGCGCCGCGGTAGCCGTTGTTAAACGTCCGGGATGTCATCTTGTTTCCTCGGGTGGTTCAGTGATCATTCCTAGTTTATCGACACCGGCCTTACGTACTTCCGCCATGACTTCCACAACAAACCCATAAGGGACATTTTTATCGGCGCGCAGATATACTTCCCGGTCGATTCTGTTGGAAAAAATTGCTTCGAGCTTGGGATTTAATTCTCCCAGCGTTAATTTGGTTTTGTTTAAGAATATTTCTTTAGCATCGGTGATAGTGAGCACCAGTTTTTCTTCGGTGACATCGACGCTTTTTGATTTGACCCGCGGCAGGTTGACATCGATACCCATGGAAAGCATGGGCGCGGTAACCATGAAGATAATCAGCAGCACCAGCATAACGTCAACTAAAGGTGTGACGTTAATTTCGGCCATAGGCCTTTCTTGATTATTTCTTTTACGTAAACGGCGCATAACGAATAAGCTCGAGATTTTTATTTATGAACAATATAACGCTCTACAATATTTAAAAATTCAGATGTAAAATTGTCCATTTCCTGAACTATATTTTTGGACTGAGTTAAAAAATAATTATAAAAAATAACGGCCGGTATTGCCGCGGCCAGTCCGGCGGCTGTAGCAATAAGAGCTTCCGAAATACCGGGGGCAACCACGGCAAGAGTCGCCGAACCGCGGGCGCCGATTCCTTTAAAAGTATCCATGATTCCCCACACTGTACCGAACAAGCCGATGAAGGGACTGGCGGAACCGGTCGTGGCCAAAAAACCCAAAGCGCTTTCCAGTTTGGTCATTTCCGTATTGCAGGCTTTGTTCATGGACCGCTCTATATTGTCCAGAGAGGAAAGACTGATTTCTTCGCTTCCTTGCGCCATCTCGCGCAATGGCTTGTTTATTTTTGTCAGTTCCGCGTAACCGGCGCGAAAAGCTTCTGCCGTAGTAGAAAAAGAATATTTTTTAGCCGCAGGTATTACGTCGGATAGTTTGCTGCTTTTCAAATACTCTGCGTTAAAATCCTCATTTTCTTTTTTAATTTTTCGATAATTTAGATATTTCAGGAAAATAATCGCCCACGAAATTACGGAAAAAATAAAGAGTAATAACAAAACAAATTTGACCACGAAACCGGCGTTGATAATCATGCTTAGAAGACTGCCGTTAAAGCTGCTTCCCAAGTCTAAAGAGCTGATGTCTTTCACTTTTTTGTCTCCAAAATGTAATTAAAATTAGAGTTGTAAACTAAAGTAAAAATATAGCCTTGTCAATACATCTTTTTGTTACATCTTTTTGTTAAAACCCTTAATTGGTATTGACAAGTATTTATGACTATGTATAGTCGTAAACATCTGTCAATACTATTAGTATCTTTAACGTACATTAAAGCCTTACGATTATTTTTGGAAGGGGGAAACTTCAGTATGAACAAAGCGAGAGTTTCAACTCAAATTTTGTTGTATTTTCTGATGATGCTTCTGCTGATCAGCGGTTGCACCGATTCAAGCGATGATTTTATTGTAGCTTCGTCAGCCCCGAATACTTACAGCATTTCAGGCACGGTAAGTGGAATAAGTGGAACTACTGGTGTAACAATCAATCTGACCGGTGCATCGACCGCTTCTGTAAAGACTGATACGACCGGCGCTTTCAACATTACCGGGCTTGCCAGCGGAAAATATACGATAACGCCAGTTAATGCAGGTTATATATTCACACCATCCAGTGCGGCTGTGACCGTCAGCGGAGGAACTGTTACTGTTCCGGATTTTGCAGCTACACCTGGTACGCCGTTATACAGCATTTCCGGTGTGGTAACAGGGGATGTGAAGTATCAGGTATTGATAACATTGAGTGGTGCCGGTTCGGCAACTACCTGGACAGACGCAAACGGAAATTATACTTTGCCGAATCTTGTCGCAGGCAGTTATACCGTAACGCCTTCCCTGGCTGGTTATACATTCAGTTCGCCCTTAACCCCAACTTTAGGCCCAAGCATTTCCAATCAGAATTTTACAGCGTCAACTGTTCCGGTTTCATATGAACAGACCGATCTTACAGGAACATGGAACATGAATATTCTGAGAAAAGGAACAGTTAGAAAAGAATGGGAGCGTTTCAGAATTTCGGTCGATAGCGCTGGTGTTGCTAGCTGTATTTATCATGATAGCAGTACCAGAGTATTGTTAAATCAGGGAGGAACACTACAGAGTGCTTTAACAGATAGTGCAACCAGTTTTTACGTCAATACCGGCGCAATAATGCCGGATGGTGCAGTAGTTGTGACAATTGATGCCGAAAGTATAGCGGGCACTTACAATTCATCTACACGAGAAATCACTTCCTGCATAAGAGGTTATGGCGGCACCACGGCGGCGGCTCATCTTCAGAATACCCCAGTTACATATAATAACCCAACAGGAGAGACAGCTTGCCCGAGTCCATTTACTTTAACGTTTACAATGGTAGACGGCGTGGTAACTCCAACGGGCGCTACTGCTTTGGATCTAGGTATTAGTCACATGACGATGACATCCAGTAAAAATTTAATTGCCGGAACCGGGACGAGTACTGATTCCAGTTACCAAATGGCCGTCATGCAGAAAGAAGAGACGGGTACGGTATACACGATTGCCGATGTGCAAAATAAAAATTTTGTTTATCATCAATTGCAGGTGGGCAAGATAAATCAATGGGAACGTGCTATAGGACAGACTGATGCGGGCGGTGCAATAAGGCTTACCAGTTTAACCTCCCCGTCCGGTTCTGCTTCCGATATGCCGAAAGCGCTTGGAGTGACCTTTGTTTTAAATACCGCTACCGGGCGTGTTGATATGAGTGGAACAGTCTATGCATCTTTCCAGGGATTCCTTTCGGACGACAAGAAGACGATTGTCGGAACATATACAGATAATATTTCGGATCCGGCGGCAGTCGATATTGGACAAAACGACTATCATTTGATTGTCTTTCAAATGGCTGATCAGACTTATCCTGCCGGCTCATTGCCTGCCGGAACATCGGTTGCTCATTTGCTGGGTATAGGCAGCCCAGCGTACGGCTGGGGCTATTTTACCAGCACAGTGGACAGTAGTGGAACCATGACTTTTGGTCCCCCTACTACAGATAATATATCTATTGCTTTACCAACCTCCACCTCCGGCTCAATCAGTGCGTCAGGTGTAGTAAAAATATCCGGAATTTCTTCGTACCATGGACAAATGTCCTACGATGGGAAGTTTATTGTGGGGACAAGGACGTTATCCGACGGAGTCTATTCGCTCCAGGTAGATACAAAGTAGAAAAATTATTAACCGTCTCATAATAGTATTAACATTAAGCGGCGTATTTTGTTTCCT
>WOYI010797504.1_pt1 | contig 18234 bp, 14 predicted proteins | sample 6423411 | NCBI WGS metagenome assembly WOYI01 (sample SAMN13441803, study PRJNA592873) | oil field metagenome | biome: oil field; feature: oil-well bore; material: oil-contaminated soil; isolation source: oil-contaminated soil from oil-well borehole | place: Germany: Wietze | collected 2016-10-18 ...
AAGTTCTCGACCATCTGCCAGGTCACGTCGCTCGGGTAGGCCGACACGCCGCGCGCGGCCAGCCCATGGTCTGCCGCGCAGACCAGCATTTGCGGGTGTTCGAGCTGCGGTGCCTCGCTGCCCAGGATCTGGCCGATGCGCAGCGCCAGCGGCTCCAGCCGGCCCAATGCGCCCAGGGGCTTGGTCTTGTGGTCGATGCGGTGCTGCAGGCGCGCCGTGAGCGCAGTGTCTTGCAGGCCGGAGATGGCAGGAATCGGGCAGGTGAAGGTCATGAAAAATGCTCAGGGATGGATCATCAGGGATGGATCAGGGATTGCAGGATGCCCGGCGCAAAATGCGCCTGCAGCGCATCGGCCAGGCCGTCGAACACGGCGTCCAGCGTGCGCACGGGCGCGTTGCCGGGCGTGCCAAACAGCGCCTGCAGGGCAGCCGCGTCCTCGAACAGGCCGTGCAGATACAGGCCCAGCACATTGCCGGCGCGGTTTTGCCAGGCCAGGCCGGGAATGACCTCGCGCGCCACGTCGCCCCTGGCCGCCATGGCCGGGTGCTGGGCGGTCTGGCCGTGGTGAATTTCGTAGCCCGCCACCTGCACGCCCGAGAGCTGCGCCCAGGGGCCGGCCGCCAGCGTGCCAAAGCGCGCTTCGGTGTGGCGCACCGTCTTGACGGGCTCAAACACCGTGACCAGCGGCAGCAGGCCCAGGCCAGGGCCGTTGCCGTCGATGCCTTCGGGGTCGATCAGTGCCTCGCCCAGCATCTGCAAGCCACCGCAAACGCCCAGCACCGCGCCGCCGCGCCCGGCGTGCTCTGCAATGGCGCTGTCGAGCCCCTGTGCGCGCAGCCAGGCCAGGTCGGCCGCCGTGGCCTTGGAGCCGGGCAGCACGATCCAGTCAGCGCCGGCCAGCTCGGCCGGACTGCGCGCCCACAGCAGGCGCAGGCCTTGCATGTTCTTGAGCGGCTGGAATTCGTCGAGGTTGCTGATGCGCGGGTAGGCGATGACGGCAATGGTTTTTGTCACCACACCGGCGGCAACGCTGCGGTCGTCAAAAATGCCGTCTTCTTCGGGCAGGCCGTGCTGCCACTGCATGGGAATGGTGGCCACCGTGGGCACGCCGGTCAGCGCTTGCAGCATCTGCGGCGCGGGCGCGAGCAAGGTGGCATCGCCGCGGAACTTGTTGAGCACAAAGCCGTGGATCAGTGCGCGCTCGTCCCCGGGCAGCAGCGCCCAGGTGCCGTACAGGTGCGCAAAGGCGCCGCCCCGGTCGATGTCGGTCACCAGCAGGCAGCGCGCGCCAGCATGGCGGGCCACGCGCATGTTGACGATGTCGCTGGCGTGCAGGTTGATCTCGGCGGGCGAGCCCGCGCCTTCGATCACCACCACGTCGTTCTCAGCGCGCAATGCATCGAGCGCAGCTGCGATCTGCGGCCACACCTTTTCGCTGCGGCCGCGCCAGGGCATGGCCGTGAGTTCGGCGCTCACCTGCCCCATCAGCACCACCTGGCTGTGCGTGTCGGCCTCGGGCTTGAGCAGCAGCGGGTTCATGCGCAGGTCGGGCCGGGCGCGTGCGGCCAGCGCCTGAAAATACTGGGCGCTGCCGATTTCGCCCCAAATGCCAAAAGCGCTTGCTTCGCCGCCCGTGCCACCGGGCCCCTCGACCACACGGGCGTTGTTGCTCATGTTCTGCGCCTTGAACGGCGCCACCTTGAGGCCCTGGCGGGCGTAATGGCGGCACAGCGCAGTGGTCAGCCAGCTTTTGCCGGCGCCGCTGGTGGTGCCCAGCACCATCACGCAGCGGGCCAGGGGGCGGGCCGGAAAATTCTTTGTCATGCCTTGACTTTCTGATGGGGCAGGGGCGCCAAGATACCGCGCCACGCGACGGCCAGGGCGTCCTGCGAGGCGGGTGGCAGCACGCCCAGGCGCACCACGCCCGGCAGGCCGAACGATGTGCCATCGCGCAGCTTGATGCCCGCGCTGCGCAGCCGGGCGAGCCTTTGCAAAAATGCCTCTGGCTGGCTGCAGCCATCGGGCATTGCGCAGAAATAATTGGCCAGGCTGCCAGGCTGCACCGGCCAGCCCATGTCCGCGCACAGCCCCTGCTGGCGGGCTTTCCAGTCGCGCAGGCTGCCCAGGCTGTGCACCAGCCACCGCTGCACTGCGGGCTCGATCCAAGCCTGCAGCAAAGCCACGCCATGGGCACCCACGGGCCACGAGGGGGCGATGGCATTCAGGGCGCCCACTGTTTCATCAGCGTTTGCGGGCGCCACTGCATAGGCCGCGCGCACGCCGGTGAGCCCCAGGGCCTTGTTGGGTGTCCACAGCTGCCAGCAGGCCGATGGCAGCTGCGGCGATGGCACACCCGTCCAGGTGCCCTCCCCGTCCAGTCGCAGCGGTGCATAGGCGCAGTCCAGCACGCGCAGTGCAGTGCCCGTGCCGCCTTGCCGCCATATGCGCACGGCGGGGTCTGCCTGGCCCAGGGGGCTGGAGGGCTCGCAGGCCCATTGCAAACCTGCAGCGGCGCCGGCGCCACCCCGCACAAATGCCAGGCCACGCGCCTGCGCCGCCCGGGCATAGTCGCCATAGCCGTGCGCAGGCAAGGCCACCTGCACCACGCCCCGCTGCGCCGCCAGCGCCGTGATGCGGTGAATGAACTCGCTGGCGCTGGCCGCCAGCACGATGCGCGCCGGGGGCACGCCATGAAAAGCGCCCAGCCCCTCGCGCAGCGCGGTGTAGGCCGGGTCAGGGTAACGCGTGGCATCGGCCAACTGCACGGCCTGCAGTGCCTCGGGGCACGGGCCGCAGGCGTTGCTGTTGGTGGAAAAATCGTGCAGCGGGATGCCCGCAGCGTCCGGGCCGCCATGCAGCGGTGCAAGCGTGGGATGCAGTTCGACAGGCTTCATGTGCGCACCCAGAAAACAACCATGGCTATCAGCAACTGGATGGCTGCCACCCATGGCACCACCGACAAAACCACCTGACCGCCCAGACGCGCTGCCCGCCGCGTATCAAGCGGCCCCGCCGTGCGGCCCTTGCTGTTGAGCGTGTACACGCCCGGCTTGGCCAGCCGCACGCCCAATGCCAGCGCCATGGCCGCCATGGGCCAGCCGCTGTTGGGAGACGGGGTTTTGTGCGCCTGGCGCGCCAGGGTGCGCGGCGGCAGGCCCCCGGCGCACACCGCCAGCAGCAAGGCCGTGATGCGGGCCGGCACCCACGACAGCACATCGTCCGCCCGTGCCGCCCATTTGCCCGCCCATTGCCAGTAACGCCCACCGCGCATGCCCGGGTAGCCCCACATGGCATCGGCCGTGTTGGCAAAACGGTACAGCGCGGCGCCGGGCAGGCCGAGCAGCGCAAACCAGAACAGGGGCGCCACCACCGAGTCGTTGAGGTTTTCGGCCAGCGACTCGATGGCCGATTCGCGCACCTCATCGCCGCTGAGCGCGCTCACATCGCGGCTCACCAGGCGCGCCAGTTGCGCGCGGCCCTCGGGCAACGACTGGCCCAGCGCCACCTCCACTGCCAGCACCTCGCCGCGCAGCATGCGCCAGGCCAGCAGGGGCTTGAGCAGCAGCGCCAGCAGCGCACCGGCCAGCAGCGCAGGCAGCCGGAGCGCCAGCTGCTGCACCCCCCAGGAAACTATCAAAACAATAGCTGCCAGCGCACACCAGACAAGCGCTGCAAGCCAAAAACGCTTGAAATCGCGTGCCACCGGGGCGGGCGGCGCCAGGCGAACACCCCACCAGTTCAGCGCCCGGCCCATCCACACCACGGGGTGCCAGGCTGCGGGCGGCTCGCCCAGGAGGCAATCAATGGCCAAAGCCAGTGGCACGGCCAGGGAAAAAGCCAGCCAACCCGCAGTCAGCAGGTCTTGCAGCGGCGCACTCATGCCACGCTCCCGGGCGGCGGTAATGCGGCAAGCGCTTTTTGCACCCAGCCAAACCCGATGCGCTCTTGCTCCAGCCGCAGGGGCTCGGCACGCACCCGGCCAAAGCGCAGGTCGTCGTAGAGCGCGGCCTCATCCGGGTGAAGCCTTGGCAAATCGCGGGACAGGGGCTGGGGTTCATGCCCCCAGTGGTCGGCATGGGCCAGCAAGGTGGCGCGGTCCATGAGCAGTGACTGTGCATGCGGCAAGGTGGCTCGCAGCTGGTCGAGAATGGCAAAGCCGTGGGTGTCGATGTCGCCCCAGTAATGCACAGCACATGGGTGCAGCCACTGCGCGCCAGACAGGGCTTCGAAACCGTAGCCCGCGCCAAACACCACCAGGCTGCCGGCCACAGGCGGCAGGGCCAGAAAGTTCACTTCGTTCTCGGTGATGAACACGCGGCGCACGGGCGGCTCCAGGGCCTCGAACGCGGCCTGGGTGATGGTGATGTCCGAGCCCCAGGGCCCACCCGCAGTGGCATCCAGCCACCGCAGGCGGATGCGCAAAGGCTTGTCGGCAAAGCCATAACGGCGGGCAAACTGGCCCACGCCCGAGGCCGTAGCGTCCACGGCCTCGGGCGCCAGGGCCAGCTCCAGCAGCTCGGTCAGCACGCCCCTGTGCGCTTCGGTGAACTTGGTGTCCACACCGGGCAGGTCCATCTGGCGCAGGTAGATGCCGGGCCGGGGGTGCGCCTGCAGCCATGTCACCACGGCCAGCAGGCGGGGCCAGACCGCAGCCAGCGCCAGGGCCTGCAGGGGGCGGCGTGCCAGCCAGGGCAACAGCACGGGCTTTTGCCCGGCTGTGGCGGCCACCAGGGCGGCAAAGCGGCGGGCGTCGGCGGTTTTTCCGATCAGGGCCAAGGCTGCGTCCAGGCTGTCCACCCAGGCGGCCTCGGGCAGGCTGTGGTGGCCCACCTCACGGTGGCGCAGCGCATGTTCTTCCAGCCGGTAATGGCCTGCGCCTGCGCGCAAATTGCCGGCCCAGGCGCGGGCCTCGGCAAAGCGCTGTGCCAACTCGCTGGAGCTGGGCGTCACGAGGCGCAACCGCCAGGGGAAGGCCAGCGCCAGCGCCTGCGATTCTTGTTGCGCGCCTGCCAGCGCAGCCAGCAACTCTCCCTTGTCCCAGCGCTTTTGCACCTGCGCGCGCAGGTCGGCCGGGCTAGTCCAGGCCATGGCCTGCCTCCGGGTGGATCTGAATTTTCTGCGTCAGCACCTCCAGCCGGTCTTTCTCGGCCTGGTATTCCTCGATGCCCAGATTGCGCAGCCTGGAGTCGCGCCCTTCTTCGTTGTACACGAATCCCACACTCGAAACGAAGGGTTCGATGATGTGGATTTTTTGCAGCGGCGTGACGATGAGCAGTTGCAGGCCCAGCTTCTGGAACAGCTTCAGGCCATATTGCGCCGACTCGTCGGAACCTCGGCCAAATGCCTCGTCGATCACCACGAACCGGAAGCTGCGCGAGCGCGTCTCTCCCCACGCCAACCCGAACTGGTATGCCAGGCTGGCCGCCAGGATGGTGTAGGCCAGCTTTTCCTTTTGCCCGCCCGATTTACCGCCCGAGTCGCTGTAATGCTCATGCTCGCGCCCGTCGGCATGCCAGCGCTCGCTGGCCGAAAACACGTACCAGTTGCGCACATCGGTCACCTTGGCGGCCCAGCGGCGGTCCTGCTCGGCCTGGCCGGGTCGGCCGCGCAGGCGCTCGATGATGGCCTTGACCTGCAGGAACTTGGCTTCCGAGTACTGGCTGCCCTGCTGCGCATCGCCCGACATGGCGCCCGACAGGCAGGCAGTAAGCTCTGAGCGAAAGTCGCGCACCTCCACGTCGCCCGTCACCTGCGCCTCCAGAACGATGAAACGCTCGGGGTTGTAGTCGATCTGCGTGAGCGACTGGTTGATGAGGGTGATGCGCTCGTGGATGGTTTCGCGCTCGCGGTTGAGCTGCGAATTGAAATGCGCCACCTCGTTGATGGTGTTTTCATTGAGCAGGCGCTTGAAATCAGCCTCAAAGCGCGGCAGGTCATCGGCATGCAATTGTTGCAACAGCTTGCGGTATTCGCCGGCCGATGCGACCGCCACATCCATCTCCTGCGTCTCCAGCACGTAACTTGTGTTGAAGGCGCGCATGGCCGCGATGATTTTTTCCACCAGTTGCTGACTGCGCCGCAGCTCGGTGTCGATGGACTTTTGCAGCGCCTCGCGCAGTTCACGCTCGCGGGCGTCGCACTGCGCCAGCACCAGCGGCTGCCCACCGAGCATCGGGGCCAGCAGGGCGTTGAGGTGATCGGCGGCCACCGCGTCCACAGGCGGCTCGTCGGCCAGCGTGGCCTCGGTCTCGCGGCGCTGGGTTTGGGCGGAGGTCAGGTTCACCTCGGTGCGGGTGCGCCGGTCGCGCTGATCCGCCAGGCGCGCCTCCAGCTGGGCCAGGGCTTTTTCGAGCGCGGCCAAACGCCCGGTCAAGGTCTGCAGCAGGTCCGACGATGCACGCAACTGCGCCAGCTCGTCCTGCAGCCGCGCCACTTCGCGCGCGGGGCTTTGCCAGTCGAGTTCCTGGTAGTCGTGAAACTCCACCAATTTATCGAGCCAGCGCAGACGCTCTTGCACCGCATTGTGCTGGGCCTGCAGCTCGGCAATACGGGCGCCCACACGGCCCAGGCGGGATTCGAGCACCCGGGCCTTGGCCTGCAACGCCGCCAGCTTGGCGGTGTTGCTCCAGCCCAGCACATAGCGGCTGCGGTCGGCCAAGTTGTGCCGGTCGTCCTTTTCGTGGCGCTCGCCGCCCTTGATTTGCCCGGCGCGGGTGATGGCCCGGGGCTCGCGGCGAAACTGCTCCTGGGTCGTGCAGCACACCACGTTGAAGCGCTGCCACAGCGCCTGCTCCAGCCAGCCGTAAAAGGGCGAATCTGGTTTGATGGAGAGCTTGCGCAGCAGGGCGTCGGCGGGCAGCTCGGGGGGGTCTGCCGGGCGGGTGGCGTTGACTTTGAAATACACCAGCCGTCCGTGCAGCGCGGTCTGATCCACCCATTCGGCCACGCGCGCATACAGGGCCTCTGGCACCAGCAGCGACAGGCCAAAGTTGTGCATCAGCCGCTCGATGGCGCCCTCCCAGTCGCGCTCGCTGTCGCGCACCTCGATGAGCTCGCCCGCAAAGGGCATGCGGTCTTCGGGCACGCCCAGCGCCTGGCACAGCGCTGCGCGAATGCCGATCTGCCGCGCATCGATGTTGCTGCGGCGCCCGCGCAGGCTGTCCATCTCGGCCGCCAGTGCGGCATGCTCTTGCCGGCCCTGGTGCAGCGCGGCAGCCTGCTCCACCTCTTCGTTGCGCAGCTCGCTGCTGCGGGCGCCTTCCGCCTCGCGCATCTGCTGGCAGGCCTGCTGCTGCGTCAGCAGCTCTTGCGCATTGCCCACCTGCAAGAGGCCCAGCGGCTGGCGCAGCGCGTCATAGCGCGCTGCGTGGGCCTGGCGACGGGTGCTTTCGGCCTGGCTGCGCGCCATGGCTTCTTCGAGCTGGGCAATGCGGTCGCCCCCGCTGTGGGCAATGTCCGCGCGCAGTTCACGCTCTTGCGTTTGCAGCCTGGCTCGGTCGGCTTGCAGCCCCTGCACCTTGGCGTGGTCGCTGGCCAGGGTGTCGGTGAGCTGCTCGATGCGCTCGTCCAGCAAGGCGCGCTTGCGCCCGGCAAAATGCGCACGCAGCGCGTCGCGGCTGGCGCGCTGGGTGTCGATATGGGCCTGCAGTTGGGCGTGGCGGTCGCAGTCGGCCACCAGCGGGGTCAGCAGCGCCACCTGGTTTTGCGCCTTGAGCACCGCGGCGTGGGCATGGCTGAGGTCGTCAAAATGCGCCATCAGGCTCTGGATGCGCGGCGCCACATCAAAGGGCTCCAGCATGTGGTGGCGCACAAAATCGGTCAGGTTGCCCACGGATTTCATCGACACCGTCTGGTGGAAAAGATCCAGCGCCTGCTCGCCCAGGTTGCCAAACCGGCGCCGAAAATGCGCGCCGTATTGCGCAAAGCTGTCAAACAAGGCCACGCCGCTTTTGCGCAGGCGCGTGCGCAGCCCGGTGATGGCGCTGCCAAACTGGGCAAAGTCCCGGGTGATGGACAAGGCCTTGTCGGCCACGGCGTACAGGCGCTCGGGCTGGCCCAGGGCGTCTTTGAGCCAGAAAACCTGCGCCAGCGTCACAGTCTGGTCAAACCCCGCGTTGTGGAACACCCCCAGGATGACCGAATAGCTGCCCGCATCGCGCAGGGCCACGGGCTTGGCGCTGCCGCTGGTTTCGTTGCGTTCGGACTTGTAGTGCCCCAGCACATACGAGCGCAAGGAGCGCTCGCGCGCATCGGCCCCGGCGGCCTTGTTGTAGGCAATGCGGTGCGCGGGCACCAGCAGCGTGGTGATGGCATCCACCAGCGTGGACTTGCCCGATCCGATGTCTCCGGTCAGCAAGCCGTTGCGGCCGCCCGGCGCCAGCGACCATACGCGCTTGTCGAATGTGCCCCAGTTGAACACCTCCAGCCGCGTGAGCCGAAAGCCCGAAAGCGCCGCAGCCGTTGAAGAATCCGCCGGCACCACGGGTGCGGCCGGGGCCTGTGCCTCGCCCGCAAACAGGTCGCCCGCATCACTGCTGTGCATCGTCGGCCTCCGTCTGCGGGGCAGCCAGGTGGTGCTGGTAGGCCTGCAGGCGCTCGTCAAACTCGGCCAGCCACTGCGCATCGACAAAGGCCTTGAGGATGCGCCGCACCTCATACACCGGCGCCTGGCCCGCGTGGGAGAGCTTGAGGCGGCGCACAAAACCGAGCTCGATCACCTTGTTCAGGTGCGTCTCGATCTGGTCGATCAGGCGGGCGTCGTTGCTGCTGGCAGGCATGAAGATGCGCACCATCTCCACCACCTCATCGCGCGCCAGAATGAGGCGGGTCTCGCCCCCACCGGCGTCCAGTTCAGCCAGTTTTTTGCGCAGCAGGGCCAGCAGCAGGCTCACATGAAACGTCAGCGGCTGGCGGCGCACCAGGCGCGGCAGCCTGGCAGCAGCCTCGTCGTCTTCCTGGGCACGCGAGCGCACGAAGGCATAGCCCTCGGCCTCGTCCAGCACCAGCTCCAGCGCCAGCACGGCCACGTAGTCCGACACCCGGGCGCGCAGGGCCTGCAAGGCAGCCCACAGCGTGGCGTCTTCGTCGCGGTACACCACGCCGCGCAGCAGCGGGATGACAACGGCGGACAAATCCCATTGCGTTGCCGGTGTGCCTGCAGCTTCATTGTGCGATGCGTCGTGCAGTTCGTCACTCATGTTCAAGTCCTCACAAAGATCACCCGCGGCAACGTGGCGCTGCGCTGCACACCGTCGGCGCCCGTCCAGCGCACGGTTTCCTGCATGTCTTCATCCACCACGGCCTGCGCCGCCACACTGGCCAGTTGCAGATAGACCACCAGCTCGCCCAGGCCCTGCTGCAGCGGGCGGGTTTGCAGCAGCTCACCCAGGCTGACCTGGGCGCGCGTTTGCAGCGCCTGGCGCACATGGGCGGCCAGCGCGGCCTTGTCCACGCGCACCTGCGTGAAGAGCGCGGTGGCATCACCCGCGGCATCGCCCGCCTGCACCGGGGCTTCGCTCAACGCCATGGGGGCTGCGGGGCGAAACAGCGGACGCTCCATGGCCAACTGCACGCTGGGATGCAGGGCGTCCACGGCAAACACCTCGCCGGGTGGCGGGGCATCGCGCAGCGCCACGGCCCGTGCTTCGATACCGTGCAGCAGGTCCATGATGCGGCGGTTTTCCAGCCAGGCCTGGTCGTCAAGAAAACGGCGCAACTGCTGCGACAGCTGGGCCACTGTGCGCTGGGCGTGCTCACCGGCCTCCAGCCAGTCATAGTGCACGCGGCGCAGCCGGGTGTCGGGCTCCAGTTGCGCCACCGGCGGCAGTGCCAGCACCTGGTCGAGCAGCGCACTCAACTCTTCCTGACGCGACTGGGACATGAGGAATTCCCAGAATGCGCGAAAGCTCCTGCCCTGGTCGGACTCGGCAATCGCATCGCGCTCGCCCAGAATTTCGCGCAGCAGCATGCCGCGCCCCTGCGTTTCGCCGCCATCCCACAATGCGATGCGTTCACGCACCTTGCGATCGAGCAGCCTGAAGTTGTGCTCCACCTCGCGGAAATCAGACAGCAGATCGCGCGCCAGGCCGGTGAACTGCTGAAACCGGTCTCTGAGCGCGGTGTCGCCCAGCAAGGGCATGTTGCCGCCCAGCACCAGGGCAATTTCGGCGTCGATGGCATCGCGCCGCTTGTGCAGCTCGGCAATACGGGTTTCGGGATTGGTGTCGCTGCCTTCGCTCATCTGCTGCAACAGCGCAAACAGGGTCAACAGGCGCGATTCGGTGCCGACAAAGCTGCGCTGAATCAGGCCGGACAACCAGGTCAGGGCCCGCTCGGTGGCCGGTGTCAGGTCAAAATGCGGCTCATCCGCGCCCTGGGGGTAAAACTTGCGCAGCCAGCCTTTGTCGTGGGCCGCCCAGTCGTTCAGGTATTCCAGCGCCGGCCGGGGAAAGGCCTTGTCACCCAGCCGCTCGCGCAGATCAAACAGGCTGTCATTGAGCGCTTCGACCAGGTCTGGCTGCGCTATCGAGCGCACATTGGGCGCAATGAACACACGGTGCAGAAAACTGGCGACCAACGGCGCATGCTCGGCCACCAGCAACCGCCAGGCGGGGTGCTGGCGGCGCAGTTGATCGAGCGCGGTGTAGTCCAGGTCCATGCAATCGTCCCTTCTCCGGCGGGCTACCGGCTGTGGCGGCCGCCAACAGGCAGGCAGCGCCGCGCTGCATTGTGAGCGATGGACAAGCGCCCGGCGTGGGCCATCAGTCTTCAATGCCGCGCTGCGCGGGCACGCCCGCCTTGAACGCGTGCTTGACCAGTTGCATCTCGGTCACGGTGTCGGCCAGTTCGATGATCTCGGGGGGGCAGCGGCGGCCGGTGAGCACCACATGCACATCGCGGGGCCGCTCGCGCAGGGTTTGCAGCACACCTTCGAGCGGCAGCCAGCCGTAGATCAGCGGGTAGGTGATCTCGTCGAGCACCACCATGAAGTATTGACCCGACAGGATGGCGGCGCGCGCCTTCTCCCAGCCATCGCGCGCGAGCTGCGCGGAATGCTCCAGGTCCTGGCTCTTCCAGCTGAAGCCGTCGCCCAGCCCTTCGATCATGGGCCCCCACGGTTGCTCACTGCGTGTAGCGCCCTGCCCCCCAGGGGGGCCGCCGTCCGCCTTGGGGCAGCCCGGCGCCGTCCGAAATGCCTCTAACTGATCGAAAGCGCGGTGTTCGCCAAAGCGGGCCGTGGGCACCTTCATGAACTGGAAAATCTTCACGGCCTTGCCGCGGCCATGGGCGCGCAGCGCCAGGCCAAAGGCCGCGGTGCTTTTGCCCTTGCCGTCGCCGGTGTTGACGATGACCAGGCCGCGGCGCTCGCCCTCGGGTTTTTCGTAACGCTTTTCGGTAGGTGCGTCTTCAATCTGCATGGAATCAATCTTTCAACATGAAATGAGGGGAAACGTCAGGTGCCTGCAGGCGCGGCAGCGCCATCCACATGCCCTCCAGCGGCCGCACATAAATGCGGTGGTCAAACACCTGCTCCAGCGCGGCATGCGTGGCGGGTGCATTGCAGGCGCCATGGTGCAGCACCCGGCCCGCCGCCATCACCACCATGTCGTCGGCCTGCAGCGCAAACGACAACTCATGCAGCACGCTGACCACGGTCTTGCCCTGCGCCACCAGGGCGCGCACCAGCAGCAGCCAGTCGGCCTGGTGGGGCGGATCGAGGTTGGCCAGGGGCTCGTCCATCAGCAGCACCTGCGCCTGCACGGCCAGCAGCCGGGCCAGCAGCACGCGCTGGCGCTCGCCGCCCGAAAGCTGGCCCAGGGCCCGGTAGCGCCAGTCCCAGGCCTGGGTGGCGCGCAAGGCCTGCTCTACCGCTGCGTGGTCTGCCGCGCTGGGCGCCGACAGCCAGGGCTGGTGCGGCAGGCGGCCCAGCATGGCAACGTCGTACACCGTGAGGTCATCAGCGGCCACCTCGTTCTGGCCCAGCCAGGCGAGTTGCCGGGCACGTTCGCGCGCCGGGATCTGCATGAGCGGCCGCCCCAGCAGGTGCACGCTGCCGTGGCAGGGCATGAGCCCCGCCAGCGCGCGCAGCAGGGTGGACTTGCCCGCACCGTTGGGCCCCACGATGCTCGTCCAGCGGCCCGCCGCCAGGTGCAGCGTGATGCCGTGCAATATCAAGGATTTTCCGATGCTGACGCAGACTCCATCAGCGCTGATAGCTATGTTTTCAGGAGCATTTGCCATTTACAGCAGCCCTCCCGGCCCCGTGCGCCGGCGCATCAGCCACAGCAGATAGCCGCCACCCAGCACGGCGGTGAGCACGCCCACCGGCAACTCCTGCGGGGCAATGAGCCCGCGCGCGAGCAGGTCGGCCGCAGCCAGCAGCACCGCGCCCATCAGGCTGGCCAGCCCCATGAGGCGACCATGCGGCACCTTGACCACCGCGCGCACCAGGTGCGGCGCAGCCAGCCCCACAAAGGCAATCAGCCCCGTCTGCGCCACCGCCGTGCCGGTGGCCAGCGCCAGCACCGCCACCAATGCGGCGCGCAGCGGCGCCAGCGGCAGGCCCAGGCTGTGCGCGGTGGACTCGCCCAGCGCCAGGCCATCGAGCACGCGCGACAGTGCCCAGGCTGCGACGAGGCACAGCACCCACACCCCCGCCATCAGCAGGCAGGATGTCCAGCCCACGAAACCGGTGGAGCCCAGCAAGAATGCCTGCATGGCCTGCAACGAATCGGGCGACAGCAGCAAGATGAGCGAGGTGAATGCCCCCAGCACCACCCCCACGATCACGCCCGCCAGCAGCAGGCGCAGCGTGTGCTGCACGCCGCGCGCCAGCGCCAGCGTGAGCAGCACCGCCAGCAGGGCACCGGCAAAAGCGGCGCCGGTGAGGCCCAGGCGCACGAGCCAGTGGCTTGAAAACACCGACACGGCCGCCAACGCGGGTGCGCCCCCCGCCATGCCCGCACCGCCGCCCATCAGCGCCAGCGCCAGGGCCACGCCCAGCGAGGCGCCCGAGGCACTGCCCAGCAGATACGGATCGGCCAGCGGGTTGCGAAACAGCCCCTGCGCCACAGCGCCCGCCAGGCCCAGCAAGGCCCCGGCACACCAGGCGCCCAGCGTGCGCGGCAGGCGGATGTCCCACACGATCTGCCAGGCCATGGCGCGGGACGCGGGCCCGGTGCTGTCGTCGAACAGCGCGGGCCACAGGTTCTCCAGCCCCACGCTGCCCACGCCGGTGCCCAGCGGCACCAGCAGCACGCTGGCGAACACCAGTGCCAGCCCCAGCCAGCGCCCGCGCTGTGCGGTCGATGAGCGCTGCAGTCCGGGCTGCGCTGCGGGCAGGCTCATGGGCGCCTCACGGGCATCGGCGCGATGCTTGCCGCGCCGGCCTTGGCAGCAGGCACTGCCTTGCTGGCCAGGCAGCGGGCCATGAGGCGCGCGCCCTCGGCCATGCGCGGGCCGGGCCGCACCAGCACGTCGGACTCTTCGGGCGAGAAAACGCACAGCCGCTGCTCGCGCAGCGCGCGCAGGCGGCCCCAGCCGGGGCGCTCGGCCAGGCCCTCCGCGCTGCGCGCCCCGACCATGATCAGGTCGGGATCGGCCCGCACCACATATTCGGGGTTGAGCTTGGGGAAAGGCCCCAGCGATGCCGGCAGGATGTTGCGCGCGCCCAGGCGCGTGAGCGTTTCGCCAATGAACGACGAGGTGCCTGCGCCATAAGGCCCGCGGTTCACCTCGAAATACACGCGCGCACCCCGTGCAGCGGGCGGCACCGACTGTGCTGCCGCCTCGACCGCGGCGTCGATATGGCGCCACACGCGCTGCGCGTCGGGCACGGCCAGCAACTGGCCGATCTTGCCCATCACGCGCTGCACGTCGGCGTGGGTTTTGGGTTCCAGCGCCACCACCGCCACGCCCAGCGATTCGAGCCGGGCCGACGCGCGTGACGAGGTCGCCATGAGCACCACATCGGGGCGCAGCGCCACGATGGCTTCGATGTCGGGATCCAGCCCGCCGCCCACCTGGGGCAGCCGCCTGATGGCCTCGGGCCAGTTGGAGTAGCGGTCCACCCCCACCACGCGGTGGCATTGGTCCAGCGCGCAAATGGTTTCGGTGAGCGAGGGCAGCAGGCTCACGATGCGCTGGGGTGGCCGCGGCAGCGTGACGGTGCGGCCGCGGTCGTCGGTGACCTGGATGGCCGGGTCTGATGTCTGCGCCTGTGCCAGCCCGGCCATGAGCAGGCCCAGCGCAACAAGAATCGCAATCACCCACAGGATGCGGCGCACGGGGGTCGGTTTCATGAACGGGGTTCTTTCAAGGTGAGTGGGACGCCAGCCGCCATCAGGGTGACACGCGGGCACAACTGCGCCACCTGCTGGTTGAGGGTGCCCAGGGCATCGACAAAGGCGCGCACTTCGCGCCCCATCGGGATGACCCCCAGGCCGATTTCGTTGCCCACCAGAACAACGGGCCCGGGGGACTGCCGAATCGCTTCTAAAAACATAGCTGCCTGCGCTTGCCAGTCATGCCTCAGAGCCCGTTTTTGCTCCAAATCCATGTCTTCCAACCCCATGGGCATCGTCCAGTGGGTGAGCCACAGCGTGAGGCAGTCCACCACCACCAGGGTCTGTGCCGTGCTGTTCTGCGCTACGGCAGCCGCCACGTCGTGCGGCTCTTCCAAGGTCTGCAGGCCCGGCACGCGCTCGGCGCGGTCGCGCCGGTGGCGCGCGATGCGTTCGCGCATTTCGCCGTCCCAGGCCTGGCCTGTGGCGATGAGCACCGCGCGGTGGTCACCCGCCTCTGCCAGCCAGTCGCGCGCCAGCAACTCGGCGCGGCGCGACTTGCCGCTTTTCTGGCCGCCCAGGATGAGTTCGGTGGTGATCATGCGTTTTCGCCACCCAGAAGATACGCGACCGCCTCGGGGCTGGACGGGAACCATGCGTGAAAGTAGCTGGCGTGGATGCTGCCCTGCTGGTACAGCGCTTCACCCGCATCCGGCGCCTGCGCTTCGCCCGGGCGGGACGTTCGGGCCACCACCGGGGCGCTGCTGTCGCTGGTCGAGTAATGAAACGTGTGGCCGCGCAGCATGCGCCCCGCCACGGCCAGTTGCTGCGGCCCGAGCGCAGCCAAGCGCTTTTGCATGCTCACCCGGCCGGGCAGCAGCCCCCACAGTGCAGCCGTGCTGCCATCCGCCAGCGCGATGGATTCGAACAGCGCCATCATGCCGCCGCACTCGGCCCACAGCGGTTTGCCTGCGGCCACATGGGCGCGCAGGCTGGCCTGCATGCCGGTGTTTGCGGCGATCTGCGCGGTGTGCAGCTCGGGGTAGCCACCGGGCAGCCACACCGCGTCGCAATCGGGCAACCCAGCATCCTGCAAGGGCGAGAAGAACGTCACCCGTGCACCCATCTGCTCCAGGCACTGCACATTGGCGGCGTAGATGAAGCAGAACGCCGCATCGCGCCCCACCGCCACCGTGCGGCCCGCCAGCAGGGGTGGCACGGGCGCGGCCTGCACTGGTGCCGGAAAATCCACCGACAAGCGCTGCAGATCATCCCGCGTCATCTGGCCCAGGGGCGTGGCGGCCATTGCGTCGGCAGCGGCGTCCAGCCGCTCCAGGCTGTCGGCCAGTTCGTGCGCGGCCACCAGGCCCAAGTGACGTTCGGGCAGCAGCGCCGCACCGCCTTTGCCCGCACCAGGGACGGCGCCAGACTGCACACGCATCAGCGCCCCCATCCAGTCGTTGGCGTCATGCAGGCCAGCGCGCAGCATGTCGGCATGGCGTGCGCTGCCCACACGGTTGGCCAGCACCCCGGCCCACGGCAAGCCCGGGCGGTAGTGGCGCAGGCCAAATGCCAGCGCACCAAACGTGCCGGCCATGGCCGATGCATCCACCACCGCCAGCACCCGCACACCGAACTGCTGGGCCAGATCGGCGGCGCTGGGGTCGCCATCGAACAAACCCATAACACCTTCTATAAGGATGAGGTCGGCTTCCTGCGCCGCCGCATGCAGGCGCTGGGCGCAATCGGCCTGGCCGGTCATCCAGAGGTCCAGCTGGTGCACCGGCGCACCGCTGGCGATCTGGTGCCAGTGCGGGTCCAGAAAATCGGGCCCGCATTTGAGGACCCGCACGCGGCGGCCCTGGCGCGCATGCAGGCGCGCCAGGGCCGCCGTCACCGTGGTCTTGCCCTGGCCAGAGGCCGGGGCCGCAATCAGCAGCGCGGGGCAGCGGGCAGCGGCGGTGGCCGGCGGGGTTACTGCGGCGCCCATTTCACGCCCACGTAAACCGAGCGGCCTGCAGTGGCGTAGGTGCGTGCCAACTGATAGTCCTTGTCAGCCAGGTTGTCGATGCGTGCCAGCACGGTGTAGTCACGGGCAATGCGGGTGCTGGCGTACAGGTTGAACAGCGCATAGCCGCCCAGCTCGTTGGTATTGGCCGCGTTGTCAAAGCGGCGGCCCGAGGCCTGCAATTCGGCACCCACCGTCCAGTCGGCAATGCGCGTGTCGGCGCCCAGGGTGGCATGGCGCTTGGCCCGGCGGGCCAGTTGCTTGCCCGTGTCCAGGTCACGGTGGTTTTGCAGATCAAGCGAGCCATGCAGCTGCATACCCGCCAGGTGGTAAGACCCGGCAAACGTCACCCCCTCGTACTGCGCGCGGGCCGTGTTGGCATAGCAACCGAAGGGCGATGCACAATTGCCCGCACCCCCGAACGAGATCAGGTCGGAAACCCGGTTGCGGTAGGCCACCACCGAAAAGCTGCTGCGGTTTTGCGCGTAGCGCAGGCCCAGTTCGGCGTTGCGGCTGCTTTCGGGTTGCAACATGGCCACGCCGTATTCGCTGAAACGCTGGTACAGCGTGGGCGCCCGGAAAGCCGTGCCCGCCGAGGCCGTTGCACGCCAGTGCGGCGCAAAGGCGTAACCGTAGGACGCGCTGCCCGTGTCCTTGCCGCCGAACTCGCTGTCGGAATCATGGCGAACGTTGACCTGCAGGGCATGGCGCCCCGCATTGAAGCCGTAGCCCAGCGCCAGCGCATCCTGCGAACGGCCACGGTGGATGGGGGCGTTTTGCAGATCGTCTTCACGGCGCTCCAATGCCGCGCTGAAGCGGTGCGCGCCCCAGCGGTATTCGTTCTGCCAGAGGTAGCCGCGCAGCTGGGTTTCGGTGAGGTAGGGCGATGGCGTGGTCTCGTAGCGGCTGGCTGAATCGGTGACCGACATGCGCATGCTGTAGGCATCCGACCATTGCGCCGCCCAGGTCAGGCCTGCCGTGCGCAGGCGGTGCAGGTTGCGGTCGTCCAAGGGCTGGGCGGGGTTGTAGGTGAAGTTGTCGTAACCTGAATTCATGCGGCTGGCCAGCAGCGTTGCATCCAGGCGGTGGCGGGCATTGATGCGCAAGCCCAGCCGGGCGTTGCCCGAGGTGCTTTGGTAACCATCACGGTCGGGGTTGTGCGAACCGCTGACCTTGGCGTCAAAGCCATCGCTGATTTCACGCGCAATGCCCAGCGAATAATCGAACGCGCCATCCTGTCCGGCCGCGCCGCTGACCCCGGCCTCGACCTTGCGGGTGCCCTGGTTGCCAATGCCCACGCCCACATAGGGCCGGGCGGGGCCTTCGCCCCGGCGCGTGAAAAGCTGGATCACTCCGCCAATGGCGTCCGACCCATAGACCGCGGCAGCGGGGCCGCGCAGCACCTCGATGCGGTCGATCTGCGACAGCGGAATCTGCTCCCACTGTGCGCCGCCGGTGGACTGCGAATCGATGCGCACACCGTCGATATACACCGCCGTGAAACGCGATTCGGCGCCCCGCAGAAAAACGCTGCTGGCATTGCCCACGCCGCCGTTGCGCGAAACCTCGATGCCAGGAAGGCGTGCCAGCACATCGGCCAGCCCCGTGGCACCGCTGCTTTCAATGGTTTCGCGGTCCACGATGGACATGTCGGCCACCAGATCGGCCAGGGTCTGCCCGGTGCGCGTGGCGGTCACCACGGTGTCTTGCAGCGACGGCATGCGCGCGTTTTGTGCCAGCAGCACGGGCGCTGCCGATGGCTGCGCTTGCGCCGCCTGGGCAGACAGCAGCGCCAGGACAGCCAGCACGCAGGGGCGCAGGCACAGCGGCGCAATACGGCGCACATGGCGCACATGGCGCACATGGCGCACATGGCGCGCGCGAGGGATACGGTTTTTCATACGAATCATCGTCAACAAACTACCCGAGCCGGCTTCCCCGCC
>WOYI010828343.1_pt1 | contig 18234 bp, 16 predicted proteins | sample 6423411 | NCBI WGS metagenome assembly WOYI01 (sample SAMN13441803, study PRJNA592873) | oil field metagenome | biome: oil field; feature: oil-well bore; material: oil-contaminated soil; isolation source: oil-contaminated soil from oil-well borehole | place: Germany: Wietze | collected 2016-10-18 ...
GATGCCGATGACGTGACCACGGTCGGCGCGCGTCGAGGCCGTCCCAACTACACCGCCGTCGTGCTGGGCATCCTCGCCGGCGCGATCGGGCTCGTCCTCTTGGTCGTCGGCGTCATCATCCGCCAGCCCATCGTCGGCATTATCGGCTTCGTCCTCATGTTCACGGGGGCGCTCATCGCGATCACCCCGCCGCGCCGCTTGACGGTCCCCCGATCCGGCTCGGCCTCGAGCGCGAAGCCGCGGGCCGGATTCACGGATTCCCTCAACGAGCGGTGGGAACGCCGCGACGACCAGCACGAAGGCTGAGCAGCAGGCTCCTCGCTTCTCACCCGAAAGGACCGGCCGAGCCGGTCCTTTTCTCGTTCACGCCGCCAGCGGGCGTCGCGCGGGCGCTGCCGCCGGAATTCGCCCCGCAGTTCTCTGTTCGGGAGGACGCCACGCCGGTGCCAGGTCTGATCCACGCCCGATCCACCGCGTGTCTTCCTCCCGAACGGCATGAGGGCGGGCGGTCCCGGGAGGGGACCGCCCTCCACTTCGCTCCCCGGCCGGAATCCGAGGTTCTCGGGGGAGTGCCCCCTCTTGTGGGGGCTGGTCCGAGCCGAATCCAGCCACGAAGTGGTGGATTGTGGTTGAAAGTGGAGTAAAGTGGGGAATGTCCTTCTGTCTGGCCGGAGAGTGAGGGGGCCCGCGCATGCTGCTCGGCACGTTCGTCCCCAAACTCGACGAGAAGGGGCGCATCATCCTCCCCGCGAAGTTCGCGGACGACTTCTCCGGCGGGGTCGTGATGGCGCGCGGCCAGGAGCACGCGATCTACGTGTACAGCCAGCGCGAGTTCGAGGGCCTCGTGGAGCGGATGCAGCAGCAGGCTCCCGCCCTCGGCAAGAAGGGCCGCGACTATCTGCGCCTGTTCCTCAGCGGGGCGACCCAGGAGATCCCGGACGGGCAGCGCCGGGTGACCATCCCGCCGATGCTGCGCGAGTACGCCGGTCTCGACCGCGACCTCACCGTGATCGGCGCCGGCACGCGTGCCGAGATCTGGGACACCGCGGCATGGAGCTCCTATTACAGCAATGCCGAATCCGACTTCGCCGACGCCGACGAGGAGGTGATCTCGGGACTCTTCTAGCGCCTCGTGCCCGACCCTCAGCCGCGCACCCTGACTTCACTTCCCCGGAGCCAGGTCGCAGCGGATGGGGATCAGGCCCGAGGGGCCCGACCCGCTACCTCATGGCCGAGAACACCCTGCACACCCCCGTCATGCTCGAGCGCACGCTCGAGCTGCTCGCCCCGGCACTGGAGCACCCCGGTGCCGTGCTCGTCGATGCCACCCTCGGGCTCGGCGGACATGCCGAGGCGTTCCTCCAGCGGTTCCCGGAGCTGGAGTTCGTCGGCCTCGACCGCGATCCGCACGCCCTCGCCATGACGGAGGAACGGCTCGCGGGCTACGGAGCCCGCGTGCATCTCGTCCACACCGTGTACGACCGGGTGAGCGAGGTGCTCGGCGAGCTGGGCATCCCGGCTGTCGCCGGCGTGCTCTTCGACCTCGGTGTCTCGTCGATGCAGCTCGACCAGGTCGAGCGCGGCTTCTCATACTCGAAGGATGCCCCGCTCGACATGCGCATGGACGACACCGCAGAGCTCACAGCAGCCCGCGTCCTCGCCGAGTACGACGAGGCGAGCCTGCGCCGGATCTTCTACGAGTACGGCGAGGAGAAGCTGGCGCCGCGTTACGCCAGCCGCATCGTGCGCGAACGCGCTGCCGCGCCGCTGTCGACCTCAGCGCAACTCGTCGAACTGCTGATCGCCGCCACGCCGGCCGCGCTGCAGCGGGCAGGGCATCCGGCCAAGCGCGTTTTCCAGGCATTGCGCATCGAGGTCAACCAGGAGCTCTCGGCTCTGGAGCGCGCGATCCCGGCGGCCCTCGACTCTCTCGAGGTCGGCGGCAGGATCGTGGTGCTCGCCTACCAGTCGCTCGAGGACCGCATCGTCAAGCGCGAGTTCGCCGCGCGCACCAGCTCGACCGCTCCGCGCGGGCTGCCGGTCGAGTTGCCGGAGCACCGGCCCGAGTTCCGGCTCCTGGTCCGCGGTGCCGAGATGGCGAGCGAGGCGGAGAAGGCGAAGAACTCGCGGGCGACCTCTGTGCGGCTGCGCGCCGCAGAGCGGTTGCGTGCCGCATGACCGCACTCGCTGCCACAACCGCCCGACCGCTCCGGCAGCCGGTCGAGGCCCCACGCCGGCATCTCGAGGTCGCGCCGAGCCGCGCGCAGCGACGCGCCCGACCGCGCCTGCTGCCCGCTCTGGTGACGATCGGCGGCATCGGCGTCATCCTGCTCGTGCAGCTGCTGCTGAGCATCGTGCTCGCCGACGGGGCATACCAGATCTCCGGTCTGCAGTCGGCGAAGCACGACGCGGTGCTCCAGCAGCACGCCCTCTCGGAGCAGCTCGACCTGCTGGCATCGCCGCAGCACCTCGCGGCCAACGCCGAGGCGCTCGGCATGGTGGCGAGCGGCAGCGCCCTGTACCTGGATGCCAAGACCGGCGCCGTCACGGGCACCGGCACCGCGGCGGGCGGCAGCCTGCTCGGAGCGGGGGACCAGGTCGGCAATGTGCTGCTGGGCGGCACAGCCCTCGTCACCGTGAAAGCGAGCGGCACCGGCATGACGACCTCGACCACAGACTCGACCGGGGGCACCCAGGCCCCGACCGACACGGGGACGGGAGGTACCGGGCAGGCCCCCCAGACCCCCGGGCTGCTCCCGTCCCCCACCACCCACTGACCACGAGAACGAGGAGCGAGCGATGACCTCCCTGCGCATGTCGCGACGGCGGCTCTCGTTGACCGTGATCGCGGTGTTCGCGATCATGGTGGTCTTCGTCATCCGGCTGGTCGACATCCAATTGGTGCAGGCCTCGGAGTTGACCAAGCTGGCCGACGCCCACCGGATGCAGACGGTCACCACCTATGGCACCCGCGGCGACATCGTGGACAGCAACGGCGTCGTGCTCGCCGACAGTGTCGACCGCTTCGACATCACCGCGTCGCCCCGCAATGTCTCGGCCGAGGGTTTCGACCGCCGCAACAAGGACGGCTCGACCACCAAGATCAGCCTCAGCGATGCGATCGGGGAGATCGCCGATCTGACCGGCGCCGACCCGCAGGCGCTGAAGACGGCGCTCACCCAGGATCCGGCATCCGATTTCGTGTACCTGGTGAAGGCCGTCAAGCTCGCCGTGTTCGACAAGGTGAAGGCGCTTCGCATCCCGTGGGTCTACAGCGAACCGCACCCGGCGCGCAGCTACCCGGACGGCGCCGTCGCCGGCAACCTGGTCGGCTTCATCGGCACCGACGGCCCGCTTGCCGGAACCGAACTCAAGCAGGACTCGTGCCTGGCCGGGACGAACGGCTCCTCGAGATACGAGACCAGCGCGGACGGCGTGCGGCTTCCCGGAAGCACCGTCGTGACCAAGGCGGCGACGGACGGCGGGACGATCACCCTGACGATCGACGCCAATCTGCAGTGGTTCGCGCAGCAGGCGCTCGCCCAGCAGGCGCAGGCGACCGGCTCCGACTGGGGAACGGCCATGGTCGTCCGGGTCGGCGACGGCCACATCATGGCGGACGCCGATTATCCCTCGATCGATCCGAACGACCTCAACTCGGTTCCGAGCGATTCGACAGGAGCCCGCAGCTTCTCCAGCCCCTATGAGCCCGGATCGATCATGAAGCCGGCGACCGTCGCCGGCCTGGTCGACAAGGGCCTCGTCACCGCCACCACCCCGGTCGACGTCCCTGGCCGTTTCACGGACGGCCTGCCGAAGGGCAGCTACATCAAGGACTCGTTCCCGCATGGCGACATGCACATGACGGTCGCGGGCGTGATCATGAACTCGTCCAACATCGGCATCGCCGAGCTCACCAAGCTCGAGAGCGAGAAGGATCGGTACGCCAATCTGCGCGCCTTCGGATTCGGGTCCCCGACCACCGTCGGCTTCCTCGGCGAGGGCCATGGCGCGCTGGCGAACCCGGACGCGGTCGATTCCATCACCACCGTCACTCAGCAGTTCGGGCAGGGGATGAGCGCCACCTCGGCGCAGGTGGCCAGCATGTACCAGGCCCTCGGCAACGACGGGAAGAAGGTGCCGCTCACCCTGATCCAGAGCTGCACCGCCGCGGGCGGCACCGTGAGCTACCCGAACAGCGGCCCTACGACGCAGGTCGTGTCACCGAGCACGGCGCGCCAGGTGCGCGAGATGATGGAGATGGTGACGACCCAGGGCTACCTGCGCAACGTGATCAGCATCCCCGGCTACCGCACCGCATCCAAGACCGGCACCGCCCAGGTGGCCGATGCCAGTGGCAGCTACGGCAACGATTACATCGTGTCGGTCGCCGGCCTGATCCCGGCCGACAAGCCGCAGTACGCCGTCATCGTCACCCTGGCCAAGCCCGATACGATAAAGACTTCCGCCGCCGCGGCGCCTGCGTACACGACGATCATGAAGCAGGTCATCAAGACCTTCCGCATCCAGCCGTCGACGACTCCGGCACCGAGCATCCCGGTTGCCTGGTAGTTCTGCCACCTGGTAGTCCTGCTCCCGGCCCCGAGGTGACGGGCGGCATCGGACGGACAGAAGGCGGGGCCAGCGTGACATCACGGATCCCCCCGGTCCTGCGTCCCGAGCACCCCGCTCCCCGTTCCCTCGCCATGCTGGCGCAGGAATTCGGTCTCGAGCACCGCGGTCCGCTCGACGGGATCGAGGTCACCGGCGTCACCCTCGGCACCGGCGATCTGCACCCCGGCGACCTCTTCGTGGGCATCCGGGGCGCCAACATCCATGGAGCGTCCTACGCGGCCCGGGCCAAGGAGGGCGGTGCCGTCGCACTCCTGACGGACGCCGCGGGTGCCGGCATCGCAGCGGATGCCGGGCTGCCCATCCTGATCGTCGACGACCCGCGCGGCGCGCTCGGCGAGCTCTCAGCCTGGGTCTACCGCACAGCGGGGTCGAGCGCGCTGCTGTTCGGCACCACCGGGACCAACGGCAAGACCTCCACCTCCTACCTGCTCGAGGCGGTCCTGCGCCAACTCGGCCTGGTCACAGGGCTCAGCTCCACAGCGGAACGGCACATCGGGGAGCTCACCGTCGTCAGCCGGCTGACGACGCCGGAGGCGAGCGAGATGCACGCCCTGCTCGCCAGGATGCGCGAGGCAGGCGTCCGCGCGGTCGCGATCGAGGTCAGCGCCCAGGCGCTCTCGCGCCATCGCATCGACGGCCTGATCTTCGACGTCGTCGCCTTCACGAACCTCAGCCATGACCATCTGGACGACTACCTCGACATGGAGGACTACTTCCAGGCGAAGCTCGCCCTGTTCGATCCGGAGCACGGCAAGAGGGGCGTGGTGTGCCTCGACACGGCATGGGGCGCCCGCGTCGTCTCCGAGTCGCGCATCCCGGTGACCACGATCGCGACGGTCGGGCACGCGGCGCCCGCCGACCTCGAGAGCGCCGAATGGGTGGTCGAGGTGCTGGACGAGCGCCCCGTGTACACCGAGTTCCGGCTGACCGGGCCCGATGGCCGCTTCCTCATCACGCGCGAGCCGTTGATCGGCTGGCACATGGCGGCGAACGCCGCCCTGGCCATCGTCATGCTGGTGGAGGCCGGCTTCGAGCTCGAGGCGATCGGCGCTGCCCTCGAAGGGGATGCCGAGCACGAGCCGGGCATCCGTGCCTACCTGCCCGGACGCACGGAGCGCGTATCGGGCGATCGCGGGCCGAGCGTCTACGTCGACTTCGGCCACAGTCCCGACGCCTTCGAGAACACCCTCGCGGCGGTGCGCAGATTCACCACAGGGCGCACGATCATGGTGTTCGGGGCGGACGGCGATCGGGATGCCACCAAGCGCCACGAGATGGCCCGCGTGGCGGCGCAGGGCAGCGACATCCTGGTGATCACCGACCACCATCCGCGCTTCGAGGACCCGGCGTCGATCCGCAAGACGCTGCTCGAGGGCGCGAAGCTCGCCGCGGATCAGCCGCTCGAGACCTACGAGGTCAGCCCGCCCGAGATGGCGATCCGGAAGGCGGTGTCGCTGGCCAAGGAGGGCGACTCGATCCTGTGGGCGGGCCCGGGGCACCAGGACTACCGGGACATCCGCGGGGTGCGCACGCCGTACTCCGCGCGGGACGAGGCACGGGCGGCTCTCCGCGAGGCGGGCTGGGGATGATCGCGCTGCGAATGGCCGAGCTGGAGGAGGCGCTCGGCGGCTCGCTCCTGCTCCCGCCCGTCGGCGCTCGGCCGGGCGCAGGCGACGACACGGTTTCCGGCAGCGTGCAGACCAACTCCACGTTCGTCGAGCCCGGGTCGATCTTCTTCGCGCTGCCCGGCGAGGTCACTGACGGCCACCTCTACGCGCAGGACGCGGTGGAGCGCGGCGCCGCGCTGGTCGTCGCGGAGCGCCCGCTCCAGCTCGCGGTGCCCGTGCTGGTGGTCCCCGACGGCGTCGTCGCGCTGGCGGATCTCGCCAGGCTGGTGGTGGCGCGCGCACGGGCGTCCGGACCGCTCAAAGTGATCGGGATCACCGGCTCGAACGGCAAGACCACCACCAAGAACCTGCTGCAGGCGATCCTCTCGGCCGAAGGGCCCACGATCGCCCCCGCCGGATCCTTCAACAACCACGTGGGCGCCCCGATCACCATGCTGCAGGTCGACGGGTCGACCGAGTACCTGATCAGCGAGATGGGCGCGAGCGGCGCCGGCGAGATCGCCCGCCTGGTCGGCATCGCGATGCCCGACATCGCGGTGGTGCTGAAGGTCGGCATGGCCCACGCCGGCGAGTTCGGCGGCATCGAGGCGACGCAGCGCGCCAAGTCGGAGATCGTGCGCGATCTACCGGGATCCGCGGTGGCGGTCCTCAACCGGGACGACGGGCGCGTCGCCGCGATGGCCGGGCTGACGGCGGCGCGGATCGTGTGGTTCGGGCTGAACCACGATGCCGAGGTGCGCGCCGAGGACGTGCGGGCCACCGCATCCGGGACCCGTTTCACGCTGCTGGCCGATGAAGAACGCCACGAGGTCGCTCTGCGGATCCTCGGCGAGCATCAGGTGGGCAATGCGCTGGCGGCGCTGGCGGTGGCCCGCGAACTCGGCATCCCGCTCGAGCGCGCGATCGCGGCGATCGAGGCGGTTCCGCGGGCGGAACGCTGGCGGATGGAGTTGCTGCAGCCCGGCGACGGCATCACGGTGATCAACGACGCCTACAACGCGAGCCCCGATTCGACCGCCGCAGCGCTCAAGACCCTTGCGCAGATCCTGGAGCCCGGGCAGCGCTCGGTCGCAGTGCTGGGCGAGATGGCCGAGCTGGGGGAGTACGCCGAGGAGGAGCACGATCGGATCGGCCGGCTCGTGGTGCGGCTGAACATCGGGCAGCTGGTCGTCGTCGGGGAGGGGGCGCGGCAGATCCACAACGCCGCAGCCCTCGAGGGCTCATGGGATGGCGAGTCCGTGTTCGTGCCCGATCTGGACGCGGCATACCATCTACTCCGTGAGCAACTGCGAGCGGGCGACGTCGTGCTCGTGAAGTCGTCGAAGTCCGCCCGCCTCCGGTTCCTGGGGGACAGGCTCGGCGGCGTGGACGCCGAGCCCGGGGGCGCAGCCGGCGGCGTGGACGCCGAGCCCGAGGGCGCAGCCGGCGGCCCCGCGTGATCGCCCTCCTCGTCGGAGCGGGCTTCTCCCTGGCCTTCACGCTCTTCCTCACGCCGGTGTTCATCCGGCAGTTCAAGCGGCTCGGCTGGGGCCAGTTCATCCGGGACGACGGGCCGCAGTCGCATCACGCCAAGCGCGGCACCCCGACGATGGGCGGCATCGTCTTCATCCTGGGCTCGGTCTTCGGCTACCTGATGGGTCATCTGATCGCCGGCGTGCCGTGGACGATGGTCGCCATCCTGGTGCTCGGGATGATGGTCGGCCTCGGCCTGGTCGGCTTCGTCGATGACTTCCTGAAGACCCGCAAGCAGCGCAGCCTCGGCCTCGGCGGCTGGGCCAAGGTCGCCGGTCAGGTGATCGTCGGCACGATCTTCGCGCTGCTGTCCATCTCGCGGCTGTTCCTGGACGAGAACCACCTGACGCCTGCCTCCACCTACATCTCCGCCGTGCGCGAAGTCCCGTGGCTCAATCTCTACGCATTCGGCCCCATCATCGGCATCCTGCTGTTCGTCATCTGGGTGAATGTGATCACCGTCAGCACCTCGAACGGCGTCAACGTCGCGGACGGCCTCGACGGTCTCGCGGCCGGCGCCTCGATCTTCGCCATCTCGGCCTACCTCCTCATCGGCTTCTGGCAGAACAACCAATCCTGCTTCAGCAGAACCCTGGACACGGCTGTCGCGTACAAGTGCTACGACGCCCGCGACCCGCTCGACATCGCGGTTGTCGCCGCGGCGATCGTCGGCAGCCTGATCGGCTTCCTCTGGTGGAACACCTCGCCCGCCCAGATCTTCATGGGAGACACGGGCTCGCTCGGCCTCGGCGGCGCACTGGCTGCCCTGGCGATCGTCAGCCGCACCGAGCTGCTGCTGATCCTGATCGGCGGCCTGTTCCTGATCGTCACCGGCTCGGTGATCCTGCAAAGGGCGTACTTCAAGATCACGCATGGCAAACGCATCTTCCTGATGAGCCCGCTCCATCATCATTTCGAGTTGAAGGGCTGGGCCGAGATCACCGTCGTCGTGCGGTTCTGGATCATCGCCGTGCTGTTCGTCGCGGCGGGTGTCGGGCTGTTCTACCTCGAATGGGTGAGCCGCTGACCGTGGCCGGATCCGATGGATCGCGCGAGCTCGCGGCGCTGAACAGCTGGCGGTCGGACTGGGCCGGTCTTCACGTCGTCGTGCTGGGGCTGGGGGTCACCGGCTTCTCGGTTGCCGACACCCTGGTCGAGCTCGGCGCGGAGGTCCTCGTGGTGGCCCGCGACTCCAGCGAGGAGCACCGGGAGCTGCTCGACGTGATCGGGGCCTCCTACGTGCAGGCCGACGCAGAGCTGCCGCCCGCTCTCGCGGGCTTCGAGGCCGAGCTGGTCGTGGTGTCGCCCGGCTATCCGCCGCGGCATCCCTTCCTGCAATGGGCGGCCGAGCAGCAGCTGGAGGTCTGGGGAGACATCGAACTCGCCTGGCGGCTGCGCGACAAGACGGTGCGCCGCGATGGGACGCCGGCCGACTGGATCTGCATCACCGGCACCAACGGCAAGACAACGACGGCGCAGCTCACCGCGACGATGCTCGTGAAGGGCGGGCTCCGCGCAGCTCCTGCGGGCAATATCGGGGTGCCGGTCCTCGATGCGATCCGCGATCCGCTTGGCTTCGACTTCCTGGTGGTGGAGCTGTCGAGCCACCAGCTCCACTGGGTGAACCGCAACGCCGGCGGGATGCTCGCCCCGCTTGCCGCCGTCTGCCTCAACCTCGCCGACGACCACCTGGAATGGCACGGCACGCGCGAGGCGTACCGGGGTGCCAAAGCCAAGGTCTACGACAACGTGCGAGTCGCCTGCGTCTACAACCTGGCCGACGCCGCAACCCGCGAGATGGTCGAGGAGGCGACGGTGCAGGAGGGATGCCGCGCGATCGGCTTCGGTCTCGGCATCCCCGGTCCGAGCGATGTGGGGCTCGTCGACGGGATCCTGGTGGATCGCGCCTTCCTGGAGGAGCGGCGGACTTCTGCCCTCGAGCTCGCCACCATCGACGACCTGGTGCCCGGCGGGCTCGACAGCCCGCACATGACGGCCAATGTTCTCGCGGCGGCGGCGCTGGCGCGAGCGGTCGGCGTGCTGCCCGCGCAGATCCGGGACGCCATCAGGGGCTTCCGGATCGACCACCACCGCACCGAGGTCGTGGCCGACAGCGGCGGGATCACCTGGGTCGACGACTCGAAGGCCACCAACGCCCATGCTGCGGATGCAGCGCTCTCGGGGTTCGCGAGCGTGGTCTGGATCGTCGGCGGCCTGCTGAAAGGCGTCGACCCTGCGCCGCTGGTGCGCTCGCACGCGAAGCGGCTGCGCGCCGCCGTGCTGATCGGCCAGGACCGCACGGTGCTCCGCGAGGCGTTCGAGCGACACGCGCCCGGCGTCATGGTGGTCGAGGTCGTCGGCGGCGAGACTGGGGAGGTGATGCCCGCGGCCGTGCGCGCCGCCGCATCCGTCGCCCGCCCGGGGGATGTGGTGCTGCTCGCGCCGGCCGCCGCATCGATGGACCAGTTCACGGACTATGCGGAGCGGGGCGCCCGATTCGCCGAGGCGGTGCGCGCGCACCTGGAGGGAGCCGATCGTGACGACGACCCGCCCTCCGGCCCGCTCGCCTAGGGCGGTTGCGCCCGCACCGCCCGCTCCGGCGCACCCGCAGCCGCCGCGCGCCGCGGTGGTGGCGGTCCGGCGCCTGTTCGCCGCCGAGACCCCCGAGTACTTCCTCCTGCTGGGCACCACGCTCTTCCTGGTCGTGTTCGGGCTGGTGATGGTGCTCTCCTCCTCCTCGATCGAGTCCTATGTCGGCAGCAAGGACTTCTTCGCCACCGCGACGCGTCAGGGTCTGTACGCGCTCATCGGCGTCCCCGTGATGCTGATCGCCGCGCGAGCGCCGATCATGTTCTGGAAGCGCTGGGCGCGCGTCGCCGTGCTCCTCGGCATCGCGCTGCAATTGCTGGTCTTCACGCCGCTCGGCTTCTCGTACGGCCTGAATCGCAACTGGATCCACCTCGGCTCGTTCACAGCGCAGCCCTCCGAATTGATCAAGCTCGCCTTCGTGGTCTGGCTGGCCTGGATGCTCACCTCCCGACGCGGACTGGTCGACGACTGGAGGCGCGCCCTGCTCACCATCGGGCCGCTGGTCGGGATCGCCATCGGCCTCGTGCTCTTCGGGGCGGACCTGGGCACCGCGGTCATCCTGATCTCGATCGTGCTGGGCGCGCTGTTCTTCGCCGGGGTCCGGTTCCGCGTGATCGCGGCCGCGGTCGGCGTGATCTCGTTGATCGCCTTCGTCTTCGTGCAGATCAGCCCATCGCGCACCAACCGCATCGACGCGTGGCTGGGCGGCTGCACCGACCCGGGCAAGGCGCAGACCGACTGCTACCAGGTCACCCATGGCTGGCAGTCGCTGGCGCACGGCGGGCCGTTCGGCGTGGGTCTTGGCAACTCGAGCGGAAAGTGGTCGTGGGTGCCGGAAGCCGACAACGACTTCATCTTCGCGATCATCGGCGAGGAGCTGGGCCTCATCGGCGCGATCCTCGTGCTCGGCCTGTTCATCGTGCTGGCGATCTGCTTCGTGCGCATCATCCGGATGTCGCGCGACCCCTTCGCGAAGCTGGCGACGAGCGCGGCCATGGTGTGGATCATCGGGCAGGCCATCGTGAACATCGCCGTGGTCCTCGGGCTGCTGCCGGTGCTCGGAGTGCCATTGCCCCTGGTCTCGGCGGGGGGCTCCGCCCTGATCACGACGCTGGCTGCCATCGGGGTGGTGCTCTCCTTCGCCCGGCACCGGCCCGAGCCCGAGGCCGTGCCGCGTTGACCACCTACCTGTTCGCCGGCGGAGGAACGGCCGGCCACGTCAATCCGCTGCTCGCCACCGCCGACCGGCTGCGCGAACGCGATCCCGGGGCGGTCGTGCTCGTGCTCGGCACGGCCGAGGGACTGGAATCGCGGCTCGTGCCCGAGCGCGGCTACGAGCTGATCACGATCCCGCGCCTGCCGTTCCCGCGCCGCCCGAATGGCGATGCGCTGCGCTTTCCCGGGCGGTGGCGCCGCACGGTCGCGCAGGTCGAGGCGATCCTGCGGGACAGGGGGATCGATGTCGTCGTCGGCTTCGGCGGATACGCCTCGGCTCCCGCCTACCGGGCCGCCCACCGCGAGAAGCTCCCGATCGCCCTGCACGAGCAGAATGCGAAGCCGGGATTCGCGAACCGGCTCGGTGCGCGCTGGACGCGCTTCGTCGGCGTCACCTTCGCCTCGACGAGGCTCGCTCACGGAACCGTGGTCGGCCTGCCGCTGCGGCACGAGATCGAGACCCTCGAGCTGGCTCCCGCCCGTGCGGAAGGCCGGGTCCTCTTCGGCCTCGATCACCGGATGCCGACCCTCCTGGTCACCGGTGGTTCCACCGGCGCTCTCCGCCTCAACGAGAGTGTGTCGCGCTCGATCTCCGCTGTGCTCGGAAGCGGGTGGCAGGTGCTGCACCTGACCGGTTCGCGCTCGCCGGTCGTCGACCCCGGTTTGGCCGGCTACCACCTCCTGGAGTACTGCGATCGCATGGACCTCGCCCTCGCGGTCGCGGAACTGGCGGTGTCGCGGGCCGGCGCCGGCACCGTGGCCGAACTCGCCGCCCTCGGCATCCCGGCCGTGCTCGTGCCATACGCGGCCGGGAACGGCGAGCAGGCGTACAACGCGCAGGACGCGGTCCGTGCCGGCGGCGCGATGGTCGTCACCGATGCCGCCTTCACGCCGGAGTATGTCGAGACGCAGCTGCCGGTGCTGCTGCGCGACCGCGCCCGGATCGCCGACATGGCGGCCCGGATGGCGTCGATCGGGGTGCGCGACGGCGCCGACCGGATGGTGGAGCTGGTGCTCGCTGCCCGCGACGCCGGTGCCCATGACCGTTCCGGGCGTCGGGCATCGGGCGGGACGGCGAAGTAGCGTGGACGGATGATCAAGCCCGACCTCGAGATGGAGTTGCCCGTCGAACTCGGCGCGCTGCACTTCGTGGGAATCGGCGGTTCGGGCATGAGCGGCATCGCCCGGCTGTTCCTGGAGGCCGGCCACCGGGTCACCGGCTCCGATCTGCGCGAGACGGATGCAGTGCGCGAGCTCCGCGAGCTGGGTGCCGAGATCTGGATCGGGCACGATGCGTCCCACGTGGGGAACGCCGACACGCTCGTCGTCACCGGCGCCATCTGGCTGGAGAACCCGGAGTACCAGGAGGCGCTGCGGCGCGGCATCCCGGTGCTGCATCGCTCGCAGGCGCTCGCATGGCTGATCGGCGGCCACCGGTTGATCTCGGTCGCCGGCGCGCACGGGAAGTCCACGTCGACCGGGATGCTGGTCACCGCGCTGCGCGAGCTCGGCGCCGACCCGAGCTTCGTCAACGGCGGGGTGATCCAGGGTTACGGCCGCAGCTCGGCGTACGGCGCCGATGACCTCTTCGTTGCCGAGGCGGACGAGTCGGACGGCTCCTTCCTGCTCTACCGCACCGCGATCGCGCTGATCACCAATGTGGATGCCGACCACCTCGACCATTACGGCACGCAGCAGGCGTTCGAGGACGCATTCGTGAGCTTCGCGCAGGAGGCGACCGAGTTCGTGGTCGCCTCGAGCGATGACCCTGGCACGATCGCTGTCACCGAACGGCTGGTGGGAAAGAAGCTGGTCACCTTCGGCTCCGCCGCGACGGCCGATGTGCGGCTGCACTCGGTGACGGCTCAGGGCCCGGTCGCCTTCACCGTCGACTACGCGGGGGCGAGCCATGCTGCGCAGCTCGCGATCCCGGGCGCCCACAACGCGATCAACGCGGCGGGAGCGTTCGCGGTCCTGGTCGAGCTGGGGTACCAGCCGGATGCCGTGCTGCGCGCCCTCGAGACCTTCCGGGGCACCGCCCGCCGCTTCGAGCTGCGCGGCACCGCGCGCGGGGTGCGGGTCTATGACGACTATGCGCATCATCCGACCGAGGTCGCGGCGGCCCTGGCCACCGCCCGCTCGGTCGTCGGCCCTGGCCGGATCATCGCGGTGCACCAGCCGCACCTGTACAGCCGCACGCAGCTGATGGCGGGCGATTTCGCCGAGACCTACGAGCGCCTGGCGGATCACACGGTCGTGCTCGACGTCTTCGGCGCCCGAGAGGATCCGGTACCCGGTGTCACGGGGGCCCTCGTCGCCGAGCGTTTCGCAGACCCGAGCCGCGTGGACTACCTGCCGGACTGGCAGGCCGCCGCCGAGCAGGTCGCAGCCATCGCGCACGCCGGCGACCTCGTGATGACGCTCAGCTGCGGCGACGTCTACCGCATCATCCCGCAGATCCTCGGGGCGCTCGAGGCGAGCACTGAGCCGGCTCCCGCGTGAAGCGTCCCGAGGGCGTCGCGACGGCTCGCCAGGTGCCCGTGAAGCCGGCGGCGGCCGCACGGCCCGCACGAACCTCGCCCGCACGAACCTCGCGAACGGAGGCTGCGAAGCCGGCACTGGCGTCTTCGCCCGCGGATGCGCGAGCACTCGCGCGCGCGCGCAAGCGATACGAGCGCGAGGAGGTCAAGCGCTTCACCCGTCGCGCCAGGCGGCGGCGAACCGGCTGGTTCGCGGCGATCCTCACCGTGGTCGCGATCGGCGGGCTCGTCGTGCTCGCGGTCTTCTCACCGCTGCTCGCCCTGCGCACCGTCACGGTGGACGGCACCTCCCGGCTGAGCGCCCCCACCCTGCAGAAGGCGGTCGAGGGACAGCTCGGCACGCCGCTCGCGCTGCTGGACTACGCCACCATCACGAAGGATCTCGCGCCGTACCGTCTGATCCGCAGCTATGCGACCGAGATCGTCCCGCCCGGCACTCTGGTGATCCATATCGTCGAGCGCACGCCGATCGGCGTGATCCAGGCGGGCGACGGCTTCGAACTGGTGGATCCCGCCGGGGTCGCGCTGGAGACCACGAGGACCAGGCCTGCCGGGTACCCGCTCATCGAGCTCGGGGGCAGCAGCATCTGGGGAGCCGGCTACGCCTCGATGGCGCAGGTGCTGCTCGCTCTCCCGTCCTCGGTGCTGGGCAGGGTCGACACCATCACGGCGCAGACCCATGACGACGTCACGCTGACCCTGGCCGGTTCGAGTCAGCGGGTGGTCTGGGGCAGCTCCGAGGATTCGGATGCCAAGGCGCAGGTGCTCGCGGATCTCATCGCCCTGCACGCGGCGTCTGGTCCTGGCGAATACGACGTCTCCGCCCCCGGCGCCGCGGTGTTCCATCACGATTGAGCGCGGTCCATTCCGAGCCGCCGCGAAGCCTGAGTATTCCCGCGACACGCGCGCCATTGCCCAGCAGACCGCCGTGCCGACCGTAACTTGTGGATCGAACATGGTACTGAGAAAGACTCTGAACTTCAAGTAGAGGTTGAGACTTTCCCATCCGCACGGAGGCCGGACGTGACATCGAACCAGAACTACCTCGCGGTGATCAAGGTCGTCGGCATCGGCGGCGGCGGGGTCAACGCCGTCAATCGCATGATCGAGCTCGGCCTGCGCGGAGTCGAGTTCATCGCCATCAACACCGATGCCCAGGCGCTTCTGATGAGCGACGCCGACGTCAAACTCGACGTCGGCCGCGAGCTGACGCGCGGCCTCGGGGCCGGCGCCGATCCGGAGATCGGCCGTCGTGCCGCCGAGGATCATGCCGAGGAGATCGAGGAGGCGCTGGCCGGCGCCGACATGGTCTTCGTGACCGCGGGCGAGGGCGGCGGAACCGGCACAGGCGGGGCGCCGGTCGTGGCCCGGATCGCGAAGTCCATCGGTGCCTTGACCATCGGCGTCGTCACGAAGCCCTTCGCCTTCGAGGGCAAGCGGCGCTCCGCGCAGGCGGACACGGGGGTGGCGAGCCTGAAGAACGAGGTGGACACCCTCATCGTCGTCCCCAACGATCGACTGCTCGAGATCAGCGATCGCGGCATCAGCATGCTCGAGGCCTTCGCCACGGCGGACCAGGTGCTCCTCGCCGGTGTGCAGGGCATCACCGATCTGATCACGACGCCCGGATTGATCAACCTCGACTTCGCCGATGTGAAGTCGGTCATGTCGGGTGCGGGCTCCGCGCTGATGGGCATCGGGGCGAGTCGTGGTGCGGACCGCGCGATCAAGGCTGCCGAGTTGGCCGTCGCCAGCCCACTGCTCGAGGCCAGCATCGACGGCGCTCACGGCGTGCTGCTCTCCATCCAGGGCGGGTCGAACATGGGGATCTTCGAGATCAACGACGCGGCACGGCTCGTGCAGGAGGCCGTGCATCCCGAGGCCAACATCATCTTCGGGGCGGTCATCGACGACACTCTGGGCGATGAGGTGCGGGTCACCGTCATCGCGGCGGGCTTCGACGGCGGCGAGCCGACCGTGCGGCCCGGGAGCGAGCGTCGCAGCAACTTCATCGAGGCGGCCGTTCCGGTCGGGGTCGGCGCAGAGGCGTCCGGTTCGACCGGGGCGGTCACGGGCGGCTGGGGTGCCGAGCCGGACTCGCCGCTCCCGGTGCCGCGCGACCGCGACTTCGACGATGACGACGAGCTGGACGTCCCCGACTTCCTGAAGTAGTGGCCTCCGCACTCGGCGAGCGTCTCGCCGCCGTCGACAGGGCGATCGCGGATGCCGCGCGCCACGCCGGGCGCGATCCGCGCGAATTGACCCGCATCGTGGTGACGAAGTTCCACCCGGCCGAGTTGGTGCGCGAACTCGCCGCTCTCGGGGTGCGCGACGTCGGCGAGAACCGCCACCAGGAGGCCGCAGCCAAGGCCGCCGAACTCGCCGGACTCGGGCTGAACTGGCACTTCATCGGTCAATTGCAGAGCAACAAGGCGAAGGCGGTGCGGGGCTACGCCCATGCGGTGCATTCCGTCGACCGCGTCGGCCTGGCGGACGCCCTGGCCGGCCGGACCCCCCTCGAGGTGTTCCTCGAACTGAACCTCACCGGCGACCCCGCTCGAGGCGGGGTCGATCCCTCCGGATTGGAGCCGCTCGCCGAGCACGTGCTCTCCACGGAGGGCCTCGTGCTGCGCGGGGTCATGGCGGTCGCACCCCTCGGTGAGGAACCGCGCGCCGCCTTCGAGCGGGTGCGAGCGGCATCCCAGGAGCTGCAGCTCCTCGCCCCGGATGCCACCGCCATCTCTGCGGGCATGTCCGGCGACTTCCGCGAGGCGATCCTCGAGGGTGCGACACACCTGCGCATCGGCACCGCAATCACCGGAAAACGTCCGACCCCAGGTTAATGTCGGTCTCGAACGAGCTTCCGGAGGATGACATGGCGAACCCGCTGCGCAAGACGATGGTCTACCTGGGCCTGGCCGACGAGGACTACGAAGACGACGTCCCCTCGGCACCGGTGGCTCCTGTCGCGAGTGCGCCGTCCGCTGGCCGCGCTCCGGTCACCCCGTTGCGGCGCCCGGTCGCCACGCGGCATGCGGCGCCGGCCGGCATGAACGAGATCCTGACCGTGCACCCGCGCCAGTACCGGGACGCGCAGACGATCGCCGAGAGCTTCCGCGAAGGCGTCCCGGTCATCATGAACCTGTCGCAGATGAGCGAACCGGATGCCCGTCGCCTCATCGACTTCGCGAGCGGCCTGTCCCAGGGCCTCTACGGCAAGATCGAGCGCGTCACGAGCAAGGTCTTCCTGCTCTCTCCTGAGCATGTTGCGGTGAGTGGCGAGCAGCCCGAGGCCGAGACCGAGGTCGAGGCGGGGTTCTTCGGCGCGTAGCGGTTGCGAGGCTCCGCCGCGTCGAGATGGCACGTGCTGGGGTATTCGAGGGTGACGCGTGTACTCTGAGACTCTCACTTTCGGTGAGCCCGACGACGTGCACGAGAAGACACGGCGTGCGACCCGCGGTGCGGAGTCCCGAACGGGGGAACGCGCCCTGAACACATGATGGAAATCGACGAGGTGACTGAGATGGCTCTGACTCCGGAAGACGTGGTCAACAAGCGGTTCAATCCGACGAAGTTCCGCGAGGGCTACGACCAGGACGAGGTCGATGACTTCCTCGACGAGGTGGTCGTCGAACTCCGCCGCCTGAATCAGGAGAACGAGGAACTCCGCCAGCGACTCGTGGCCGGCGAGGCTCGGATCAACGAGTTGCAGCGCAGTGCGGTGGCCGCTCCGGCCGCCGTGTCGCCTGCGGTGCTCCCCGAGCCGGCGCCGGTCGCAGCGCCCGCGCCTGTGGCAGCCGACACCGCCGGGATGGACCCGAGCAACACGAACAACCTTCTCCAGCTCGCCCGACGGCTCCACGAGGAGCACGTGCGCGAGGGCATGGAGAAGCGCGATGCCCTCATCGCCGAGGGTCACGCCACCGCCGCGCGCGTCGTCTCCGAGGCGCAGCAGAACCAGCAGGCCCAGCTCGCCGACCTCGAGCAGCAGAAGCAGAAACTCGAGCGCCAGATCGAGGAGCTCCGCTCCTTCGAGAAGGAGTACCGCGAGAAGCTGCGCGACTACATCGAGGGCCAGCTCCGAGAGCTCGAGTCGAGCAACGCGCTCACCGCCG
>WOYI011515713.1_pt1 | contig 18228 bp, 18 predicted proteins | sample 6423411 | NCBI WGS metagenome assembly WOYI01 (sample SAMN13441803, study PRJNA592873) | oil field metagenome | biome: oil field; feature: oil-well bore; material: oil-contaminated soil; isolation source: oil-contaminated soil from oil-well borehole | place: Germany: Wietze | collected 2016-10-18 ...
CCACAGAACAGGCCCTACATACCAGGCAATCGCTCTTGGTGATGTTGTATTTTTTCCCTTCCTTGGTTATTGCTACCGAAGGGCAGACTTTCATGCACTTGCCACAGCTGATACACGTGCTTTGGTCAATCTCCATTTTGAAGGCTGCCTTGCGACTGGGTAGGGACAGGATTGTCCCATAAGGACAGAGGTAGCGGTGCCAGAGCTCTTCAGGAAAGAAAAGGGTCAGCGTGAAACCCAGATCCACCGAAATAGGCAGCACAGGGAGTTTCTTTCCTGTCTTGATGGTAAAGCCAAGAACTCCAAGGAAGAGGAGGAGCATAAAAATTCTTACCCAGGTTTTTTTCAGAAAATTGGGTATCTTGAAACTTTTGATGTGTAGGGTATCCTTTATCCAGGTAATCGGCTTTAGTACGGTATTGATCGGACAGATCCAGCCACAGTAGATCCTGGAGAAGACCAGGGACGCCAACGCCGATAGGACAAAGATCCCCATCCATATCTGGATCTTTCCTATGACAGATAGCACTACAAAGAGTGCTAGGAAGAGGATCTGTACACTGCGTTGTACAATTTTCTTCACTTCAGTGATTCCTTATAGTTGCGAGGATGTGGGGCTTTGATGATGAAGAACTCACCCAGTTCGTCATGGGTGTTGCTTATGTCCATCTTGGTGTGGAAGGGAACCTGCACAATGGAGCCACTCTTGTGGTGGTGGGCCTCCTGCTCGTCGAATATGAAGGTTATGGTTCCCCCTACCACGATGAGATAGACATTCGAGTCACTATAGTGGATAGGAACCGCATCCCCTTTTTCCAGGGCGATATGATTTATCATAACCTCGTCATTTCCGACAAGCTGTTCAATGACCTTCATCTTGGGTATCGTGAAGGGAATGTTCTTTTCTATCATGTTGGGCCTCCTAGGCATGCATTTTTTGTAGTATACTCTTCCTAAGAAGGTTAGAGAGTTACCTATGTAACACTTTGGAGTATGCATGCAGGCTAATGATTACCAGTGCCTTACAGAGCTTCCCCTGTTCTCCTCTTTTTCTCCCGCAGAGCTGGAACGCCTGTTTGGTAAGCAACCCTATAGCATAAAAAACTACACAAGAGATCAGATAATCTATTTGTCTGGGGAGAGCTGCACCAGCTTGGACATTCTCTTGGAAGGTAGCATATCGTTGCAGAGCCTTGATGAGACTGGCAGCCTTTTCAAGGCTCAGGTCCTGACTAGGGGTGACAGCTATGGGGCGACCTTGCTGTTTGGCTCTTCCGACAGGTTTCCCCTGACTGTTGTCTCAGAGGGGTCTTCAAAGGTCTTGCACCTGAGCAAGGCTTTGGTGTTGGACCTCAGCAAGGAAAACAGCCTATTTACGGAAACCCTCCTGCAGATCGTTTCGGACAAGGCTTTCGCCCTCTCTACATCCCTTACCAACCTGACTTCCAAGACTCTCAGGGAGAACCTGCTTGCATACCTTCGTGAGGAGGCACGTACACAAGGCAGTCAGACTATCAGATTGAGGATTACCAAGAAGGAGTTGGCCCACCGTCTTGGGGTGGAAAGGACCTCTCTCAGTAGGACTTTGGCTTTGTTGCGCGATGAGAAGATACTTAGCTTTACCAGGAATACGATAACCGTACTTGATGGTCAGTGAAGGTATCGTGAAAGGGGAAAAATCTTGCCGATTTCTGATTTTTTTAGTATATGAATTATATATGCAAAGATAAGGAGAAAGACAATGAATAAACGTAGAAAATTATTCACCCTGTGCTCTTTGCTTTGTGTGAGTGCCACCTTATTGGTAGCTTCCCCCAATGCAGAGAGACTCTTTAGGGAAGTGGAAACCTTGGATTATCAGGGCCAAAGCCTCCAGAGCATCAAGAGCGCCTACGACAAGCTCGATGATGGGATCGCTCGTGATGCCCAGCAAGCTCGTACTGATATGCTTGAAGCCAAGGAAAAAGGGGACCTTACTGCCTACCGTGAGGCATATGCAAGGCTCGAAAAGCTCAAGACCTTCAGGATGAAAGGTGAAGAGAGCAACCTCCTTCTTGGTCGCATCATGGCAGAGGCCGAACCCAAGAAAGGGGAGTATGCCACTTGGCTGTATCAGAGAAGTGATTCTTATAACCCCCTGCTTACCCTGGATTTCTCGTCGGAGGGCGAGAACTTCCACTATAGCTATCGTCAGCAGATACAGAAGGCTCCTCTTTCAGAGGTAACCCTCCCTGATTATGCCCAACTGAGGACAAACAGTAGCCAGGTAGGGATACTCAAGGGTTGGGGCCTTACCCCCGACGAGCTTACCTATACCGCAGGTGAGACCATTCAGATGCCTTACACCAGCCAGACCCTCTATGCCATCTGGGGTACAGGGGTAAGGTTTGTAGGCGAGACTAGGGATACCCTGTATGAAGATGTAGAGGAGGGAGATGAGGTAGTGGTTCCCACTCCCTCCACCAGTGATACCTCTGCTGTCTTTGTCGGTTGGTATGACAGGGGGACAAATACCTTGCTCACAGATAGGGAGACCTATACCGTTGAAGGGAAAGGTGCCCTGTTCGAGCCTCTTTGGAAGAGCCTGAAAATACCTGAGGTAGCACCTCTGTATTATCCCTCTGATGCTCTTCCCAAGCGTACCCAGCTTGGGGTGGGCTTTCTCATGCAGAACACGGGTAATCTCGACCTAAAGGGATTGGAGGCGACACTGTACAGTGATAGTCCCTATGTCACAATGTTGGTTGACAGATTGGTCTTGGGTGCTCTCCCTTCTGGCAGGTATGTAACCAATAACAGCAGATTTGCAACAACCGGCCCACTGGCAATACGGGGAGGTTACAATACCTTTAGGTTTGTCATCGATGATGCTGCCCCTTCTGGTAGTGTGATAGAGTTTGAACTGACTGTCTCTGATAGCCAAGATCAAAGTTGGTCCTTGCCAGTATCCTTTACGGTGGAATAAGGGCAGAAGAGGCTTCTGTCGCAAGGGAGGTTCAGCAGCAGTATTGTTTGCTGAGGCTGAAGAAGAAATTGCACGAACAATCCAGACAGAGACGAGGGTCCCGATACAGAGGGGCTCTCGTTTCTGTCTAGGTATAGTGTATCTTTTCGATCAATCAACCACTCAGTACTGTTCTGCTATATAGACCCCACGCATGGATTCATCTGTGCTCATTCCCATGGGAATCTGGACATAGGGGCCTTCGAGCAGGGATGCAAACGGTGAGTTCGGAATGACCCGTAGCTTTGCTATCTGCTTGCTATTCAGCAGAGAGAGAAGCTCTTCTGCAGCCTCTTCGCTGACAGCCATCGCCTCCACTGCTATGCCATCCTTGATGAAGGCATAGGCATCCTTCACTGACGTGAGCTCATAGCCGTCGATAAGGAAGTTCCAACCCAGTTCGTCACGCAGTAAGGCTCCCTTCTCTTTGGTTGCCTCCCGATAGATCCTATCGAGGGCAGCGGGAGAGAGGGGCTTTCCCCCAGAAAACCGGGGGGTCTGGTTTGGTTGTTCTTCTTCTTTTTTTTGGGTAATCCAGTACTCTTCCATACTGGAGGTGGTTATGTAGGCGTTTGCCTCATAGAAGGGCCTGACAGCAGGGAACAGGGTAATTGGATATGGGGTGCTTGCCTTGGTATAGGCAAGCAGTTCGCTCATGATGCCTTGTTTGCGATGGCTGGCATAGGTGGCAGCCCCTACAATGAAGGCACACCTCTTTTCGGTGTTGTCTTGGATGTAGGTTGAGGGAAGTGCATGCAGGGCGCTGACAATCTCTCCCTCTTTACGGGCGACGAATATGTGTTCGGGGAGGAATCGCTGATTGAAGAAGCGTTCAAGGAACTCAGGGTCCTCCTGAAACACTATCGACCAGAGCATCTTCAGTTCATCGAAATCTTGGGCTGTTGCCCGTCCTATCTCCATCACTGCCTCGTTATACGGTACTTCTCGACCATACTGGCAGGCTTGTAGGAGAGCTTAGCCTTTCTCAGGCCTGGGACTCCTGCATCTTCCTGCCGGTTGATGTACTGCACGTCAGAGAGGTACATCGAGCAGAAGAGCTGGTTGATGACTGCGTAGATTCCAGTAAAGGAAGTGTCACCTTTTTCAAAGTGGACGATGGCGAGCTTGTCGTCGATGACTTCCCCTACAGTAAATGCTGAAAGATGGTGGTCGACACAGATGAGAATGCCCACCAAGCCTAGGTTGTCCCAGTTGTCAAAGGTTCGTCTCAATGCCCCAAGTTCGGCATTGATCTCATCACTGATCTTTTCTTGGTTTTCCAACCACGTTGTTGAGGCCATCCTATAGCACTCGTCTCTCTCTTCAACTGTCCGTAAAGCGCGTACTGAGTAGGTATACTTACGTTCAAACTGGGAGATATGGTTGCGTTTGCTTTGCAGTTTCCTACCGCTGAGCTTGATGAGTTTCTGACTCTCGTAGAGGTAGTCATCAAGATCACGGACATGCTCGGAAGTGTATCCAAGCTGCGTAAGCTCTTGTGCCTGTTCGGTGGGGACACATTCCAGCTGGAAGCGCTGTCCGCTCTCCTTGCAGTGTTGTTCCAGTTCAGCCATTGCCTTGGGCAGGTCATCAGTGAGGGGAAGTAGGAATACGTCATCAACTGCAAGGTGTAAATAGAGTGCAGTATCGGTCTTGCATAGGGTAAGGCCGACGGAATCTCCCCAGATTACTGCATAGGAATAGTAATATTCATAAGCAAGATAGTTGCTCGTTGTCGGGAATAGGTTTCTGTCCTCTTCGGACGCTGTATGGAATTCTAGCATGGTACCTCAATAATATATGTGTATCTATTCATACGTTGTTTTCAATCATTCGTCAAGCTTGGTGTATCGATAAAAAGGTACTGCAAACAAAGTCTGTGGGCAACTGGAAAGAGTGGGGTGATCAGAAGAAATAGGTTTCTTGTTGGAACCTTAAGGGCAATCTGGTGGCAAATGCATCCCGAGGGCTTTTCAGCCATCCAATCCCACCCCGAACTTTGTCTAAACCTGAAAGATTTATTTGATTTCATGCATTTCTCACAGTTACATCAGAAATTCCTCATACTTTTCTGGTGAGATGATGCCATCACCATTCTAATTGGAGTAACACATGAAATCAAAGTTTTTGAAAGAGGGCAGAAGGGTACTGGTTCTCGGCCTCGTTCTTCTGTTGTCAGCATCATTGTTTGCGGCAGGGACGATAGAACAGAGCCCTGGTACATCAAGCCAGGCTTCTCAGGTAGACGGTACAGCCAAGTATGTATTTCTGTTCATCGGAGATGGTATGGCGACTGCACAGATCAACGCTGCCGAATCGTACGCCAACGCCAAGGTATCGGATGATGTGAAGGTGCAGCATCTGCGTTTCTCGCAATTCCCCGTGGTAGGGCTTACCACCACCTATGATGCAGGTTCATTGATCACCGACAGCGCTTCAGCAGGAACAGCCATAGCAACGGGAAACAAGACGCTCAGCGGGGTGATCAACATGGATGTAGGCAAGACCGTGGCATACAAGACGATCGCCGAGTACGCCAAGGATCAGGGGAAGAAAGTCGGGGTAGTTTCCTCCGTCTCGATTGACCATGCGACCCCGGCTTGTTTTTACGCCAAGGTCCCCTCCCGCGGCAACATGTATGATATCGCGGTACAACTGACCAAGAGTGGATTCGACTACTTTGGTGGTGGCGGATTCGCCCAACCCACCGGCAAGAACAAGGATCAGCAGAATATTCTGGACATAGCGAAATCGGCAGGATTCACCTATGTGAATACGGTGGATGCCTTCAATTCGCTCAGACCGGGAGTAGGTAAGGTGGTGGCAGTCAACGAACGGTTGCAGGACTCCGCAGCCATGCCGTACGAGATCGACCGCAAGGAAGGCGAACTCTCCCTAGCTGATTATACTGCAAAGGGTATTGAGTTGCTCAGCGATGATCCCGATGGATTCTTCATGATGGTGGAGAGTGGGAAGATAGACTGGGCTGGACACGCCAACGATGCCGGCGCTTCCATCGGTGATACGTTGGCCTTTGACGATGCAATTGCAAAAGCCATCGCATTTGCCGATAAGCATCCCGAGGATACCCTAATCATCGTGACAGGCGATCATGAGACAGGTGGGATGACCATCGGATTTGCAGGGACGAAGTATACGACCTTCTTCAATGAGGTTGTCAAGCAAACGATGTCTTTCACGGCATTTGGCCAAGAGGTGCTTGCTCCTTACAAGGCGCAGATACACTCAAGTGGGAAGAATCCACGGCTGTCAGATCTCTTGCCAGCGATCGAACAGGCCTTCGGGATGGACTTCAATGCCCTTTCTGAGGTGCAGCAGAATGAGCTCGAAATTGCCTTTGAACGTTCGATGGGCAATAAGATGATCAAGGCACAGGTAGAGGACCTGTATCTCCTCTACGGTGGGTATGAACCGCTCATAATCAAGATTACCCAGATAACCAACCAGCAGGCTGGAATCGGCTGGACGACCTACTCACACACAGGTGTGCCGGTAGCGACGTTCGCCCGTGGAGTCGGACAGGAGTTGTTCCAAGGCTATTATGACAACACCGACATATTCGACAAGATGATGGTAGCTATGGGAATCGAGAAGATGGCCAACTAGCCTCTGATTGAAAACGTTACACAAGCAAGGCGTGGCAAATCCTCAACGATTGCTGCGCCTTGGCTATGTCTGATATGAGGGAAAGAGATGAAATTGTTCAATACACGTGAAACTATCAAGGCACAGGATGTATATCTGGTCATCGGGTCGATTCTGCTCAGCGCATTGTTGCTCATGATCCCAACAGGTTTTGAAAATGCTGGGGAAAACCAGAATGCATACAGGACCCCGGCTGCCATCTTGGAGGTGGACAACAGCCTCGTGAAGGTAATCGGCCCGGTTGTGGAGGGTGTTCAACAGGTTGTCATCAAGGTGAACAGAGGTCCCTTCGCAGGCGAGGAATTGGAAACGAGCAATATCTTGATTGGAAAGAAGGAGTTGGACAAGTTCTTCGTTCCAGGCGATACAGCCTTGGTTGTGCTCGACCTGAACTCTGACGGATCATCTATTGTCCATGCCAATGTCATTGACCACTATCGGACAGATAAAAGCATCCTTTTGGTGACTGTATTCTTCGTCTGCCTCCTGTTGGTAGCCGGGTGGATTGGGTTTAAGGCGATTGTCTCCTTTGTGTTCACCGGCATCATCCTTTTGAAATTGCTGCTTCCTTCCTTCCTATGGGGATTCAATCCGATCGTGGTCGCCTTCGGTATTGTCACACTACTGACTGCAGTGATCATCTTCCTGGTAGGCGGGGTGTCGCGTAAAGGCCTGACAGCCTTCATTGGGGCGTTCGCAGGCATAACAGCGACGATGTTGCTTGCACTAGGATGTGTGAAGTGGTTCCACCTCGATGGGGCGAACAGCCCTTTCTTGGAATCACTTCTTTATGCAGGGTTCGGTCATATTGACCTTCCCAGCATTTTTATTGCCGGTATTTTTGTCGCCTCGTCGGGCGCTGTCATGGATTTGGCGATGGATATTGCCGCTTCGATGCATGAGGTTAAGGAAAATCATCCGGAGATCATACGCAGGGACTTGGTCATATCGGGCTTGACTGTCGGACGCCATGCAGTGGGAACCATGACCACAACGCTATTGCTCGCGTATTCCGGTGGGTATACAGGCATGCTCATGACTTTCTTGGCCAGGGGTGTACCGTTCGAGAACGTCTTGAACATGGTCTACGTCTCTTCGGAATTGGTACATACCTTCGTAGGCAGTTTCGGGTTGGTACTGGTGGCTCCGCTGACCGCAATCGCCGGAGGGCTCATCCTTTCAGGATCTCCAAAGAGTATTCCGGTACCGATGGAAGCCAATCTGGGATTGGAGGAAATTTCCTAAAAACCAAACCTGTGCGGGTGGTTTTGTCATGAGAAAGGCTTGGTTATGCCCTGAAAATCAATATAAATTTATTCATTGTAAGTACTTATATAAAACACTTGACAGATGTTTGCTCTAGGCTGTATTCTAGTGCCATGAATACACAATCATCCCTTGCCTCTGAACTTGTCAGCAAGATACAGAGCGACAATCCGACGATACTTCCCTTGTTTTTAGATGCAAAGCTCAGTGATGCCCAGTTGGTAGAGGCATTACGTGATCACTACACCGCCTATATGCAGAGTGAGTACCCCACCGCCTGGGCATACTACACAGGCGAAGAGCAGAGTGAACAGGATTACTACAAGCTGTCCGTCAGGTCCATGGCATATTTGAGGATCATGGATTACCTTGACCACGAGGGGCAATCCTATCCTGACTGGAATTTGCATGGGCAGGTAATTGTATCAAGACCTATTGCTTTGATGAGAAAGGTTCTGACACGGCAGTGTGAGGATTGCAACCCTGATTTCCTTGAGGATATGGCACACTTGTTTTCCCAGCTTAGCGAGGTTGAGAATTCCAACATCCCTACCCGCAGTCAGGTACAGCAATGGATGGGACGCCACAGCAGTGGCTTGGATTCTGATGTTATCACCTGGCGTTCTCACAATAAGGAGCGCATCGTTGCGCTACTTATCGAGAGGCTGAAGACAAGCGAAAGAAAGAGCTCCCATTACCAGCTGAAAAAGGGCATGAGTGAAAAACAGATACGCAAGCAGGTGCTCGCTTGGTGGAGAGAGGACCGCTTCCATCTGCATTTTGCTATCAGAAGCGCTGATGAGCTGAACAGGTATCTGGACCTCTCCATGGGTGAAGAGGAGCTACGCATCATGAAGGAGGCTGAAAAGAAGGGTATTCCCATCTTTGCCACCCCGTACTTCCTTTCTCTCATTGATACACGAAAGAAAGAGGAGCAGGAGAATCCTGGCAGTGACCTTGTCCTCCGGTCCTACCTGTTCTACAGTCAGGACCTTGTCGACGAGTTCGGCAGCATTGTTGCCTGGGAGAAGGAGGACATAGCAGAGCCCGGCAAACCTAATGTGGCTGGCTGGATTCTCCCTTCCCACAATGTCCATCGCCGGTATCCTGAGGTCGCCATCTTCATTCCTGATACCATGGGCCGTGCTTGTGGAGGGCTCTGTGCCTACTGTCAGAGGATGTATGACTTTCAAGCGGGAAGGTTCAATTTCGAGTTGGAGAAGCTTCGTCCCCGTCTGAGTTGGCAAAAGAACCTTGAGGTGAATATGGAGTACTTCCGTAACGATCCCTACCTTTCTGACATCCTGATTACCGGAGGTGATGCCTTCATGAGCTCCGTTGCCTCTTTGCAACAAATACTTGATGCAGTGCTCCAGATGGCAAAGAACAAGCTCCTTGACAATGAAGACAGGGAGGAAGGGGAGAAGTATGCAACCATGAGGCGTGTCAGGCTTGGGACTAAGATTCCTGTCTACCTGCCCCAACGGGTTACCAAGGAACTTGTGGAGGTGCTCAGGGTCTTTAGGGAGAAGGCAGAGCAGGTTGGCATCAGCCAGTGTGTGGTGCAGACCCACATCTCCTCCGCTATGGAGATCACCCCTGACACCAAGAAGGCTATAGCCAGGTTGCTTGAAGCTGGGTGGGCTGTGACCAACCAGGAGGTCTTCACGGTAGCGGCTTCCAGAAGGGGACACTCAGCCAAGCTGAGGAAGGTCCTCAACGAAATCGGGGTGCTTCCGTACTATACCTTTTCGGTAAAGGGGTTCACGGAGAACCGTGAGCTGTTTGCCACCAACTCCCGTTCTACCCAAGAGCAGATCGAGGAGAGTTCCATCGGTCAGGTAGCCCAGCGTTACCACGCCTCCCTCCGACCTTTCATGAGCGATGCCCAGAATATGGTGGAAAGCATCGACTCCATCCGCAAGTCCGATGAGATCCCTTTCCTCGCTACTGACCGCAATACGCTGAACCTTCCAGGTGTTGGCAAGAGCAATACGTACCGAACCATCGGCCTTACCGATGATGGCAGAAGAATCCTGAGGTTCGAGTTCGACCATACAAGGCCTCATAGCAAGGTCATTGAAGAGATGGGATCGGTGATCATCATCGAGTCCAAGTCCATAGCACACTACCTGAGGCAGATTGAGGGGATGGGTGAGGATCCTTCTGAGTACCAGTCTATCTGGGGATACTCTGCAGGAAGCCTGGCTCCTAGGAGTACGGTGTTCGAGGGAATTTCGTAAGGGGAAATGAGTATATTCAGGTGATAAGGGATCTGTAGGAGGGATGCTGGATTTCTCCTGAATTTACCTATTCTTGAAATATAATCCTCTCTAAATGTTGTTTTTTTGCATTTTTATGTCTCTTTGATGAGGTTTCCATTGACACATGCCATAAAACCATGCACCTTTTACAGTGAACTGATTATCAGATTTGGGATGGTGTGAGATGGAACCTATCTTAGAAGGGCTTTGTAGGGATGATGAGGATCGGATGGTTTTTGCCTTGGTTCGATATATCCGGGAGAAGAAGCTTAAAAGTGGAGACAAACTCCCTTCGATCAGGACTTTTGCTCAAGAGTTCGATGTATCACAAAGCCAAATCCGTTCCGGCTTTATGCGATCCGAAGCTTTGGGCCTCATCAAGATAGTTCCCCGCTCAGGAAGTTATGTCGCTGAAATGGGATTTTCTAATCTGATTGGACCTATTACCTTGCTGTTCGAAGCGATGTATACGGATGTCAATCCCCCCTTATTCGATCTGTACGACCTCAAGACAACTCTGGAGAGGGGTATTTCCAAAAGAGTGGCAAAGATTAGAACCATTGAAGATCTTGCCGAACTGAAACAGATATTGGATTTGATGGATGAGGCGACAGAGCATGAACAGATGGTTGATTTAGATGAAAAATTCCACAATAAGCTAGCCAATAGCTCTAGAAACCCTTTGTTCTTCTCTTTGATTAGAGTCATTCACTCTATGCTACGGGAGGCCAGGATGCATTATTCTGATTTTGTTACAGAGTTTCCCCAGTCACTGAAGGATCACCGGGAATTGTATGAAGCTATCAAGGCCCAGGATGAACTAGCAGCAGGCGATATTGCTGAGAGGCATAGTAACCGTAGGAAGATAAGACTCTCAATGAATTATTAGAAGTGGGTATAGTTTTCTGGTTTATTGGTTTTCTTATGCACCATATCAGAGCTTAAAGGTAATTCTAGGTGAGTCTATTTTTGTAAAATCATTGTATGTAATCAATTAATTTAAAATTTAATTTTCTTGACATTACCTAGTATGGTGGTATACTTATTTGTAACAATCTGATAATCAGTGATTAGCAGATTATGGTCTATCTTACATAGGCTAAATTTAGAACGATGGCTGTTTGGTTTACCTAGAGAGAAACCCATTCTGGTCATTTGGAGGTTGGTATGAAAAGAGTTGTATTGTTGCTCGCTTGTCTGATCCTAGTCTCTGCTACTTTGCTTGCTCAAGGTGCTCCTGAAGCGTATCCTAGCAAGGATATTGAATTTATTATCAGCTCTGGGGCTGGTGGTGGTACTGATGCTATTTCCCGTAAGGTCTCTATGCTCGCTGAGAAAGAACTCGGAGCCGCAATCTACTTTGTCAACAAGCCCGGTGCTGATGATGCTGTAGGTCCAAACTCCCTCATGGGTGCAAAACCTAATGGCTACACCATTGGTAACCTGAACTATGGATCCATCATCAATGCCCCATTTACCGGACTTATCAAGGGATATGACCTTGCCAAGCTGGAGATTTTTGCTTTGATCACCCAGGAGCCCGATGCGATCATGGTTGGTAAGAATTCCCCTTACAAGACATTTGATGCACTCATCGCTGCTGCAAAGGCCAACCCCGGACAGATTCGTATTGCTGACCAGGGAATCGGTAGCCGTGTTAACTTGCTTGCTCTAAAGATTCAGGAACTCTACGGTGTGAAGTTCAACATGATCTCCTACAAGAGTTCTGCTCCCCAGCGTGAAGCTATCCTCAATGGTGAGGTCGATGCTGCAATCACCAGTCTTGGTGACTTTGCCCCTATCCTCAGCTCCGGCGACGCCCTTGGTGTGATTGAATTCAGTACCAAGACTAATGCTGGATATCCTGAAGTTCCAACCAGCCAGGAACTTGGCTTGAGTGATACTTTGCTTTCCGGTTCTTTCCTTACTCTAGCTGTTCCTGCAGGCACTCCTTCTGATATCGTTGCTAAGCTCGTCGCAGCATATGGTGCAGCAGCAACCAGCAAAGAGTTTACTGATTGGACTGCAACTGTTGGTGTTACCCCTGACTTCAAAAGTGGTGCTGACCTGAAGGCTTTCATCGCGACCAAAATTGAAGGTGAGACCAAGGCTCTCCAGTCTTTGAAGGATGCCGGCATCATCTAAGAATCGATTGTTGAACAACTGAGATTCTATTGCAAATTGTTAAAACTATTGCCGCATGGTGTTTGCCATGCGGCAGTCCTTCCCCAAGCTATAAAAAATTTTCTGTTCATGTTGTTGTATTCGTCTCGAAAGCAGGAGTGTATATATAATGAAATCCCAAAACCCGTATCTGCAAGCAAGGGTCATCATACCCGCTTGTATGCAGATTGCACTCATCATCTATGTGGTCAGTGCTCTCCAGATGGCCCCTCCCGTTGTCAAGGGAATGCTTTCTGAATCATCCTTCCCTGTGATGATTTTCCTCATTGCCACACCAGCTGCCATAATACAGTTGCTCGCTGGCCTGAAAATAGCAAAATTGGAAGTATCCGAAGTAAAAGTTGTGACTGAGACCAAGAAGAAAAGCATCAAACCTGTATTGACTGTCCTGATCATTGCAGTGTTTGTCCTCTTGTTCGATCTTCTTGGCTTTACCGTGCTTGCTCCGTTGTATGTGTTCTTCTTTATGTTGGTCTATGACGACAAGCCCCAACATATCCTGAAGAAGATCATCTATGCCGTCCTGGTTTCCGCTGTGGTATATGTCCTGTATGTCATAGTATTCGATATCAGATTCCCTCAAATTTGGAGATAACCCATGGACCAGATAGTACAGATTCTTGCAGGTACCTCGGTTGTGTTCCAACCCCTGTCCCTGTTATACCTTTCCATTGGATTCTTCATCGGAATCATTTTTGGAGCCCTTCCTGGACTTACCTCGATGCTAGCCATCGTGTTGTTGCTTCCCATGACCTATACCATGCCGATGACCTATGCCCTTATCATGTGCATGGGTGTCTATATGGCAGGGATATATGCAGGTAGCATCACAGCCATCACCATCAATATACCTGGAGCTCCTTCTGCCTTGATGACCTGTATGGAAGGGTATCCCATGATGCAGAAGGGACTGGGTGCCAAAGCCATTGGCCATGCGACCATAGGTTCAGCCATTGGGGGAACCATTGGAGCACTCCTTCTGATCTTCATATCTCCTTTGGCAATCAAGCTTGCTCTGCAAATCAGGACCCCGGGAAAATTCTCTCTTATCCTGTTTGCCCTTATCGTCATTGTCATCGTTGAGAAGAACAAGACAAAGGCAATCATATCCATGGCGTTTGGTATTATGCTCTCCACGGTAGGGATGGATCCACTGAAGTCGGTATCAAGGTTTACCTTTGGCAGCACAAATCTCATTGAAGGAATTGACCTTACTACCCTGATCATCGGAGCCTTTGCAATAAGCGAACTATTTGACCAATCAACGGTCAACAATGCTGAATACGCAAAGAAGACCAGTGCGGCTAGCGCCTATAAGTTCAAGCGCAAGGAGTTCTTCCCTTCTTTTACTGAGATGCGGGAAATTGGAGCAATGACTTATCTAAAAAGTGCCCTGACCGGGTATGTCATTGGTGTCCTTCCAGGAGCTGGTGCTTCTATGGCTGGTTTTGTCTCCTATGTGGAAGCAAAGAGAACCTCAAAGCATCCTGAGCGGTTTGGTAGCGGTGCCATTGACGGGTTGGTTGCAGCAGAGACTGCAAACAATGCCATGTGTGGAGGTGCCTTAGTCCCTATGCTTGCTTTGGGTATCCCTGGAGATGGAACAACAGCCATTATCCTTGGTGTCCTGATGGTATATGGGGTAGTGCCAGGACCAGACCTTCTGGTTAAGCAGATGCATGTCATGGCCCCCATGTACATGGCGCTTTTGGTAGCAGCCGCAATCCTTATGCCCCTATCGCTCTTTCTGTTTGGGCCTTATTACCTGAAGATTGTCAGAATCAATCGTTTGGTGCTCTATAGCTCCATTGCACTCATTGCAATTTTAGGGGTATTTGCAGCTACCTATTCTGCCTTCCAAATGGCGATAGCTCTGGGAATCGGTATTGTCATGTATTTCTTTAAAAAGCAGAAATATCCCAATGTACCGTTCATCCTTGCAGTTATCCTTGGGCCGCTATGTGAAGAGTATTTGAGGACCTCGCTTACACTGAGCAATGGCAATCCCCTCGTATTTATTACGAATTTCGACAGCCTTTTCTTCCTGTTGCTGACAGTTGCTTTTGCGATCCTTCTGCCACGTGCGAACCGACGGGCTGAGGCATTGGAAAGACAAGCAAATAGCAAATTATAAGGAAATAGTAGAGATGTTGAAAAAGAATCATAATGCAGTAAAAGAGAAGTTAGAGAACGGAGAGAAAGTTCTTGCGGCATGGGCTCAGGCAGGAAGCAACATCACCGTTGAGTTGATGGCTGACTCAGGTATGGACGTTATCATCATTGATATGGAGCACTCTCCTATCGACCTGCCTGTGCTGGTAACCCAGTTCCAGGCGATGAATGGCTATCCTGCAGTTCCCTTTGTGAGGGCCCCTTGGAATGACTTTGTCCAGATCAAGCGCATTATGGACGCTGGTGCCTATGGTATCATAGTCCCCAATGTGGAGAGTATAGAGGAAGCAAAGGCTGCCGTAGCAGCTGTGCGGTATCCCCTTACGGGGATTCGAGGTGTTGCAGGAAGTACCCGTGCAGCCCATTACGGCAATGACCCGCATTCCTACTTTTCCAAGGCGAATGACCTGATCATGTTGTTCGTCATGATTGAGTCACCCAAGGGGATCGAGAACCTCGATGAGATTCTCGCCCTTGAGGATCTCGATGGAGTGATGGTCGGTCCTGTCGACCTGGCTACCAACATGGGGTTCCTCGGAAACTCAGGCGCTCCTGAAGCTAAACAGGCCCTTATGGAGATTGAGAAGAAGGTAGTGGCTTCAGGCAAGTATCTTCTTTCCCTTGGCCCGGACTGGGAAGGGGCGAAGAAGAAGTTTGACAGTGGGGCGCATATCGTTACCTGTATGTCCGATACCCTTTCCCTAGGTGCCTTGACACGGGAAAATGTACGTAAATTTTCAGAAGAATATAAGAATTAGGAGCGGAAGGTGAATTATTTCAATCGCGTTGCACAGCTTACCCCGACCAAGTTTTGGGTAAACAATGTAAGTCGAGAAGAAGCAGTCCAGCCGATGGTGCACGGTCAGTTGCAAGATAAGCCACTCCTGTTCAACCAGGCTTTCAATGAGGGTGGGCTGACCACTGAGGAGTTCGAGGAGTACGGTCCAGTCATGTACTTCCGTGACAACTTCATCAAATCTTGGGTGAGTGCGGTAGAGCTTGTCAGCCAAGTGCGTTAACAAGTCTGAGGGTAAGTAACCAAGAGGCAGGACATCAGGAAACTGGTAGCCTGCTTCTTACATAAAGGTATGGGTAATGGAAAAGACAGCAGTCGAAAGAGTGAGAAATAACGGGAAGATTGTAGGGACAATGGTGAGGATGGTTCGCAATCCATCTGTCGCGTCCATCGCCAAAGCGGCAGGACTCGACTTTATCATGTTGGATATGGAGCATGGCACCTACTCCTTGGAAACTGTAGAGGATATTGCAAAGGTAGCACGTCTGTGTGGTGTAGGAATCTTTGCCCGAGTCCCTAGTCTCGACAGGGCATATGTGTCCCGAGTGATGGATGCCGGTGTACAAGGGGTAATGGTTCCTATGATAAGCAGTGCAGAAGAGGCAAGGAAACTTGTCGGTTGGGCACGGTACGAACCCATCGGCAATAGGGGTCTTTCCAGCAATGGTGGACTTACTGATTACCAAGGTATGGGTATGGATGCCCCCTCCTTCATGGCAAGCCAGAATCTCAAGACTCTGACAATTGCACAGATTGAGACCAAGGAAGCTATTGATTGTATTGATGAGATAGCTGCTGTGGAAGGCATTGATGTGCTTCTTATCGGTCCCAATGACCTATCCATTTCGTTGGGTTTGGCTGGGAAGGCCCTTGACCCTGTGGTGCAAGAAGCCATTGGAAAGGTAGCTGACAGTGCAGACCGACATAACAAGATATTCTCCATCCATGGCAGTGATGCGCTGCTTGCACTGTGGAAGGATAGGATGCAGATGGTGATGACCTCCATTGACTGTAATGTCTTGACGCAAGGTTTCTCAGCTCTGGCAAAGAAATACAAATAAGGAAGGAAGTCATCCAATGAATACAGTTCTCATACCACAAGATATTGCAGAAGAAGGGAAAGCCTATCTGCGTTCTCGTGGCTATACCATTCGTATGGGGAGTGGAACAGACAAGGCGTCGTTGCTCAAGGATGTTGGTGATGTAGATGCCATTCTGTTTCGTAATGAAGCCTATGATGAAGAAATCCTTCAGGCTGCCAAGAACGTGAAGGTACTTAGCCGGCATGGGGTAGGCGTCGACAAGATTGACATAAAGAAGGCTCAGGAGCTTGGTATTTGGGTTACTAATGGTCCCTATTCCAATTCCAATACTGTTGCTGAAATGGCCCTTGCGTTCATGCTTACCTTGGCAAGAAGACTGGTGGCATTCAATAAGGCTGCTCACGATGCTGATTTCGATGTACGAAGTCGCATGATTGGTATGGGCATTGAGGGAAAGACCCTTGCCCTGTTGGGAATGGGTAAGATTGGCCGTTTGGTTGCCAAAAAGGCGTATTATGGGTTTTCCATGCATGTCGTTGCATATGACCCATTTACAAAGGATGAGGACTTCCCTCCTTATGTTGGACGCCTATCCTCATCTGATGAGGCTTTTGTACAGGGGGATTTTGTTTCTGTACACATCCCTGCAAACGAGACCAACAACAAAAGCATCACGATCAAGCAATTTGCCCTGATGAAGCCTAGTGCATACTTCTTGAATTTGGCTCGGGGGGAACTCTTGGTGGAGGAGGACCTGGTCCAGGCTCTGAGAGAGGGCCTGCTCGCCGGAGCTGCGCTGGATGTCCTCGATCATGAGCCCTTTGAAAAGGGCAATGCCCTGCTCTCGTTTGACAATGTACTTCTTACTCCCCATGTGGCTTCCCACACAAGCGAGTGTCTGGCTACGATGGCCTTGCATGCCGCACAGGGCATTGATGAGGTGCTTTCTGGAAAGAAGCCCTCATGGCCGGTCAATAATCCAGTGAATCCAAGAATGCATATAACAAAGAAGGAGAACGTATGAATTACCTAAACAAAGAACAACTTGACGAACTGGCTCAGTTTGATACCCCCACAGTGTGTAATGCCCTGGAGAAATTTAACCTGAGACCCAAGACAGAGGGCTTTACCTCCCCTGTGATACGTTCCATCTTCCCCGACCGCAAACCTTTGGTTGGGTACGCCTGTACAGCAAAGATTTCAGCAAGTGGTCCTGGAACCAAGGCTAATGAAGAGATTCTCTATCAGTACTACCAGTCGATCAAGGATTGCCCAAGCACTCCTATCTCTGTCATTCAGGACCTCGATGAGGAATGTGTCGGCTCCTTCTGGGGAGAGGTGCAGACTACCGTCCATAAGGCCTTGGGCTGTATGGGTGTCATCACTGACGGTGGGGTGCGTGACCTGGATGAGGCACATGAGCTGGGATTTTCCTACTTTGCCTCCTGTGTTTTGGTATCACATGCCTATATCCACATGGAAGAGACAAACACTGCGGTAGAAATTGCAGGACTCACAGTTCACCCTGGAGACCTGCTGCATGCTGACAAACATGGCGCTGTTGTGATCCCGCATGAGGTTGCTCATTTGGTAGCTGCTGCTTGTACTCAGATGCAGGATGCAGAAATGCCTGTGCTTAATGGATGTCGCGCCACTGAAGATGGAACTTTGGATATTGAAAAGCTCAAGATTTGGCGTAAAGAAATGGCTTCTCTTCGGAACAAGTAAGAGAAAGCATGCAAACCCTACGATAGTATACTAATTAGTTTGGAGGAATCATATGAAGATTGGATTTATTGGCTTGGGAATCATGGGAAAGCCCATGGTGAAGAA
>WOYI010972730.1_pt1 | contig 18225 bp, 19 predicted proteins | sample 6423411 | NCBI WGS metagenome assembly WOYI01 (sample SAMN13441803, study PRJNA592873) | oil field metagenome | biome: oil field; feature: oil-well bore; material: oil-contaminated soil; isolation source: oil-contaminated soil from oil-well borehole | place: Germany: Wietze | collected 2016-10-18 ...
CCCATGCGCCAGCCCTCCGGTTGTTCATGACAGGACCACGGGTCTGTCCGGCGCCAACATGCACCTCTCGTCATGTATTGTCCGGGTGGGTCGCGTCCCTCGATCGAGATCGAAAAACGGCATCCGACCCGAAGCCAGCGCTGAGGACTGTCGCGTCAGGCTCATGTCAGTCTGGCGGAGTGCTGGTGTCGGCGCCCCGCCTTCGCAAGGATCCGAGCCTTCATGCCCGTCGACCCCGCCCGCCTGCGCACCCTCGCCGCCGCAATCTCCGGCGCCGGGGTCTTCCTCATCGCGGGCTGGCCGCTGCCGCTTCTTCTCGGGCCGATGCTCGGCTGCCTGCTCGCCTCGCTCTTCGGGCTGAGCCTGCGGGACATGGGCGGGTTCGGCACCTTCATGCGCTCCTATCTCGGTGTCGCCATCGGCTCGACGGTGACACCCGCGCTGATCGCCGGCCTGCCGGCGCATGGCGCCTCGCTCGCACTCGTGCCGGCCTTCGTCATCGTCATCGGCGGGCTCGGCTATCCCTTCTTCCGCAAGGTCATGGGCTTCGACCATGCCACCGCCTTCTATTCGGCGATGCCCGGCGGCCTTCAGGACATGCTGATCTTCGGCGAGGAGGCCGGCGGCGACGTGCGCGCGATGAGCCTCGTCCACGCGACCCGCGTCCTCGTCATCGTCACCGCGGCCCCGTTCCTGATGACCGCGCTCTACGGCGTCGACCTGAACCGGCCGCCGGGCCTTTCCTGGCGCGACCTGCCGTTCGGGGAGATGGCGCTGATGCTCGTCGCAGGCCCCGTCGGCTGGAAGCTCGCCGAGCGGATGGGGATGTTCGGCGCCTCGATCCTCGGGCCGCTGATCCTGACCGCGATCCTCAGCCTCTCGGGCGTCATCTCCCACCGCCCGCCGGCGGAGCTGATCTGGGCGGCGCAATTCTTCATCGGCCTCGCGGTCGGGGCGAAATATTCCGGTATCACTGGCCGGGAACTTCGCGTCGATGTCGGCGCCGGGCTCGCCTTCGCCGTCCTCCTCGCCCTCGTCTCCCTCGGCTTCATCGAGATCGTGACGCTTGTTTCCGGTGCGCCCTTCATCGACATCCTGCTGTCGTTCCTGCCGGGCGGACAGGCGGAAATGGCGATGATCGCCATCGTCGCCGGCGCCGATGTCGGCTTCGTCGTCGCCCACCACCTGACGCGGATCTTCTTCGTCATCCTCGTGGCGCCGATCGTCGGCCGGGCAGGCGGAGGGCGCGGCAGGCGTTGACATGGCGCGCCGCCCGTGGCTGGCTCGCCCCGATCGTATCGGGAGTCGCCCATGTCGCTTGAGCTCTGGCTCGCCTTCGTCGCCGCCTCGACCGTGCTTCTGGCGATTCCGGGGCCGACCGTGATCCTCGTCCTGACCTATGCGCTGACCCAGGGCCGCAAGGTGGCGCTGGCGACGGCGGCCGGGGTGGCACTTGGCGATTTCGTCGCGATGACCGCCTCGCTTCTGGGGCTCGGCGCGCTGGTCCTTGCCTCGGCCACGCTCTTCACCGCGCTGAAATGGGCCGGGGCCGTCTATCTCGTCTGGCTGGGGATCAAGCTTCTCAGGTCGCGGCCCGAAGGCGGGCTCGGCGTGGACACCACGGCCGGGCTTCCGGCGCACGGCGTCTTTGCCCATGCCGCCGCCGTCACCGCGCTCAACCCGAAATCCATCGCCTTCTTCATCGCCTTCGTGCCGCAGTTCCTGCGCTCCGAGGCGCCGCTCGGACGGCAATTCGCGATCCTGATCGCGACGTTCGTGACACTCGCCACGCTCAACGCGCTTGCCTATGCGCTTCTGGCCTCGGGGATGCGCGAAAAGATGCGGCGGCCCTCCACCCGGCTCCGGCTCAACCGGGCCGGCGGCGGGGCGCTGATCGGCATGGGGCTCCTGACCGCAACGCTGCGGCGCGCCTGAACGGCCTTGACCCTTCTCGCCCCCCTCGCGAACCGCACCTTCGCCCGGCTCTTCGGCGCGCAGGTGACGGCGCTCCTCGGCACCGGGCTTCTCACGATCGCGCTGGCGCTTCTGGCCTATGACCTCGCCGGGGCGCGGGGCGGGCTGGTCCTCGGCTATGCGCTGACGCTGAAGATGGTCGCCTATGTCGGCATCGCCCCGGTCGCGAACGCGTTTCTGGGCCACCTGCCCCGGCGCGGACTTCTCGTCACGCTCGACCTCGTCCGCGCGGGCGTTGCGCTGATGCTGCCCTTCGTCACCGAGATCTGGCAGATCTACGTCCTGATCTTCGTCCTGCAGGCCGCCTCGGCCGCGTTCACGCCGACCTTCCAGGCGACGATCCCAGACATTCTGCCGGACGAGCGGAGCTATACCTCGGCGCTGTCGCTCTCGCGCCTCGCGCTCGACATCGAGAACCTCGCGAGCCCGGCCCTCGCCGCGCTCCTCCTGACGCTGATGCCGGCGAGCGCGCTCTTCTTCGGCACGGCGGCGGGGTTCCTCGGCTCGGCGGCGCTGGTCTGGCGGGCCGATCCGCCCCGCGCCCCGGCCCGGCCGGCGGCGAGCGTCTGGCAGCGGACCTCGGCGGGCACGCGGATCTTCCTCGCGACGCCCCGGCTCAGGGGGCTTTTCGCGCTGAACCTCGCCGCGGCGGCGGGCGGTGCCATGGTCATCGTCAACACCGCCGTGATCGTCGGCACGCTTTTCGAGGGCAGCAGGACCGGGGTCGCGGTCGCGACCGGGGCCTTCGGCGTGGGCTCGATGCTCGCGGCCCTCGCCCTGCCCCGGCTCCTCTCCGCGCTGCCCGACCGGCCGGTGATGCTCACCGGTGCAGCGGGGTTGAGCGTCAGCCTGATCTTCGGCGCGGTGATCCCCGCCCTCGCCCCGGCCTTCGCGGCGGAGCTCTGGCCCGCCTTCCTCATCTGGATGGCGGCAACGGGGCTTGCCTATTCGACGATCCTCACCCCTACCGGCCGGCTCCTCCGCCGCTCGGCCGAGGCGGCGGAGCGGCCGGCGCTCTTCGCCGCGCAGTTCGCGCTGTCGCATCTGTGCTGGCTCGTCACCTACCCGCTCGCGGGGATTCTCGGCGCCTGGGCCGGGATGACCACGGCGGCGGTCCTGCTCGGGCTGCTCGCGGCGCTCGCGACGCTCGGGGCGATGCGGCTCTGGCCGCGCGCCCTCAGCGATCCGTCGGCTTCGGACGAAAGAGCACGCGGCTGACCGCTTCTCCTTCGTCGTCAAGCGCCCCGAGCGTCTCGCAGGTGCCGAACTCCTTCAGGAACGGGTAGCTGCCCGATCCCTTGCGGATATCCATCAGCATCAGGCTGCCGGGATGGAAGCAGGCGGCAAGGAACGGCGCCAGCCGGTCCACCTTGTAGACATCGCCGAAGCCCGCAAGGTTGCAGACAAGGTCGCAGGGCACGAGCCCGGCCGCGTCACGGATGACGCGCACCTTCTCGACGGGAACACCGGCCTTGGCGAGCCGTTCCAGATAGGGCGCGACCCAGGGACTTTCGGTTTCGGCGAAGGCCCCGCGATGGTCGATATCGACCAGCAGGATCCGGCAGCCGTCGCGGGCATGGGCCGCCAGCGCCAGCGACTGCGCGGTGCCGCCGAGATCGGCAAGCGTCCCGATCCGCGCGCCCTCGGGCAAGTGGTCGAGAAGCCCCGCATCGTCGGCCCGGCCCCGCCAGTCGTCGAGGATCGCGGCCTCCGGCCGGATCCCGTGCCGCGCCACCAGCTTCGCGAGATAGGAGCCATGCGGCGGCAGGCCGCCATGCCTGAGCGCGATCTCGCGCTTGTTCGCCGCCCAGAGCGGCATCGCCGTCGTCCGCGCCGTCAGCAGCGCCTCGACCCTGGCGGGCGCGCGGAGGACGGCCCTGCGCCGCGACGGGCCGAGCGGATAGAAGGCATCGACCGGCTGGACCTTGCCCTTGAGCCGGTGCGTCCCGACAAGGTGGCTCAGCAGCGCCTGTCCCCAGACGCCCGCCGGCTGGCGGCTGACATGGACCGGATCGCCCGCCGCCTTCGCCGCCTCGTAGTCCGCTCTCAGCCGCGCGTCGAGGTGGGGCGGGATCGCGAAGGGATCGGACATGATCCCGACCAGCTCGGCGAGGATCGGGCTCTGGACCGGCAGGCCGAGGACCGAGACGCCGACGCGGTCGCCCTCCGCAAGGTCGTGGCCGAGCACGTAGTCGCCGTCATAGGCCATCGGCCGGTGGCAACAGACATCGGGATCGACCGAGATCATGCCGGAGCATTTGCGGATCATCTGGATGCGGAAATAGTCGGCGAAGAGCGCGCCGCCATCCGCCATTGCCTGCGGCCCGAGCGCGCCTTCATCGGCGATCTCGCGCGCGTCGCGGCGGATCACGCCCCCGGGCAGGTTCGGGACATCCTCGTAGGAAAAAAGCGTGATCTTCTGGCCGTGATCGACGAAGGATTTGAGGCAGAGCTGCTCGAGCCAGCTCAGCCTGCCGCCGGTCCAGAGCGTTCCGACCTCTCTCGCGCGCGCCATGCCTGCCTGCCCCCGGATGCCTCGGCCCTCGGGCCGGCGTTTTCCCGGCATTCTGAGGATTTTGACCGGCATTGCCAACCCTCGGGCCGCCGCTGCGACCGACGCCTCCGTTTGCCTGCGAGCAGCCCCCGTGCTATCGGTCGCCGGGACATACCGCCGGACGATCCGGCCCGCCCGATCCTGTCTTCACCCCGGACCACGATGGCCATGCCGAGCCCCGAGCGAAAGATCCTCGCGATCCTGACCGTGAAGAACGAGGGCGCCTTCCTCATCGACTGGCTCGCCCATCACCGCGCCTGCGGTTTCACCGATTTCCTCGTCCTCTCGAACGATTGCAACGACGGAACCGACGCGATGCTCGACCGGCTCCAGGCGATGGGATGGCTCACCCATGTCCGCAACGACGGCCCGCATCCCAAGGGGCCGCAATGGGAGGCCCTGAAGCGCGCCGACCGGCATCCGCTGACGGCGGCTTCCGACTGGATCCTCGTCCTCGACATCGACGAATTCGTGAATGTCCATACCGGCGACCGCAGCGTCGGCGCGCTGCTCGACGCGCTGCCGGAGGCGACGGCGATCCCGCTCACCTGGCGGCTCTTCGGCAATTGCGGGCAGCGCGGCTACGAGGATCGCCCGCCGCCCGAGATCTTCACCCGCGCCGCGCCGGCGGTGATGGGCTGGCCGTGGCGCGCGGCGCTCTTCAAGACGCTTTTTCGCAATGACGGCAGCTACGGCAAGCTCGGCGTCCACCGGCCGCGCCAGCCCGACCGCGCCCGGATGGCCGATCAGCGCTGGTTCGACGGGTCGGGCCGCGCCCTGCCGTCCTCGTTTCATACCGGCCGGGTCTTTTCGAATTACGGCCAGGACAATTACCGGCTGGCGCAGATCAACCACTACGCGCTCGGCGCGATGGAAAGCTATCTCGTCAAATGCGATCGCGGCCGCGCCAACCGCGACGCCTCGGCCTTCGACCTCTCCTACTGGGTGGAGCGCAACTTCTGCGCCGAGGAGGATCGCTCGATCCTCGCCCTCGGCGCGAAGAGCGCGCCCCTGCGCGACGGGCTGCGCGCCGACCCGGTGCTCGGCCCCCTGCACGAGGCCGCCGTCGCCTGGCGCCGCGCGCGCTTCGCGACGCTGATGCGCGAGGAGGCCTGGCGCGGGCTCTTCGGACGGCTGATGATGGCACCGCCCAGCCGGGTGCTGTCGCGCGAGGAGCACGGAATCATCGCCGCCCACGCCGCCCGCGCCTCGGCGGAAACAGAGTCCGGCGGCGATACCGATTGAATTCGGGCAGGGAAACAGTGTCCCTAAAATTCACCTAAAATCGTCAATGATATCAAACCCCCTCCTCGTGGTGGCTTGCGCGCCCCCGCCGGCCGGGCGCAGATTGGTCGCCGGGAATGTTTGGGTGCGGTGGGGTATGCAGAGCGACGACGCGAGTACAGCGGACCCCCGGTCCCTGTCCGATGCGGATTGGTTCGCCCGGATCGAGGAGATCGGCGAAGAAGCGGGCTACTTCCAGTGGCTCGGTTCGTCGCATGCCGCCTTCTTTCTCGATGAAAGCCCCACCCTCATCGTCACCTTCGAGACCGTCGCCTCGATCCGGACCAGCCAGCCGGGGCAGTTGCCGCTCGGCTATCACGTCGCCAAGGGGCGCGGCTGGTCGCATCTCTGCCTGATCGCGCGCGAGGATACCTGGTATCGCGACAAGGCGGTCTACGCCTTTTTCGACCGGCTCGTCGACGACGCCTTCTTCGAGGATTTCGATCAGGTCGTCTTCTGGGGCGCGGGCATGGCGGGCTACGCGGCGGGCGCCTTTTCGGTCACCGCACCCGGCGCCACGGTGATCCTCGGCGCGCCGCAGGCGACGCTCGATCCCGGGATCGCCGGCTGGGATCCGCGCTATCTGGAGATGCGGCGGACCTCGTTCACCGACCGCTACGGCTATGCCCCCGACATGACCGAGGGCGCCGGGCCGGTCTACGTGATCTTCGATCCCGAACAGAACCTCGACGCGATGCATGCGGCGCTCTTCGCGCGCGCCCATGTCACGCTCCTGCCCTGCCGCAACCTCGGCCGCGATGTCGGCACGACGCTCGACCACATGCGGATCCTGCCCTCGCTTCTCGCCGCCGCCGCGACCGGGGCCTTCGACGCCCGGCTCTTCCGCATCTTCTACCGGGCGCGGCGCAACTACCGGCCCTATCTGCGCAACCTTCTCGCGCGGCTCGACCAGGACGGGAGGGTGCGTCTGGCGGCCCTGCTCTGCCGCAACGTGACCGCGCGGCTCGACGCGCCGAAGTTCAAGTCCCGGCTTGCCGAACTGGAAAGCCAACTCGCGGCGGCGGGCGAACGCCTGCCGCCGGTCCGGCGGACCTGATCCGGCCCGCGGTCAGCAGCGGTAGGCGACGGCGTGAAGCTCGTAGATGTCGCCGCCCGGCGTCACCGGATCGAAGACCACGGTATTGGCACCGCCCTCACGGGCATCGGCCATGATCTTGTTACGGGCGTATTTCACCCCCTGGTCGGCCAGCGCGCCATAGACACCCGGCGTCATGCGAATATCGCTGACATAGGCACAGGCGCCGACCTCGGCCGCCGTCGCCTCGCGCACGCCGGCGACGCCGACGAAGCCCGGGTCCTGCGTGCATCCGCCAGGCCCGGCGGCGAGGAACACAATCGCTGCAATCCGTCTCATCTCTCCGCCCGATCCTCTCGCGGGCGCCTTCGCGCGCCCCTGCGCCAAGTCTGCCCCGCATGGCCCCGCCGGCGCAAGCCCGCCCGGCCGCCGCCCGCGAAATCGGCGGATTGCCCCTCAGGCCGGCGCCACCGCGCGGCGATAGAGATGCCAGGTCGCGTGGCCGAGGATCGGCATCGTCACCGCGAGGCCGAGCAGGAAGACCGCCGACCCCGCCGCCAGCAGCGCCGCCACGATCAGCCCCCAGAGCGCGACCGTAACGGGATTTTCCCACGCCACGCGGAACGAGGTCACGACCGCGACCGGAAGGCCGACCGCCCGGTCGATGAGCAGCGGGAAGGAGACGACGCTCGCGGCGAGAACGACGACCGCGAAGACGAAGCCCGCCGGTATGCCGAGCGCCATCATCGCCCAGCCCGCGCGCGTCGTCAGCGTGGCGCCAAGGAACGCTTGCGCCGAGGCCGGCAGCTCCGGCCCCATCGTGATCCGGAAGATGCCATGGGCGGTGAGGATCCAGAGAATGAACACCGCGAAATGCGCGAGCGCCAGAACGAGGATCGCGCCGAAGCGCGGCGACCTCAGGACGGCGAAGGCGTCCGCCCATCCCGCCGACTGCCCCGCCTCGCGCCGCCGGCTCATCTCGTAGAGCCCGACCGCCGCCGCCGGTCCGACCAGCGCGAACCCCGACAGAAGCGGAAAGGCCAGCGGCAACAGGCCCCGGTGGAACGCGGCCCAGATAAGGCAGGCGCCGATGACCGGGTAGAGAAGCGCCGCGATCAGCACGTCCGACCTCAGCGCGGTGAAATCGGCAAGGCCGAGCCGCAAGGCCGCCCGAAGGTCCGCGACCCCGATCCGCCGCACCGCCGGCGGCGCGGCCCCTTCGCCGCCGAGTTCGCGCGTTACCGCGCCGATATCCTGACCGGCATGCCCGAGAAGCTGCGCCCCCCAGGACAGCGGATTTCCGATCGTGTTGGCCATGGTTCTCACCCCGCTCTGCCACATTGGCGGCGCGGCCGGACGACGGCCCTACGCGCTCGGGGTCCGGGGTCCAGACATCGCCGATAGGACCAGTCTAGCACGGGCCGGCACGTACGCGATCACACGTTTCGGCGAGCGTATCAGCTCGCGCGCCCACCTTCGCCGCCCGGCCCGAATGCATGCCGATGCAGGCGCCGACCGGAATCTCGCCGTTCGCGGCGATCCAGGCGTCGATAACCTCCTTCATCACCATCGCATTGGCGTCCTCCGCCGCCTTCGCGGCGATGTCGACGACGCAAGGCGGCGCCATCAGGTTCTCGACCGGCAGGTCGGCGACCGCGGCCCCGTCCTTGGAGAAATGCAGGGGCGCGTCGAAATGGGTGCCGGTATGCTCATGGATGGTGAGCTTGAAGATCTGGTAGCCCGACTTGTCGAACGTCACCGCTTCCTCGGAAAGGATGCCGGGATTGCCGTCGAAGGTCGGGAAGGCGCGCGCGGAGTGGCGGAGTGGCGAAGAATCTGCGCCATGGCCGCCCCGGGGCCGCAGAGCTGCCGCATTGCCGGGCATCGTGCCGGCAAACCGCGGCGATTTTCGTCCGGAAGATGCGCCTCGACGATGGAAAGCGGCGCGCGAACGATGTAGGGCAGGACCATGACCAGAACGCTCACGATCCGCCGCCCCGACGACATGCACCTCCACCTGCGCGACGGCGCGATGCTGGAGGGCGTGCTGCCCGAAACCGCCCGCCATTTCGCTCGCGCCATCGTCATGCCGAACCTCGTGCCGCCCGTCGTGACCGGGGCCGAGGCAGCAGCCTACCGCGACCGGATCATCGCGGCCCTGCCCGAGGGGATGGCGTTCGAGCCGCTGATGACGCTCTATCTCACCGAGGCCACGGATCCGGCGGATGTCGCCACGGCGGCGGCTTCGGGGCTCGTGAAGGCGGTGAAGCTCTACCCGGCCGGGGCCACGACCAACTCGCAATCGGGCGTGCGCGACTTCGACAAGGTGCGCGCGGTGCTGGAGACGATGGCCGAAATCGGCCTGCCGCTCTGTGTCCACGGCGAGGTGACGGACCGCGAGGTCGACATCTTCGACCGCGAGGCGGTGTTCATCGACCGCGTGCTCGACCCGATCCGCCGCGCGACACCGGGCCTGCGGGTGGTGATGGAGCATATCACCACGTCCGAGGGCGTGGCCTATGCCCGCGCGGGCGGCGCGGGTCTCGGCGCCACGATCACCACCCATCACCTCGTCATCAACCGCAACCACATCCTCGCTGGCGGCATCCGGCCGCATTACTACTGCCTGCCCGTCGCCAAGCGCGAACATCACCGGCTGGCACTCCGCGACGCGGCGACCTCGGGCGAGGCGCGGTTCTTCCTCGGCACCGACTCGGCCCCGCATGCCGATCCCCTGAAGGAAAGCGCCTGCGGCTGCGCCGGCTGCTTCACCGCCACCAACACGCTCTCGATCCTCGCCCATGTCTTCGAGGAGGACGGCGCCCTCGACCGGCTCGAGGCCTTCACCGCACTGAACGGCGCCGCCTTCTACGGGCTCGACCCCAATCCCGGGCGGATCACCCTCACCAGAGGCGCCGCGCAAAGCTACCCGGCGAAGATCGAGACCGGGGCCGGCCCGGTTACGGTCTTCGATCCCGGCGTCCCGCTTTGCTGGAAAGTCAGCGATTGACCATTCATCTTGCCGGAAATATCCCCGCCGGAGGCTCCCGGCCTCGCCACCTGATGCCTCCGGCGGGGATATTTCCGGCAAGATGAAACACGAATGAGGACGAGATGATCCCGAGTTCCTTCCCCGCGAAAGAAGACATCGCGCGTCTGACCGCGCGCATGCTTCTCGAGATCAAGGCGGTGCACTTCAACGCGGCCGAGCCCTTCACGCTCGCCTCCGGCCTGCCCTCGCCGACCTATATCGATTGCCGCAAGCTCATCTCCTATCCGCGAATCCGATCGACATTGATGGATTTCATGGCCGTCACCGTGATGCGCGAGGCCGGGTTCGAGGCCTTCGACAATATCGCGGGCGGCGAGACGGCGGGCATTCCCTTCGCGGCCCTCGTGGCCGAGCGGCTGGCGCTGCCGATGACCTATGTGCGCAAGAAGCCCAAGGGCTACGGCCGCAACGCGCGGATCGAAGGCGCGATGAGCGAGGGCCAGCGCGTGCTTCTCGTCGAGGACCTCGCGACCGACGGCGGCTCGAAGCTCTCCTTCGTCGACGCGATCCGCGAGACGGGCGCGACCTGCGCCCATACCGCGGTGATCTTCTACTACGGCATCTTCCCCGGGACGGTGAAGACCCTCGCCGATCACGGCGTGGCGCTGCATTTCCTCTGCACCTGGTGGGACGTTCTGGCCGAGGCGCGCGAATCGGGCGCCTTCGACGCGGGCACCCTCGACGCGGTCGAGACCTTCCTGACCGACCCCCGCGCCTGGCAGGCTGCGAACCGCAAGGAATGACGGCACGGCATCGGCCGGTCCTGGCCGGCCTGCCCCGATGCCTGGCACAGATGTTGACATCGGGTGCCGCTCGGCCGCATCATCTTGGGGCAGCGCGCTTATCCACCGCTCATCCACAGCAATATACAATTTGCATGGGAAGCCCGGATGGCGCATATCCCTTGGCCGAAAACGGGGGACAGAATGAACGACGTGGCGACGATCCGCGCGGTTCAGCCGCAGGCGGAGACCGATACGCTTCCGCATAATATCGAGGCCGAGCAGCAGCTCCTCGGGGCGGTCCTGACGAACAACGACATCTACGACCGGATCGCGAGCCTCGTGAAGGCCGAGCATTTCTTCGAGCCGGTCCACGCCCGCATCTTCGAGATCGCGGTGGCGCGGATCCAGAAGAACGCGCTCGCCTCTCCGGTGACGCTGAAAGGCTATCTGGAGGAGGACGAGGGGCTGAAGGCGCTCGGCGGGCCCGCCTATCTCGCGCGGCTCGCCGGCGCCGCGATTTCCGCCTTCGCGGCGCGCGACTACGCGCAGATGATCTACGACCTTGCGGTGCGGCGCGAGCTGATGCGGCTCGGCCAGGACATCAGCGCCCGCGCCCGGTCGATCGAGGTCGACAACGACCCGAAGGACCAGATCGTCGAGGCCGAGCAGCGGCTCTACACGCTCGGCGAACAGGGCACCGTGGAAAAGGGCTTCGTCTCGTTCCTGAAGGCCACGACCGAGGCGGTGCAGTCCGCGCTTGCCGCCTATCAGCGCGACGGCGGGCTGGCCGGGATCTCGACCGGGCTTACCGATCTCGACAAGAAGCTCGGCGGGCTGCACCCGTCGGACCTCCTGATCCTCGCGGGGCGACCGTCGATGGGCAAGACCTCGCTCGCCACCAACATCGCCTTCAACATCGCCAAGGCCTACAAGCGCGGCAAGCGTCACGACGGGTCCGAGGGGGCGGTCGAAGGCGGGGTCGTCGGCTTCTTCTCGCTCGAGATGTCGTCCGAACAGCTCGCGGCGCGGATCCTCTCCGAAGCCTCCGAGGTGCCGTCCGAGAACATCCGCCGCGGCGACATGACCGAAGCCGAGTTCCGCCGCTTCGTCGAGGCCGCGAAGGCGCTCGAGGCCTGCCCGCTCTATATCGACGACACGCCCGCCGTGCCGATCTCGCAGCTCGCCGCGCGGGCGCGGCGGCTGAAGCGGACGCACGGGCTCGACGTGCTGATGGTGGATTATCTCCAGCTCGTGCGCCCCGCCTCGGCCAAGGACAGCCGGGTCAACGAGGTTTCGGAAATTACCCAGGGTCTCAAGGCGATAGCCAAGGAACTCAATATTCCCGTCGTGGCCTTGTCGCAGCTTTCCCGCCAGGTCGAGAGCCGCGAGGACAAGCGGCCGCAGCTTTCGGATCTCCGCGAATCCGGCTCGATCGAGCAGGATGCCGACGTGGTGATGTTCGTCTACCGCGACGAATACTACAAGGAACGCGAGAAGCCCGGGGATCACGAGCTCGACAAGATGGCGGCCTGGCAGGAGGTCATGGAGCAGGTGCACGGCAAGGCCGAGGTGATCATCGGCAAGCAGCGCCACGGCCCGATCGGCCATGTCGAACTGAGCTTCGAGGGTCGCTTCACCCGCTTCGGCAACCTCGTCAAGCCCTGGCAGCAGGGTGGCGGCGACGGGTTCTGACCTCCGGGGCGCCTGCACGGCGCCGATGGCGCGGGGTTCCCCCAGTCCCGGGGACGCCTGCTTTCCTCTTGACCTTGCGGGACAAGCTGTCAAAACCGCCGCCATGGCCCGCGCGACCCTCACCATCGACCTCGACGCCATCGCCGCGAACTGGCGGGCGCTCGCCGCCATGGGCGAGGCAGAGGCCGGCGCCGTCGTGAAGGCCGATGCCTACGGTCTCGGCGCGGCGCGGGTGGCGGCCGCGCTCGCCGCCGCCGGGGCGCGGAGCTTCTTCGTGGCGCTGGCCGAGGAAGGGGCGGAACTGCGGCGGACGCTCGGACCCAGCCCCGACATCTTCGTCTTCTCCGGCCACATGGACGGCGATTCAGCCGCGATCCGCGACGCGGCCCTGATCCCGCTTCTGAACGCGCCGGAGCAGGCGCGGCGGCACCGGGCGGCGCTTCCGGGCCATCCCTTCGGCGTCCAGCTCGATACCGGCATGAACCGGCTCGGGATGGAGGAGGCCGAGTGGCAGGCGCTCGCCCCGACGCTGCTGGCGGAGAAGCCCCGGCTTCTGATGTCGCATCTCGCCTGCGCGGACGAACCGGATCGCCCGATGAACGCCGCCCAGCTTGGCGCCTTCCGCCGCATGACCGACGGCGCCGGCGTCGCGCGGTCGCTCGCCGCGACCGGCGGCATCCTGCTTGGCCGCGACTATCATTTCGACCTGACCCGCCCCGGCATCGGCCTTTACGGCGGCCAGCCCTTCGCGGCGGCACATCCCGTCGTCACCCTCTCGCTGCCGGTCATCCAGATCCGCGACGTGGCGCCGGGCGAGACGGTGGGCTACGGCAACACCTGGACCGCACCGCGACCTTCGCGCGTCGCGACGCTGGCCGCGGGCTATGCCGACGGCCTGATCCGGGCAATGACCGGGCGGGCACGGGTCTTCGCCGGCGCGACGCCCTGCCCGCTCGTCGGCCGGGTCTCGATGGACATGACGGGCGCCGACGTGACCCACCTCGCGGAGCCGCCCGAGGCGCTCGACATCCTCTGCCCCGCGCAGGGCGTCGATACGCTCGCCGAGGCCGCCGGCACCATCGGCTACGAGATCCTGACCGCGCTCGGCCCCCGCTACGCGCGCATCCACAAGGGAGCGACCGCATGAGCCTCCTCGCGCCCCTCGCCGCCATCGGACGCCTCGTTCTGCTCGGCCTCACCACGCTCGGCCGGATCGCGATCTTCGCCGGCGAGACGATCAGCCACCTCCTGCGCCCGCCCTTCTACCCGAAGGAATTCGGTCAGGCGCTGATGCAGATCGGCTGGTTCAGCCTGCCGGTCGTCGGCATGACCGCGCTCTTCACCGGCGGCGCGCTGGCCTTGCAGATCTATGCCGGCGGCGCGCGTTTCTCGGCCGAGGCGGTGGTGCCCTCGATCGTCGCCATCGGCATGGTGCGCGAGCTCGGGCCGGTCCTCGGCGGCCTGATGGTCGCGGCGCGCGTCGCCTCCTCCATCGCCGCCGAGATCGGCACGATGAAGGTGACCGAACAGCTCGACGCGCTGGTGACGCTCTCCACCCATCCGATGAAATATCTCACGGTTCCGCGGGTCCTGGCCGCGACCCTCGCGGTGCCGGTCCTCGTCGCCGTGGGCGACAGCATCGGCATCTTCGGCGGCTACCTCGTGGGCGTGAGCCGGCTCGGCTTCAACCCGGCCGCCTATCTCCGGAACACCCGCGAATTCCTCGAGGTCTGGGACGTGGTGTCGGGGCTCTGGAAGGGCGCGGCCTTCGGCTTCATCGTGGCGCTGATGGGCTGCTATTACGGCATGCATTCCGAGCGGGGCGCGCAGGGCGTCGGCCGGGCGACCAAATCGGCCGTCGTCGCCGCCTCGGTCCTGATCTTCGCTGCCAACTACCTGCTGACGGAGGTCTTCTTCGCCGCATGATCACGCTTACGGACGTCCACAAGGCCTTCGGCAAGAACCGCGTGTTGCGCGGCGTCAACCTGACGATTCCCTCGGGCGAGAGCATGGTGATCATCGGCGGCTCCGGGACCGGAAAATCCGTTCTTCTCAAATGCATCCTCGGTCTTGTTCATCCCGATAGCGGCATGATCGCGGTGAATGGCGAGGACGCCGGCACCAAGGCCCGCGACGCCTTCCTCGCCCGCTTCGGCATGCTTTTCCAGGGCGGCGCGCTCTTCGACTCGCTGCCGGTCTGGCAAAACGTCGCCTTCCGGCTCCTGCGCGGCTCGCTGAAGCGGCCCAAGGCCGAGGCGCGCGAGATCGCCATCGAGAAGCTGCGGCGGGTCGGGCTGAAGCCCGAGACCGCCGATCTCTTCCCGGCCGAGCTTTCGGGCGGCATGCAGAAACGCGTGGGCCTCGCCCGTGCCATCGCCGCCGAGCCCGAGATCATCTTCTTCGACGAGCCGACGACCGGCCTCGACCCGATCATGGCCGGCGTCATCAACGAATTGATCCGGGAAATCGTGACCGAGATGGGCGCGACGGCGATGACGATCACCCATGACATGAGCTCGGTCCGCGCCATCGCCGACCGGGTGGCGATGCTGCATGACGGGGTCATCCAGTGGACCGGCCCCATCGCGGAAATGGACGAGACGCCAGACCCTTACGTCCAGCAGTTCATCCATGGCAGGGCCGAGGGGCCGATCGAGGCCGTGCGCTGATCGGTGGCGGCGCCATACTGGCAGTTCTCCGCCTAACCTCTCGGGAAAATTTGACTTTTCGCCAATCCCTGCCTAGCCTTCCCACGATGGGACGAGGGCTGGAGAGGCACAATGACTTCGGCTCAGGGCGCCTTGCCCGCACTCTACGTATTGATTGCCCTTTTCTGTATCCCCCCGATCCTCAGCCTGCGCGCTTGTCTCAAGCGGGCCGGGCATGTGCGTCGCCGTGGCCGCCGCGGGCTCTGGCCGATGGCCGGTGCGGCGGTTTCGGCGGCGGCGCTGGCCTTCAATCTCGGCGTCGTCGGCATCGCCGCCTTGGCGCTCGGTTCGGACGGAACCGAGCTTGGCGGCATCCACGCGCTGGCGCTCGGCCTCTCGTGGCTCTGCTTCTGGATCTGGCTCTTCGTCGTGGTGGCGCTCCGGCGGCGGCGGCGGAAGATGGTCTACTGACGCCGCCCCTTGGCGCTCACGGCCGGCTGGTGTAACCCTGCCGCAATGCTGCGCATCGCGAACCTCCTTCTTCTGGTCCTCTTTCCGGTCGCGTGGTTCGCGCCGCTCCTGCGCGCGGGCCTCCTGCCGTTCTTCGAGCTCGACGAGGTCTCGGTCGTGACCGGGCTGCAGGCGCTCTGGGAAAAGGACGTGGCGCTGGCACTTCTCGTCACCTTCCTCGCGGTCTTCGCCCCCTACATGAAGACGATCGGCCTCGCGCTGGTGCAGTTCCGCCTCGCCTCGCCGCGCATTCTCGGCGTGCTCCATGCACTCGGCCGGCTCGCGATGGCGGACATCTTCCTCATCGCGCTCTACATCGTGCTGGCCAGGGGCATCGGCGTCGGACGGATCGAGACCGCCTGGGGGCTTTACCTCTTCACGGCCTGCATCCTCGCGAGCCTCGCGATCTCGCACCTGACCGAGCGCGCGCGGCTGCCGTCGAAGGCCCGCTGACGCGTTCGCCGGGACGGTCGTCCGCCGGACGATCGCATTCCCCGGCTCACCCTGCGGCGGGGAGAGTTCCGGCAAGATGAAGGGCGTGTCACGCCCCGTCGCCGCTGGCTCGGCCAAGGGGCAACGGGGCGCTTCACCTTGCGCGGTCATCGGCGTCCCCGCCTGTACCGCAGCTCCGATCAGACCGGATCATGGTTAAGAAAGCCTGAACCACTTCGCGCTTCATCTTGCCGCAAATATCCCGGGGGAGTCCCGGACCCTGTCCGGGACGGGGGCAGCGCCCCCGCTCCGCCCTTGCGGGCCCCGGCCCCTTCGGGCAGGAAGGGCGCATGGCGAAATCCGGCTCCTCCTTCACCTGCGCCGAATGCGGTGCCGTCCACAAGAAGTGGACCGGGCGCTGCGATGCCTGCGGGGCGTGGAACTCCATCGTCGAGGAGGCGCCGCTCTCGGCCGGCCCCGCGACCAGGACGCTCGGCGCTGCCAAGGGCCGGCGGATCGAGCTGACGACACTCTCCACGCACGAAGCCCCGCCACCCCGCGCCGCCTCCGGCCTCGGAGAGCTTGACCGGGTGCTCGGCGGCGGCCTCGTGCCGGCTTCGGCGATCCTCGTCGGCGGCGATCCCGGCATCGGCAAGTCGACGCTGCTTTTGCAGGCCGCCGCGAGTTTCGCGCGGAGCGGCCTGTCCTGTCTCTATGTCTCGGGCGAGGAGGCGAGCGCGCAGGTGCGGATGCGCGCCCAGCGCCTCGACCTGTCCGACGCGCCGGTCCAGCTTGCCGCCGAGACCAACCTGCGCGACATCCTCACGACACTCGACGCGACGCGGCCCGACCTCGCGATCATCGACTCGATCCAGACCATGTGGGCCGATCACGTGGACTCGGCCCCGGGCTCCGTCTCCCAGGTCCGAGCCGCCGCGCACGAACTGGTGAGCTTCGCCAAGAAGCGCGGCACCTCGGTCATCCTCGTCGGCCATGTCACCAAGGACGGCCAGATCGCCGGCCCCCGCGTGGTCGAGCACATGGTCGACACGGTCCTCTATTTCGAGGGCGAGCGCGGCCACCAGTTCCGCATCCTGCGGGCCGTCAAGAACCGTTTCGGCCCCGCCGACGAGATCGGCGTCTTCGAGATGACCGGCGCGGGGCTGGCCGAGGTCGCGAACCCCTCGGCGCTCTTTCTGTCCGAACGCGGGCAGGCGAGCCCCGGCTCGGCGGTCTTCGCCGGGATCGAGGGCACCCGCCCGGTGCTGACCGAGATCCAGGCCCTCGTCGCGCCCTCGACGCTCGGCACCCCGCGCCGGACCGTCGTGGGGCTCGACAGCGGGCGGCTCTCGACCATCCTCGCGGTGCTCGAATCCCGCTGCGGCATTCCCTTCGCCGGGCTCGACGTCTTTCTCAACGTCGCCGGCGGCATGCGGGTCTCCGAACCCGCCGCCGACCTCGCGGTTGCCGCGGCGCTGCTTTCGGCGCGCGAGGATGTGGCGCTGCCGCCCGACATGGTGGTTTTCGGCGAAATCAGCCTCTCGGGCGCGTTACGTCCCGTCGGCCAGACCGAAAACAGGTTGAAAGAAGCGCAAAAACTTGGTTTCTCACAGGCAGTCGCGCCGGACCGCTCGAAATTCGAGCCCGGCGACGGGATGCGGGTGCGCAAGATGCCCGATCTGGCGACGTTTGTCGGCGAGATGTTTGCCGCGGGCTGAACGCGAGGAGCGAGGGCATGGAAGGTTTCACGATCGTCGACGCCGTGGTGGCCGTCATCATATTGATGTCGGCGATCCTGGCCTACAGCCGGGGCTTCGTGCGCGAGATCCTCGCCATCGCGGGCTGGGTCGCGGCGGCGGTGCTCGCCTTCATCTTCGCGCCGCAGGCCGAACCGCTGATCAAGCAGATCCCGGTCCTCGACAAGTTCCTCGGCGACAGTTGCGAATTGTCGATCATCGCCGCCTTCGCCGGCGTCTTCGCGCTTTCGCTCATCGTCATGTCGATCTTCACGCCGCTCTTTTCCTCGGCTGTCCAGCGCTCGGCGCTCGGCGGCATCGACCAGGGGCTCGGCTTCCTCTTCGGCGTCCTGCGCGGCATCCTTCTCGTCGCCGTGGCCTTCGTCGTCTACGACCGGGTGCTGGTGAATTCGACCGTGCCCGTCGTCGACGGGTCGCAATCGGCCAAGGTCTTCGCCTCGCTGCAGGAGCGGCTGAACGCGGAGGTGCCGGAGGACGCGCCGGGCTGGATTCTCGCGCGCTATCAGGACCTCGTCGGCGATTGCGGCGCGCCCACCGAAACGACCACCGGGACCACCACCG